>Ga0105046_10000903_pt1 | contig 43678 bp, 34 predicted proteins | sample MAT03_FD_78385 | JGI IMG/M metagenome (GOLD analysis project Ga0105046, IMG submission 78385) | Freshwater microbial communities from Lake Fryxell liftoff mats and glacier meltwater in Antarctica - MAT-03 (megahit assembly) | ecosystem: Environmental > Aquatic > Freshwater > Ice > Liftoff... | reverse complement strand
TCGGGTACATGGACGCGCATCCGGAAGTCGGTGCATCGGGCGGGCAGGTGGTTCTTTTCGGGGAAGAGGACAGCACATGGAAGGTTCCACTGACGGACGCCGAGTGCAAAGCACAGTTGCTGTTCGGTGTGCCGATACCCCAGGGGGGCAGCATCCTGCGCACCGCGGTCCTGCGCGAACACGCCGTCCGCTTCCAGGATGATTGGCCGCGCATCGGCGAGGACTGGCTGTTCTGGGTGGCACTTGCTCGCCATACGCGTTTCGGGAACATCGATGCGCCGGTGATCCGCTATCGGCGTGGTCCCCAGAACATCAGTCATGGACAGGACCGCGTCGCCGCCCGGCGCCTTCGCGTCCCTTGGGTGCTCAAGAGCTTTGGGTTGGAACACACACCCGAAGAGGTGGATGCGCACCTGGCAGCCTCACTGTCCTTCAGCAAGCCACCGGATGCCGCGATGGTGCGCCAGGTGCATCGTTGGTTGGATCGCCTGCGCACCTTCAACGGCCAGGCGGGCATTGCACCAATGGCAAGCCTGGAGGTCCGGTTGCAAAAGGCGTGGGAGGATCTTTTTCATCGTCTCCCGGAATACGGATCGTTCCCGACGATCGAGCACATGCGCCTGTCGGGCACATGGTCTTGGCGTCGCTGGGCCTATGCGCTCAAGGTGCGCGCACGGGTGCTCTTGGGCATCTACCGGCGGTAGGTCCTTCGGTGGGTGGTTACTTTCGCCGGGCACTTGCGCGGGCGGCCCACGGCATGAAGGAACTCTGGTTGTTCACCATACGCTTCCCTTACGGGACCTGGGAAAATTCACTGGAGCATGAAGTGCCGGTCCTGTGTCGTCATTTCGACAAAGTGATCCTGTTCCCGCTCCTGCGCGATAGTGTCGTGCGGCCCTTGCCAGCGAACGCCGAGATCCGCTGTGTGATCGATGATCCGTTCCGGCCCGCGTCCGCGTGGACGATGATCCGCCATTGGCGGTTGTGGATCCCGATGTGGCGTGAAGTGTTCGGTTCGGCACCCAGCGCGAAGGCGCGCCGCAAGCGTCGCTGGGCGTTGATCAGCCAGATGCGGCAGGCAGTGGCACGGGCGCTGCGCTTCAGGACGGCGATGGGCGCCGCGCACGATCCCGATCGGGTGGTCCTCTATTCATCGTGGACCGAGGATTGGGCCACGGTGCTCGCGTTGTGGAAACGCATGGACCCGCGCGTGCGCTTCGTGACCCGCATGCGCGGGTTCGATCTGTACCACCATCGCCTGCCGGATGGGTGGCAGGCGTTCCAGGCTTTCCATGTCCGCCGCATTGACCACCTGTACACCACAGCACAGGCTAGCCGCACATACCTGCTGTCCAGGTACCCTGACCTCGCGGGTAGGATCAGCGTTTCTCCCACCGCAACGGACGATCACGGTCCGGCGCCATGGTCCCCCAGCGAAGTGCTGCGCATTGTTTCCTGCTCCAACCTCATCCCGATCAAACGGGTTCACTTGATCGCCGAAGCATTGGTAGGCATGGATCGGCTTGTGCAGTGGACCCACTTCGGCGAAGGATCCGAACTGGAGCATGTGCAGGCCATCGTCCAGAAATTCCCCGCGCATGTCCGGGCGGATCTGAAGGGGCGCGTAAACAATGCGGCGATCATCGAATGGTATATGCGGAACCCTGTGGATCTATTCATCCATGTGAGCAGCACGGAGGGTGGCGTTTCTGTCGCGGTGCAGGAAGCCGCCAGTTTCGGTATTCCCGTCTTCGGCGCTGATTCCGGTGGTGTGGGCGAGATCGTGAACGCGATCACCGGTGAACTGCTCCCGCACGACCTCACGGCCGATCATCTCCGTGCGCGCATCGAAGCGTTCGCCATGCGCAGCGATGGGTTGGAGGCGCGCGCGCGGACTAGGGCCTTCTGGAACGAGAACTTCAATGCTGAACGCGTGCATGAAGCGTTCGCCCGTGATCTCCTCACCCGCTGATGAGCATCGGCTCGCGCTGCACGGTCGTCATTCCGGTCTTCAACAAGGCCCCATACCTGCGTGAATGCCTCGACAGTGTTTTCGCGCAGACGTTCCGCGAGTTCGACCTGATCGTGGTCGATGATGCCAGCACCGACGGGAGCCTGGCGCTGCTCAGAACGATGAGCGATCCGCGCCTTACGATCCTGGAGTTGCCCCACAACCTCGGTCCTGCTGGTGCGGCACAACGCGCCATGGACGCCGCAACGGGCGAGTACATCGTGCGCATGGACGCCGATGACATCATGTTGCCTGAACGCATCGCCGAACAGATCGCGTTCATGGACGCGAACAAGGACGTGGGCGCTTCCGGCACCTCGGTGCGCCTGTTGCACGACCCGCTGGTGATCCGCCATGCTTCGGCGAGCGATGAGGAAATTCGGGCGGGAATACTCTTCCAGATCCCGCTCTTTCAGCCCGCATCGATCTACCGGCGCAGTGTGCTGCTCGAACACAACATTCGGTTGGAGGATGATTGGCCGCGATACGGAGAGGACTGGCTCTACCAGTTGCGCCTGCTGACGGTGACCCGCCTCGCCAATTTGCAGAAGCCTTTGCTGCTCTATCGGGAAGGCGATCAGAATAGCGCGCATGGCCGGGACCGCGCGGCCGACCTAAGGATGTTGTTCAAGGCAGTGGCCATGTGGTGCGGCCTGCCGGTTAATGAGGACCGGTTGCGCAGCCACCTTCATGCGATGAACGTGTTCACCGGACCACTGGGCAGGGAGGATGTTCGGGCGATGAAGCGGTACCTGACCGGGCTCGCTGATTGGAACAAGGAGACTCGCGTGTTCTCACCGGATGAATTCCAACGACGATCGAACACGGTTTGGGACGCTTGGGCGTACCAGATGCCACGCTTCGGTTGGGCCGTCACCCTGGCCTACATCGCGAACGATCATCGCAGGTCGCTGGCCAAGTTGCGGTACCAGTTGGCGACACTCCTTTCAGGGAAGGTCTATCGCGCCCGTTAAGTCTGTTGTGCATTCCATGTTGTCGTTTCCGTCCTCACGGTCCGTTCCATCGTCGGATCATTGCCGATGCTCGCTGAACGCGTACTTTGGAAGCCTTGGGCCTTGCGTCCCTTGAACGGTGAAGGTCGCGGTCGTCATACCCTGTTTCAATGTGGTCTCTCACGTTGAAGCCGCCGTGCGTTCGGCGCTCGAACAGACCCATACCGATCTGGACATACTTGCCATGGACGATGGCAGCATGGACGGGACGCGCGAAGTGCTTGAGCGCCTTCATCAGGAACAACCCCACCGCTTTCGTTGGTGCGCCCAGGATCGCCGCGGAGCGTGCGCGGCCCGCAATGCCGGTATGCACCAGACCGTGGGCGACTACATCCAGTTCCTGGACGCTGACGATGTGCTCGACCCGGACAAGGTGGCCGGGCAGGTCGCGCTCGCCCTGGCGAACGGAGATCCCGATATCGTTGTAGGCGACTTCCGGAACGTGTATCCCGATGGTGCGGTGAAGGCGGTACATGGCCTTGGGCATGCGCCATGGAAAGCACTGGTCCGATCGGAGCTGGGCACCACCAGCGCCAATCTGTGGAAACGCAGTGCAGTGGAGGCGGTTACCGGATGGGACGAGGCCATGGGCAGCAGCCAGGATTACGAGTTGGCCTTCCGCATGCTGGCGCGCGGCGCGCGCGTGTCTTGGGATAAGCGCCTATGCTCTTCCATCCTCAAGCGGGACCACGGCTCGATCAGCAGCACCGACACGGATCGCAACTGGGAGCGGTACATCGCCCTGCGCGTTACCATTCGAAACCACTTGCTAAGCCTTCCCAGTGATGAGGCCGCCCCGGCGCTCGCGGATGTGGACCAATACATCTTCAACGCGGTCAGGGTCCTGTCCCGTACGGATCCCGAAGCAGCGATCAAGGCGTTCTCCCAAGCGGTTCCTCCGGGCTTTCTTCCCCGGCGCGACCAGGCCACCACCAGCACCTACGTCCTCATGTTCCGCCTGTTCGGTTTCCGCATGGCGGAGCAGCTCGCAAGGGGGTTCGGTATCTTGCGCCACACCATTGTCGGCCGATGATCCGTTCGCACCAGGACCTGCTCGATTACCGCGAGGCCGATCGCGTGGCGCTGCGCCGGGTGGCGAGCATCAACCGGATCTACGATGAGGTTTGGATCTTTCAGCGCTTGCTGCGCAAGGTGGAGTACCTGATGAACGTGAAGAAGCGGAGGAGCATCTTCTGGTTCGTCGTCTACAAGTACTACTCGTTACGCTTCCACCGCCAGAGCGTGCGCTGCGGTTTCGACATTCCACCGAACACGTTCGGCCCCGGTCTCTCCATCGCTCACCGAGGCACGATCGTGGTACACCCGGATGCACGCATCGGCGCGAATTGTCGCATCCATGTGGACGTGGTGATCGGCACGCGCCCCGGCCCGAAGGACATGGTGCCGGTGATCGGATCGAACTGCTATATCGGCCCAGGCGTGAAGGTCTTCAGCGACATCACGATCGGGGACAACGTGGCCATCGGGGCCAACTCCGTAGTGAACTCGTCCTTCCCCGAAGGCTACATGACCATCGCAGGCGCACCAGCGCGCAAGGTGAGCGACACCCCGAGCACCGAGTTCATCATCGCCACCCGCAGCAAGACCTACGGATGAAGCGATCGATGGTGGTGGTGGGCACGCGGCCCAATTTCATCAAGGTCACCCGGTTCAAGGAGGTCGCCGCCCAACACGGTGGGTTCGACGTTTCCCTGGTACACACCGGCCAGCATTTCGACGATCGGATGAGCACGGTGTTCTTCGAGCAGCTCGGCCTGGAACCCGACCACTGGCTGGGCATCGCGCCCGGTTCACCGAACAGCCAGATGGCGCATATCATGCTCGCGTTGGAGCCACTGGTCATTGCGCAGCGACCCGACGTGATGATCGTGGTAGGCGATGTGAACAGCACCCTCGCCGCCGCGCTCACCGCGAACAAACTCGGTGTGCGACTCGCACATCTGGAGAGCGGATTGCGCAGCCGTGACATGGGCATGCCCGAAGAGATCAACCGCATTCTCACAGACCGGATCACGAAGGATTTCTTCGTCACGGAACAGAGCGGCATGGACAACCTGCTCGCTGAAGGTGCGTCGGCGGCCGACATCCATTTCACCGGCAACACGATGATCGACACGCTCGTGGCTTTCGAAGACCGCATCGCGCTATCGCGCGTATTGACCGACATGGGGCTCGGCAGCGGCGGCCATGTGCTGATGACCATCCACCGGCCCGCCACCGTGGACGACCGCGTGGAACTGGCCAAACTCGTTGACCTGATCGCCAGCGTGGCGCAGGACCATGCGGTGGTATTCCCCATACATCCGCGCACCACCGCCAACCTGGAGAAGTTCGATCTCCTCGATCGGTTGAAGGGGATCAGGGGCATACACCTCTGCGGCCCGTTGGACTATTTCGCTTTCCAGAAGCTCATCGCCACTTGCGCCTTCGTCATCACTGACAGCGGGGGCATCCAGGAAGAGACCACGTACCGCCGCGTTCCCTGCCTCACGCTGCGCCCGAACACCGAACGTCCGGTGACCGTGACCGAAGGCTCCAACGAGCTCATCACCTTCGATCTTGATGCGTTGCACGATGCTGTGTCGCGCATACACGCAGGACGGTTCAAGCAAGGTCGCATCCCGCATCTTTGGGACGGCCATGCCACCGAGCGGGTGTTCGATGCGTTGGACCGCGTGCTGTGATCATCTACCTCACCTGCAACGACCAGCCCAGCGGCGTCTACTGGAGCCAGGTGACCGACGTGGTCGAGCACCTGAACACCCTACACCCGGAACGGGTGCGTCTCGTTGCGCTCGTGAGCGCGCGCGGTTTTTTCGGAACACGGAGAAAGATCAGGGAACGTTCGTCCGATGCGGTGGTGATCCCCATGGTGCCGACCATGGCGCGCTGGAGGAAGAACACCCTGCTGCTCGCAGGAGTGTGCCATATGCTCAGGCCGAAGGCGATGATCGCGCGCGGTGTCATGGCGACTTGGATGGCGTTGCGTATGCGGGATCGAAAGCTGGTTGAGCGTGTGTGTTTCGATGGACGTGGCGCGTACGCAGCGGAGTGGGAGGAGTACCGGATCATCGATGACGATGCGTTGATCGCGCAGTTCAGGCCATTGGAGAACGAAGCGGTACACGCGAGCGACTTCCGCCTGGCGGTGAGCAACGCCCTCGTGGCGCACTGGAGGGAACGCTACGGTTATACCGGTGAAGCGCATGTGGTGATCCCCTGCACCTTGGGGAAGGATCTCCAGGGAATACCCACGGGCACGGAGTTGAGGGATGTTGCATCCGATGAGCGCGTGCGGCTCGTTTATTCCGGTTCCTCCGCAGGATGGCAGTCGTTCGATCTGCTGGAGCGAATGCTTGTGCCGCTGCTCCGGGATGATCCGCGTGTCGAACTCCTTTTCCTCGCCCGCAAGCATGAACGCATCGATGAGTTGGAACGTGCGTTTCCCGGTCGTGTATCGCGGGCATGGCTCGGCACGGCCCAAGTTCGGGACCGGCTGCGTTCACAAGACCATGGGATCCTGTTGCGCGAGGACACGATCACCAACCGGGTCTCCAGCCCCACCAAGTTCGCCGAGTACCTGGCGTGCGGGCTGCCGGTGATCATCTCCGGACACATCGGCGACTTCGGTGCGCTCACGATCCGCGATGGATTGGGCTGTGCGGTGCAGGATGGCCTGTCCATACCCCGGTTGGAGCGAACCACCAACGAGCGCCGTGGGGAGATCTCGGTCTACGCCCAGCGGCATTTCACCAAGCAGGCCTACGGCGCGTCCTATACCCGCTTACTCGCAGCAATGACCGCCTGAGCGCAACAGGCTACTTTCGCGCCGATGTCCAAAAGAGTCCTGATCACCGGCGGCGCGGGTTTCATCGGATCGGCGCTGGGTAAGCACTTGGGCGCCCAAGGCCACGAGGTGTTCGTGGTCGACGATCTCTCTTTCGGCAGGCGGCATCTGGCGGGCGTGCCTGATGATCGCTTCTTCCGTGTGGATATCCGCGATCGCGCTGGCACCGCGAAAGCCATTGGATCGATCCGTCCGGAGTGGGCCTTGCACCTTGCGGCGATCCACTTCATCCCCTATTGCAACCAACATCCGGTCGCTGCGGCCGATATCAACATCAACGGCACCATCAACGTACTGGATGCGTGCGCGGCGGCGCCTTCCGTCGAACAGGTCTTTGTGGCGAGCACCGCTGCCGTCTATCCGATAGCGGATGCGGCCGTGGCCGAGGATCACCCCACCGGTCCGCTCGATATCTATGGCATCACCAAACTCGCCACGGAGAAACTCGCCAGTGAGTTCCATTTGCGCAGTGGCGTTCCCACGATCGTCGGCCGGTTCTTTAACGCGTTCGGCCCTAACGAAACGAACCCGCACCTGTTCCCGGAGATCCAGCGGCAGGTGCTCTCCGGCGCGCGCATCTTGAAGCTCGGCAACCTCGACCCCAAGCGTGACTACATCCACACCGAGGACATGAGCCGTGCGATGGACGCATTGCTCCGCCTGCGTGCCGGCGGGTACGACACCTTCAACATCGGCCGTGGCATCGAGTACAGTGTACGCGAAGTGGTGGAGGCTTTCGAACGACAACTCGGTGAAAAGCTCACCAGCGAAGTGGACCCCGCGCGTGTGCGCAACGTGGAACGCATGCACCTGCTCGCTGATGTTTCGAAGTTGAAACGCGCCACGGGTTGGGAACCGAAGTGGGGCATTGACGAAGGTGTACGCACCCTGCTCACCGAGGATGTCCCGCTCTAAGCCGCATGTCGCGCTTTGCACCGATGGTGTGTTCCCGCACGCATTGGGCGGCATGCAGCGGCACTCCCGCCTGCTCGCGGAACACCTCGCGCGTACTGGTGAACTGAAGGTAACGGTGATCCATCCGCACGCGGCACAGGTCTTCGATCCGGCGCTCGGCATCACGGAAGTGTGTATCGCTGATATCGATACGCGCCGAACCTACCTGCGGGAACTGTGGCGCTACAGCGGGCGGGTGGGAGCGGAGTTGGAACGGATCGCCCCCGATGTTGTCCTGGCACAAGGCTTCTCGGTGTGGAAAGGCATGGGCCGTTTCCGCGGGCGACTTATCGTTCATCCGCATGGCCTGGAAATGTTCCAGGGGATCACAGCGAAAGAACGGATCCTCGGTGCGCCGTTCCGCATGGTGCTGCGGTACATCGTTCGGCGGGCATCGGTGGTGATCTCACTTGGAGGAAAGATCACTGGACTGTTGCAGCGCGTCGCCAGCGGCTCCGGATGCCGGGTGGAAGTGATCCCGAACGCGGTGGAATTGCCTGAAGTTCAAGCCGCCTATCCGCTTGAGGGTACACCCCTTCGATTGCTCTTCGTTGGCCGGTTCGCGTTCAACAAAGGGCTGGACGTATTGCTCGACGTTGCGCGAAGACTTGTACAGGAAGGACGCGCGGCCGATGTGCGTTTCGAACTTGCGGGCGATGGACCGCTGTTGGCGGATATGAACCGCGAGGGACTTCCTGCGAACGTGGTCCTGCTCGGACGCGTGGATGATGCACAGCTCGCTCAACTCTATGCGGAGTGCCATGCGCTGGTGTTACCCACGCGGTTCGAGGGGATGCCCACCGTGGTGCTGGAGGCCATGGCCCGGTGCAAACCCATTTTCGTGAGCGATGTGGGAGCCTCCGCGGAATTGGTGAACATGCACAACGGCTACCTGTTGCCTCCAGGGAACGCCGACGCATTGTACAATGCCGTGGTGGACTTCCTCGCCAGGAGCGCTGATGTGCGCGTGAAAATGGGCGTCTATTCCCACCAACGCGTCACGGAACTGTTCACGTGGCCTGTGATCGTTCAACGCTTCGTGGTGCTGTTCGCCGGGGTGGCCGTATCGAGGGGCGGCTGAGCGGTACGTTCAAACCATCAACTTCAACAACGCATCGGTCACCGCATCGAGCCGGTGGTCGCTGATGTTCGCCGCGGGATCAAGGTCGATGGTGCGTTCGCCGGTGATGAACCTGGCGAGTTCGGTGGGCAGTTCATCCAGGCGTACCGAAGCACCGAGTCGCTTCTCCGCGATGGTGCGGCTCACGACACCGGGTTCGCCAATGTGGAGAACAGGCTTTCGCAGGTGGAACAGCTCGTTGAACTTGGTGCCGAGAAAATCCTTGTTGAAGGAGGTGCTGAACACCAGCGCCAGATCGGCCATCGCGAGAAGCGTGAAGAACTCCCGCGGTGGCAGTGGATCGTGAAAACGGACCTGCTGGCCAAGGCCCCGGGTCTCCGCCTCCATCCGGTACGCGGCCATATCCCCATCGGTGATCAGGATGTCCAAGAGGGTCTTCGCGAACACTTCGGGCCGCGTGGTGCGGAGCTGTTCAAGGCCGTCGAACAATGCCTGGAAGAATCCGCTGGCTACCTGCGGATCATAGACATTGCCGGCGAAGACCATGCGAAAAGTTCCGTCTTTGGGGTGCTCGGGCAGCGAGGCCAGTTCATCCGGATCGATGGCGTGCGGTATGACGTGGTACTTGGTGGCCGCGCCACCATAGCTGGTGCGTAGGTGATCGATGATGCCCGTGGCCGGTGATATGATCGTGTCGAAGGCGTGGACGGCCAGTTCTTCGAGCGCTCGCTCACGCGCCTGTCGCTTTGACGAAAGCGAGCGGTAACCATAGCCGCCGGTCCAGGTCCACGGGTCGCGGAAGTCGGCGATGAGGTGGATGCCTTGGTGGCGTTCCTTCAGCCGCAGCGCATGGGTCATCAAGCTGAACGGGGCACCGGAAACGATGACGTTACGGATGGCGTGTTCCTTGATCAAGCGACCGCAGAGATCCAGGAGTTGTTTTTCCCACAGGATGGCCTTGTCGAACCAATTCCCTTTCACCAGCAAGGGCATGGCCCGCATCCAGAAGTGATACCGCACACGGTCGGCCACGGTGGTCAGTGGTCGCTTGAAAAGGACAGTTGGGTAGCGTTGGGGGAGTTCGTACACGAAGATGCCGGGTGCTCCCACATCCGCCGTCCAGAGCGAACCTTTCATTTCAGAGGTCCCTGCGCTGCACACCACATGCACTTGGTGCCCCTTGCTGGCCATGGCCTTGGCGAACTTGGCCCAGCGCCGCCCACCGATCCCCTGGTACGGGGGGAAGGTGTGGCACAGGACAAGAACGTGCTGAACAACGGGCATGCGCCTAAAAGTAGCAGGGGTTCACTCTACACCGATCCCTGGCCATTGTACGAAGGGATCCAGAGAGGTGCTGCGTTCCATGCAGCGCGCTGGTGGATAACGGCGATCACCGCTCGGTGCAACACCGGTAGGGTCGGTCCGTGCTGCCGAACGCCAACGCGCAGGCGACACTTGTGCAGCCCGAAGATCCGACGATCCTGGCGCTGCCATCCTCGTTGCAGGTGCTCCCGATCCATTCATAGTCGCCTACCATGTTCGCAAGGCTCAGCGCCGCAGCGTTCGCGCATGCCACATGGAATTCGGCCCAGCTGCACAAGCGCGAACCACGATCACCGCAGGCCCGCGCCGCAGCGAAGAAATCCACGCTGGCCGTGTCCTGCTGGACATCGATGCAGAACTGTCCGTTGGCGGCGACCATTCCGCTGGGGCAGGGCCGCAGCATCCGGGCACCGCCGTTCATCAGTTGGAGATCCGTTCCAGTGAACACCAATGACAGGACGCTGCCGGCGGGAACCAGGCTTCCTTCGAGCAGGGTGGTGGGGCCGGTAACAACGTTGTAGGGTCCGAGACCATTGAGCAGAAGTGACACGGGCCCGTTGGCGTTCTCAGGTACGCTAACGGTGATGTGGGTGCCCGGCAGCGGCGGACCGGAGAGCGCCGGGATATCGAGCGTCCAATTGGTTCCTGTACCTGCCGCGGTATGCACCACCATGCCCCTGCGTTCCACTTCCACGCTCAATGCAACGGATGGATCGGTGAGGGGGGCGAGGCCTGTCACCTGCCGGTCCGCCGCGTTGCTACCGGTCAGTTGAACCGGTGCATCGATGGCCACCTGGCCGCAAACGTTCAGGGTGACGAGGCTGATGGCGGTGAACAGCAATGGTCTCATGGCAATTGGTAACAACACCGTGAGGATGTGGGAGTGACCAGTGAACTGGCGGTTTGCTGGCTCATGCAGGTGGTACGTCCCGCTTGACTGGCCAGGTGTGTGTGGTTCGCGGTATCGTCGATCCATTCCCAATCATTGAACATGCCCTGTAGTTGAACACCCAGTACCGCACAGGCGTGGTGGTACTCATCCCAGCGGCACAACTTGCCACCCCGGAGCGCACACCGGTCCACGGCTTCGTAAAAGCCCAACGCCGGCCCTGCGTTCGCATCGATGCAATACCGTCCATTCACCTGGATCGTATTAGGCGGGCACTCGCTGGAAGCACTGTTCATGAGCACGAAGCGGATCCCATCATGGAATACTTCGGCGACCATACCCAGGATCACCTGGCCCATAACCGGTGGCAGCCCATCCGGTCGAACCAACGGTTTCGGTGTAGCGCCATCCACTTGAACGAGCAATGCGCCATGGATGCTTGCCGATGCGGTGAACCGGAGGATCGATCCGGCTTGCAAGGGTGTGGCCGGTTGGGTGGTCAACTGAAGAGTGTTGCCCACGTTGCTTGCTTCGGCCCAGATCGCTGCGCCGCTTACCCATGTACCAACGGACAACAACGAAGTCGCATCGGTGGGTGCTGCCAGGTCCTGCACCGTGCGCTCGTTCTCCGTTCCTGTGAAATGAACGGACTTGTCCAAGAGAACCTGGGCCATGGTGGCGCCAGCGCACAAGCAGAGGGCGAGCGTGAGGATGTGTTTCATCGGTTCCTGCAACAACGGTATCGGCCAAGTTCCAGCGGATTGGAATTGGCACCGAACTCACAGCCGAACTCCAGCGTAGTGCTGTTGACCCCGACGTTCTTGGCGTTGGAGGCGCTGTTCGCCGCATCGTCCACCCACTCCAACTGCGACACGGTGGGTAGGAACCCAGGTCGCGATCGACAGGCGAACGCCCATTCCGAGAAGGAACAAAGCCGTGCGTTCATCGCACCGCAAGCCACGATGGCCGCATAGAACGTCGCAGGTGCCATCGCGCTGTCCATCACACAGTAAGCATTGGTCACCGCCGAGAACCCATCGGGACAGGGTAGGGTGATCTCACCCAGTACGTGGAACTGTGTCCCATCATAGATCAGGCGGCTCGGTGAACCGGGTACCAGGTCGGCACTGTCCAAAGGCACGCCACCCCACTTCACAATGGGCCGCGCTCCCAGTCCGTTCAGGTCGAGTTGCGCTCCCGGTGCATTGGGCACGCTGGTGATCAGGCTGATGAGCAAGCCGGTGCCGTACGCGGTGAGCGCTGGGTCCAACACGGCCTGCAGAATGACCGAGCCTGTTGCATACGTCGTTGTTGTCGCGCCGGTGCGCACCGCGCTCAGGCTCAAACCCGCATCCTCGGATACCGGGTTCGCAAGGCCGGTCACCTGCCGGTCCGGCCCATCCGCTCCGTCCAGCACGATCCGGGCTGGTACGTCCAACTGTGCATGGACAGCAGTGCCCTGTGCGATCAACAGCACGATCACGAACCGCTTCATTGACGTACGATGCGGAAAGCGTGTGTTCCATTCACCCGGAGCAGGTACATGCCCGGTGGATGCATGGCGAGTGAAAGCGTGCGTTCGCCCGCAGCGCCAGCGGCCTGTTCAACGACATGGCCGGAAGCATCCACCAAGGTGATGTCCAGTACTTCGTATCCGGCACTGGGACGGATGTGGACCACATCCTGTGTGATCGATGGCCAGACAAGGAACGATCGAACCGGCGAAAGGGCTTCCACGCCCATTGTAATATCCTCATCGAAAGCTGTGATGAAGCCCCACGGTGAGGACCACGATGAGAGGATGCTGTGAGCGGGCAGGTCGGATGTACCGATCATTGCGGTCCAGGGCCCGGTCAATTGGTCCGCTGAATGGAGAAGGAGGTCGGTCTCCAACAGACCGTTCAGTTCAGCGAGATCGTAGCGGAACCCGATATCGATCGAGGCACCTGGCACTGGAGCACAGAGCACGTTGAACCAGCGTGCGATGCTCTCGGCCGATGAACCGTCCAGCTGGACCGTGTGGCCGCGAACGATCTCCATGTTGCCCAGTGGATCGGTGATCGAGAGGCTCAAGCCCAGGCCACCGGGTTCCACATTCGTTGCGGGGTCGGTGGAACCGTACAACGCGTGCTCGGTACCGCCACCGCTAATGGGGCCGCCGTCCGGTTCAACCACGGTCGCGAATTCCCCCAGATCGATGCGACCATTGTTGATCACCGTAGCACTGGGCGCAATGGTCCATATGATCGGGCCTTCCAGTTCCACCCGCGTTCCGTTCTCCACGGTCAGTGTCGCGCCGGTGAGGCTCATGTTCTGGCCTTGAAGAGCCAGGGGAAGCAGTTGGATCGCGTAAAGGGCGGTACGCAGCGCGGTGCTCGGCATAGGGCGAAATTAGGCAACGGTGTCCATCGGTATGGAGGTGGCGATCAGCGGGAAAGGCAACAGCGGAAGTTGCGCGGAGTACCTGTGGTGATGGTTACGCCGGCCTGTTCACAGTTCAGGTTGCCGGCCACCCGAACGGAATTATCCTCGTTGGCAGCGTCGTTCGTCCATTCGTAGTTGCCCACCATCTGTTGCAAGCCCAACGCCACACCGTTCTCGCAGGCCACTATGAATTCCCCCCAAGAGCAGAGCCGGAAGCCCTGCTGTGCGCATGCAAGGGCGGCATCGAAGAACTCCAATGTATCACGTTCCATTTGCTCCATGCAGAACTGGTCGCTCACCTGGATCATGGACAGGGGGCAATCACGCTTACCGTGGGTTGTGCCGTTCAATACCTGGAAGACCGCACCGTCGAACACAAGGGAAAGCACCGAGCCCTGCGGGATCTCTTCCGCCTGGACCGGTTGCGATGGGCCACGCGAAATGGGATATGGACCGAAGCCGTTCACGCTGATCGACAAGGGGCCGTTGCTGCTGCCATCGCTTCGCACAAGCAAGTGCAACCCTTCGGCCGGAGCAGTGGTGAAGGATGGAAGGTCAACGATCCAAACCGGACCCGAGTCAACGGTGGTGAACCGATGCGTCCCAGATCCTTCCACACCTGCTGTGATCACCGCTTGCGGTGACGTGCTTCCGGCAAGCCCGTGCAATTGACGATCCTGTGGGGTGGGTCCTTCCAGTTGCATCGCATGATCCACCCGTACCTGCCCACAAAGCATCGCAGGGAGCCACACGAATGGCATGAGCAGGATGGCCGAACGGAAACTCATCGCGGGTGGTAACAGCAGCGGGTGGATACCGGCAACAGCGGTTGGGTGGAGCGCTGGCTCATGCAGGTGTTGCGCCCGGCCTGAACGCCCGTATGGGTGTGATTGGCCGTGTCGTCGATCCACTCCCAATTGTTGAAGCGGCCGATCAGCGCACCCCCGAGCAAGGTGCAACCGGCATAGTATTCATCCCAGGTGCAAAGCCGCCCACCGCGGAGCGCGCAATGCTCCGATGCTTCGTACATGTTCAGTCCGGCCACCTCATTGATATCCATGCACGCACGATCGTTGAAGGACAGCGAACCCGGAGGGCAACCCGCACTCACCGTACCCGTGAGAACGTAGCGATCAACCGCGAGGATGACCTCTGCCACGCCATCGGCGATCAGCTGGCCCGGCACGGGGTCAAGGCCATCGGCGCGTACCACGGGCAGTGCGGTCAGCTGGTCGTGGCGGATGAACAAGGGGCCGGAAAGGTCCGCAGGCGACTTGAAGCGGATCACCACACCATCGCGCAACACCGATTCGGTTGGGGATAGCGACAGCAGCAGTGTATCCGCAGTGAGTATGGCCGCCGCCCAATGGGCGCCGCCGAGCACGGCACCTTCCACGGTTACTGCCGCGGACACGTCCAACGGAGATCCAAGACCCTCGACCTGACGCTGCGCACTATCACCGATCATGCGCAGGCTGCTCGAAAGATGCACCTGTGCCTGTACCAAAGGCATGGAATAGCAGAAGAGGATGGCCATGCGGATCCTCATCGGTTGGTGCAACAACGGTAGCGGTTTACGACGGTGGGCAGGCGCAAGCCGCCGAAGGTGCATCCGGTACCCGTGCCGCCGCTACCGTCCTCACCAACCCCCATGACCTTTCCATAATTGGTGCTGTTCGCTGCGCTGTCCACCCATTCAAGATCCAGCACCGTGGACATGAAATCCGGGACGTTCCGGCACGCGTGGCTCCACTCGGCGAACGTACATAAGCGGCCACCGGACGCGGCGCATTGCAGGTTGGCATCGTAGAGGTCGGCTCCGAGCCGTGATGCGGTCTCAACGCAGAAGTCCGCAGCGACAGAGACGTACCCAGGTGGGCAATTCAGCCGGGAATCGCCGAGCAGAAGGAACCGTTCGCCGTCATACACCAGGCGCACGGGGACACCGGGCCGCAAGTCAGCGCTATCCAGGGGAAGGCCGCCCCATTTCACCACCGGGCGTACACCAAGTCCGTTCAGATCGATCTCCGCACCTGCCGAATTCGCCTGGACAGGTGTGAGTTGAACGATCATGCCGGGTGTGTATCCAGGTGGCGGCGGGAACAGATCCGCTGTCAACAGCGTGTTCCCCAGCACTGGCGAACGGGATACGGTGGCGGAACGCAAGTCCCCCAGGCTTACAGCCGCGTCGCTCGTCTGCGGGCTACCCAACCCCAGCACTTGGCGCTGCTCCGGGGCACTGCCGTCCAACAGCAAAGGGCCGGGAACATCCAGTTGGCCCATCGCTACCGAAACCAGGGCCAGCGCATTAAGCAGCAGCAAGGAACGATGGGATGAACGCGGTGCGCGCATCATTCTGTAGAGCCAGGGTGTTGGAAGACGTGATGTGCGAAGACCGTGCATCGGTGCTTCCACGAGCGGCATCGCCATGGGTCGGTTCTCCGGAAGCTTCCGGTGTTCGAAGTTACACTGGCGCCATGGAACGCGGGTGGGCACCTATCCCTAGTTTTGAAGCCAAAGCCGATCGGCATGGACGTGAAGGGATTTGTTTCTGATCATATGGGGCATTTCAGCCTGTATGACATACCGAATGTGCTTTTCATGATCCTCATGGCCGCGTTGCTCGGCTACGCGCTGGCCCGTTTCGGCGGAAGGGAGCAGGGACGCGATGCCCGCGGCCTGGCATTGTGGGCGGCTACCGCCGCTTTGGCAACGGCCTTCGTGCGCGCCCAACTGCCGTTGGCGATCGTCCTGCTGGCCATAGTGCTGCTTGCCAAGGGTGATGGGGCAACGGCCCGCGAACGCGTCTTGCTCTTTGGTGCGATGGTGCTCGGACTGGGTTGTGGAAGCGGTGCCGCGTTGATCATGTTCCTCGCGGCTATTCCGTACATCATACTGGTCCGTTGGGCCCTTCCCGGCGGCAAGGCCTGATATGACGAACGGTGCCACGCGCGATGGTGCCACGCTCGGACTTTGCGTGATCGTGGTCCTGTGCGCCGCATGGGCCATCGCGGTGGGATCGGTGCGTGCGCCGCTGCCATCGCGCTCATCGGGCGCGGTGCCGGTCTTTTCACCGGCGAACGCCTTCGTGCCTGAAGGCACCCTGATCACCGTGCGATCCACCACGGGTGGAAGCCTGTGGTGGTCCGATCAAGGTGGTGCCGCGCGCGCACGAAATGCACCGGATGCGATCACGGTTCGTGCCTTTGCCGACAAGCGGAGCGCCATGCGCACCATGGCCACACCTACCGCCATGCAATGGAGGCATCCATTGCCGGGCCTGCCAGCCGCTCTTGTGCTACAGGCCGCCGAAGTCGACGAATTGGACCGGCCCGGACCCTGGAGCATGCACACCGTTGTGTTCGCGGATCATGGCCGCCTGCCTGTGGTGTCCATCAGCACACTGGAAGAAGGGCTCTTCTCTGCGGACTCCGGGATCTGCGTGGTCGGGAACGGGATCCTGCACATGGATGACCGGGTGTCGAATTCGTACGCCCTCGATCCGAAGTGGTGGAAGTATCCTGGCAACTACCATGGTCGAGGGAAGGAATGGGAACGCGAGGCGCGCATGCAACTGATCAATGAGCATGGGGTCGAAGTGTTCCAGGCACCGGTGGCGTTGCGCGTGAATGGGCAGATGACCCGCGGATTTCCACAGCATGCCTTGCGCATGGTGTTCGAGGAGCCGTTGCGTGGCCCGCTCTTCGCCGACGGCGACGGCGCGGGCACCGCATCGCTGGTATTGCGCGCGGCGGGCAATGATCAGGTGAAGGCCATGATGCGCGATGCATACCAACACAGCCTGTGCGCGGGCATGCCCTTCGACGTATCGCGTGCCCTGCCTTGCGTGGTCTACATCAATGGTGCTTATTGGGGCGTACACCACCTTCGCCAGCGCATGGACGAACAGGAACTGGCACGGCGCCATGGCATTCCGGCCAAGCGGATCACCATCCTGGAGGACCGCGCCGAAGTGTATCGGGGCGACAGTGCGGACGCGAGGAGCTTTATGCGCCTGGTGCAGCGGACGGAACAATGGAACGGGACCGACCCGGCCTGGATCGACAGCCTGAACGCACAACTGGACCTTGAAGGCTACCTCGTTTACATGGCCTCCCAGATGATCCTGGGCAACATGGACTGGCCGCGCCAGAACGTGAAATACTGGCGCTACAACGGGCCGCCTGGGAAGCAGGCCCCTCAGGATGGTCGTTGGTACTTCATCATGGGCGATTCGGATCTGGGCTTTGGTGCGAACACCCCGGCTTCAGGTGACATGTTCGCCAAAGTGCGCCCGAAGAACGCGCCTATCTCGCGGCTCTTCATGGCCATGATGCGCTCCATCGTGCTCCGTGATCGGTTCGTGGCGCATGCACAGGCGGTGATCCTCGGGCCGCTCTCACCGGATCGTTGTGCAACGACATTGGAGAAGTTCGTGGGTCTGCTCGCACCGGAGATGGAACGGCACACCGCGCGCTGGCGCAAACCATTGGATGTTGAAGCCTGGCAACACGAAGTACGCGTGATGCGTGACTATGCGCGCGAACGCGGCCCGGAGGTGCAGGACCAGTTGAAGACTTTCAGGGAACCATGAACGACCAGCCATGCTGAGGTTCCTGCGTGATGATTGGCAGTTCATTCTGTTGGTGGCCCTGTGGGTGGCGGTGGCCGTGTACCTGGGTCCGGTCATTTTCGCGTTCCTCCCCCTCACGGTCTTCTTCATGAAATCGCGGGAGATGTGGGCCGAGATGATGTTCGGTTTCCTCATCATCCTGGTGCTCTCGGATATCACGCCGTTCTACAACCGTATGCAGGTGATCAAGAGCGCGAAGAACATGTACATCGTCGCGCTCGCGCTCATCTTCATTCTGGAGCGGCAGCGGTTCGTTCCGTTCTCGCAGGTCTTCACCATCTTCCTGCCGTTCTTCATCTTCAGCCTTATCCCGCTGGTGTTCTCCAACTCGCTCGTCACCGCGGTTCAGAAGACGCTTTCGTTCGCGCTGATCTACTTGGTGGTCCCGAACTATGTGCTGTACAATTTCCGGCGCATCGGTTGGCAGTTCTTTCGCAACCTCCTGTTCTTCATGACGTGCATCCTGCTCGCGGGCTGGATCACGCATTACCACGGTGAATTCTACTCGTTCGTTGGCGGCCGTTTCCGGGGGCTCTTCGGGAATCCCAACGGCATGGCCATCTATTGTTACCTCACCATTGTTTTGCTCACGGTGGTGATCTCCCTGAACCGCAAGCTGTTCTCCTGGAAGGAGAGGCTCCTGCTCTATGTCATCGTCGGCTTGTTCCTGATCTACTCCGGGTCGCGGGCATCCCTTGCCGCGACGATGATCTTCCTGCTCTTCCACCGGTTCTTCGCCGCCTCACCGTTCCTGGGCTTCGTCGGCTTGGTCTTCCTCATCGGTGCCGCCGAACTGGTCTCGTCCAACCTGGAGGCCATCATCACCACATTGGGTTTGGAGAAGTATTTCCGCATCGAGACCCTGGAGGATGGCAGTGGCCGCTACTTCGCGTGGACCTTCACCTGGGGCCATATCCAGCGGTACTTCGTCTTTGGTGGTGGCTTCGGGAACGACGAGCGCATCATGCGTTACTACCGGTTCTATTTGTGGAGCATGGGGCACCAGGGCGGCGTACACAACTCGTACCTGTCCATGTGGCTCAACACAGGTGTTGTGGGCTTGCTTTTCTACTTGCGCAGCTTCTTCCTCCTCTTCATCAAGGCGAGCAAGCTGGTGCCCATGAGCCTTGCGGTGATGTTCTCCGTTCTGTTCTCGATCATGTACGAATCGTGGCTCGTGGGTTCGCTCAACCCGTACACCATCGTCCTACTCATCATCATGACCGTGGTTTCCGAGGAGGAGATCACCAACTGGACCGAGCTTCGACCGGAAGCAGGGGGGGAGCAGGTGGAGGAAGAAGAGGCCCCCAAGCCCGCACTGGCGGCCGCGAATTGAGCGCGCACCTACCTTCGGCGCCCGATCCATGAAACGGAAGAAGAAGTGGTTGATCGCCTTGGTCCTGTTGGCCGTGGCATTGGCGGCAGGAGCTTGGCTGGCCGATCGCTTGTTGAAGCAACGTGATCACCCCGGTCTGCGTGTTTTCGTGGCCCAGTGGCTGCGGAACTACCCGGCGAGCTTCGCGGTGGAACCTGCGGTGCTCACTATCCGTGTCGATCAAAGTGAACTGGACCGGCTGCAAAAGGTCGTGGATGTGGCACGTGAGCGTGGCGTGATCATGCCCGAGGACAATGAGTACGTGGCGGCCACCGTGGAAGGCGAGGGCGGTACGTTCAAGGCGAAGATCCGCATCAAAGGCAAACTGACCGACCATGTGAAGGGCAGCAAGTGGAGCTTCCGCGTGATCGCGAAGAAAGACGGAGGCTTCCTCGGTATGCAGCGCTTTTCATTGCAGCACCCCGGTACCCGCAACTACCTGTGCGACTGGTTCTACCACCGGCTGATGCAGGGCGAAGGCATCATCGCGTTGCGTTATGGATTCATCCGGCTGCGGTTCAATGATGACGACCTGGGCATCTACGCCTACGAAGAGCATTTCGGGCCGGAGTTGCTCGAGCACAATGGCCGTACCAAGGGTCCGCTCTTCCGCTTCGATCCCGCGCTGTTCTGGGAGCACCGCCTCAATGAGATGAGCAAGCTGCGGTTCGATGAACCGTTCGCGGCCTACCAAGCCGCCGCCTTGGACGCCTTCGGGTCCGGCGATCTCGTGAAGGATGACGAAGCGCGCGGACAGTTCGAGGAGGCTGTGGCGCTGATCGAAGCTTTCAGGCGCGGGAAGTTGAAAGCGGGGGAGGTCTTCGACGCGGACAAGATCGCGCGTCGTCACGCCATTCTGGACCTGGTCGGCGGCCATCACAGCATGGATTGGAGCGACGTGAAGTTCTACTTCGATCCGATCCTGCATCGCGTGGAACCGGTATCCTACGAGAGCTTCAGCGCGTTCCCGTTGCGTACACTGGCTGGCAGCGATCGTTGGGTGGGGCGCCAAGATCCAGGGCAGGACCTGCACGACCAGTTCTTCAATGACGAACAGGTGTTCCGGGCATACGTGCATCACCTCGAACGCCTAGCGCGCACCAGTTGGCTGGACAGCGCCTTCACCGTGTTGAAGCCCGCTCTGGACAGCGCGTCCGCGATCGTCTATCGCGAGTTCCCTTACAAGGAACTCGATCGTTCCATCTACTACACGAACCAGAAGGTCATCCGTCGCTTGTTGGATGTGCCCAAGGGATTCCACGCTTACCTGGGTGGCATTGCGAACGACACCCTGCGGATCACGGTCGTACCGATCGAAGGGTTGCCGATTGAGGTACACGGACTTGTCGCCACGGATGGATCGATCATCGCCCCGGTCCGCAAAAGCATCGTTCCCTGTCGCAAACCCAATCGTCCCGGTGATCCCTTGGAGATCCGTTTCGCGGTTGGCAGGGCCGGACTTCCTGAGAACAAGGATCTGCGCCTGAGCTACAGCGTCCTCGGCGCTTCGCTGAAAAAAGAAGTGGAGGTGTTCCCGTTCCAGTTGTCGGTTTCTTCTGCGCAAGACGAGTTGCTAATGCGTATGCGGCCGAACGCACGGGAATTCCCCATGCTGCTGATCGATGATAGTTCGAAGACCATCACCGTCAAGCCAGGCAGCTGGACGATCGATCACACGTTGGTGATACCGGCCGGATACCGCTGCGTCGCTACCTGGCCGTTGCGGTTGAACATCATCAATGGAGCTGAATTGATCAGCTATTCACGGCTGGAGTGGAGGGGCAGTGAGGCGTCGCTCATCGAAGTGACCAGCGCTGACAGCAGTTCGCATGGGCTGCACGTGCTCAATGCGGGTGGTGCATCGCAACTCCGCTTCGTCCAGTTCAGCAACCTCTGCCGATACAAGTACGATCAAGATCGCAGTGCCGATGTCTCGTTCCATCGGAGCGATGCAACGCTGGAGGATTGTCATTTCTCAGGAACGGGTACGACCCTGCTTGATGCCTCGGTCGGCGCGATCACGCTGAAGACCTGTCGCTTCAACGGCGGGTCGGATCAGCTCGAGACGCATTTTGTGCGCTTGATCGTGAACGAGGCCGTGTTCGCGCAGATGGCCGATGATGCGATCAGTGTCGAAGGCGGATCGGCTGCGTTCAATGGGATCGTGATCAAAGGCCGCAATGCCGGAATTGGTGTGAAGGGGACCAAGGCTGCAACGATCACAGTGGATAACCTCGAGTTGGATGCCATGAAAGCGGCGGTGGTGGGACGTGAAGGAACTCGGATCACTGCGACGAACGCGGAGATCAGGAATACCGACATGGTGGCCGAGGCGGAGAAGGAGGAGATGCGCTACGGGCCTGTGAAGGTGGAACTCACGAAGGTGAAAGTGCTCAATGTGTCTGTGCCGGCCGATGGGTCGGGAGGCTATAAGTGCGGCAAGGGATCCAGCATCATCCTGGATGGCAGGGATATGTGCCAGCCTGCAACAGCGAAGGGCACATGAGGGCTGTAGCAGGAGCGATCGTGTTCTGCCATGCGCTTGGTTCCTTCGCGCAGGTCTCGCCGTTCAATGGCCTGGAGGTGCTTCCGGCCGACAGCACAGGACACTATAGGATCCTCATCGGCGGCCACTTCCACGGCGCGAGCAACAACCGATCCGGCTATCCAGCGGCCACGCTGCTGGCGAACCTAGACACGATCAACAAGCTTGGCGCGAACCTCTTCCTCAGCACGGGGGATCTGTTCATGGATGCGGAGAACGACCGAGCGCGATACGAGCACGCGTTCTTCAGGAAGCTGAACGTGCCGTTGTTCAATGCACCGGGGAACCATGACCGTGTCAATGCGCGGCGGGAAGGCGGTCTGTTCAGCGTGGTGCGCGGCCATTTGGCAATTGTTATCGAGGACACGGAGGAGAATGAGGGAAGACTTTCATCCGAGGACCTCGAAGAGCTAGCTGCTCTCCCACGATCCGTCAATGCGGTCTTCATCATCTCACATCGCCCCATCTGGGCTGAAGGCGACGCGCAGTACAGCGACCTCTTCAAGGACAATACCCGCTCCGTCACGGGTACCAATTTCCGCAAGGATGTATACCCCCTGCTGGAGAAGATCGCTCAACATGCGCATGTCTATTGGATCAGCGGTAGTTTGGGTGGTGGTGCCCCGAGCAGCATCTTCTTCCAGGAGCACGCGAAGAACATCACCTATATCCAGTGCGCCATTCGCGATGAACCACGCGATGCCCTGCTCATCGCTGAGGTCTATCCCGATACCGTGAAGTGGAGTGTGCTCTCGCTCACCGGCCAGGAGTTGCTCGCGCCACAGGCCTATGATGCCGCCTGGTGGCGCGATCACATCGGGAAGGACCAGGGGTTCAACTGGCGGCTGCTCCCCTACCTGGTCAAGACCACCTTGCTGCGCGCGGAATTCTGGTGGGGCGCACTTTCGGCACTTGTGCTGGTGTGGGTGGTGCGGCGGCTGGTGCGGCGCGGGTAGTTAGCTTTACCGGCCTCATCCGCAAGCATCCGCATGGCACGCATCCTCGTTACTGGTGGCGCTGGTTTCATCCCGAGCGATCTGGCCATCAAGCTGGCCGGGGATCCGAAGAACGAAGTGGTCGTGGTGGACAACCTGCTCACCGGCGACGTGCGGAAGTTGCCCGCAGAGATGCCGCCGAACCTACGTTTCATCAAGTGCGACACGAACCGGTTCGAGGATATCAGCGGGGTGTTCTACGCCTGCCGCTTCGAATACGTGTTCCATTATGCCGCGGTCGTCGGCGTGAAGCGTACGACGGACAATCCGGTGATGGTACTGCGGGACATCGATGGTATCCGCAACATCCTTGACCTCTCCAAGAACACCGGGGTGAAACGCGTGCTGTACAGCAGCAGCAGTGAGGTCTACGGCGAGCCGGTGGAGATCCCGCAGAACGAACGGACCACCCCGCTGAACAGTAAATTGCCTTACGCCATCGTGAAGAACATCGGCGAAGCGTTCCTGCGCAGCTACCAGAAGGAGTTCGGCCTGGACTACACCGTCTTTCGCTTCTTCAATACGTATGGCCCCAAACAGAGCAAGGATTTCGTCGTCTCGAAGTTCATTCGCGCGGCCCTGGCCGGGGATGACATCACCCTTTACGGCGACGGGATGCAGACCCGGACCTTCTGTTACATCGATGACAACGTGGACGCCTGTCTGAACGCGTTCCACCGCGGTGAGGTCCTCAACGACGTGGTGAACATCGGCAGCGACGTGGAGATCACCATCAAGGATCTGGGGAAGCTGATCATCGACATCACCGGTAGCGCATCACGCATCGTTCACCTGCCACCGTTGGAAGAGGGTGATATGACGCGTCGCATGCCGGACATCACACGCATGCGCGCTTTGCTCGGTCGCGAGCTATTGCCTTTGCGCACCGGCCTCGAACGCATCCTGGCCCTTACGTCCGTCGCGAACTGATGTGCGGGATCGCTGGCATCTTCGGGCTGGAAGGGCTCGATGCGCCTGCGATCGTGGTGGGGCGTATGAACGATGCCTTGGCGCATCGCGGCCCCGATGCGGCCGGTGTATGGCTGGGCGGCAGTGCGGCATTGGGCCATCGGCGCCTCAGCATCATCGATCTCTCCGCGGCTGGTAACCAACCGTTCCACAGTTCCGACGGTCGGTACACCACGGTGTACAACGGTGAGATCTACAACTACCGCGAGCTACGCAAGGAACTGGAACAAGGAGGGAGTGTGTTCCGCACCGCTTCGGACACCGAGGTCCTGATCGAAGCCTATGCGCGCTGGGGTGCGGAATGCCTGGGCAGGCTGCACGGCATGTTCGCTCTGGCACTTTATGATGCGCGAGAGGATGAACTTTTCCTTGCGCGCGATCGAATGGGTGTGAAACCACTGTACATCCATCGCGATGGGAAGCGCATGGTCTTCGCATCGGAGGTGCGGGCCCTGCTCGCGTCGGGCCTAGTGCCCCGCCAGGTCGATCCCGATGCGTTGATCGACCACTTGCGCTACCAGACCGTACACGCACCCGCTACGCTTGTGAAGGGTGTGCGGATGCTCGGTGCTGGGCACTGGATCCGCATCAGGCAAGGGGAGGTGTTGGAAGAGCGTTGGTATGATCTGGCGGGATCGGCGCGAAGGGATGCTGCGGAAATGTCGGTCGCCACCATCCACCGTGAAGTGCGGGACCGATTGTCACGAGCGGTGCAGAAGCGCCTGGTGGCCGATGTGCCTTTTGGCGCTTTCCTCTCCGGCGGGATCGATTCAAGTGCGGTCGTCGCGCTGATGGCGCAGGCTAGTGCAGCACCGGTCCATACGTTCTCCGTGGTTTTTGATGAGGCCGAGTTCAACGAGGAGCGTTACGCGCGCATCATTGCCGATCGCTACCGCACCGAGCATACCGCGATCAGGTTGCGACCGGAGGACATGCTCCGGATGTTACCGGACGCCCTCGCTGCCATGGACCATCCCAGCGCTGACGGGCCGAACACATACGTGGTGAGCAAGGTCACCAAGGCAGCCGGGATCAGCATGGCCTTGAGCGGGCTTGGCGGTGATGAGCTCTTCGCGGGCTATCCGGTCTTCACACGCACGCTCGCGCTCTGGCGAAAACGGTGGATCACAACGGTGCCTGGCGTTCTGCGGAATGCGGCGGCGGCGATCAACGCGCGTGCGCGACCATCGATCATGAGCGACAAGCTCGGGGAGGTTTTGCGCCTGCCATCGTTCGGGGTGGAAGACACCTATCCGATATCGAGGCTCACCTTCTCCGACGGCGAACTGGCGATGATGCTGCAGCAACCCGCGTTGCCGGCGAACCAGGTACGGCGCATCGTCCGTGAACTTCTTCGAACCGATGGGGATCGCCTGCCCTTGTTAAGTCAGGTGTCGCTCGCGGAGTTGTCGACATACTTGCAGAATGTCCTGCTGCGCGATGCGGACCAGATGAGCATGGCCCACGCGCTGGAGGTCCGTGAGCCGTTCATGGATCATGAGTTGATCGAGTTCGTGCTGGGAGTGAGCGATGATGACAAGTACCCGCATTCGCCCAAGAAATTGCTCGTCGACTCGCTGGGAGATCTGCTTCCGGCCGAGATCGTCAACCGCCCGAAGATGGGCTTCACCCTACCATGGGAGATGTGGATGCGCAACGAGCTGCGCATTTTCTGCGCCGACCGCCTGCACCGCCTCGGGCAGCGTCCGTTGTTCCGAAAGGATGTCGTTGAACTGCTCTGGCAGCGCTTCCTGCGGAAAGATCCGCGCATGAACTGGTCGCGCATCTGGTCATTGGTCGTGCTTGAAGATTGGCTGGAGCGCCACGGCATCGAAGCCTGATCCGGTATTCGCGCAAATGAAGAAAGGGGACCGTGCGGTCCCCTTTCCAATAGGCGATGGATGTGCGGCCTAGAACTTGGCGCGTGATTTCCGGCCTACGCGCTTATTGCCACGGATCCAGTTGTACCGCTGGCGGTAGAAGTTGGATTGACCACGCAGCACGTAGCTGTATGTGAAGGTCATCGTCAGGTAGCTATCGTTGTGCGTGGGGTCGCCGCGGATGTTCTTCGGCTTCTTGGAAGGACCGGGCGTATCTCCCCACCAGCCATAGTTCTCAGGCGCCGGTAGCGTGGGGTCCGCCGCGTAAGCGTAGCTGCTCTGGTCCGCCAGTTGATCGGCCAAACCTCCAACACCACCGGGCATCAGTGCGGGGTCCTCATAGACCGTGCTCACATCATCGATGTAGTCGGTGAACGTGGTGCGCCAGCCCAGATCGAAGCCGTAACGGTGACGACGTTTTTGGGTGAAGTGCATGCCGATACCGGCAGGGATCGCCACGCCGATCGAAGAGTAGTCCACCAATTCGGTGGTCAGTGGGCGCAACGCATGGAAGTCGCCTTCGCGGTTGATCTGGCCTTTCGGGTTGTAGTAGAACGCTGCGATGCCCACGTAACCGAACAGGCGGAAGTCCAACTTGTACCGGCCACGACCGCCCATGTCATTGTCCTGGAAAATGGTGAACTCGGGTCGCAGATACCATTCGATCAGGTCGTTGCGGAAGTTCAGGTTCCGGCCACGGCGAGGGCGGTAGGACTCGGTCAACTCATCGGCACCCTGGACACGCAGGTACATGAACCCGCTATTGATCGAGATCAAGCGATTGATCTTGCGCCGTGCGAAAACTCCAATGGCCCAGCGGGTCTGGCTCAGCTTCATGTCCCACACGAAATCGCGCCGGGGCTGGTCCTTGCCACCCATTTCGCCCAGGTAGTTGGCGCCGCCGATGTGGACACCCACATCCCACGCGTATTGGGCTTGGGCTTGGGAAAGACCCAGCGCCAGGACGGCTGAGGCTATCGCGAAGCGGAATGAACGGCTCATGTGCGGACGGGGATGCGTTGGGTTATACCCGGCAAACTTAGCAAAGATCCGCACCCCGGAAGGCCATCTCACAACGCTTGGATATCAACAACTTGTCGAAGGCGGGCCCGACGTCGACGAAGCGAGTAAATTTACCGCCTTCATGCGCGATCGTCTCACCTCCTTGTTCGGTACCCGGTACCCACTGGTGCAGGCAGGCATGATCTGGTGTTCGGGTTGGAAGTTGGCCTCGGCGGTGAGCAATGCGGGAGGCCTTGGTATCATTGGCTCCGGTTCGATGTACCCCGAGGTGCTGCGGACCCATATCCGCAAGTGCAAGGCGGCCACCAGCGCACCCTTCGCCGTGAACGTGCCGATGCTCTATCCGGACATCGACAAGCACATCGCCCTACTTGTTGAGGAAAAGGTGCCGATCGTGTTCACCTCAGCGGGTAACCCCGGGATCTGGACGGCGCATCTCAAAGCCCACGGCATCACGGTGGTTCATGTGGTGAGCAGCGTGAAGTTCGCTCTGAAAGCGCAGGAGGCCGGTGTGGACGCAGTGGTGGCGGAAGGCTTTGAAGCAGGTGGTCACAACGGCCGTGAGGAAACGACAACGCTTGTCCTGGTGCCGATGGTGCGTGATGCCATACACGTGCCGCTGATCGCGGCCGGGGGCATCTCCGATGGACGTTCGATGATGGCCGCCATGGCCCTAGGGGCGGATGGGGTGCAGGTTGGCAGCCGGTTCGTCTGTTCCGAGGAGTCATCCGGTCACCTGGCCTTCAAGCAGCGCGTCGCACAGGCAGGCGAGGGGGAGACCATGCTCACATTGAAGGAGTTGGCACCCGTGCGCATGATGCGGAACACCTTCTTCCGGCAAGTGCAGGATGCATATGCGAAGTGTGCTTCCGTGGATGAACTGAAGGCACTGCTGGGCCGTGCGCGGGCGAAGCGGGGCATGTTCGAAGGCGATCTGGAGGAAGGAGAACTGGAGATCGGGCAGGTGAGCGGGCGCATTCCCGACATACTTCCGGCCGCCACGATCGTGGAGAACATCATGCGGGAATACCGCGAGACGCTCGCGTCGTTGACCAACCGAACCGCCTATATGGCATGAACCAACTGCGTCATCGGCAACATACCGGCCTTGTGGACCGTCTTATCACCATGGGCCACGTTACGCGAACAGTGTTACGATCCGCCTTTGTGGTCGTTCTCGTCTCCTCGTTCGGGGAGGCACAGGCCGTGTTGCTGGATCCCCCGGTCCTGCGCTGCGCGAGCGTGAACGTGGTGGGTGATGTCACCCTGACCTGGACCGCGCCAGATGATCCCGGTGGCGATTTCAACTCCTACGAGATCTTCCATTCCAACTCCACCGCCGGTCCCTTCAACCTGATCTCGACCATCGCGGTATACGGGCAAAGTACCTATCTCCATTTGGGTGCGAGCGGCGACACGGGTTCGCAGTACTACTACATGACCACGGTGGCGAACGGTCTTCCGCCAGAGACATCCGGCCCGTGCGATACGGTGGCGACGCTCTTCCTTCAGGTGTTCCAGAGCACACCGTTGGGCAGTGCGGATCTCGCATGGAGCGCCTCGGCCGTGTCCCCGGCAGCGGCGACCGTTTTCACCATCTGGATGGAATTCCCCATTGGAACATGGTCACAGATCGCCACCGTGGATACCAGCGTATTCACCTACCAGCACGTCATCTCCATCTGCGAGGACTCGCTCACCTTCCGCATTGGCCTGGCAGACCAGTTGGGCTGTGTCTCCTTCAGTAATTTGGACGGCGCGATCTTCGCTGATGTGACACCGCCTTCCGTCCCCGTGGTGAGCGTCGTCACCGTCGATACGCTTTCCGGCCTTTCGACCGTCACATGGGTACCCAGCCCGGAGACCGATACGGACGGCTACATCATCCTCTGGCTCAACGGCGGCGGTAGCGTGATCATCGATACGATCTACGGGCAGAACAACACCAGCTACACTTGGCCGGATAGTTATCCGGCCGGCGGTGCGGAATCCTTCGTGATCGCGGCGTTCGATACGTGCGAGGTGGGTGTTCCGCCCAGCCCCAATACAAGTGCGACAGGCGACCCGCACACCTCCATCTTCGCCTATACCACCTACGATCGCTGTGCCGCGCAAGTCCGGGTGTTGTGGACACCATACGTGGGCTGGCCCGTGCAGAACTACCAGGTGTTCGCGCAAGCGAACGGCGGAACGTGGTCGTTGCTGGGTAATGTGGCAGCAGGCGAGTCCAGCGTTCTCCATGATGTGCAACCCGGCATCACATACTGCTATGTCGTCAAGGCCGTGCAAGGCCCCGGTTTGCCTTCCTCACTCTCCAACAAGACCTGCCGTTTCAGTGCCTATCCTTCGGTGCCGCAGTTCAACTACCTGCGTACGGTGACCGTTGGAAGTGACAACACCATCACCGTGCTGGATAGCGTGGACATGTCGGCGATCGTGAGCGAATACCGCATCCTGCGCAGCGACAACGGTGGGGAGTTCGTGATGGTGGCCACCATACCAGGCGGCGGCGGCCCGATCATCTCCTGGACCGACACCGACGTGGATCCGCAGAGCGTGGGATACCGTTACCAGGTGCAGGTGGCCGATAGTTGTGGGGGGCTCGCCGTTACCAGCAATGTCGGGGCGAACATCGTTCTGCGCGCCGTGGGTGATCTCATCGGTGTGAACCGGCTGAATTGGAACGGGTATGTGGAGTGGGACGGTATCGTCTCCAGCTACATCCTGTATCGCGGTATCGGCGAGGATCCGCCAACGCAACTGGCCGTCCTGCCACCGGATCCGTGGGAATTCGTTGACGACGTGCAAGCCTATACGGCCAGTGTCGGTCGCTTCTGTTACTACGTGCAGGCCCTGGAAGTCGGGAACGCATCGGGCATCAATGCCACATCGGAGAGCAACATCGCTTGCGCCGTGCAGGAGGAACTGGTTTACATCCCCAACGCCTTCATTGTGGGCAGCGCATACAACCCGGTGTTCTTTCCGGTGATGAGCTATGTGGATGTCGCCGACTACGAATTGAGCATCATCAGCCGCTGGGGCCTGGTGATCTGGACTACCGACGATCCCACTGAAGCATGGGATGGGGAGGTGGATGGCAAGACCGTTCCGATCGGCGTTTACGGCTACTACTGCTCCTTCGAGAACGGCGCGGGCAAGCAATTCGAAAAACGCGGTACGGTCACCGTACTCACCGCAGAAGAGGACTGACTTGCTTGCGTGCGGGGAGTACGGATCGGTCCGATGCCTACTTTTGTGCATGGAACGATCCACTACGGTCTCCGCCCCCAAGACCGCTCCCGCAGCCGTGTCGAGCGGCCTGGCCTCCCCGGATAAATTCGTTGACGAAGGACTCACGTACGACGACGTGCTCTTGGTACCCGCTTTCAGTGAAGTGTTGCCGCGCGAGGTCGACATCCGTTCGCACTTCTCTCGCAACATCCGGTTGAACGTCCCCATCGTTTCGGCCGCCATGGATACGGTGACCGGCGCTGAACTGGCCATTGCCATCGCTCAGCAAGGAGGTATCGGTGTGATCCATAAGAACCAGAGCATCACTGAACAGGCCGCGGAAGTGCGCAGCGTAAAGCGTTCGGAGAGCGGTATGATCCTCGATCCCGTCAAGCTCGGCGAACATGCGGTGGTGGCCGATGCATTGCGCCTGATGGCCGAGAACAAGATCGGGGGCATCCCCGTGGTGAACGCTGAAGGACTGTTGGTGGGTATCGTCACCAACCGCGACTTGCGCTTCGAAAAGAAGATGGACCGCCCGGTAGCGGAGGTGATGACGAGCCAGCACATCATTACCGCGCAGCCCGATACCACCATGGCGCAGGCGGAGGATATCCTGCAGGAGCACAAGATCGAGAAGCTGCCCGTGGTGAACGGAAAGGGATCCCTTGTCGGTCTCATCACTTACAAGGACATCATCAAGCTGAAGCAGCGCCCGAACGCCTGCAAGGACAAACTAGGTCGCCTGCGCGTTGCTGCCGCCATTGGCGTTACCGCGGATACACTGGACCGCGCGATCGCCTTGCGCGACGCTGGCGTTGATGCCCTGGTGATCGATACCGCGCACGGGCACAGCCGCGGCGTGCTGGAGATGCTGAAGCGTGTGCGCAAGGAACTATCCGGTGTTGACATCATCGTGGGGAACATCGCCACGGCCGAAGCCGCCAGGGCCTTGGTGGACGCCGGTGCGGACGCGGTCAAGGTGGGCATCGGCCCAGGCAGCATCTGCACCACGCGCGTCATCGCCGGTGTGGGTGTGCCACAACTCACCGCCGTGTACGATTGCGCGCGTGCCATTGAAGGCAGTGGCGTACCGGTGATCGCCGATGGAGGTATCCGGTATACCGGCGACATCGTGAAGGCTCTGGCCGCAGGTGCCGGCACCGTGATGGTGGGCAGCATGTTCGCCGGGGTGGAGGAGAGCCCGGGCGAGACCATCATTTATGAAGGCCGTCAATTCAAGAGCTATCGTGGCATGGGCAGCATCGAGGCCATGCAGCAGGGAAGCAAAGACCGGTACTTCCAGGACATGGAGGACGACATCAAGAAGCTCGTTCCCGAAGGCATCTCCGGTCGTGTGCCCTACAAAGGCAAACTGGCCGAAGTGGTTCACCAACTCGTCGGCGGATTGCGCGCCGGGATGGGTTACTGTGGTGCCGGTGATATCGAGGCCTTGAAGAGCGCCCGCTTCATCCGCATCACCACGGCGGGCATGAAGGAAAGCCACCCGCACGATGTGTTCATCACGCGGGAGGCGCCCAACTACAGCCACCTATAGACAGCGGTCTTCGGCAGCGGAAAGCACGGATCCCGCGTTGGATCTTTTTCACATTCCCGCCGGGCCGTCGTGGCACGCCCGATCGGTTACATTTGCCACCCTTGTGCGCCCGGCGCCCTAGGCAGACCCCCACCACAAGCCTCACCAAATCGACGTAGACAATGCATCTGAACAAGTTGTTGATCACCGCCTTGCTTGGCGGGTTCGTGTTCGGGGCTATAGCCCAGAACGGAGTCGCCGATCCGGTGCTGATGACCGTGGATGGCAAGCCGGTTACGCGCGGTGAGTTCGAAGCCATCTACAAGAAGAACAACAAGGAGGCACAGGTGACCCCGGCCGCGCTGGACGAGTACCTCGAGTTGTTCATCAACTACAAACTGAAAGTGCGCGAGGCGGAAGTGCTCGGCATGGATACAGTGGGCAAATTCCGCACGGAACTGGACGGGTACCGCAAGCAACTGGCCCGGCCGTACCTGATCGATCGTGAACTGAACGACGCGTTGATCCGTGAGGCCTTCGATCGTTCCCAGCAGGAAGTTCGTGCCAGTCACATCCTGCTCCAGGTGGGTCCTGAGGCCACGCCGGAAGATACTGTCCTTGTATGGAAGCGCATCGTCACCCTGCGCGAGCGGATCGTGAAAGGGGAGGATTTCGCGTCGGTAGCAAAAGGGCTCGGTGGTTCCGAGGACCCCAGCGCCCAGAAGAACGGTGGCGACCTGGGTTACTTCAGTGCGTTGCAAATGGTTTACCCGTTCGAGAACGCGGCGTACACAACTCCCGTTGGGCAGGTGAGCCAGCCCGTCCGCACGCGATTCGGCTACCACATCATCAAGGTGATGGACAAGCGCTCCGCACGCGGCCAGGTCAAGGTCGCGCACATCATGCTCCGGGGTCCGGAGGATGCACCTGCCGAGAAGCAGGCCGATGTGGAGAAGCGGATCCGTGAGATACACGCGCAGCTCGTCGCGGGAACGATCGCATGGGACGCGGCCTCCCTTAAATACAGCGAGGACGAAAGCTCCAACACAAAAGGCGGCGAACTGCCGATGTTCGGCACGGGGAAAATGATCGAGGAGTTCGAGGATGCCGCCTTCGCCTTACGCACCGTGGGCGAGATCAGCCAGCCTGTGAAGTCCCGCTACGGCTGGCACATCATCCGCTTGATCGAAAGCCAGGCACCGCCCACCTTCGATGCATCGAAGAGCGAACTGAAAAGCAAGATCGCGCGTGACAGCCGCGCGGAGATCACCCGCAAGGTGTTCCTGGAACGTTTGAAGAAGGACTATGCCTACACGACCTATCCGAAGAACTTGAAGAAGGTGATCGCCTTGGTGGACACCACGGCATTCAAGAAGGGCACCGCCGAGAACGATACGTTGCTGCGCAGCCAGATGGTCGAAGGGCCGTTCATGATCGGCAAGTTCCGCTACCGCCGCGAGTTGGTGGGTGCGCTCAGCGGTGGCAAATTGCTCAGTGCGAAGAGCCGCCCGTACGAGGAGATGACACAGACCATGAACGACACCGTTGTGGTCCGCAACGTGATGGACGGCTGGCAGTACGACCGCAAAAAAGCCGCGAAGCTCACCAAGCCGGTGTTCAGCATCCAGGGCCGCACGGTTACCCAGCGCGATCTGCTCGATCAGCTCGAAGCGCGGCAACGCCGGGAACGTACCGTTCCATTGGCGGGCTATGTGGAGGGCCGGATGAATGAATACGCCGATGAGAGCATCATGGCATACGAGGACGCGCATCTCGAAGAGAAGTACCCCGAGTTCCGCATGTTGATGAAGGAGTACCGGGATGGGATCCTGCTCTTCGAACTCACCGATCAGAAAGTGTGGGGACGTGCCGTGAAGGATACTTCGGGCCTGGAAGGCTTTCATGCCACGCATGGAGACCAGTTCAAATGGGACACGCGTTACGAAGCCGACCTGTACACCTGCGCGGACGCAGCCGTGGCCAAACAAACGCGTGCATTGTTGAAAAAGGGCAAGCGCGGCAAGAGCGTGACCGACGTGGTGAACAAGACGAGCGCGCTGGCTTTGAACATCGACAGTGGCACCTTCACCGAGGAGCAGAAGCCTTTCCTGAAGGGTATCGCGGCGGTCGGCCTCAGTGATGATCGCAGCGTGGAAGGGCGTGTGGTGATCGCCGACATCAAGCGCATCATTCCCCCGGCACCCAAGAGCCTCGATGAGGCGCGTGGCCTGATCACCGCTGCCTACCAGGACAGCCTGGAGAAGGAGTGGATCAAGGAGCTGCGCGCGAAGTACGCGGTGACCGTGGACAAGGACGTGCTCTACTCGATCAAGTGACGGAAGCGCGCCTGCGAACGAGCGGCTACGGTGCGGCCATGGCCGCGCTGGTGCTGATCGGTTGCACTGCTGGCGACGACCCGAACGATCCGATCGTGGCCAGGGCGTTCGACCAGACGTTGCGTTGGAGCGATCTGAGGCAGGTGGTGCCCGTAGACGTTTCTGTGGAGGACAGCTCCGCCACGGCGCAGGCGTACATCAACAACTGGCTGCGCCAACAGGTGGAATTGCATCAGGCGGAACTGAACCTCGCCGCTTCGCAGAAGGAGTTCGAGAACGAACTGAAGGACTACCGGAGTTCGCTTCTACTCTTCGCTTACGAGCAAGCCTTGGTGCGCCAGAAGCTGGACACCGTGATCAGCGTGCAGGAGTTGCAGGACTACTACGACCAACACCGGGCGAATTTCGAGCTGAAGGACAACATCGTGCGCGTTCGGTGGTTCAAGGTCCTGGAGGAGGATCGCCGCGCACGCAAGCGGATGGAAGACGGATTCTTGAGTGGAGACAACGAGCGGATGCACGACATCGAACTGGTATTGGCCCAACGAGGCATCGGCATCGTAGACCGCACGGACACATGGACCAGCTGGACCGATCTGCGCAACGAGGTGCCATTGACGGAAGCTGAACCGGAGGAGCAACTGGCCAATGGCCAACGGTTCGTCGTGCGCGTAGGCCCCACCACGTGGTTCCTCGATATCTTGGAGCACCGGGTGAAAGGTTCCGGTTCACCGCAGGACATCGTGCGCCAGGACATCCGTTCCATCCTCATCAACCAACGCAAGCTCCAGCTTATCGAGCGCATGCGCGAAGACCTTTACCGTGAAGCACTTGAAGCCAGGAATATCGAAGTGCTCTAGGTTCGCCCTGGTGGTATTGTTCGCGGTCGCCTCCGCGGCGGCGGGTTGGGCGCAGCCACAAAGCCTGCTCATCGATCGCATCGTGGCCGTTGTGGGGCGCGAAATGATCCTTCATTCCGAACTCGTGGTGAAGGTGGAGCAGGCCCGGCAGCAAGGTGGGAAGGCGCTGGACCAGGAGCAGGTGTGCGGGGAACTGGAGGATCTGCTCTATGAAAAGCTACTGGTCGAACAGGGACACCTGGACAGTGTGGTGGTCGCCGAGGAACAAGTGGACCAGGAATTGAACCGGCGCATCGAATACTTCGCCCGTCAGCTCGGTGGCGAGAAGAAGTTGGAGGAGTTCTACGGCAAGACCATCGCGGAGATCAAATCGGATTTTCGCCCACAGGTGCATGACCAGTTGCTGGTACAGAACATGCAGCAAAAGGTCACGGGTGATATCCGCCTCACCCCGCGCGATGTGAAACGATTCTATGAGGGGATACCGGCGGACAGCGTTCCCTTCATCAACATGGAGGTGGAGTACGCACAGATCGTGAGCGTTCCCAAGCCCAATGAGGAGGAGGACCGCCGTGTGCGACGCAAGATGGAGGAGTTCAGGGAGGCGGTGTCCAAAGGCGACAAGGAATTCTGTACGGTGGCCATTCTCTATTCGGAGGATCCCGGATCAGCGAAGGAATGCGGTGAACTCGGCATGGTGCCCAGTGGTGTCATGGTGCCGGAATTCGACGCGGTGGCCATGAGCTTGAAGGAAGGGGAGGTGTCGCAAGTGTTCAAGACCCAGTATGGCTGGCACTTCATGCAATTGATCGAGCGGCGCGGTGAGCAATACAACGCGCGACATGTGCTGATGCGGCCACAAGTGGGCAGCGGTGATCTGCAACGGTCGCGCGCTTTGCTGGACAGTCTCTCACGCGAGATCGGTGCCGGGCGCACGGACTTCGGCAAGACCGCGATCGACTTCTCCGACGATGAGGAAAGCCGCGGTACCAATGGCATAATGATCGAACCCAACAGCAACTCCGCGCGGTGGGATGTGAGCACATTGGACCAGCAGACGGCCTTCATCCTGGACAAATTGAAACCGGGTGAGATAAGCGAACCGCAGTTGGTGGTGATGCCCGATGGTGAGAAGAGCTACCGGCTGCTGCGCTTGATCGTGCGCACCGAGCCGCACCGAGCCAATTTGAAGGACGACTACCGCATGATCCAGCAGGCCGCCGAGGGCAAATTGCGCTCGGAGGCCATTGATACCTGGGTAAGCGAGCGGCTGGACGGCACCTATGTGCGGCTCGCCGAGGAACACGCCACCTGCCCATTCCTGCACCAATGGAGCAAACCGGTGGCGGGCGAATGATGTTGACCAGTGATCAGTAGAACGGAGGGAAGCGAACAGACCATGACAACACCCAGCAACGACGTACAGGCAGTGGAACGTTTCGGTGAGCGCTACCGCAAGCTCAAGAGTGAGGTGAACAAAGTGATCATCGGCCAGGACACCGTGGTGGACCATGTGCTGCTCGGGATATTCAGCCGGGGTCATTGCCTGCTGGTGGGTGTACCGGGGTTGGCGAAGACCCTGCTTGTGAACACGGTGGCCCGCGCGCTAGGCCTGAGCTTCAACCGCATCCAATTCACACCAGACCTGATGCCGAGTGACATCATCGGATCTGAGATCCTGGATGAGAACCGACACTTCCGGTTCGTGAAAGGCCCGCTCTTCGCGAACATCATCTTGGCAGATGAGATCAACCGCACGCCGCCCAAGACCCAAGCCGCCCTGCTGGAAGCGATGCAGGAGAAAGCGGTAACAACCGCAGGCCACACGCACATCCTGCCCGAACCGTTCTTCGTATTGGCCACCCAGAACCCGATCGAACAGGAGGGCACGTACCCGCTACCCGAGGCGCAGCTCGATCGGTTCATGTTCGACATCCGCGTGGATTATCCCAGTTATGCCGAGGAACTCGCCGTGGTAAAAGCGACCACCAGCGACCAGCAGGCTATTGTGGAACCCGTCCTTTCCGCCGAGGAGATCATGCACTACCAAGGTCTGGTACGCCGTATCCCCGTGCCGGATAACGTGCTCGAATACGCGGTAAAGCTGGCAACACGTACCCGGCCCGGGATCAACGGTGCCCCCGCGATCGTCAACGATCACTTGAGCTGGGGTGCCGGTCCAAGGGCGTCGCAATTCCTGGTCATTGGAGCCAAGGCCCATGCCCTGGCGAATGGGCGGTTCTCCCCGGACATCGCTGATGTGCAGGCGTTGGCCCTGCCGATCCTGCGGCACAGGCTCGTTCGCAACTACAAGGCGGAGGCCGAGGGCATTACGGTAGACCGCATCGTGGAGTCGGTCCTCTAGTGGATCGGTCCGTCGCTGGATATCACGCACCGGTCATATCGCGGGCCCGGTTGGGCGCAACGCGTGCGGACCGTCCACGGATGAACTAGTTTTGATGGTTCCACGTCTTAGTTGAACCATCCTTCATGAAGCATCTCTTTTTCAGTTCAATCCTTGTCTGTGGCCTGTTGCGACCCTGGACCGGAGCAAGCGCCCAGGACTTTCCGATCGTGGATATCAGCCTGCAGCACGATGCGGTTAACGAACAGCTCCATATCTCGTTGCGTGCGAACCAATTCGCATTCGGCGAGATCGTGAGCAATCTGGTTTTCACCATCCGCTGGCCGGGATCTTCACCCGCAACACTCTCGTTCGGCAGCAGTGCTTGGTGCCCCGCTCCGAGCCAGGGGCTTCCGTTGGGCCCCTCCGCCCAGGTTGCTCCGGGAAATGGCTTCAATTACCGGACCTGGTCCTCCGTTGGCCAGGCATGGCTATCAGCACCGCTGGATGATAGCGGTTGCGGCCAGGTACTCCCTGCCGACGCATGGGTGGAGGTGTTCACCATCCCCGTAGTCAATGACCTCGGAGGCACGGTGTTCGAGATCGCGGATGACCAGTTCGCTTTGGATGACAACCGTTCGTACTACATCTCCCTGAACGGGGAGTCGATCACAGGGAATGGGGAGTCCATCACCGGAGAGATCTATTCCTTCAGTACCGGGACGGTTCAACGTGATGAACCGGTTCTTGCGATCAGCCTGCTGCCGAACCCGACGAATGGCGTTGTGATCCTCACCGCAGCGGTGCAGAGTGCGACACCACTGGCGATCGAGGTATACGATCCCGCAGGTCGAGGCATCCTCAAGACCCTGCGACCGAGCGTCATTGGTACGCACCGAGAGACCATCGACATGAGCACCTTCTCGGATGGTGTGTACATGGTACAAGTGCGCGTGGGTGACCAGATCTCGCAGCATCGGCTCGTGGTCGATCACCATTGAGACCGTTGGTCGATAGTTCAATGCGACAGCACCCTGCCTGCATGGGAAGCCTGAGTCGATCGGTCGCCTTGGCGGCTTCGTTCTTCGCGATCGGCTTCTTGTTTAGCCAGACATGGGAAGTGTTCGACATGAGTACCGCAGGATTGCCCAGCCAGACCGTTCTTGATATCGCGGAGGACGGATCCAACAACATCTGGCTGGCCACGGACTACGGCCTCTGCAAATTCGATGGCAGCGTATGGACCATCTACCAGACGTTCAATTCCGGTCTACCTGACAACCAGATCAACACGCTGGACGTCGACAGCCTCGACCGTATCTGGATCGGCATGGTACAGGGCGGGCTGGCGATCTTCGACGGGAACGCCACGTGGGAGTATTTCACCCCGTTGAACAGCCCGCTTCCAGCTGCCGAGGTGAAGTGCGTCACGATCGATCACCGCGGCTGGGTTTGGATCGGGACTTATCTCGGGGTGGCGTGTTATACGGGCACTGAATGGCGCGTATATGATGACACGCCTTCAAGCTTCGGTGGACTGCTCCTGAACGGGACCGTGATCGAGGATATCCAAGTGCGACCTGATGGGCTCGTTGCCATCGCCACGTTGAACGGAGGATTTCATTACCTCACGGATACGTTGGTCGCCGTTCATGCCACCTACATAGACATGTTCTTCGATAACACCCAATTGGGGGCGGCCTTCGATACGGTGAACAACGAGTGCTGGCTCGCTACCCCATCTGCTGGGCTGGTGCGCAACTTCGGTGATTGGAACGGTGGGTTCTGGTTCAACTACGACCTTGGGAATTCCTTGATCCCGACCAACTCGTTGACGAGCATTGTGATGGATGCGTATGGCAGGCCATGGGTGGGCAGCGTGGATGCCGGTGTCCTCATGCGCGATCCAAACGATGAATTCGTGGCGTACAACACCACCAATTCCGGTATTCCGGACAACTCGGTAGCGAACCTGCTTTTTGCCAATGATGATGCCTTATGGGTCGGGACCTATTCCGCGGGCGCGGCGAGGATGATCATCTCAGCTGGCATTGCGGACCCTTCTGTTCCAAATGAGCTGCGCGCGTATCCCAATCCTTGTGGCGAGCGCTGCTTTATCGATGTGCCCTTTTCCACGGATGGGAGGACACATTGGCTGCTCACTGACCCTCAAGGCCGTTACATCAGCAGGGGTGCCTTGATCATGGATGGTCGGCTTGAGATCGACATGAGCGGGTTGGACAGCGGCGTATATCTGATGGAGATTGTAGGATCTCAAGGTCGCGCCACAACCAAGATCATCAAGTCCTGATCGAACCCTACCTTGACACCATGTTCCCATGGGAACTAGTTTAGCCCGCTCGCTCCACACTGTCCTGCTCCACTTAATTCGAATCGAAATGAAGGTTTTCAACCCTCTTGCGTTCGCTCTGTTCGGCGCGCTTTTCATACCATCGTCGGGTGCATTTGGTCAGTGCTCGGTCCCGTCGTTGCTGGCCAATACCTGCCTCTGCCAGACTCCAGGTGCTACGAATTGCGACATGCTGCCGGACATCATGATCTCCTGGCAGGCGCTCCAGAGCGCATCGAGCGGTCCTAGTGAGTATTCCCAGACCGCGACTTCGAACGCAGCACGCTTGCGGGTAACAGGATCCACGCCGAACGTTGGCCATGGACCGCTTGAAACCAGGGGTATCAATGCTGCTGGTGTCCGGAAGTTCATCTGCGGGAATGACACGATCTCCACGTCAACCTCGGGCACCTTCACCTGCCCAGCTCCCAATCTCGGCATCACCCCGCGCCAGATGCTTTACCAGCGCATCTACCACAAGAACGGTAGTGTGATGACCTACAATGATGTACCGACCGGTACGATGACCTATCACGCGAGCCATGGTCACCAGCATGTAAATGACTGGAGTACGATGACGCTGCGACTTACCCAACCAGGGGTGAGCGACGCCCGGCAATGGCCCAGCCTGGCTAGCGGCGGAAAAGTCGGCTACTGCTTGATCAACCTGTTCAATTGCCAGAGCAGTGCCGGGTACTGTCGCACTTCACACTTGTACAACCAAGGTTCGATCCTGAACGCAGCCAGTTTTGGTGCGAACTACAACATGGGATTCGGCGATGGCTGTAATGACGTGAGGCAGGGCATCAAGGTCGGTTATGGTGATACCTACAGCGAGAATCTGGACGGGATGTGGATCAACTTGATGCCGGGCCTGTGCAACGGCCAGTACCAGATCGTCATGGACGTCGATCCCAATGACGATTTCCTGGAGGAGAACGAACTCAATAACTACACGTGGATGCCCTTCACGCTCAGTCAGCAGCGACCTGCCAATAGCGGGGGCACTGCGAATATCGCTTCGAGCGGAAGAACGGTGATGGCTCCTGGCGAGACGCGCACCTTGACCGCGTCGCCGGGTACCGCTTATAGCTGGAACACCGGCGCAACTACCCGTAGCATTACGGTGAGCAGCGCTGGCAGTTATTCCTGCACTGTTACGTGCCCCTGCGGGTCGCTGGCCACACCAACGCTCACCTTAACGGCCATGGCAGCGCCTCCGGCACCGACGGGTACCGATGATATCGTAGTTGGTCCCGCTACGGCAACCTTGGGTGCGACTGGTTCAGGGCCGCGTTGGTTCGATGCAGCATCGGGAGGGAATGAAGTTGGTGCGGGCAATGGTTTCAATACCCCGGTGCTCTCGACAACGACCAACTATTGGGTCGAAGACCGCGCGGTCTCGCCGGGAGTGAACCTCCATGGAGGCAGGACGGATTTTACCAATGGTGCTTTTGATAGCTCGAAGGGATGGCTCTACTTCAATGCTGCCCAGCCCTTCGTGCTGGAATCGTTCCAGGTGAACGCCCAGTCGCTAGGAAATCGACACTTTGTTCTCGTCGATCAACTCGGGAATCTGATCGCGGAGAAGTTCATTGAGATCCCAGCAGGTGTGAACACGATCACCGTTAACTGGAACGTACCTGCTGGCTTGCAGCACCAGATCACGGCTTACGACGACAACTCGGAAGTGGTGCGTGCCCTTTACCGGAGCAACGCAGGTGTGACATTCCCATACTCCCTGGGAGCACTCGGTAGCATTACCGGCTCCAATGCCGCAGGGACCTACTACTACCTCTATGATTGGGTGGTTCGAACCGACGACGTTGTGGCTACCAGCCCCCGCACCATGGTCACGGCCACGGTTACGGATGGCGTAGTGCCCGACCTGAAGGTCCTGCTCGATGGCCCCTATGATCCATTCACAGGAAGAATGACCGACGGTCTTCGCTCGGCCGGCCTCATTCCCTTGACAGAGCCGTTCACGGCATTGGGCTTCGCGCATGCTGGCGGTGGCGGGGGAGAGACGACATCGGCTGGCTTGCTTAGTGTAACAGGCGATAACGCGGTCGTCGATTGGGTCCTGGTCGAATTGCGGAACCCGGCACAGCCGAACCAGATCCTCGCAACCCGGAGTGCGTTGGTCACGCGTATTGGTCAGGTGATCTCAACAACGGGATCACCGGTACGGCTTCCTGTACTGGATGGGAACTATTACGTTGCCCTCCGTCACAGGAACCACATGGGTTGTATGACAGCGGCCCCGGTCGCGCTCGCAGCGGCACCCGTAACGATCGACTTCACCATGCCTTCCACAGCGACCTGGGGTACTCAGGCCCGCAAGCAGGACGGTGCGACCACGCTTCTTTGGTCCGGCAATGCGTTACGCGATCAAACGCTTTTGTACATGGGGGCTGGAAATGACAGGGATCCCATCCTCGCTATTATCGGCGGCTCCGTTCCGACCAACACGGTTCCCGGATACATGCTGGAGGACACCAATCTGGATGGCCTTGTGAAATACACCGGTGGTGGAAATGATCGTGATCTGATCCTCGCGAACATCGGGGGAGCCGTACCGACTGCCGACCGGACAGAACAGCTTCCCTGACCTCAGCCGATTTCGCCTTACTTTCAACGTCCTTTGCGTCCTTCCCAACCAAGACCTAACCAGATCCCCATGTCGTGTAACCCACTCCGCCTGCTCCGCGGTGTATTCGCTGCCATTTCGCTCGCGCTGCTTTCCGCAGGGTCTGCTTTCGCACAGCTCCCCTCTTCAGTCGATATCGACCTGGTCCCGGGCACTTCGCCCAACACGTTGGACGTGAGGCTGAAAGCGAACACCAATTCGTTCAACGAAGTGATCAGCAACCTGCTCTTCACCGTGCGTTGGGCAAGTTCATCGCCTGCAACGCTTGGCGTAGGCGGAAGCGCTTGGTGCCCGGCACCTACACTGGCTTTTCCGGTGGGACCCTCGGCCATGGTCACCGATCCCTTATTGGGGGTCGGCTTCAAGTACCGGACCTATGCTTCCGTAGGTCAGGCACAGATCGATGAGATCCAGGACAATAGTGGTTGTGGTCCGAACGGGCAGACGCTACCGGCCAATACCTGGGTCACGGTGTTGACCATTGCAGTGAGCAACAACACTAGCTGCACGCAGTTCCAGATCGTGAACGACCCATATACGGGCGCGAACAACAGGAACTACTTCATCTCCCTGAACGGGCAGCAGGTACCACCACTCACAGGTGTCATCGAGCCCATCGCCGCGTGTTTGAGCACAAATTCTTGCGGTACGACGATCACTTCGGCCAGCAGCAATAGCCCGGTCTGTAGCGGTTCCCCATTGAACCTTACCTCGAGCGCGACAGGTTCCGGGGCGGTGTCCTACTTCTGGGTGGGCCCCAATGGATTCACTTCAACGTCGCAGAATCCGATCGTCCCGGGTGCCACCGCAGCGTCGGGTACCTATACGGTGACCGCCAGTGTGAGCGGGTGCCAGAACATCAGCCAGAACGTCAACGTCACGGTTTCCTCTACTCCGACCACAGCGGCGGTAGGTGGCCCGCAGGCAATCTGCCCATTGGGTACAACAACCGGCTTGGGCGGCAACACCCCAGCCACCGGCACAGGACTGTGGAGCGTGGTGAGCGGAGGGACCGGTAGCTTCGTTCCGGACGCGAGCACCCCCAACGCGACCTTCACTCATGCCACTGGCACAGGTCCTGTGGTGCTTCGCTGGCGCATCAGCAATGATCCTTGCACCCCTTCGGACGCCACCGTATCGGTAACGATCACCGCAGCCCCGACCACATCGACGGTGGGCGGTCCGCAGACGATCTGCGCCTTGGGTACTACAACCGGACTGGGCGGCAACACCCCCACATCAGGCACGGGCTTGTGGAGTGTGTTGAGCGGCGGCACGGGCAGCTTCAACCCGAACGCGACCACAGCGAACGCGACTTTCACGCATGCCACCGGTACCGGCCCTGTGGTGCTCCGCTGGCGGATCAGCAGCGGCACATGCACACCAT
>Ga0105046_10000902_pt1 | contig 43682 bp, 42 predicted proteins | sample MAT03_FD_78385 | JGI IMG/M metagenome (GOLD analysis project Ga0105046, IMG submission 78385) | Freshwater microbial communities from Lake Fryxell liftoff mats and glacier meltwater in Antarctica - MAT-03 (megahit assembly) | ecosystem: Environmental > Aquatic > Freshwater > Ice > Liftoff... | reverse complement strand
GGTCAGGCCGGGAAACTTGCCGTTGCCCCAGGGAAATTTGCCGCCTTCGACCATCATGCCAGCCAGTGTGGTGCCATGGCTGAACAGGCTGGCCGCAGGGTCGGCATTGTCGAATACGAAGCTGGTGGTCTGGTAGATCTGCAGGGCGCGGCACCCATCGCCGGATCCGGCAGCGGGTATTCACGCCAGCCCAGTGCAAGCCACCGAACAGACGCGCATGCTCGATCTTCACGCTGCGGTCCATCACCGAGTCCAGCCCGGCGTCGCCCAGGATGTCGGCTGCGGTGGCCGCACAACGCGGATTCACCGGCACGATGCGGTAACCATGCGACTGCCTGTATTTGGCGGCGAATTGGCCAGACGTTCGGACGGCCGTCGGCGCGCACGGTAGATAGGAGGCCTGGAGCTGAGGAAAATCTGGCGACTCCATCGGGCGTTCATGTTACCCCCGGTGTGCCAGGAACCAGTTCCACCATGAGCCCTTCGTCTAGCCAAACGTCCATCAGTCCCAGCCAGCGCCACCCATGAGGCAAACCAAGCTGTTTGCAGGCTGATTCAATGGCAACTGCCGTCATGGGTATGACCAGGTTGACGTGGGATCCGGCTCCCGTTGCCTGGCCCCCTTCAACGCCCACAAACCGCGGGCGTGCGCTGCCGTCACCTGCTGCAAGCCTGATGTCGCGTGGGTAGATCTCGATGAACTCAAACTCCCAGCCTACACGATCACTGGCAAGAAAGCAGACCCACGCGCCATCGTGGGGCGGGAAAGGGGCGATCTGGCCGCCGATCAACCGTGCCAAAGCTGACGCGGCGGCTTTAGGCTCGTGGGCGTAAACCGAGACATGCCCAATGCGAGGCCAGGATTCGTTCATGCGTCATCCTTTGGAAGGTCTGCCAGCGCCGCTGCCCCGTAAGGGTTGTCGACCAAGTAGACCCAGTTTCCGTTTGGCAACCGCTTCATGATGTCACTGGAAGTGCCGTTCATATCTAGCGCCACACCATCGGACATGGTGGCTTTGAGCGTCCATTCATCCAACCACGCCGCAATATCGCCGGTTTCAAATGACACACTGCGCTGAGCCTGTAAATCGGGCCTCATTGCGCATACAAACTCCAGGGCCGTTCGTATATCAGCCTTACCTTTGACCACAGTTCCGGGCTGCGAAACATAGACGGCATCGTCATGAAAGGAGCTGAGAGCCCCCTCAATATCACCGTTGCGGATACAGTGTTGAAAATACCGTGCTGCGCCGAGAATGGTGGTTCGATCAAATATTTCGCTCATGAAGTTCTCCTGGATTGTGGTCACCTGTTTCGGTTATTGTGCCGTGGTGTCGGGGGAATAACGATCAACGTCTATCAGCCGAGTCGCAAAATGCTAACGGGCTGCTGGTCGAATGGCCGCCGCTTTTTCATAGGCGAATCGCATGTGAGGGCGGTGATTGACCGCTTGACCTGGTCAACTATGATTTGCACACCTGCGTCCGCGGTCCTGGCTTGGCACGTTGTCGCCATCGGCGTCTGACGGAGCATTGACGCACGACTTGTTCGCTTAGCCAGCAGCATAGCCAGCGACAGAAATAGAGCAAGAATTCGTATGTCATTGAAATTGAACCCTGCTGTTGACTTATGAAGCTTGCCACCTGGAACATCAACTCCCTCACCATCCGCCTGCCCCAGGTGCTGCAATGGCTGGCCGCCAACCCGGTCGACGTGCTGGCGCTGCAGGAAATCAAGATGACCGACGACAAGTTCCCGTTGGCCGATTTCACGGCGGCCGGGTACCAGGCGCAATGGTTCGGCCAGAAGACCTACAACGGGGTGGCGTTGATCACGCGCGCCGCGGCAAGCGACGTGGTGCGCAACATCCCCGGCTTCGACGACGACATGGCACGCGTGCTGACCGCCACGGTCGACGGCGTACGCGTGATCGGGGCCTACTTTCCCAATGGCCAGGCGCCCGGCAGCGACAAGTTCGAATACAAGATGCATTGGCTCAAGGCCCTGCGGGCCTGGGTGCGCACCGAACTGGAGCGCCACCCCCGGTTGGTGCTGATGGGGGACTACAACATCACCTTCGACGACGCGGATGTATGGGACCCGGTCGGTCTGAAGGACACCATCCACTGCACCGAGGAAGAGCGTTACCAGTTGCGCGCGCTGGTCGCGCTGGGCCTGACGGATGCCCACCGGATGTTCTCGCAACCGGCCAAGAGCTACAGCTGGTGGGACTACCGAGATTTCGCGTTCCGGCGCAACCGCGGCATGCGCATCGACCATGTGCTGGTGAGCCAGGCCTTGCTGCCGGCAGTGCGGTCGTGCGGGATCGACAAGGCGCCGCGCAAGAACGAACGCCCCAGCGACCACACACCAGTGGTGCTCGACCTGGCGGCCTGAGCGAAAGGTCAGTCCAGGCCCAGTTCCTGGATCTTGCGGGTGATGGTGTTGCGCCCGATACCGAGCTTCTGTGCGGCCTCGATGCGCCGACCCTTGGTCACCTGCAAGGCGGCCTCGATCATGCGGGCCTCGAATCGGCGGGTCAGGATGTCCCAGACATCGGGCTTGCCAGCCACCAGCAACTCCAGGGCCTCATCGCCGAGGGAGCGCTCCCAGGGCGCGGCCAGCGCCTCGGCCGGCTTCGGGATCACCAGGCCACCGTCGGCAAATGCGCCCGGTGCCGCAACGCCCGCGAGCGCAACGAACGGCAACACATCGACCACTGCAGCCGGCAGCGCCGATACGGGCGGGGCTGCGCCGTCAGAGGCCGCCAGCACTTCTGGTGGCAAATCCTTGGCCTCGATCACCTGGGACGGCGCCATCACCGTCAGCCAATGGCAGATGTTTTCGAGCTGTCGCACATTGCCAGGAAAGGCGAACAGGCCCAGGCGGGCAAGTGCCTGGTCGGTGATGCGCTTGGGCTCGATGCCGAGCTGCACCGCGCTGACCGCCAGAAAGTGCCGCGTCAGCATGGGCACATCTTCACGGCGCTCGCGCAGTGCCGGCAGGCGCAGGCGGATCACGTTGAGGCGGTGGAACAGGTCTTCGCGGAAAGCGCCCTCGCGCACGCGTTGCTCCAGATCCTGGTGGGTGGCAGCGATCACGCGCACGTTGGTCTTGACCGCCGTGTGCCCGCCGACCCGGTAGAAATGGCCGTCGCTCAACACGCGCAGTAGCCGCGTCTGCAGATCGAAGGGCATGTCGCCGATTTCGTCCAGGAACAGCGTACCGCCATCGGCCTGCTCGAAGCGACCACGCCGCAGGGTCTGGGCGCCGGTGAAGGCGCCGCGCTCATGGCCGAACAGCTCGCTTTCGAGCAGGTCCTTGGGAATCGCGGCGGTGTTGATGGCCACAAAAGGGCCGTTGTTGCCGGCGCTACCGCGCGGTGAATGCTTGTGCAGCGCGCGGGCCACCAACTCTTTGCCGGTGCCCGACTCGCCGGTGATCATCACCGTGACATTGCTCTGGCTGAGGCGGCCGATGGCGCGAAACACATCCTGCATGGCAGGTGCCTGCCCGAGCATCTCGGGGGCGGCTTCGACCTGCAATTCGGCCACTTCCTCGCGCTGGCTTTCCTGCACGGCGCGGCGGATGAGTTCGACCGCCTTGGGCAGATCAAAGGGCTTGGGCAGGTATTCGAAGGCTCCACCCTGGAACGCCGATACGGCGCTGTCGAGGTCGGAGAACGCCGTCATGATGATCACCGGCAGGCCGGGATGCTTGGCCTTGACCTTGTCCAACAGCTCCAGGCCAGAGCCACCCGGCATGCGGATATCGCTCACCAGGATCTGCGGTCCATCCTTGTCGCTGGAGGTGGACAGCGCGCTAAGCACATCACGCGCGTTGGTAAAACTGCGGGTCGCCAGGTTCTCGCGCAGCAGCGCCTTTTCCAGGACGAAGCGAATGGACTGGTCATCGTCCACGATCCATATCGGCTTCATATATCGGGTTACCTTTGGCAACTAGGGAAGAGGTAGGAGCACCTTGAAATCCGTCCGCCCTGGAACGCTCTCCACCTCGATCATCCCGTGGTGCTGCTGAACAAAGGTTTGCGCCAATGTCAGCCCCAACCCGGAACCCCCTTCCCTGCCGGATACCAGCGGATAGAAGATGCGGTCTTTGATCGAGTCTGGCACGCCAGGCCCGTTGTCGATGACATGCAATTCCAGTGCCAACCGGTAGCGGTGTTTGCCAAATGTGATCTGCCGCGCGACGCGTGTGCGCAGCGTCAGGCGCGCGTCGCCCCTGGCGATACGCTCGGACAGCGCCTGGCAGGCATTCTGCGCAATGTTCAGCACCGTCTGGATCAGTTGCTCGCGATCGGCCCGCAACTCAGGTATGGAGGTGTCGTAGTCACGCACCACCTTCAAGCCGCGTGGGAACTCGGCCATGATCAGGGAGCGCACACGCTCGCAGACCTCGTGGATGTTGACATCCTCCTCCACATGCGCGCGGCGGTGCGGTGCCAGCAGGCGATCCACCAGGGATTGCAGCCGGTCGGCCTCGCGGATGATGACCTGCGTGTACTCCTTGAGCCCACGCTCATCGATCTCCATTTCGAGCAACTGGGCTGCGCCACGAATGCCACCCAGCGGGTTCTTGATCTCGTGGGCCAGGTTGCGGATCAGCTCCTTGTTGGCCTGCGCCTGGTCGGCCAGGCGTTCCTCGCGCCCCTGGCGCGCCTGCTGCTCCTGCGGCAACAGCTCGACCACGATCTCGTCGGACAGCTCGGTCTGGGTCACGATGACATGCACCGGAATCGGGTCATGGTTGAGGCGCTTCAGCCAGGCGTCGTAGCGCAGCGCAGCAAATTGATTGCCGCGTGCGCCCAACAGAGCGGCTGTCAGCAAATCGGGTTCGGTGAAGCAGTCGGCGAACTGCGACTCCTCGATGATCCGGCGCGACGTGCCCAGTGCATCTTCCAGTGCCGAGTTGGCAAATAAAACGATGCCATCCGCGTGAACCACCGCCACCAGGGTGGCGAGCAGATCAAACGAGCGCAGGTGCGCGGTGGGAGAGGAGGAAGAGCCCACGGGATCCGCCGAGCACGCGCCGACTATCTTGAAACCGGAAGGCGCCCGAGCTCACGGCGGATGCCGGAAATATCGCTTTCATTGCGTTGCAGGTTGGCCTTGAGCTCGGCCACACGGTCCAGGTACTTCTGGTGGTTGCGCGCTTCGTCGCCGCGCTTGTCCGGTTCACCATTGTTGAATTCGCGTGTCAGTTCAACCTGCCGGGTCTCGGCCTTTTTCAATTCGGACTCGAGGATCACGCGCGCGTCGGAATCGCGCGCCTTCTGGTCAGCCGCATCGATGCGAGTTCCGGCTTGTGGAGCGGTTGACACCCTGACCGGTTGCTGGCCGTTCGAGACGCTCCGTGGCGCGCTGGCCGCGGGCGGGGGACGGAAACCCTGCACGATCGTGAGGTTGCCGCCTTCGACCAGCTTGCAATGGGCCTTTTGGGCTTCGGGCACCGTGTTCGTGTACTCGTTGCCGCAACGGTAGATGGGGCCCTGGGCAGCCGCACCGGCTGCTAAACCCAGGGCCAGCAGAGGAACCAGGGAGGAAAAATTCATGCGAGCTCCACGCCTCCGAAGATGTCGGAATGGGCTTCTAAGTATGCGCCAATTGCCATCAAACACAAAACCCGGGGAATTGCACGAAAAAAAGGATGGTCGCAACCGTCCGGGTGAGCAGTGCCGGCCCGCCTTGCGGCAGGCGCGGCAGGGCATCACAGCGAGTAGTACATGTCAAACTCGATCGGATGCGTAGTCATGCGCATGCGCGTGACTTCACCCATTTTGAGTTCGATGTAAGCGTCGATCATGGTGTCGGTGAACACGCCACCCTTGGTCAGGAAGGAGCGGCCCTTATCGAGGTAGTCCAACGCCTGGTCCAGGCTGTGGCAGACGGTTGGCACCTTCGCATCTTCTTCGGGCGGCAGGTGGTACAGGTCCTTGGTGGCGGCTTCGCCCGGATGGATCTTGTTCTCGACACCGTCGAGACCGGCCATCAGCAGGGCCGAGAAACACAGATAGGGGTTGGACAGCGGATCCGGGAAACGGGCTTCGACCCGGCGCCCCTTGGGGTTGGCCACATACGGAATACGGATCGACGCCGAGCGGTTCTTGGCCGAATAGGCCAGCTTCACAGGGGCCTCGAAGCCGGGGACCAGCCGCTTGTAGCTGTTGGTACCGGGGTTGGTGATGGCATTGAGCGCGCGGGCGTGCTTGATGATGCCGCCAATGTAGTACAGCGCGAAGTCGGACAGCCCCGCATAACCGTCGCCGGCGAACAGGTTCTTGCCGTCTTTCCACACCGACTGGTGCACGTGCATGCCTGAGCCGTTGTCGCCAACCAGTGGCTTGGGCATGAAAGTCGCGGTCTTGCCATAGGAGTTGGACACATTCCAGACCACATACTTCAGAATCTGCGTCCAGTCGGCGCGCTGCACCAGGGTGCTGAACTTGGTGCCGATCTCGTTTTGGCCTGCGCCTGCCACCTCATGGTGGAACACCTCGACCGGAATACCGAGCGATTCGAGGATCAGGGAGATCTCGGCGCGCAGATCCTGCGTGCTGTCGACTGGCGGGACCGGGAAGTAACCGCCCTTGACCGTGGGGCGGTGGCCCTTGTTACCGCCCTCGATCTTCTTACCCGAGTTCCAGGGTGCTTCGTATTCATCGATCTCGACAAAGGAGCCCGACATGCCGGAACCCCAGCGCACGTCGTCGAAAATGAAGAATTCGGGTTCAGGGCCGAAGTAGGCGGTGTCGCCCATGCCGGAAGCCTTGAGGTAGGCTTCGGCGCGCTTGGCGATCGAGCGGGGGTCGCGATCATAGGCCTTGCCATCACCCGGCTCGACCACGTCGCAGCTGAGGAACATCGTGGTCTCTTCGAAGAACGGGTCGATGTTGGCGGTGTTGGGATCGGGCATCAACAACATGTCGGAGGCTTCGATTCCCTTCCAGCCGGCAATCGACGAACCGTCGAAGGCATGACCGGAGCTAAACTTGTCTTCATCAAAATGGGACACCGGCACCGTGACATGCTGTTCCTTGCCACGGGTGTCGGTAAAGCGGAAGTCCACAAACTTGACTTCGTTTTCCTTCACCATCTTGATCACATCTGCGACGGTCTTTGCCATCAAATACTCCTGTTGGGCGGTGGTTGAAAAGTGTTACGTCCGGGCAAACGCAGTTTTTGTGCCAAGGCAGCGACCCCGGCCGATTCTGCGATGCACTGTATTGTGCCCTGACCCTGCAAGGCAGGCGCTGGGCAAATCCCTCTGACGCCGGCTTTCGCCGGCTGTGGCCGAACGGTAACGCACTTTAATAGTGCGCCAATGACTCATTTTGGGTCGGTCTAGTTTCGCACCAACTCAGGGCCCAGTCGGGCATCGACATGGCGCAAGCCGTCTTTCATCGCCGTAAAGGCGTTGGAAACGGCCGGCCCGTCTCCTTTGACGCCCAGCTCGATGTGCCTGCCGTACTGGGGGTGGTCGACACTGGGCAGACTGAATACTTTCACACCCGCAAACTGCCGCTCGATGCTTTCCATGAGCGGGGTGAGCGCGGCCTCCATTGCACCCATGACGATGATCGACAGCTCGGTCCAGCTACGCTGGCGGGCCAGATGGGCATGGTGTGTGTCAAGCACCCATTCGATCATGGGCCAGGCCATCACGGGAAACCCTGGCACGAAATGGACGGCAGCTCCGGATAGTGCCCCGCCAGCAACTGGGCTACAGCTGAAACCCGGAATCTTGTTGTAGGGGTTCGGAATGATCTGCGCACCGCGCGGAAACATTCCCATATGGAGCCGATGCAGGTTGTCGGGCCGCTCAGGCACGAATGGCAACCCCTGCTCCAGGGCCATGTCACGCATGCGCCCCAGGATCAGCTCTCGCGCCTCGGGGTGCAGTTCGAGGGGCACGCCGAGGGCCTGCGCGGCGCACTGGCGGGTATGGTCGTCGGGTGTCGCACCGATGCCACCACACGAGAACACGATATCTCCGGAGTCAAAGGCCCGGCGCAAGGTCTGTTCTATGCGGGCCGGTGAGTCACCTACATAGTGTGCATAGGCCAGGTCCAGGCCCCGGGTCCTCAGGCGCTCGATCGCCGCCGGCATGTGTTTGTCGACACGTTTGCCCGACATGATCTCATCGCCAATGATGATGAGCCCGATGGCGGGCCCGGCGAGCGGCGCAGGCGGCGCACTTGCTTCAGGGCTTTTCATGCGGCAATGCCGTCGCGGGCGGCGTGACAACCGGAACGGGCGACATAACGACCGGGGCGCCCGGCGGCACATCGGACTCGGCGCGCAGCACCTGCAGTGCAGCCAGACAGAAATGGGCAAACCAGAGCGAAGAGAAGGCAAACACCCATGTGTAAACCCAGATCGCCACCGGCACCAGAATGACGAATCCGACGGCGAACAAAACCGCCGAGGCCCAGAACAGGCTGGGGGCAGCCCCCAAAAAGCCGGCGACGACGCCAATGCCGAGCAGCCAGCCACGGTGGCGCCGGAAGATCTCGACGCGCTCGTCGCGGCTGGCATGCTCTGCCAACGCGTCATAGGCCATCACCCGGTAGGTCAGCCAGCCCCAAATCAGGGGTGGCAGGATCAGGATCAATGGGGGCACCAGCCACAAAGGGATGGATACCACCAGCGCCACCAGCGCCAGCAAGGCCGAGCCCAGCGACCAGAACAGGGCGCTGGCCCAGGAACCGCCCCGCCGGCGTTCGAGCTTGGGGAACCGGCGCTCTGCCACCAGCGCGACCAGTGCCGGGGCCATCAACAACGCCACCACCAGCAGCGACATGACCACAATCAGGGGTGTCACGGCGAAAATGACGAGCAAGGGTGCCAGCGCCGGCTTCAATCCACCGGCACCGATGCCCTCCAACCAGTCGAGCAAGGTCTTGATCGTGGAGGTGGACTCCAGCCAGGCCCGCACTGCATCCAGGGCTGGCTCCCAATACAGATAACCCAGCCCCAGAGAAAGCGCCACCATCAGGACCAGCGGCAAAAACGACAGTGCAATCACGCGCGGGCGCATGCAATAACCCACTGCGCGCCAGAAAGAGTCGAGGAACAGATGCATGGAGCAAGCATAACGGTGCCGGCAGGCTCCGGCAGGATCAGTCAAATGCCAGCTGTACACGTGCAGGGATGCCGCCTCGACATGCAGGCGGTTGCCGCGCCGGACGCGGCACCCGCTGCTGCGCCTATGGTCTTGCTGCACGAGGGCCTGGGATCGGTCTCGATGTGGCGCGACTGGCCGTCCAGGGTGGCCCGGGCCACCGGCCGCGCGATCTGGGTCCATTCGCGGCGCGGTTACGGCCAGTCGGATGCGGTAACCGACGTGCGTCGCAGCGGTCGCCTGCCGCCAGACTACCTGCACCGCGAGGCCTGGAATGTGTTGCCGGTGCTGCTGGCGCAGTGGGGGCTGCAGTGCCCGGTGCTGCCGGGGCACTCCAACGGTGCCAGCATTGCTTTGCTGCCTGCGAGCCGCTTACCGGTGCAGGCATGTATTGGCAACGCCTGTCACGCCACCATGCGGACGTGGATGGCGCCTGCTGGCAATGGAGCGACGCCTGGCTAAACCCGGACTTCCGCGCGTTCGACGTCTGTGCCGACTGCCGCCGGATCACGGCGCCGGTGCTGGCCCTCCAGGGCAGCGACGACCCCTGGCGCCGCTCGGCGAACACCCCCAGGGCCTTTGATCAGGCGCTGATCGCCGCCAGATCGTCCGGGCCCAGCCAGCTCCAGTGGCCGGGCAGCAGATCAGCCGGCAAGCTCAACCCACCGATGCGCGAGCGGTGCAAGGCCTCGACGCGGTTGCCAACGGCTGCCAGCATTCGCTTGACCTGGTGGTACTTGCCTTCGGTCAGCGTCAGGCGCAGTTGGTGGCTTGCCACGGCTTCGCAGGCGGCGGCACGCACCGGCTTCGGGTCGTCGTCGAGCACCACACCCGCCAGCAGTCGCTGGATCTGGTCTGGATCCAGCGCATGTTTCACGGTCACCTCGTACACCTTGGGCACATGGTGGCGCGGGGAACTCATGCGGTGGATGAATTGGCCATCGTCGGTCAGCAACAGCAGCCCCGTCGTGTCCTGATCGAGCCGGCCCACTGCCTGCACGCCCTGTACTGCGGCCTTCTGCGGGCGCATGCGAAGCGGCGATGGCAGCAAGGTGTAGATGCTCGGGTAGGTGGAGGGCTTCTGCGAGCACTCTGTGCCGGCCGGCTTATGCAGCATGAGGTAAGCCTTGTCAGCATAGGGCCACTGAACGCCCTGCACCCGGAAATGCAGCCCTTGCGGCTGGACTTCCATGCCAGGTTGCAGACCTTCGACGGCCTCGAATGCGCCCTGCCCCGCCTGACGAACCTGGACCAGACCCTGCTGGATCAGGCCGGCGCAGACGCGGCGGGTACCAAACCCCTGGGTGAACAGGACATCCTGTAGTTGCATGGGCCGATCATAGACACGCGGCTGACCCCGCCAACAGCTCAGGGGCCGGAGCCCTTGGGCAGCGCCAAGCCCTTGAACGCCATCGAGGCACGAAGCCGGTCGGGGTAGTCGCTGATGATGCCGTCGACACCCCAGTCGATCAGGCGCTCCATTGTGGGGCGATCGTTGACCGTCCAGGGAATGACCTTCAGCCCCAGATCTTGCGCTTCGCGCACGAGGTCGGCGGTCAGGCTGCTGAAATGCGGCGACCAGACCACGCCGACGGCCTTGCCAGAGGCCGCCCGCACCATTTGCGGCACCGACCCGTTGTAGTCCTTCAAGTGGTGACCCGCCGTCCAGAGCCCACTGGGATAGCGGTCGGCGACAGGGGGCGGGACGGTCAGGTACACCGTGCGGAGCTGCGGCTCAAGACGCTGAACGATGGCCAGCGTGCGCCAGTCGAAGCTTTGCACCGTCACGCGCTTCAGCATGCCGGGCGTGCCGATGACCCGCAGCAGGGCCCGCACAAAGGATTCCGGATCCAGCGTGTTACCGGGCACACCCGGATCGGTCTTGGTCTCCACGTTGAACTGCACATCGGACGCACCCATGTCCCTGACCAACTGGAAGAGCGCCGCCAGGGTCGGTATGCGTTGACCGTCCTGGGCTTGCTGCAGCGGGAACTCGCGCCCGTAGGCTTGCCGTGGATCAAGCCGCCCCACGTCGTACGACTGGATCTGGGCCAGTGTCATGTCTTTTACCAGCGGCCCGGCCCGGAGCAGCCACTCGCCGCGCGCGTCTCGCGTGAGCGCCGGATTCAATGACGGGTCATGGGTGACCACCGGCACACCATCGGAGGTGATGGCGATATCGAGCTCCAGCGTGGTGACCCCCAGACGTATCGCATGGCCGAAGGCCGCAAGCGTGCTTTCTGGCCACAGCCCCCGACCGCCCCGGTGGGCCTGCAGGTCAAAGGCCTGCGCCGCTGTGGCTGCCAGCAGGCAGACTGCCCACAGGCAGCGCCGGACCGACACAGCGCGCATCAGGCAGCGCCAGCGGCAGCGAAAAGATCGGGGTCGCTGCGCTGCAGGCGCCTGAAGTTGGCCTGCCACATCTGCTCGCGAAAGCCATACTTGTAGTAGGCCTCGCGGTAGGAGCGAGCTGCAGAGGAGTCCATCGGCTGGCCACCAACCGCCATGGCGGCCAACTGGTACTCGCAGGCCAGGTCGAACACCATCGTCTCGATGGTGGTGAATTCCAGGGTTTCGCCCACATGAACCGAGCCATGGTGGGGCATCAGCACCACCTTGTTCTGCCCCAGCGCTGCGGCGATGGCCACACCCTCCTTGTCGGGGGTCATGCTGGGGTCGTCGACGAACTCGGTCACCAGGTCGGCAAACATGCTCCCGTAGACGTAGTACACGCCAAACTTCTGCCGCGTAGTGGCCAATGTGGAGATGTTGCGTGTGTGGGTGTGGATGACGCAGTTCACGTCGGGACGGGCCATCATCACGGACGCATGAAAGTTGATGCCGGGCGATGCAGGCAAGGTGGCGGGCTCGATGACCTTCAAGTCAAAGCCGACCTTGGATACGTGCTCTGGCAGGGTTTCATCAAAGTACTGGAATGGCGTGACCCAGAAGGCATCTTCGCCCGGAACGCGCAGACTGACATGCCCGCCGATCTGGCTGTCGAGCCCGGCTCGGTACAGCATGCGCCGCGCAGCTGCGATCCGGAAACGGGGAGAGGACGTGTCGCGAACGGCCGGAACGCCAGTCTTCGCATGCAAGGCATGAATGCTCATGGTGTCTCCTGCGGGCTGCCGGCGCCGGCCCGGCACCGCCACTACCCCAAGGCTACTTTAGCAGACCTGCCACGGCAGGCCATGCCTGTCAGTGCCGAGGAACCCGCGAGCTGGTGCGCACGCTGAGCAGCATGGTCAAGGCCAGGATTCCCACCACCACCCCCAGGGAGATGCTCACCGGGATCTTGTAAATATCGATCAGGCACATTTTGGTTCCGATGAAAACCAGGATGACCGCCAGGCCATAGTTGAGCAAGTGGAACTTCTCGGCAACGGCTGCCAGCAGGAAGTACATGGCACGCAGCCCCAGGATCGCAAACACATTGCTGGTCAGCACGATGAAGGGGTCCTTGGTGATGGCAAAAATGGCGGGGATCGAGTCGACGGCGAAGATCACGTCGGTCAGTGCGACCAGGCTGATGACCATCAGCAGCGGAGTGGCGATTTTCTTGCCGTTCTCGATCGTCCAGAACTTCTCGCCGTCGTAATGCTTGCTGACCGGCAACCAGCGACGCAGCAGTTTGAGCGCAGGGTTGTCGTCGAGTGCCGGCTCCTTGCCAGCGGCCCACCACATCTTGACCCCGGTCAGGATCAGAAACGCCCCGAATACGTACAGGATCCAGTGGAACTGGGCCAGCAGCCAGCCGCCCACCAGAATCATCACCGTGCGCAGCACGATGGCGCCGATGATGCCGATCATGAGCACCCGCTTCTGGTACTCGGGCGGTACCGCAAAATAGGTGAAGATCATCAGGAACACGAAGATGTTGTCGACGGCCAGCGACTTCTCTATCAGGTAGCCGGTCAGGAATTCGAGTGCGCGGGTGTTGGCGATCTCCGAGGAGCCGGTGCTGTCCTTCACGGCCCACCAGAACAGGCCGTTGAACAGGAAGCTCAAGGCCACCCAGATGAGCGACCAGTTAAGCGCCTCCTTGACGCCCACTGCATGCGCGCCCTGCTTTTTGAGGACCACAAAATCAACGAACAGAGAGACGAGCACGATGGCTATGAACGTGAGCCAAAGCCACAGTGGCGCAACGGTTTGCATGGCAAGACCTTTTACTTGGGAAGAAACATAACGGTCCTGAAGGTCTTGCGGGAGAGAGCCCGAGGGCTCCTCTACGTGCTCCGGCTGCGGCCCCAACCCGATGGCGATGGCCGTAACGTATTGACGAAACACGAGGAATCAGCGTTGTCACGCCAAAACTGCTACTCCCCTTGAGGATGCAGGATTCTGCCCGCAGAAGAAAGGCCCCAAACATTCTGATGAATTGAAGGCACCCCGCCCAACGACCCACGTGTTCAGGACTGCATGAACCTGCGCAAGGTAGTGAAATGCCGCTCGGGCGAGTCGCGCACCACACCATGACCGCAGTCCGAGAAGCGCTCGAACTGGACCAGGTCAGGTGGAAGACTTGCAACAATCGTCTCACTGAAAGCGATCGGCGTGATCGGGTCGCTGTCGCCTGCCATCACCAAAGTGGGGCAGGCAACTTTTGCCAATTCGGCACGGAAGTCCATCTGGTTGAATCCATGGGTCAAGAAGTGCAGGTTCACCGGGTCGTGCACGATCGCGCGTGCTACGTTCTCGCCATCATGGGCGGGCCGGGTGTAGTACAGCAGGTGGCACTTCTCGCGATAGGCAATGCGTCGCTGCGGCGTTGCCGTGAGCCAGTAGGCGCGCGCCAGATCGCGCGCCTCGGGCCCGCCGATACGCTCGAAGGCATCGAACACGGCTGGCCAGTCTGCGCGTGCCGCGGTGCTGGTCAGGACCAGCTTGCCCGGATGCGCTGGATGGCGTGTTGCGTACGATTGCGCCACGAAACCACCAAAGGACACGCCATACACGACCGGCTTCTCAATGCCCAGCGCATCGCAGAATCCGCGCACATCGTCGCCCCATTGCGCAAGGTTCCAGTGCTGCGGGTCGCCATGCTCGCTGCGGCCATTGCCACGGTGATCGAGGTAGACAACCTGCGCAATGTCGGTGAGCATGGAGAAAGCCGGCTTGAACAGGCTGTGGTCAAAGCCAGGCCCTCCATGGAGCAGCACGATCGTGGGCCGCTGGCGCATGGTGTTGCCATCGGGCACCAGGCCGGAGCCCTCGACATCGAAATACAGGCGTACGCCGTTCACAAAGACGTGCATGGCGGAGGATCTTTATGCCATCAGGCCGGCCCCGCGCGCATCTGCCAAGGCGAGGTCGAGCGCGCGCCAGATCTTGTCGAACATCTCATCGATCTGCGCATCGGTGATGATCAGTGGCGGGCACACCGCCAGCGTGTCACGCAGCGGCCGACAGATCACACCCACCTCCAGACCGGCAGACTGCACGCGCGCAACGATGCCGCTGGCCGGATCAAAAGTCTTGCGCGTGGCCTTGTCCTGCACCAGTTCGATGGCGCCGATCAGCCCGGTGCCGCGTGTGGCGTGCACCATCGCATGGCTCTCCAGCCCGCGCAGACGCTGCAGAAAATGGGGCGAGATTCGGCTGGCATGGCCCACCAGGTCGCGTTCTTCGTAGATCTTGAGTGTCTCGATGGCCACCGCCGCGCACACCGGGTGGCCGGCATACGTCACGCCATGCGAGAACACGCCGTTCTTGGTGCTGCCGCGGGTCAGGCCCTCGTAGATCTTGCTGCTGACCAGCGTGGCGGAGATCGGCAGGTACGAACTCGACAGCGCCTTGGCAACGGTCATCATGTCGGGCTGGATCTGGTAGGCGTCGCAGCCAAACCAGTGGCCCAGTCGGCCAAAGCCGGTGATCACCTCGTCGGCGACCAGCAGGATGTCGTTTTTCTTCAGGACCGCCTGCACCTTTTCCCAGTAGCCTGGCGGCGGGATGATCACGCCGCCTGCGCCTTGCACTGGCTCCCCGAAGAAGGCGGCGATGGTGTCGGCACCTTCGCGAGCGATCAAGGCCTCGAGTTCGGCCACGATGCGGTCCACGAACTGCGCCTCGCTCTCGCCCGGTTGAGCATAGTGGTAGTGGCTGGGGCTGGCGGTGCGCAACACCCGATCGCCGATGGGCAGGTCGAAATCCATGTGGTTACCGGCCAGCCCGGTCAGGCTGGCGGACATCACGGTCACGCCGTGGTAGCCCCGTTCGCGGGCGATCAGCTTCTTCTTGTTCGGCTTGCCGATGGCATTGAAGTAGTACCAGATCATCTTGACGGCCTGGTCGTTGGCTTCGGAGCCGGAATTGGCGAACATCGCCTTGTCCATGCCCAGGTGCCGGGTCTTCTCGATCAGGCGGTGCGACAGCTCGATCGACGGCTCGTTGGCACGGCCGGCAAACAGCTGGTAGTAGGGCAATTTTTCGAACTGGCGGGTGGCGGCATCGATCAGGCGTTGCTCGGAAAACCCCAGCGATGTGCACCACAGGCCGGACATACCCTCCAGGTAGCGGTTGCCCTGGTCGTCTTCCACATAGATGCCGTCGCCACGGGTCATGACGAGGGGTCCGGTTTCGCGTTGCCTGGCCAGAGGCGTGTACGGGTGGAACAGGGCCTCGACGTCCTGGGCAACATTGAGATCGTGGGTGCGCAACATGGTGTTTGTCCTTGGGATCCATAACGGGTGAATGGGATCGCTGTGCCCGGCGGCAACGGCTAATTGCCGGTCCGACGCGCGCCTGAAAGCGCCGCCAGCACCTGCTGCGTGTGTTCGCCTAAAGCGGGAGGGCGCGTGTTCACAGGCACCACCGCGCCATCGATCTTGACCGGGCATCCCACGGTGCGTGTCTGCACGCCATTGGGCAGCGTCATGGGTTGTACCAGCTCCAGATACTGCGCCTGGGGATCGGCCAGCGCCTCGGCGTATCCGTTGATCGGCGCAGTGGGCACGCCAGCGGCCCCGAAGGTGTTGAGCCAGTGCGCCACCGGCCGCTGGTCGAAGCGGGCTTCCAGCAGAGCAGCCAGCGCAGACTGATTCGCCGCGCGCAAGGTGGGGGTGGAAAAGCGCGCGTCAGTCAGCAACTCCGGCGCAGGTGTCAGTTCGCCCACCAGTTGCCACAACTTGTTGTTGCCGGCTGCCACCGCAAACCAGCCGTCGCTGGCCCGATAGGCCTGGTAAGGCGCGTTTCGCGGGTGCGCCGACCCCAGCTTGCGCGGGTTGTGCCCGGTACCGAAATACTCGCTGGTCTGCAGGGCTGACACGGCGATCGTGGTGGAGAACATCGGAATGTCGAGCTGCCCACCCGGCCCGCCACCGCGCACGCGCGCGATCATGGCGGCTATGGAAAAGGCTGCGTACAGGCCGGCGGTGAAATCCACCAGGGGAACGCCCGCCTTGACCGGCGCGCCGTCGGGTTCGCCGGTAACACTCATCACGCCCGCGCTGGCCTGGATGGTCAGGTCAAAACCGCCCTCTGGCCCGCGGGGACCACTTTGCCCATAGGCAGAAATCGAGCAGTAGACCAGGGCGGGCTTGCGCGGCCCGAACCAGTCCCAACCCAGACCCAGGCGGCACATCGCGCCGGGGCGGCTGTTCTCGATCAGCACATCGGCCTCCAGGACCAGATCGCGGGCCTGCGTGAGTTGCTCCGGATCTTTCAGGTCCAGCACCACCGACTGCTTGCCGCGATTGAGCGAAGCGAAGTTTTCGCTGTAGCCCTGGCTCAAGGGGGGCCACTGCCGCATGGCATCGCCTTCAGGCGACTCGACCTTGATCACCTGGGCCCCGAAATCGGCCAGCAACATGCCGCAGAACGGACCGGCCGCCACATGGCAGAACTCGACCACTTTGACACCTTGCAACGGTTGAACAACTATCGGCATGCACCGTCCCATGGTTTTGTTGGATCTTCTCTGTTCTCCAATGACGAACAAACGTGTCTTACCGACGAATATACTGCCACAGCAAAAAAACTGCTGCGAGGGAGAGACAGGCATGTTCACAACGCCCATCGGCAAAGAGCTCGCCACATCGCACTGGGGCGCTTACGATGTCTTGCGCGAAGGCAGCCAGGTGGTCGGCCTCGCCGGCCGGCAGGACGACCCGGCCCCCTCCCCGATCGGACCCGCCATGTGGGACGCCTACCGCTCTCCACTGCGCATCCAGCGCCCGGCAATCCGTCAGGGCTGGCTGCAGCGGGGCACGTCCAACGCCCATGGCAAGGGTCGAGGACGCGAGCCGTTTGTCGAAGTGCGCTGGGAACACGCGCTGGAACTGGTTGCCGGCGAAATGCAGCGCGTCATCGCCGAGCACGGAAACGGAGCCATCTTTGGTGGCTCCTACGGCTGGTCCAGCGCCGGCCGCTTTCATCATGCCCAGAGCCAGGTGCATCGATTCCTCAACGTACTGGGAGGCTATGTCTTCAGCAAAGACAGTTACAGCCTGGCCGCAGGCAGCGTGGTGATGCCGCATGTGGTGGCGCCCATGGACCAGTTGATGGGCAGCCACCATGGTTGGGATGTGCTGGCCAGGCATACACGCCTGTTCGTGAGTTTTGGCGGCGTACCCGCCAAAAACTCGCAGATCGGGCATGGCGCGTCGTCGGAGCACCGGGCCAGCGAAGGTCTGAACGCGATGGCCCGGGGCGGATGCCGCTTCGTCAATTTCAGCCCGGTGGGCAGCGACCTGCAAGTGGATGGCAACACCCTCGAATGGATCCCGGTCCGGCCCAACACGGACGTTGCCATCATGCTGGCGCTGAGCACCGAAACCATTCTGGCGGGCCGCCAGGACAACGCGTTCCTGCAGCGTTATTGCGTGGGTTTCGAACGCTGGCGCGACTACCTGCTGGGCAAGACCGACGGTGTGGTCAAGAATGCCGAATGGGCGGCGCCCATTGCCGACGTGAGCGCCCAGCGGCTGCGCGACCTGGCCGCCCAGTTGTCCGCCAACCGCAGCATGGTCAACGTGTCATGGTCACTGCAACGCGCCGACCACGGTGAGCAGGCGTTCTGGGCCGCAGTGGGGCTGGCCAGCGTACTCGGGCAGGTGGGTCTGCCGGGCGGCGGTTTCGCCATGGCCTATGGCCCCATCAACAATATCGGCAGCCCGCACCGCCTGTTGCCAGGCCCCACGCTTCCCCAGGGCGTGAACCCGGTCAAGACCTTCATCCCGGTGGCCCGCATTGCGGACATGTTGCTGACACCGGGCGCGCACTACGACTACAACGGCGAACACCTCCAGTACCCCGACATCCGGCTGGTCTACTGGGCCGGCGGCAACCCGTTTCACCACCACCAGAATCTGACCCGGCTGGCGCAGGCCTGGACCCGTCCCGACACGGTGGTGGCGCATGAACAGACCTGGAATGCGCACGCCCGAATGGCAGACATCGTTTTGCCCGCTACCTCCACGCTGGAACGCGCTGACATCGGGCACGGCACACGCGACCCCCTGCTGATCGCCATGAAACAACTGATGCCACCGGTGGGCGAGTCGCGCGACGACTACGCGATCTTTGCCGACATCGCCACCCGGATGGGACACGGTTCCGCCTTCACGGAAGGCCGGGACACGATGCAGTGGCTGGAATTCCTGTACGAACATTCCGCCCGCGGAATGAAGACGGCTGGCGTCGAACTGCCGCCATTCCAGGACTTTTGGGCCAGTGGCGGTGTACACCTTCCACCGGCCGAACGCAGCGTGGTGATGCTTGAGCAATTTCGCGCCGACCCGAAGGCGTATCCCCTGGACACTCCGAGCGGGCGCATCGAACTCTTCAGCGAACGCATTGCATCGTTTGGATATGCGGACTGCCCCGGCCACCCGACCTGGTTCGAGCCCGCCGAATGGCTCGGGTCGCCGGCTGCGGAAAAGCACCCGCTGCACCTGTTGTCAGACCAGCCCCATACCAAATTGCACAGCCAGCTCGACCACTCTTCCTGCAGCCTGGCTAACAAGGTGGCTGGGCGCGAACCGATTCTTGTGCACCCCAACGACGCCGCCGCGCGTGGCATCGCCGATGGCGACGTGGTGCGGGTGTTCAACGACCGGGGGGCGTGCCTAACGGGTGCTGTGCTCGATGACCAGCTGCGCCAAGGAGTTGTCAAACTCAGTACCGGCGCCTGGTGGGACCCGCAGATGCCAGGACAACAGGATTCACTGGACCTGCACGGCAACCCCAATTCCCTGACGCGGGACATGGGCGCCTCGGCTCTGTCTCAGGGTTGTTCCGCACAGACCTGCCTGGTGCAAATCGAGAAGTTCACCGGAACGCCACCACCGGTGAAAGTGTTCAGTCCACCGGTTTTCGTGCCGGCCTGAGGGCAAGCGTCAACGCGGCTTCGCAACCCCATTGCCATTGCCTTCCAGCCGTTCTTGGCCGTCACCACAGAGTCGAGTTCCCATGACTTGATGGTGGTGGTGTATTGGCGCGCATTGCTCTTGCCAAGGCCCGCTTGCGTCGCCAGGTTGGTGACGCCCATCGCTCGCTCGACATGGGCCAGCATCTCGCGCAGCGCCAGGCCTTTGATCAGCGGGTTGTTCCTGGCCCGTTCCGACGAATCGGTTGAAGGTACTGTACCGGGCACCGGCGCCTCAAGGCCGGTGCGTCGGGCGCGGTTCGTTCCTGGCGAGCAGGCGCTCGCGGAACCGCGCAATACGGGCTTGGAGCCCCGGGACCGAAGCACTGCGCACCAGAGCGGCAAGATCGGCATCACGCATGTCGGCCCGCGTGGCATGGCGAATCAGGCGGGCCGTCGCGGGCTCCACCGCCGGACCGACAAGATCCGGCGAGTCACCGATGCCAGAGGCGAGGCCACTGGAATGCGCCTGGTGCGCATCGAGTTCAGCGCCCTCGAGTACCCATCGGCGCGCCATATCAGAGCCCACGCGTTCGGCCAGGCGGCGGGTTCCCAGCACGATGCCAAACTGCGCGCCTGGAAAACGAAAAGTCGTGTCGGGCGCGGCCACGCGATGCTCGCATGCGACAAACAGGTCGGCACCGGCGCCCCAGGTGCGGCCACTGGCCAGGGCTACTGTGCGAATCGGGGCCTGCCACAGCAGTGACAAGAGTTCCTCGATGCGAACGAGTCGCAGCAGAAAATCAGCATCGCTCGCTGTCACAAGGTCCGAGAGATCCAGCCCCGTACAAAAATTTCTGCCGTTGCCACACAGCACCAGCGTGTGCAGGGTGGCATCGGCGATGCACTGTTTGACGTGGCCCGTCAATGCATCTACCAGGCCAGGGCTCAGGGCATTGCCCCGCTCGGGACAATTCAAGGTCAGGGTGGCGACACCCGCGTGCGCAGCAACAAGAATCATGGAGCCGACCGGGCGCGCGCCGCGGCTGAGCGGTCCCACAGGTTGGGCACGACTGCGCTGTCGTACCCGGAGACGAACTCGATCATGGTTCCACGGTCATCCAGCCGATGGCGGCGCACGGCCCCGATATTGCCCCCATAGACATGGATGCTCACGGCGGCCCGATCGTCCCACGCATGGCTTACGCGGTGCCAGTCGCCCAGGGCGGGGGACACGGCTTCAATGTCGCCTGCCTGCATCACATGATGGTGCCCCGTCGCCACGGGCTTCGCCTCTTGCTGGCGGAACTCGTCGCAACGCTCGGCGCCACGCAAGACACCCACCAGACCCCAGACGGTGTGGTCATGGACCGGCGTCTTTTGCCCAGGTCCCCACACAAAACTGACGATGGAAAAGCGCTCCAATGGATCGCAATGCAACAGGTACTGGGCATAACGATCCGTGCGCAGCGCGGAGAAGTCCCGGGACAACCAGGCATCGTTCGCGATCAAGCGGGCCAACAGCGGCCGGCCTTGCGCAAGCAGCCGCAATTCGTCGTTGGTTTCGCTGACGAGCCGCGTCATCGCCTGGATGAATTCACGCAGCGGAGCAACGGCATCAGGCATCTTGTTCTCCTGTTGGGCTGCCTCAAGCGCCCTCTCCTCGCACTTTACTGCATGGCAATTCTGTTTCACGAAAAAAAGGGGAGCCCGATGCGCCTTGCGGGTGCGAGCCCAGGCGACGCTTGGTCGGATCACTGCGCTGAATCCGCGGGCGCTCCCGACAGCAGGCGCTCCAGCAGGTCCAGGCGATGCCGGTGCGGCGTGGTGATCGCGTAGAAGCGCTCGTGCAACTCCGCAGAGCGCCCCACGGTGACCAGTTTGCCGGTCTGCAATTCATCCTGCACGACCACATCGGGCAATACCGTCAGCCAGCCACTGTCGCGGGCGATCAGGCGCAGCATGGCCATGTCGTCCACCTCCGCGCGCATCCGGGGGCTGACGCCTGCCGCCGAGCAAAGCGCATCGAACTGCGCCCGCAACGCGTGGCGCGGGCCCGGCAGGGCGATCTCGACACCATCGAGGTCTTCCGGTAAACGCAGTTGACGCCCTTCCCACAGAGAGGCCGGCCCGACCAACGCCACCGGTTGACTCCCCAGGAACCAGCAGTGCAACGGCCGCTCCGGATTGGCTGGAACGGTCTCATTGGCCAGCACCACATCGAGTTGGTGCTGCACCAGCCGCACCAGCAATCCTTCGAGCAAACCCGACTCCAGGGTCAGCACCACCGCAGGGTCTGCCAGCAGCGGACGGATCCAGTTCTCCTGGTAGTTGCGCGACAGGGTCGCCACGCTGCCAACGCGCAACCGGACCAGGCCCGCACTGCGGCCTTCGAGCCGCCCGAGCATTTCCTGGCTCAGGCCAAAGATGTTTTCGCAGTACGAGAGCACCAGTTGGCCCATGTCGGTCAGCACCAGCCGCCGGCCTTCGCGCGCAAAGAGTGTTTCGCCCAGCCGATCCTCTAACTGGCGGATCTGGGCCGACAGCGCCGATTGCGAGGTGTGCAAGGCCTGTGCCGTCTGGGTCAGATGGCCCGACTTGGCGACCCGCCAAAAGTAGAACAGGTGGTGAAAGTTCAGTTGCTCGAGGTTCATCGTTCTTTTTAGCGCATGGATTCGTTTGAATCATTGGAATTTACAGAATAAAAAAGAAAAAGCAAGATGGTTATCCGCAGCAGTTGGCAAGCTGGCTGGCCAAGCTGACGCCCTGCGCCATGACTATTGAATTTGCCGGGTTCTTCGGACTCCCGGTGGCCTGCACGCCCTTGGCTACCCCGGCCCGGCGCAAGGAAAGCCGTCGCAAGTCCAGCGTGGACTTGTCTGCTGGCGTGTCGCACGCCATGGGGTTGGTCCAGCACTTGGCGCCGTTGGTCGTGCTGGCGGGACACGGCAGCCAATCGGCCGACAACGCCCACGCTGCGGCACTCAATTGCGAGGCCAAAACTGGACAACAGGCTGGAACCCAAGATAACATGCCCTCAAAGTCTGTCCCATAGGGAGTGCCCTTGCGCCATTTCACCCAACTTCGCACCGCGAGACATCCTCGAGCGTCTTGCATGATCCACGGGGGCCAAGGCAGAAGATCCATTTCATATTTCCTTGCGCTGCTGTTGATCGCGTTGGGGTGCGCCGGGCCCGCCAGCGCCCAGGCTGACACATCGCTCGCCCAGGCCCGCAGCCTGTTGGAGTCGAAAGACGCTGGTGCAGCCTACGCACTGCTTGAGCCTCTCGAAGCCACCCTGGCCGGACGACCCGATTTTGACTACTTACTCGGTGTTGCAGCACTGGACTCGGGTCGAATTTCCCGGGCAATTTTCGCTCTGGAGCGGGTACTCGCGATACAGCCAGACAACGTGCTTGCGCGCGCTGAAATCGGCCGCGCCTACGCCGCTGCCGGGGAAAATGAAACCGCACGCGAGGAACTGACAAAGGTCCGCGCGAGCCCGATTCCGCCGTCTGCCATCCCGGCGGTTGATCGGCTGCTCGGCGTAATCAGTCAGTTGCAAGCCCAACAGTCAACGAGTTGGCGCGCCTATCTGGATGCGGGCGTCGCATATGACTCGAACGTCAATAGCGCAACCGGCGAAAGCCAGTTCGCTGTACCCGGATTGGGCGGTCTGGTCGTCAACATCAACGCGTCCAGCCAAAGAGCCCAGGATGCCTATGCCTTGCTGGGCGCAGGTGCGAGTTTGCGTGTCCCCATCGCACCGGACCTCGCATTCTCAGGCAGTGTCGCCGCAGCCCAGACTTTCAACCGAGAACAGAACCGCTTCGAAACGGGCGTATTGGACGCTAGCGCAGGGCTATCAAAAATTCTCGGACCCAGTATGATTTCCGGCGCGCTTCAGATCTCGTCAAACCGGATCGGTGGAAGCCGCTTTCGAAATGCGACCGGCGTACTGGGCCAATGGCAATACAACCTGGACGTGCGATCGCAGGCGACCGTGTTCGCGCAGTCCGCCCGCCTGAGTTATGCAGGTAGTTCGATCCGAGACGCAGACCGCTGGGTCGTCGGCGCAGGCTACGCCAGGGCATTGGCAGCCGGCCCGGTTTTGTTTGCGTCGGTCTATGGCGGGCGGGAACAAGCGCGCGCAGGCGGGGTGCCGCAATTCAGCCATCGGCTTGCGGGTGTGCGCGCAGGATTTCAATGGCAGATGCGTGACAGCCTGACGGTGTTTGGAAACCTGAGTTTCGAGCAGCGGAGGCACAACGGCGCCGAATTCCTGCTGGGCGGGCCCCGCCATGACCGACAGGAGGGTGTGGTCGCCGGCCTGCACTACATGATATCTACCGCCTGGCGCCTGACCCCGCAAGTGGCGTTCACCGGCAACAAGTCGAACATTGTCATTTTTGACTATCACCGAGTCGTCACATCCTTGACGCTGCGTCGTGAATTCTGAGAACCTCCGAATGGCAATCCGCAAACTCCGAAACATCGCAATACCGATGCTGGCCCTGGCCGGCCTTGCGTGGACTTCGTGCGTGCATGCGCAAAGCACGGCCGGTACGGTCGAATTCGTCTCAGGACAAGCCTCGATCAGCAGTTTCACCGGGCAGACGCGCGCGGCCGAACGCGGCGCCTTGATCGTGGCCGGAGATACGGTAGAAACCACCAGCGGACGACTGCAAATGCGCATGGTCGACGGCGCCTATATCTCCTTGCAACCACAAACGCTTTTGCGCTTGGACCAGTACGCCGCGGCTGCCGGCGGCGGCGTAGAACAAGGATTGCTGGGATTGCTACGCGGTGGATTGCGCACCATCACAGGTGCCATTGGCCGCGTCAATCGTGCCAACTACCGTCTCGTGACACCGACGGCCACCATTGGCATCCGCGGCACGGAGTTCGCCGCAACCGCAGACAACGGCACCCGTGTCAATGTGACCGACGGCACGGTCGCGCTATGCAATGACGGCGGGTGCGTGGACATTGGCGCCGGTCAATCCGGATTCGCGCCGGACCAGCAAAGTCGACCGACCCTTTCCTTTGCGCCAGCGCGTTTGCCACCGACGGCGTCCAACGCGTTGCCTACTTTCGTGGCCGCTGAGCAGCGCGATGTCAATGGGCAAAGCGTGGCGTTCGTTGCCGTAGCACCTGTTGTGCCACCTGGTGTGCTACCTGTGGTGCCACCTGTCGTGCCAATCATCGTACCATTGGCCAACGGCAACGGCGGCCTGAGCCTCGCGTCTGTGACGACGGGTGGCGTGTTCTCCGCTGGGCTGCTTGGCGGCAGCCTGTCATTCGCAACTAGCGGCGCACTTGTGCAATCCATTGATTGCTGTACGGCGGCCAACAACTACACCGCAGGAGTTTCGACAGATTTCGGCGCTGATGGCATCATCGCCTGGGGTCGCTGGAACACCGGGCTGGGGCAAAGCGGCCAGAGCCTGGGCACCATGAATTACGTCGCGGTGTTGAGTGCGAACAACGTGACGGCCAACAGCATCGTTGGCAGCTACGCCGCGTTTGCATCAACCGCGCCGACGGTCACCAGTGGTGGCAACGTTGTCGCCACCGGGGTGCCGAATTCAGTCACCGGAACGCTCACGGTGAACTTTCCGAGCCTTGGTTCCGGGGGCAGCTTGACGTACCAACTCGGCATCCCCGTGGCGGGCCAGACATTCAACATCAATGGCAACGCAAGTCAGTTCAACGGTACTGCTTTCCTCGGTTCAAATTCAACGATCACAAGCACTGGCGTGGGTTGTACCCCCAACTGCACAGGCAATATTCCGTTCGGCAATGCCATTCAAGGTGTATTTACCGGTACCGCTGCGCAGCGCGTCGGCGCCACTTACGGTTTCACGTCGCAGGCGGGCAAGGTCAGCGGAGCCGTCGTATTCAAGTAGTGCAGTGTCGGGCTGACGGTCTGGCAGGGTCAGGACCGCAACAGGGTATGCTGCCCAACTGCGCAGACATATCAGGTTTGCCACGTGGGCTGCGCCCGGGTCCGTGGGCAATGCGGTCCCCAAGCCGGGTGCAGTAGCGCTGGCTGCAAAGCCACCTGGCAAGCAGGCCTGCGCGCCCACGCTGCGACCAACCACACTGGACTTCAAGTCGCATGTCCGTGGCTGCCACAGCAAGAACGACAGGGACCCACCCATGAACGAGGATGCTGCAAGACGACTCCTGCTGGTGCGCGCCATCGAGATGGCTGATCGGAACTTCGAACTCCTGAGCCAGAATGACCGGGTCTACGCCAGTCGCGCCGCGAACGAACTGGCCAGGTGGCAGGCCTCGGATACCGGAGCCGATGTCACGCAGGAACAGTTCCTGCAGCAACGCGCAGCGCAGATCCTGACAAAGATCACCGAGCGAACCCCTGCGTTCTCGCGCATTCTGGAGCGCCGCAACACCCTTGCGCAGCTGTCATTCCTGTTGCCCCTTCTGGCTTTTCTGACGGGCGTCGGCCTGGACCGCATCACGGATCCACACCGGGTGGACCTCCTGTCGGCACCCTTGCTGGTCATCATCGGCTGGAGCCTTCTCGTGTATGCGGCGATGTTCGTTTGGGCATGCATTCCCGCCGTCCGGAGTGGTTGGAATCCCGGGGCCCTGCTGCGTGCCTTCGAGAACCGCAGCCCCTCTTTGCCGAGCAAGCTGCCGAAGATCCTGACACTTGCGAGCGGCGCATTCACCTTGGAATGGGCCACGTTGCGCAGCACCTTAACCAGTGCCAGGGTCAGACGTGCCGTGCATGGGAGCGCGGCGCTATTTGCGCTCGGTGCGGTGCTGTCCTTGTACGCCAGGGGCCTGACTTCACAATACGCGGCCGGCTGGGAAAGCACATGGCTCAGTGCAGGCCAGGTGCACGGATTCCTGTCGGTGCTGTTTGCACCTGCCGTCACTGTCTTTCCCTTGCAAGGCTTTTCCGTGGCGGAAATCGAAGCGCTCAAACACTGGGGAGCACCTGCCGCCATGGGCGCAGCACGCTGGGTGCATCTGTATGGCGCCACCCTGTGCCTGCTGGTCGTGCTGCCGCGCCTGCTCCTCGCCTGCCTCGCGCACTGGCATGCCATCCAACTGGCGCGGAATTTTCCGATCGATCTGGAGCATCCCTACTTCCGCAAGCTCGGCGCCTCAATGGGCGCTGCTGCAGGCAGCCTGCGGGTGCTGCCCTACAGCTTCACGCTGGACGAAGCGCGCGACAAAGGTCTGGCCGCAGTTGCTGCGATGCTACTTGGCGAGAATGCGCGTGTCTTGTTGCGCCCTTCCATCGCCTACGGGGATGAACCCCCGGAGGCGTTGCAAAGCATCCGCCTGGACGATCCCGACGTGGCGCTGACTGCCGTGCTGTTCAACCTGGCTGCCACGCCGGAGAAAGAGAACCATGGTGCTTTCCTGGAGGCGGTCAGGCGGGGGGCGGCGCGCGGCATTGCTGTGCTGATCGACGAGTCCGGCTACCTCGGGCGCAGCGGCAAGCAGGCCGGTGGCACCGCGCGTATGGCGGAGCGCCGCGCCCTCTGGGAGCAGTTTTGCAACCTCCACCAGACACCGGCCACCTTCGTGAACCTGCTCGACCCTGGCGACCGACTGCTGGACATCAGCGCCGGCGTGCGCATGTCGAAGTCGCCATGAATGACGACCCGGTTCACGTGCAGTTCGTGCTGGTGTCGCACACCAACAGCGGTAAGACCACGCTGGCCCGAACGCTGCTCAGTCTTGACATCGGCGAGGTACGCGACGCAGCGCATGTCACCACGATGAGCGAGTCGCACACCTTGCTGAGCAGCACCAGCGGCGACACCCTGAGCCTGTGGGATACCCCGGGGTTTGGTGATTCGGTCCGACTGCTCAAGCGCCTGGGCCTGTCCGACAACCCGGTCGGCTGGTTTCTGCGGGAGGTGCTCGACCGCTTCCGCGACCGCTCGTTCTGGTTGAGCCAACAGGCACTCAGGGCGGCGCGGGATTCCGCCGACGTTGTGCTCTACCTCGTCAACGCGTCCGAGGACCCCGGCGACACCGGCTACCTTGCATCCGAGATGAGGATACTGGAATGGTTGAAGAAGCCTGTGCTCGTGTTGCTCAACCAGATGGGCCCGCCGCTCCCAACACCGCAGGCCGAACGCGAAGAGGAGCGTTGGCGTCGGCACCTCGAGCGATACCCGATGGTCCGGGGGGTGCTGGCCCTGGACGCGTTTGCCAGATGCTGGGTCCATGAGCGTGTTTTTTACGAAGCGGTTGGCAAACTGGTCGACGCACCCAGAACCGCCGGTTACGCGCGGCTGCTGGCCACCTGGGAAAGCAACCACCAGCAGCGCTTCGCTGCGGCCATGCGCCTGACTTCATCGCTACTGGTTGCTGCGGCGCTGGACCACCAGGCATTCGAACCCCGAAAAAAAAGCCGCATCCAATCAGCGCTGCAGGCCGTCGGCCTGACCGAGCAGGATGACGAACACCGCAGGAAACAGGCCATGAATGCCTTGGTCGAGCGCTTGGACCGAAACATCGGAGACACTACCAGGCAGTTGTTGCTGCTGCACAAGATCGAACCCGGGGAGGCCGTAAGGATCAACGCCAGGGTGCAGAAGAATTTTGTCGTACGTGCCCCGCTCGACAAGGCGCAGGCCGGCCTGCTTGGTGCCGTCTTTTCTGGAGCCGCCACCGGTTTGACCACCGACCTGGTCTCGGGCGGACTGACCCTCGGTGCCGGCGCACTGCTGGGCGGCGTGCTGGGCGCCCTCACCTTCGCTGGCGCCGCCTGGGGCTTCAACTCGATGACCGATCGCCACCAGCCCTCAGTGCGATTCACCCACGAATTCATGCGCGAGTTGTTGTCCTCCAGCATCCTGCGCTACCTGACCATTGCCCACTTCGGGCGAGGACGCGGTAACTTCGAGGAGGGCGAGGCACCAGCGTTCTGGCTTCAAGAGGTCGAAAGTGCCGTTGCGTCCGAAGACGACCTCCTGCTCCAGCAGTGGCAGACACTGCCCGCGCAAACCGGACTGGAGGGTGCCTGCGACCTGTTCACGCCTGTCGTCACACGCATCGCCACCCGTACCCTGGGTCGACTCTATCCGGCAGCGTTCAGGGACCCAGGGGCGCAATAGCGCGCGACAGGTCATGGTTGCCGGTTGCGGTAGTGAGGGACGAGACCGAGACGAGACATCGACCCGCCTGTGGTTGAGAAAGTGGGCCGGCATGGCACGCAGACCGGGCATTCGTGGTCGTCGTACTCGGGCAGCGTGACGGGAACATCCCTGCGACCCAGTACCGGGTCGGCGGAAGAAAGACCAGCGCCAGCGGCTTCGAGCCAGGGATGTCACGGAACCGGAAAACTGGACTCTCTCATGACGTCCTCGACCTGCATCGGCAGTGACAGGCTGACATCCAGGCCGCGGCTGGCGAGTTGCAGGTACAGGGGCTGGACCTGGTAGAACGGCGTTGCAAACGACGGTTCGTGGCGAAGACTGTGCATCGCCTTGAACATCGACGCAAACATCTGCGGATGGGCATCGCGAATGTAGGCAAACGCATAGGCATCGGCGTAAGCCTCTTCGAAGGAAATGACTTTTTCCATGGCTTTGCGTTCTGCCGAGCCTGGTGCCGTGGCCAGCACACGTTCCCACAACTGCAGCGACAGGTTTCTGCTGCGAATTCGAAAGCAATGGCCCAGTTCGTGGGCGGCAATGGTCAGCAAGAACGCACGCGCAGCTTCAGGCGTGGATGTCAGTGCCATCATCCGGCCCATCTTGGAGTTGTCGCCCTCGGATATGGCAATGACACAGTCCTGCCCTTCCCGGGGCATGACACCCACCGGCGAGTAGCCTGCTTTTTCTGCCGGTATCCTGCCGAAGGTGAACTTCAGGTCCCTGAACAGGGGGTGCTGGTGGACTTCCTGAAACACCGCGATCCATTGCGTCATGGTCGGAATGCCCTGCGCCCAGGATAACGGTGGCCACAGGAGCGCCAGGATTGTGAGGATCGCAAGGGTGACTTTCGACATGGGCTGCTCCTGAAGAATGCTGGCTGACAAGGGACGGAACCGGGAAATCACTGGATGACACACGCCCATCGGCCAGGGCCGGCGAACGTGCAGACGCAGGCCGGTGCAAGAGTGCGCCATGAGCCGCCGGAGTGTGATGAGGTTTTATCGGCCAGACCACCGCAAACTACAGTGCAGGCTGATTTTTAGGGCCACCCGACAGACTTTGCCAGCGCAAGAGCGGCAAGCACAGAGGGACGCATACCGCCTGCGGCAACTGCGCCACGCGCCGCGGGCGCCCGTATCAGGAGAGCAAGTGGTGGATCAGGACGCGGGGACCAGCGAGGCCCAGTCGCGGCTCTTGAACCAGTAGGTGTGGCGCTCTTTGAGGAAGGCCTGGTTCTTGGCAATCCAGTCGTTGAAGAACTTCACCGCCTGGGGATTGCCCTTCTCGATGCCCATGCCTTCGAAGCCACCTTCGAACAGCTCGCTGTTGGCCTTGAACAACTTGTCCGGGTTCTCCACCACCTTGAAGGTTGGCAGCGGCTCGCTGCCGATCCAGGCATGGGCATTGCCGTTGATCACTTCCTGGTAGCCAATACCCTGATCATCGAACTGGCGCAGCGTGGCCTTGGGGAAGGTCTTCTCGATATACGCGCACGGCGTGGAGCCGCGGCGACAGGCGAACGTGACACTCGTTGAGTTGTAGTCCTCAGGCCACTTCAGCTTGGACGCCAGTTGCTTGTTGGCGGACACACCCAAACCGGAGTTGGAGTAGGGGTCGGTGAAGTCGATCTGCTCCTTGCGGGCCGGCGTGACCGTCATGCCGCCGATGATCACGTCGAACTTGCCGGCGATCAGGGTCGGGATGATGGCATCCCAGGCGGTGGGCTGAAGGTCCAGTGTCACGCCCATGTCCTTGGCAAATTTCGTCGCCACGTCGATTTCGAAGCCGACGAAACCGCCCTGCTTGTCGCGCATCGCCCAGGGAACGAAGGTCGCAAAGCCCACCCGCAGGCTGCCCCGCTTCTTGATCGAGTCGACCATGTTGTCCTGGGCAATCGATGGCTGGGACGTCACCAATGTGGCCAGCGCCAACGCCGCCACCCCGAGCGCTCTGGTAAGCATCTTCAAAAATCAGGCTCCAAAAAATAAGAATAAAACATTGTGGTCAGCGGTGAGATAGCAAGGCCCGTGCCAACTCTGCGATGGCCCAGGGCCCTCGCGATCTGAAGGCCACTCGCCAACGTGCATGCACTGTCCGGCACCTTGGCTTTCGTCACAATGCGGGCTTACCCTCACGCTGAGGCCGGCAGGGCCCCATCCGTTCAAGCCTGTGCCAACGCTTCGGCCAACAACTGCAGCGTTCGGTCGTTCTCCTGGGGCAGACCTATCGTCATGCGCGCGTAAGTCTCGAACCCCGGGTCACGCCATTCGCGGATGAACACCCTTTGCCGCGCCAGCGCGCTGATCACCGGCACAGAATTGACGCCGCAGTCGAAGGACAGGAAGTTGGCACGCGAGGGCAGCGGCGGGTAACCCATGCCGCTGAGCGCGCTGGCGACACGCTCGCGTTCCGCGATGGTGCGTGCCATGCAGGACTGCGCGTAGGCATCGTCTTCCAGTGCCGCTATCGCCGCGACGACCGACAGGCTGCTGAGGTTGAAGTTGAGCTTGACCCGCACCAGGCCCAGCGCCAGCTCCTCGCTGCTCGCCAGGCCGTAACCGATCCGAAGGCCGGCCAGGGCGTAGGCCTTGGACAAGGTACGGGTGGACAGCCAGGGGCCTTGCCGCAACCGCAGCGCGGGCAAAGCGCCCTCGCCACCCTCGGCGGCGTCAAACTCATAGTAGGCCTCGTCCATCACCAGCAGCACGTCGTCGGGCACGCCGTGCACCAGCGCATCGAGATCCGCCCGGGTCATCGGCGCACCACTGGGGTTGTTGGGTGTGCAGGCAAACACCACCGTGGTGCTCGCGTCGATGGCTTTCAGCAGCCCGGCCACATCGTTCCGGCCATCGGGAAGGTTGCGCACCAAACGCGCCTGTGCGCCCATGATGGTGGTGCCGATGCGGTACCGCGGGAACGACGGCGTCGGCATGACGGCACTGTCGCCCGGGCCCAACGCCATCATGGCGACCAACCCGAGCACCTCGTCCGAGCCGTTGCCCACCACAATACGCGCTGGCGCCACGCCGGTGCGCTGCGACAAGACAGCCGCGAGATCATCCGGCCGCGGATCGCCGTAGCGGTTCACGCCGCTCGCCGCCTGGCAGACCGCCTCGACCACACGCGGCGAAGGCGGGAAGGGAGATTCGTTGAGGTGCAGCAGAACCGGGGCCTTGCTTGCCAAGTCACGCGCCAGCGAAGTCGCCGTCGGCAGGCCGGCAAAAGCGGGCAAATTACGTACCCGGGCAGAAAGGAAGCGCGGACCATCCATCGAGGCCATCTCCTGGTGATTGTGAAGGGCAGACTGCAATTAGTATCGATGGCGCATCCGGGTGCGTCAAGGAACGTACCAGCCCAGGAACGTACCAGCACACGCAAAGCTTGCAGACACTGCAAGCCCGGGCTGCTTGCGACGCAAATTAACGAAACATTCGATGAATCAGCAAAACAACTTATGACCAGGCATGCATGGGGTATCGAAGCGCTGCCTTGTAAGCCAGACGCACCGACCACGAGGTGCAAAGGAGCCGCGCGCCCCTGCGCTAGCCAACATAATGCGCAACATGGACAGTCCCCACTTCAGCGAACTCCCGGACATCTCCGGCCTGCGCAAGGCGGCTTCTGAACCGGGCAGCGAAACACCGCGGCAACGCAAGTATCTGCAGCTCATCGGCGGTCAGTGGTGCACGCCAGCCAATGGGGAATGGTTCGAGACCGTCAACCCCGCCAACGGCGAAGTCTGGGCGCTCATTGCGCACGGCACAGCCCGCGACGCGCAGAGCGCTGTAGCGGCGGCGCGTGCTGCCTTCGAATCCGGCCCATGGCATGACCTGAACCCGACGGCGCGCGGCGAAGCGCTGCGCCGCGTCGCGACCTACCTCGAGTCGCACATTGAGGAGCTCGTACCGATCGAGGCGCGCGACAACGGGCGCCGCCAGGTCGACCTGATCCCGCAGTTGCGCTATTTGCCAAAGTACTTCCATTACTACGCCGGCCTGGCCGACAAGATCGAGGGCGCGGTGATACCCAACGACGTGCCTGGCGTCTTCAACTACACGCGCCATGAACCTTTGGGCGTGGTGGTGGCCATCACACCCTGGAACTCGCCGCTGATGCTGGCCGCCTGGAAGCTGGCGCCGGCGCTGGCCGCCGGCAACACGGTGGTGCTCAAGCCGTCCGAGCACGCATCGGCATCGACGCTCGAACTGGCGCGGCTGCTGCAACTAGGCGGCCTGCCGCCCGGTGTGGTGAACGTGGTCACCGGTTTCGGCCACGGCGTCGGCACGGCGCTGGTCAACCATCCCGATGTGGCCAAGATCACGTTCACCGGCTCCGACGCCAGCGGCAAGCTGATCGCCGCTGCCGCCGCGCAAAGTCTCAAGCGGGTGACACTGGAGCTGGGCGGCAAATCGCCACAACTGGTGTTTGACGATGCAGATATGGACACCGCTGTCCATGGCGTGCTTGCCGGCATCTTCATGGGTCTGGGGCAATCCTGCATTGCCGGCTCACGGCTGCTGGTGCAGGACACCATCCACGACCATTTCGTCGAGCGCCTGGTGGAAGGAATGCAGGGGGTGCGCATCGGTGACCCATTCGACCCGCGCAGCCAGCTCGGTCCGATTGCCAACCAGCCGCAATTCGAGAAGGTACTTGCCTTTATTGCACAGGCGCGCCGCGACGGTGCCACCTGCGTATTGGGGGGCAAGGCGGCGCACCCGGTGAACTGCCCCGCCGGCTGGTACCTGGAGCCCACCATCTTCACCAACGTCACGCCAGACATGCAACTCTACCGCGAGGAGGTCTTCGGCCCGGTACTGGCCGTGACCCGCTTTCACGACGAAGAAGAGGCCGTTCGCATGGCCAATGACACGTGCTTCGGTCTAGCCGCCGGCGTCTGGACCACCGACATGGCCCGCAGCGTGCGCCTGTCACAGCGCGTCGCCGCCGGCACGGTCTATGTCAACACCTATCGTAGCGTAAGCACCCTGTCGCCCGTGGGCGGCTACAAGCACAGCGGCTACGGGCGCGAGAACGGTATCGAAGCGATGCGCGAGTTTCTGCAGGTCAAAAGCGTCTGGATGGGCCTGACACCGGTTCCCGATCCGTTTCCCCAGGCCAGCAAGCGAGCCCCATGACCCCACCCGCTGCCAGCAACGTGGTGCGCGGCGCCGACATCATCGCGGCGATCAAGCGCAGTGGCATTTCGACGGTGGTGGCGCTGCCCGACATCGTGACCAGCGACCACCTGCTGTGGCCGATCTCGCGGGATCCGGAGTTGCGCCTGATACGTGTCTGCAAGGAGGACGAAGGCGTGTCGATCTGCTCCGGGCTGGGTTATGCGGGCGTGCCCTCATTGCTGCTGATGCAGCAGACCGGGCTGTTCGACTCGCTCAATTGCATCCGTGGCGTGGTAATGGAATACGGCTTCGGTCTGTGCGCCATCGTCGGCCTGCAGGGTATGGAGCCCGACCGGGATCCACCGCAGTCCGACAAGTACGGCGTGAAGGTCGTCGAGCCGGTGCTTGAAGCCATGGGTATCGCGCACGGGCGGCTCACGCACCGAGAAGACGCGCAGCACATTGCGCAGGCTTTTCTGCGGGCACGCGCCACGCGCAAGCCCTTCATCTTTCTTGTGACCCGCACGCCGGAGTAAGCCATGATGCCTCGTGACGAGTGCCTGAAGATCCTGGCGCGCCACCACACCGACCAGATCGTCATCCCGGTCTATCAGGCTGCCTTCGAATGGCGCACCATCAAGCCGCAGGCGCTGACCTATCTCGGCGTAGGGGCCATGGGGCAGGCATCCTCGCACGGCCTGGGGATGGCACTGGGGCGCCCGGACAAACGCGTCATCGTGATCGACGGCGACGGCAGCCTGCTGATGAACCTGGGCAGCCTGGTGACAATCGCAGAGGCCAACCCGCCCAATCTGGTGCACTTTGTCTGCCAGAACAACACCTACGAAGCCAATGGGGGCCACCCGATCCCGGGCGCAAGTCGGATCAGCTTTGCCGGCTTTGCAAGGGCGGCCGGCATCGAGAGCGTGCACGAGTTCGACGACCTGGCCGATTTCGAACGGCGCATCGGCTCGGTACTCCAACAGCGTGGCCCGGTATTCGTGGTCCTCAAGGTCGTTGCTGGCGCGCACTATCCACAGGACTGGTCCGTGGTGCACAGCGACACACTGCGCGAAGAATTCCGAGCCGTTCTGGCGCGCGCCTGATCCGGCGGGGTTGCTGCGGCCGGATCAGGCGCCCGTCAGCATCGACACGTCGTGCGCGCCGCCGGCAAAGCCGCTCAGGCGCGCCAACCAGTCGAGCGGAATGCCCAACGCCGCATCGGTGGTTGCGTCCGCACGCTGCGCGTCGCGAGCAGCAGTCAGCGCACCGAGCATCAGGCTGCGCAGCCGGTCTGCCTCATAGAGCCAGTGCAGGCCGAGTGCTGCGGCGTCGGCCGTGAACGCGCCGAGGATGGCAGCGCTGCGGGGGTCAGTCGCATGCCTGCCGGTACTCAGCGGTTGGCGCGCGCATGACGCCGCTCCAGGTAGCTGAACAACTGCGACAGCGTGAAGCAGATCACGAAATAGATCGCGGCCACCAGCACGAACACCTCGAACACACGCTGGGTCGACACCTGCACATCCTGGGCCATGAAGGTCAGCTCCTGGATGGACACCAGCGACACCAGCGAGGAATCCTTGATCAGCTGGATCAGTTGGCCGGCCATCGGCGGCAGTGTGTTGCGCATCGCCTGCGGCAGAACGACAAAGCGCATGACGTCGCGCTTCGAGAAGCCGAGGCTGTCGCCCGCCTCGATCTGCGAACGGGGCACCGATTCGATGCCGGCGCGCACGATTTCAGTCACATAGGCACCAGAAAAGACAGAAAGGCAAATCAGGCCGAGCAGGAAGTTGTCGATCAGCTTGGGGGAGCCGAAGAACACGGTGATCCATTGCTGCGCCTGCGGTGAAAGCGCCTGCACCCGCTCGCCCATTGCCAGTGTCGGCATGATCTGGCTGGCTATGAAAAAAACGAAAACAAACACGAAAACAAGCGGCGGCACATTGCGTATCAGCATGACGTAAAAAGTGCCGATCAGGCGGAAGAACAAGCGCTTGCTGGTGCGGGCCAGACCCATCACGATGCCAATCACGCCGGCAAACAGAATGCCCCAGAGTGCCAGCCGGATGGTCGTCAGCAAGCCCTCCATCAGCAAGTTGGGAACCCATTTGCCAGCGGCTTCGTCGAACCTGTAAATGAATGGCAGGACACTGGCCCAATTCCAGTTGTAGCTGAATACGGAATCCGCGCGCCAAAACAGAAAGCCGAAGAACAACGCGAGCACGGCAATCAATACGGCATCGATCCAGGTCCAGCGGAGTCGCGTGGTGGAGTTTCTGGCGCTCATGGATGGCCGCTTTTTGTCAATGAAACATGGCCCTTTCGGGGGCAACGGTAATCTGGGTCATGCATGGTGAAGTAGATTGCAACGGGTAGGTGTCAGGTCGTGCGGTAGCGCCGCTCCAGCCAGGCGACACCGAGCGACAGCGTGACCGTCACTACCAAGTACATGGCGGCGGTCGTCAACCAGATCTCGAACGCCATGAAGGTGTCTGACACCACGGTGCGGGCCTGGGTGGTCAGGTCGAACACCGCAATGACACTCACGATGGATGAGTGCTTGACGAGGTTGACGATGATGCCGCCCAAGGGAGGCAGCATGATGGGGACCGCCTGCGGCAGGATGATGTCACGGTACATGGAAAAGCCCGAAAAGCCCAGGCTTTGTGCGGCCTCACGCTGCCCCTTGCGTACTGCCACGATGCCTCCACGGATGATTTCCGCTGTGAAGGCACCCTCGTAGAACGCCAGGCACAGGATGCCGGCCCATTGCCGCGGAATACCCAGAACGGCGGCGATGATGAAGTAAAAGATCAGCATCTGCACCAGGATCGGCGTGTTGCGGATCAGTTCGACATAGCACCAGGAAATCGCCGAACCGACGACCGACCCCGAGAGCCGCAGCAACGCTGCGATGAGCCCGATCCCCATGGCGATCAGGCCCGCCCAGAACGCGATGTCCAGCGTGACAAACAGCCCTTTCATCAGGGGTCCCCAGATGAGCTCACCGTCGACGACGCGATAGATGTACCGCGGCACCTTGTCCCACTTCCACTGGTAGCCCATGCTGTTCGCACCCTTGAGGATGAGCAGCAGCAACAAGACCATCAACACAGCAAACTGAGCCGTCTCGAACCATGATGCGCGGTGCCACGGTGTCGCGCGCGCGGGTGGCCTGGGTCTAGCATCCGAATTCACATTAACTACCTTTGTGTGTTGGCGCGGCTTCAAATGGCTTGCGCCCATTCAGCATAGCCGATGGACGGAGGCACCGCCAGCGCGCCGCCGATGGGCAATTAGCAGAACTACTGATACGGGTAAACACGGTTACGAACATCGCACAGCGTCACTAGCACAAATCGTGCAAACAGCTCAGATGCGATTTGCATCCGGCGGGAGTGCTTTGATGAATTCCCCATGCAGCTCCGCGCGACCCGTACCGGCCGACAGCCGGCTGTTTGCCTACGAAACGCTGGTACGCCCTGACGGCATGGTTCACCACTCGCTGTTCACCGACCCGGCAGTCTTCGACCAGGAGATGCACTAGATCTTCGGCGGCACCCGGGTGTTTCTGTTGCACGAGACCGAAATTCCCAACCCCAACGACTTCTGGTGTGTGACCATCGGCCGCCGCCCGGTGATCGTCACCCGCACCGCAGACGGCGAGATCCGCGCCCTCATGAACCGCTGTACGCACCGCGGCACCGTGATCTGCGTAAAGCCGCAGGGAAATACCACGCGCTTCCTCGAAGACTTTACCGGCTTTGGCTACCGCGACGACAACGAGATCTTCGAACGCATCCAGCAGGGCCTGGGCATCATCCGCGAGATGGAATGGGTCGACTTCAGCAAGGGCCTGGGCACCGACCGCGAGACGACCGGGGCCGACGGCGCCATCACCGGCAACGTCTCCGATGAAACCGGCATCCGCGGTGCCTACGCGTACTGGAAGGTCCTGATGTGCCGCGACTTTCAGCCACAGGTGCTGATATGAGCGGTGAACCGGCGCCTTACCTTGACGACGCTGCGTATGCGGGGCTGTGGGCCTTGTGGTGCGAGGCGCGCTCCCACCGCGCTCAGGGCGAGGTCCAAGGCGTCGATGGCGTAGCCCAGTTGCTGTTTGAAGAGGCACGTTTGCTTGATGAGCGCCTCTACCACCAATGGCTTGCCACCTTCGTGCCGCAATGCATGTACTGGGTACCGCGCAGTTTCGAACCAGCCGATCCGCGCACCGAGACCGCCATCTACCTGGACGACCGGCGCCGGCTCGGCGACCGGGTGGCCATGATCCGCAGTGGCTACCTGCATGCGCAGACACCACCTTCGCGCACCCGGCGCATGCTCTGCAACATCGAGCAATGGGCTGCACCGGGTGGTGGCATTCGTGCGCGCGCCAATATCGTCATCTGGGAATACCGCAAGCGGCAGATGCGCGCCTATGCCGGCAGCCAGATCTATGCACTGTCGCGCGGTCCGCAGGGGCACCTGGCCGTGCAGACCAAGATCGTGCATTTGCTCGACTGTGACGCGCCGCAGGGCAACTACACGTTCAGCCTGTAAGGATGCTGCCGAAGCGGTCGCCGCACGGGCCCTTCGCAATCGTCAGGATGTCGGGAACCACGCCTTCGGCTTCGCACGCAAACCGGGTACCGCGGCGGCCCGTGCCACATATCACCTCGTCCAGGATCAGCAACACGCCGGCGCGCTGCTCGGGATAGGGGTCTCACGGGCTCACATGCTGCACATCCATCAGCATGGGCGCAAACGCGGCGCGCCGTGCGGCGTCGCCGCCAATCGCCAACGCCCCCAGGGTGTTGCCGTGGTAGCTCTGGCGGCGCGCGACAAAAACGGCTGCGTGCCGGTTCGCCGCGCTCCAGGAAATACTGGCGCCCCAGTTTCAGGGCAGTCCCCATGGCTTCACCGCCGCCCGATACAAACACCGCATGGCTGATACCTGCCGGAGCGTTGGCAATCCGATGTCGTGCCAGCGCCTCCGCGGGTTCGCTGGTGAAAGCACCGGTGCGCGCGCAACACAACTGTCCAGCCTGGCGCTGGATGGCGGCAATGACTGCCGGGTGGGCATGCCCGAGGCAGGACACCGCCGCGCCCCCGCTGGCATCGAGGTATGGCTTGCCGCTGGAATCGAACAGGTAGACACCTGCACCGCGAACGGCCGTCGGGTACCTGTGAAACCGGTTGCAGTGGAAGATACGGGACATCACCGAAGGCGCAAAGGCGTCAGTCGATCTTGGCGCCTGAAGACTTCACAATCTCGGCCGACTTGCGGGGCTCTGCGGCGGTGAACTGTCCGAGCGGTTCCGGAGTGCCACCGACCGGGTCTGCGCCGAGGGCCTTGAAGCGCTCGATCACCGAGGGCTTTTTCAGGAGCTTGTCGACTTTTGCAGATATCCGGTTGACGATGGCCGGCGGCGTGTTGGCCGGTGCCATCAGGACGAGCCACGACTCGGCGCTGTACGCGGGCAGCGACGACGCGATGGTGGGTACATCGGGTAACTGGGCACTGCGCTGATCGCCGGTCACACCGAGGGCGATCAGCCTGCCCGAGCGTATAGGGAGCATGGCCGTAGGCAGATTGTCAATCGACATCTGGATCTGACCACCCATCAGGTCGACTAGCATCGGGCCGCACCCACGCCAGGGAATGTGCACCGCGAACACCTTGGCGCGGGTCTTGAAAAGTTCGGCCGACAGATGCCCTGTTGTCCCGTTGCCCGGGGAACCCTAGGAGTGGGCACCAGGTTTGGCACCCATATTCGCAATCGGCTCGGCCACACTTTTCGCGCCGACCGCAGGGTCGACAACCAGCACGTTGGGCACCCGTACCACGAAGGAGACCGGCGCGAAGTCCTTGGTCGAGTCGTACGGTACTACTACGACCCTCGCTCTACCGCCCGAAGGCGCACGACATCTGCAACCCGGATAGCGCCACCGACCAAAATGCGGGCAGTCACACCGCCGTGGCCGCGCATGGCGTTGTAGCCACCTTCGCCAAGTTCTGATTCCATCCGCGAGCAGGGCTCGAACGGCAGCGTTTTCTGAAACGAGATTTCAACGGCGATTCCACCGTGTATCCGGGACCAGTCCGGCGCCTACCCTGATACACGACGAATTCGCGGCTTTGCCGGAACCCTGCGCGGTGTATCAGTGATGGGCCTACCCTCACAGCCTTTGATTTTATTGGCGGCAAACGTGGTGCTGACCATACGTACAGCCGAATCATCCCGCCAAACAACCCACGGCGCCGCTTGGTCTTGCCACCCTTGGCCTCAAGCAGGCTACCGGGGCGGGTCCGCGAACGCTTGCGCTACATGCACTACCGCCTGAAGACAAAGAAGAGTTACGGGCATTGGACCAAGTTTCTCATTCGCTGGCAGGGGTGCAGCGGCACGATGCGACTCCCGCGCGGTAAAAAAAGTCCTCAGCGCCGCCCCGGAATCCAGTCCGTCCCGGCCAGCGGCACGCCGGCCATTGCCGCCGCCTCCACCGTCAGCGCCACCAAGTCCTCGCGCTCGAGGTGGTGCACGTTTTGCTTGCCGCAGGCGCGCGCAATCGTGGTGAGCTCCATGTTCATGGTCCGGAGGTAGTTGCGCAGGCGCTTGGCACCCACCGCGGGTTCGAGCCGGGTCTCGAGCACGGCGTCCTGGGTGGTCACACCCACCGGGCAGCGGCCAGTGTGGCAATGGTGGCAAAAGCCCGGCGCCGTGCCCAGTGCAGCGTAGTCCTGTACCGCGCTGATGTGCTGGCCACCCTGCACATAGCTCTCGGAGTTGCAGCCCAGCGCGAACAGCACGCCCTGCCCGATCGATACCGCGTCGGCACCCATGGCGAGTGCCTTGGCCGCGTCGGCCCCGCTGCGGATGCCACCGGACACGATGAGTTGCACCTGCCCCTTCATGTTCAGGTCGTCCAGTGCGTCGACTGCCTGGCGCACCGCGGCCAGCGTGGGGATGCCGACATTCTCGATAAAGGTGGTCTGGGTGGCGGCGGTGCCGCCCTGCATGCCGTCCACCACCACCACATCGGCGCCAGCGTGCACCGCAAGTTTGACGTCGTTGAACACGCGCGTGGCACCGATCTTCACGTAGATCGGCACCTTCCAGTCGGTGATCTCGCGCAATTCCAGGATCTTGATGACCAGGTCGTCCGGGCCGGTCCAGTCGGGATGGCGCGCCGCCGATCGCTGGTCTACCCCCTGTGGCAGCACGCGCATGGCGGCCACGCGCGGGTTGATCTTCTGGCCCAGCAACATGCCACCGCCGCCGGGTTTGGCGCCCTGGCCGATCACGATCTCGATCGCGTCGGCGCGGCGCACGTCGTCGGGGTTGAAGCCGTAGCGCGACGGCAGGCACTGGTAGACCAGCACCTTGGAAGACTCGCGCTCCTCGCGCGTCATGCCGCCGTCGCCCGTGGTGGTGGACGTGCCGACCTCGGTCGCGGCGCGGCCCAGCGCTTCTTTCACGTTGGCCGAGAGGGCGCCGAAGCTCATGCCGGCGATGGTGATGGGCATCTCCAGTTCCACCGGCTTTTTGGCAAAGCGCGTGCCGAGCACGGTCTTGCTGCTGCACTTTTCGCGGTAGCCCTCGAGCGGGTAGCGCGACAGTGAGGCGCCCAGAAACAGCAGGTCGTCGAAATGGGGCACCTGCCGCTTGGCGCCGAGGCCCCGGATTTCATACAGCCCGCTGGCGGCCGCCCGCTGGATGTAATCGATGGTCTTGCGGTCAAAGGTGGCGCTTTCCTCCCGCGAGACCGTCGGGGGAGCCGTGTTACTGGTGTTCATGGTTCAGTATTCCTGTTTCGCGTCCGCGTTCCAGTGGTAGAGCTGTTTGGCCGATGCCACACGTCGAAAGCTGGCCGGGTCATGCGAAAAGCCGGCCGCCTGCAGCAGGCCGGCAACGGCAGCGCGGTCCGCATCGGTCATGGGTTCGAACTGCGCATCCGCACCGAGCGACTTGACCTCGCCGCGCACGTACAGCACCGCCTCGTACAAAGAGTCCCCGAGGTTCTCAGCCGCGTCGCCGCAGACCACCATGCGGCCGGCCTGCGCCATGAAGGCCGAAAAGGCGCCGACGTCTCCGCCCACCACGATGTCCGCACCCTTGAGCGAGATGCCGCAGCGCAAGCCGGCATCGCCTTCGATGACCAGCAGGCCGCCGTGCGCCGAGGCGCCGGCCGATACACTGGCAAAACCGCGCACCGTGACACGGCCCGACATCATGTTCTCGGCGACGCCCGGGCCGGCATTGCCGGCGATGGTCACCGTCGCATGCTGGTTCATGCCGGCGGCGTAATACCCGGCGTGGCCCCGGATGTCGATCTCCACCGGTGCATTGACGCCAACCGCAATCGAGTGCGCGCCGTCCGGGTTTTCCACCACCACCTGCCGGGTGGGCCCCATCGGGTCATGCAGGAACTGGTTGAGGGCACGCACGCTGCCGTCGGCGATGTCAAACACCACGCAATCCGATGTCTCGGCTTTCATCTCAGATGCTCCAGGAATAGATGTGCTCGGGCTTGGGCTCGAACAGGTGTGCGTGTTTGACGTCCGGCAGATGCGCCAGCGAGCGGAACTCGGAGGCAATGGCCACATAGTCGTCGGTCTCGGCGACGATGGCCGGCTTGCAGGCAAACGGGTCGCGCACCAGTGCCAGCTTGTCGCGCGTGCCCATCAGAAAGGTGTAGAAGCCATCGAAGACTTCCAGGCCCTTGTGCAGCGCCTGTTCGAGGTCGTCGCCCTCGCGCATGCGCCACTCGAGGTACCGGCAGGCGGCCTCGGTGTCGCAGTCGCCGTCAAATTCGATGCCCAAGGGCTCCAGCTGTCGGCGCAATTGGTACGGATTGGACAGCGAGCCGTTGTGCACGATGCACCAGTCCTGCCCGGCGGTGAAGGGATGCGCGTTTTCAAGCGTGACCGCCGATTCGGTGGCCATGCGGGTATGGCCCACGAGGTGCGTGCCTTCCAGTGCGCTGAAGCGGTAGCGCGCGGCAATGTCGGCGGGTGTACCGACATCCTTGTACAGATCGATGGAACTGCCGCTGGAGAGGACATGCACGCCGGAAACGCTCTTCTTGAACCACTCGCGGACGCTTGCGACCGGTGCGGCAACGGTCAACACCGCATGATTGCCCTTGACCGCGATGGCGGCCTGGCCGTCACAGCCCGCACGTACCTGGGAAAGCAGGCCTTCCCAGTCGTACGCTGCGCCCTGCGCGCCCGCGCCAGAGTACAGCGACAGCTTGCGGTGGTCGCCCTGCACCGGCGCGGTGAACACGGCCATGCCGGCCGAATCCTTGCCGCGGCCGGTCATGCCAACGAGCATGGGCAGCATCAGCTCCCCCAGCCTGGGCCGCAATGCCGGCCGCTTGAGCAACAAACCCACGATTCCACACATGATGGTGCCTCCTGGTGCTTAGAAGAATTCGAGGTAACGCGTCTGCTCCCAAACCGAAACGTGGCGCGAGTATTCCACCCACTCCATGCGCTTGAGCTTGAGGTACTCGTTGAACAGGTTGGCGCCAAGCGCGTCACGGATCACCGTGTCGCCTTCCAGCGCCTGGATCGCTTCGCCGAGATTTTGCGGCAGCAGGGCGATGCCGCTTTTCTTGAGCTTCTCGGGGGACCATTCGTACAAGTTCTCGTTGTTGGGCGCGCCGGGGTCGAGCTTGCGCGCGATGCCGTCCATGCCCGCCGCCAGCAGGGCGGCAGTGGCCAGGTAGGGGTTGCAGCCGCCGTCAGGCAGCCGAAACTCGAGTCGGCCATGGGGGATGCGCACGCAGGCCGTGCGGTTGTTGTCGCCGTAACTCACATAGGCGGGGGCCCAGGTCGCACCCGAGAGCGCACGCCCCACGACCAGCCGCTTGTAGGAGTTGACAGTGGGCGCGCAGATGGCGGCCAGCGCGCGCGCATGCGCCAGGATGCCACCGGTGAACCAATAGCCC
>Ga0105046_10000901_pt1 | contig 43689 bp, 39 predicted proteins | sample MAT03_FD_78385 | JGI IMG/M metagenome (GOLD analysis project Ga0105046, IMG submission 78385) | Freshwater microbial communities from Lake Fryxell liftoff mats and glacier meltwater in Antarctica - MAT-03 (megahit assembly) | ecosystem: Environmental > Aquatic > Freshwater > Ice > Liftoff... | reverse complement strand
CAACACCTCGGTGTTCGTCTTGAGCGAGCCGGAGATCATTGTGACGAACGGGAAGACGGACACCACCGCGTACACGGCAAAGGCGGCTATCGCCAGAACGCCGACTAGTCGACCGGTGATGCGGCTCGCGATGCTGGTCTTCGCGCCGTCCATTGTGCTCATTGCCTGCTCCTGAGGATCCTGAGATTGACGATCGCGAGAATAATCGCAACGGCGGCGAGCATCCAGCCGAGCGCGCTGGCATAACCGAGGTCGGTTGTTCGATCGAGGAACGCCAATTGGTATGTGCGCAGACCGAGCACCTGGGTGCTGTCGACTGGTCCTCCGTTGGTCATGAGCAGGAAGACCTGAAAGTTCTGCAACGCTTCTCTCAACTGAATGATGACCACTAGAGCGGTGATCGGGTTGAGCAGGGGGAGAATCACTGACCGCAAAGTACGAACCGAGGATGCCCCGTCGACACGTGCCGCTTCGACGACGGATTCGGGGATGGTCTGCAGGCCTGTCAGGTAGAGCAGCATCGCGATCGGTACGTTCGCCCAGATGAGAACGAAGAGCACCGCGGCGAGCGAGGTGAAGGGGTTGCCGAGAAAGCCTTCCCGCTGGACGAGTGACGTAAGTCCGAGCGCCGAGAGGATCGCGTTGAGGGATCCGTTGGGCTCGTAGACGAAGCGCCAGGCGTAGAAGACGGCGATGCCCGTTGTGACGTAGGGCAAGAAGTACACGGTTCTCAGGAGCGCCCGGAAGCGGCGAACCGAGTTCAGCATAACGGCGAGCACGAGGCCGATGGCTGACACTGCGATCGGCAGCACGATCATCACGACGAGGGTGTTCTGGGCTGCCACCCTCACCGAACTCGCGAGCGGAGGGTTGGCTCCCAGCAGATCCAGGTAGTTCTGGATGCCCGTCCAGGTCCAGTTCGGCGAGAAGCCGTTCCATCGGGCGAAGCTCAACAAGAAGCCGTAGACGATCGTGTAGACGCCGAACACGGCGAAGAGGGCGGCGGCCGGCGCGACGAACAGAAGGCCGGTGAAACGGCCACCCAGGCGGCGGGACGAAGCCCGCCGCCTGGGTGCCGATGTTCCAGCGCTCGTAAGGAGTGAGCGGGAACCTGACATTACTTGATCGCGGCCCAAGCAGCAGTGTAGAGCTCAGACATCGAGCGGCCGAGGCCGTCCGGGGTATCCGTCTTCGCCGGCAGGTTCGTCAAAAGCACGGATGCGTCATGCAGAACCGTTCCCGCGGGCTGTGCCGAGAAGTCGTTCGGGGCGAACGTCTCGTCTCCGGACGTCGTGGCGATGACAGCAACCAACTGCTTGAGAAGCGGGTCGGTCAATGCAGACTCCGGAACCGCCGTCGCAGGAAGATCAAGAGCGGTCGACGCGAAGAGCGCGGCGCCCTCGACGCTGGTCAGGTACTTCAAGAAGCTCACGGCCTCATCCTGGTGCTTGCTCGTGTTGGTGACAGCACCGCTGATCAGCGGGCTTGCGGGGTACGCGATCGTCTGGATCTTACCGGTGGTCGACGGCGGAACCGGGAAGACCGAGATGTCACTGGCGTCGACACCGAACGTCGTCAGTGATGAGAGGGTGAAGGTTCCACCGACATCCCACGCCGCCGAGCCGTCCGCGAATGCCTGGTCGGCCTGGTCGATGCCGAGGGAGAGCACGCCCGGCGCCCACAGCGGTGAAAGCTGGTCGTACAACTTGAGCGTCTCGACGCTCTCTGCGGAATCCCACGACGGGCTCTGGTCGACCGAGTCGCGTCCATAGAACGCGTCCTTGCCCAGGTAGGCGTAGGCCATCGGGCGGTACAGCCAGAAGAGACCAGTCTCGGGCACGGACAGGCCCGTGACGAGTCCGCCGGTGGCAGGGTCGTTCTCGACCGTGGCGGTCATCGACTCGACCCACTCTTCCCAGCTGGCGGGCGGCGTCGCGGAGTCGACTCCAGCCGCTTCGAGCAGGGACTTGCGTGCGAAGACCACGCCGGGGGTGCCAGCGAGGAAGGGCACGGAGTAGAAGTTGCCGGCCTCCAGGTCTTTGAGCGTGCTGGTCGGGTCGTCGCCCGAGTTGTCGATCTGGGTCTGGGTGATGGCGGCCGCGTCAACGATGCCCGGAAGGAACTGGCCCTGCCAGTCGGCGTCGAAGACGTCGGTCAGGTCCTTAATGATTCCGGCTTGCGCGAGCTTCCAGTCCTCGCCCTGGCTGTGGACCGACAGTACGTCGGGAAGAGTGCCGGCCTTGGCGGCACTCTGGATCTTTGTCGCGTAGGCGTCGTCAGGCGTGTAGACGCTGACTTCCACCTTCATCTCGTTCTCGGAGCCCCACGCGTCGCCGACAGCCTGGAGGGCTTCGACCTCCGACTGCTTGAACGTCCATACGGACAGGACTTCCTCCGATGAGGCGCCTCCCGTGCTGCACGCCGCGAGGGCGGAAACTGTGGCAAAAGCGGTGACGAGCGCCACTGCTTTGAGGGATCGCTGCATTGCAACCTCATTCATATAGGGGAACGGTACTATTCCCACGTGAATGGTACACACGACGAGTGCATGAAGTCAACGGGCTGATCAACCGTTCATGTTCGTGAAGGGCTAGATGCTGACAAGATTGGCGTCAACGTCCTCGAAGGAGTCGGCAGCCTGGCGCAGGGACGACACCACCTGCGCTTGGAACTCGCTGTCGAGGCGCGCGAGGGGAACCGAGCAGCTGATCGCATGCGTGCGCGGCCCGGTGGACCCCAGGGCCACGGCGAAGCACCGGACGCCCTCCGTGCTCTCCTGTTCGTCGATCGCGTACCCCCGTGATCGTGCGGCCTCAAGGTCGGCGGCGAAGGCATCGACATCCACGATGGTGTGGGGCGTCAACCGCTTCAGGGGAAGCAGAAGGTGGTTACCGACGGCCGAGGGTGGAAGCTCCGAGAGAAGAACCTTCCCCAAGGCCGTCGCGTATGCCGGGAGTCTGACGCCGATGCCGGAGACCAGCCGCAGGGAGTGACGCGCATCACGCTTGGCCAAATAGACGATATCCGGGCCGTCCAACGAACCCAGATGCACCGTTTCTCCCAACTGGAGTGACAACTCGTCCAGAATTTGGGTCGTTGATGCGACAAACCGATCCCGCGCAAGATACGACGCTCCCACAGTAAGGGCGTGGGGGCCGATCCAGTACCGCAGCCCACTCCCGTCCGGTTGCACCCACCCGCGGTTCTGCATGGTGCGCAGCAGCCCGTGCAGGCTGCTCTTGGGAATGTCCAACGACTTCGCGATGTCGCCCAAAGACTGCGGTTCCGAGGTCGACGCGAGGTGCTCCAAGATGCTCAGCGCTCGATCAGCCGACTTCACTGAGCCAGTTGCGTCATCAGCCATGAGATCCATCCCTTTGCCTAGCGATCGTACCCGCCGAGTCCGAAAGTATCGCGGGGTGGTGCACTAAGCGCGTCGCTGTGAAACCAATCTCCTCGGTCGCGCGCTGGGTCGAGTACGACTGCCGCTGAAGATGAGGGGGAATGACGCCCGCGAACTCGGGATGCCACTGGGCCAGCAGTTCGCTCAATGATTCGTCGAGAAGCAGGTCGGAAGCCACAATGTTCATCACCCGACAGCCTGCCAAGGTCGAACCAGCCATCGCTCGGATTCCGAGTTCGCACGCCTCGGCCGCGTCACGGAGGTCGAGATACGCCCACAGCTCCTTGGCGGACTGGGCGGCTTGTGCCGGCTCGCTTTGCGCGGCAGCCTTGGTCGCTTCGATGACCTCCATGGTCTGCGTGAAAGGAAACCTGAGAGAGGCAATCGACATATCCCATCGGCGAGATGCCATACGCGCGATCGCTTCGTCTACCTCTTTGCTGAGCGAGTATCCCTCTGTGGGCCGCAGCGAGTGCGCCTCGGTGATCGGCACTTCCAGCGGGCTCATCAGCTGGGGCGCCCACGCCATCCCGAGTATCGAAATACTCGAGGCGATCACCGCTGAGCGGACGCCACTGGACCCGGCCGCCTCGAGCACCGCCATCGTCGTGAGCGAGTTCGCCACCAACAACTCGCGGGCGGTGCGACCGATCGGATGGGGTATCGCTGCCAGGTGTAGCACCGACTCGACATCCCCCATCAGCCGCTCGAGCAGTGCGACATCCCCGGCATCCCCGATCACTTCACGGAGACGAGAATCGGGAACAACCGCAACCTGTGACGGGTTCCGCAGGATAGAGACGACCTCGTAGCCGCTCTCGAGCAGATGAGCAACGGCGGCCCGCCCAATGAGTCCGGCTCCGCCGGTGACCAGTACACGCATCATTTTCTCCGCTCAGGGCCGCGCGACAGATCCGTCACGGTGGCGCAGAAGCGCCCACGAGTCGTACGTCAGCGGAGCTGCTATTTCGTACTTGCGCGCCTCACGTTCGTCGAAACCGACTCCCAAACCGACATCCTCCGATATCTCGTAAGCCCCATTCTTGATCACGGGCGCTCCGGGGAAGACATCGCGAACGGCGTCGGAGTATTTCGTCGACTCCTGAATTCCGAACGCCCGGGACGAGACATCGACTGCAAGGGCGGCCGCGTGTCCGATCGGGGAGATATCGCCCGGTCCGTGGATCGCGGTGCGCACACCCATGAGCTCGCAGAGCACAGCCAACTTCACCGTCGGAGTCAGCCCCCCGATCGCGCCCATTCGGATGCGCGCGAAATCGATCCTCCTATTCGTGATCAGCGGAACGAAGGTGCGCATGTCGGAGAAGACCTCACCCACCGCTTGGGGGGTGGTCGAATGGGCTCGCAACTCGCGATACCACTCGAGATCCTCGGGCGCGATCGCGTCCTCCAGGAAGTACAGGCGGAAGGGGTCCAGTGCCTCCGAGAGGCGGATTGCCTCCGAGACGGTGACCCTCTCATGCACGTCATGGAGCAGCTCCACGTCCCAGCCGACGGCGTCGCGCACCGCCTCGAACATGGCCGGGATGGCTCGAAGATAGGGGCTCGACATCCACACCGCATCCCGCGACTTCGCGAGCTCGGCAATAGCCCCCGCATCCGCTGGCGAGTGGGTGCCGTAGGTGTCAGCACCCTGGACCGCCACCTGGCATCGGACGTACTCGTAGCCCTCGTCGATAAACTGCTGCACCGCGTCGATGACTTCGCTGTTGTCACTACCGTCGGCGTGCCCGTAGACGCTCACCGACGTGCGGGCGCGGCCGCCCATCAGTTGATAGACGGGGAGGCCTGCGATCTTTCCCTTAAGGTCCCATAGGGCGATATCTATGCCAGCCAGCGCGTTGTTTTCGATCGCTCCGCCACGCCAGTACGGGCTGAGGGAGAGCAGGTGCGAGAGGTCATCGATGTCAAGAACATCCCGGCCGATTACCATCGGGGCGAGGTACTCGTCGATGACCTGTTTGATCGCGAGCGGGCGCTGCGGGCTGCTCGCGCACCCGTATCCGACGAGGCCGGCTTGATTGGTCTCGACGCGCACGATGAGCAGAGGGGCACCCGCGGGTGCCGTGAGATAACTCGTCACTCCAGTGATGCGAGTGCGATCACCACTTCGCGCCCATGGCGCGGACGCCAGCACCATTGCTAACGCCGCCCGTCTTTGTGGGGGGTGTTCATGACTGTGACTGAAAAATCGCTCATGTGAACAGTGTAGGAGTGGGCGCGCACCACCGCCACTCGGCCGCATTCCTCATTCTCGACTCCGAAGAAGTCGTCAGACAAACATGGTCCCGATGTTAGGGTCGACGGCCTGGGTGCATCGCTCACCTGCGTTATCGACGCGGCCGTGCACTACGCGGAACGGTCCTGACGTTGCGCACATCGGAAATAGCCGATCACGACGATGTCGTCAGGGGCTCTCCGGAATCGGCCGAGAGGTGATCACTATCGCGACGAAAGCGGTGCCGAGCCCAACCATCAGGGCGGCCGCGTTAACAGGCCCGGAGACGATGCCGATAGTCGCCCCGTACGTCACGAGGCGCACCAGCCCGACCACGACCAGGGTCACTCCGGCCACCAGCACAAGCACGGGCATCCGCAGTGCGCAGCCGAGCGCAGCGAGAGCACCTAACGCGACAAGTACAACTGCTTGCACCGGGTTGACGGTAACGAACTGCAGCGGCGTGTACTGCAGCAGCGAAAACAGCGCGCTCAGTGCGGTGAAGCCGGCGACTATCAGGCCGCGAGTGCGCCAAATGGCTGAGGGGGCGGCTGCGATATCAGTGCGTGTGGGCGCGCTCACGATAGCACCATCGCAATCCGGGCTGGCCTGCCCGTGGCGAGCGACCACCGAGGTCTCAGCAGTCCGTCGACACCGGCGACGCGCCCTGCTGCTGTTACCAAAATGACGAACTGCGCGGCGAACATCAGGTAATAACTCCACTGCCATTCCCCTGGAGTGTTGAGCACGGAGAAGGTGATTGCCACGGTTTGAAGGATGCCGATAGCGGCCCAAAAACGAGTAAGGAATCCCACGAGCAGAAAGGCGCCAAGGCAGAATTCGACAATCAGTACCGCCCAGCCGAAGAGCGCGAAGTTGGGCAAGATCACGTTCTCCACGAGCCCGCTGAAAGCCCCGATCACCGGATGCTCGACCGCGTGAGCGGTGTACTTGTATAGCCCGTTCTGCTCAACCTGCCCGAAGTCGGGCGGACGTTTCCAGTTCACGTTCTGCAGCCACATCAGCCCAACCGCGATCCGAACGGCGGCGAGCACGGTGCGAGTGGCCCGCCCGGACTCGATCTGGTTGATTGCTAATTCAGCGGTGGTGCGAGTCGTCGTGGTCATGGCGCTCTCATTTCGTTTCAGGCGCACGCAAACATGGAAGTAGCAGCCGTTGTTGACGACCACTGCTCGGCGAAGAGCTTGCTAACCCGGTCAAGCGCGGGCGCAAGGGGCAGGATCTGACGCGTGACTAGCGCGTTCTCGTCGAGCGCGGCCACCGGATGCCAGTAGATACCCTCTGCGGTGACAGTCACCTCCGGAATCAGCGATTCGCGAGAGAAAGCAACCCCCTCCTCGGCAACACCCTGGTGCGCGATGGGGCGGATGACCTGGTCGACCCGGGGGATCCCGAGCCCGTCAAACAGCGCATGCAGTTCATCGAGGGCCGGATCGTCGTGCGCCGAGATAGTCGCGGCGACGCGTACTGTGAAGCCCTCATCGAGCGCCACCCGGATACCGGCAAGAGCCCGCTCCCAGCTGCCGGCGCCGCGGTGTGAATCATGCACCTCCGGGGTCGGCGAGTCCACGCTGATTTGCAGAGCGAAGCCCTCCCGCGGCATGGCCTGCAGTTTGCGGAGCCCCTGGCCTCGGAACAACATTCCGTTGGTCAGCAGCGTCGTCGGTAGTCGTTCAACGCAGGCGCGAACGATGGCGTCGATGTCGGGCAGCAGGAACGGCTCGCCGCCCGTGAGATACAGCTCCCGCACACCCCAGTCGGCGGCTTCGGTGACCAACGCCTGAATGTTATCGATGCCGAGCAAACGCGGATCGGTCTTCGGCGACGAAGCCACACAGCAATAGTCACATGCCAGATTGCAGTGGAAGTTGGTGTACAGCCAGAGTCGAGCCCCGGGCATCCGATCGGCGGGGATCATGCTTTCCGGGTTGCGCGGCCGACCCCGACCGACGGTGACGTGGCCGGAGTCCTGCTCGACCATCAGGGTGCTGACAAGGGTGTTGCCGGTCGTCTCGCACCACCGGCGTGCGAGATCCAGTTCGCTTGCGGATGCCACCGCGAACTCTGCCGTATCGCCTTCGGCCATCTGTTCGAGCGTGCGCATCAGCGCCATGACTACCATCGGGAGTCCACACCCTGCTCCTCGATTGCCTCGAACAGCCCCGCGTAGCCCTCGAGGTGCGGCTCTACCCATTGGGTGAGCCCCTCAAGTTCGAGAATCCGTCGGTGCGCCGGAATCTCCCAGTCCATCGCCAATAGCTTCGTTACCCACGGCGCATACACAGTCTCGGGCAGGGTGTCGAGCGCGGTAAACGTGCAATGCGAGTACGTCTCGGTCTGCCACACCGGTTCGAGCATTCCGGGCATCAGGTCACCGCGACCGATGTTCTCCCACACGGTGATGCCGATAGCGGCGACGTCGGCGTCGCCTGAAAGTACTGCATCTATCGCGTCAAGCTCGCTGCGGCCGGTATCGCCGTGTTTTCCTATGTCACTGTTGAAGCGTTGAATTTGCATCTGGTCGACGTCAACCCCAGCTGCGCGCAGGTAGTGCAGAGGCAGGATCGCGGCGTGAGCTGAGTCGGCCGACCCGAGGGCCAGTCGCCGGTTGGCGATGTCGCCGGGGCCGGACCAGCGGCTTCCCGCCGCCGCCACGAAAACCGTCGAGAATTTAGCATCCGTATCGCGCATGGCCAGTGCCCGCACGTGCCCGCCTGTCTGCAGCACAGCGCGCGCATACGCCAGATTGGTATTCCAGGCGATGTCGATCATTCCCGCCTGCAGTGCATCGACCAAGCGGGCGTAGTTTGAAAACAACACGAAATCCATCGCAGAGTCTGGCTCGTCGAAGTATTCGCGGATTCCTTCCCAGATCGGAACAACATTCGGTGTGTAGGCGACCGCTCCGACGAGCAGGGGCGCTCCGTTGAGCTTCGACATCCGAAACTCAGAACAGCGGAAGGCCGGTGAGGGCCTTGCCGTAGAAATCGTAGAGCACGTCGGCGGTTGGGGCCATAACCGACCCGGCGCGCGCATCCCGGAATGCTCGCTCAATGGGAAGGTGTTTTGAGAACGCCGCCCCACCACACACCCGCATTGCCGATTCGGTGATCGTCAGCGCGGCGTCGTTCGTGGAGGCCTTCACGCCGAGCACGAACAACGGGGTGTCGTCAGCGGGGCTCGCCACTTTTGCGGCCGCCTGGGCGAGGTAGGACTTCTGCGCCGTTAGCGCGATACTCATCTTCGCGATCTGTGCCCGGATGGTCGGCAAAGCAGAGAGCGCCTGATCCAGATGCTCGAGGCGCGCCCCGGTCACGTGCGCTGTTGCCGCATCCACCGCTGCGGTTGAGAGCCCGAGCGACACCGCCGAGTTGCCCAGGTTGAACCACGGCAACACCGTGGTCATCATTGTGCCGAAACCGCTGCCCGGCTCACCGATGCGATGGCTGGACGGAATCGTTACGGCTACCGACATTGGGCTCGACGCATTGCCTCGCAGCCCCAGTCCGCTCCACGGGCCTGCAATCTCTAGACCCGGCGTTCCGGACGGTATCGCGTAAAGATCGACGGTCTCCGGATCGACCGCGCCCCTCGACGACATCACGTACAGATCGGCATAGCCAGCCGAGGTCACCCAGCTCTTGTAGGCCGTGAAGCGAAGGTCGTCCCCGTCGGCGACGGACTCCGACACGGGTGCCCAGAAGTGTGAGCGCGACCCTTTCTCACTGAAGGCCAAGGTGCCGAGCACCTCGCCCGATGCCATCTGCGACAGGAGCTCCGGCATCCCTGTCGGGGGGGCGGATGCTACCGTAACCGCTGCCGCGACGTGCATCAGGTAGATCATGGCTGTCGAGCCACAGGCCGCAGCGATTGAGCCAAGCACCTCAGTGAACTCAACCGGACCGGCCCCCATACCGCCTGCGTCCTCGCTGATCACCAGGCCAAGCAGCCCGCTCGCGCGAAGAGCCGCAACCGCATCAACAGGGAACGCGCCATCGGTATCGACCTGCTGGGCGTTCGCCGCGGCTACCGCCGTTACCCCCGCTACAGCTTCTTCGAGGGTCGACTGCGTGGTGGTCATCCGGTCTCCTGGCATCATCGCTCAAGCTTCTCGACAGCGCGAATGCCGCGCCGATCAGCCAAGTATCGCTTACTGAGACGTCGCGGCAACAGGGTAGTTTCCTACCGTGGCCCAGCGAACCTCGACAGGCGCATTTCTGACGGCGATTCGTGGTGCTAGGTAAACGTGTTTCGTGTCGCAGATCGGGTCAATGGATGTATGGTCGTGACCGCAACATGATCCGCGCGCCCCTCAAGGTGCCCGGTAGCAGTACAACGGCGGTGCGCACAACGATGTGCGTGCCTGGCTCTGAACAGAAAGGCACGAATTGTCTTCACCAATCAACGCCTCCGAGAACATATCCGATCAGGAACACCTCAGTGTTCTCGGCTATGACGACTCGTTCCGCCGCTCGATGACTCTGTGGTCGAACTTCGCTCTCGGCTTTACCTATCTGTCTCCCCTTGTTGGCGTGTACTCGCTGTTCGCGGTCGTGCTGACGATCGGCGGCCCGCCGTCAATCTGGTGGCTCTTCATCGTCGGCGGCGGCCAATTGCTAGTCGCGTTCGTCTTCGGCGAGGTCGTTTCGCAGTACCCGATCCACGGCGGAATCTACCCGTGGACACGTCGCCTGTGGGGCCGCCGTTATGCGTGGTTAGCCGCCTGGGTTTACATCTGGGCGATGATCGTCACCATCACTGCAGTTGCCGAGTACGGTTCAGGATTTGCCGCGAGCCTCTTCGGTATCGAGAGCACCAGTACGTCGACGTTCCTCATCACCCTCGCGTTCCTGCTCGTCGCGTTCTTGATCAACTTCTCAGGCACGAAGACTCTGGCTCGGGTGGCACGCATCGGCCTCGCCTCCGAGTTGGTTGGTGTCATCGGTGTTGGCCTGTACCTGCTCATCTTCCAGCGCCAGCAGGGCTTCGACGTTTTCTTTGACTCGATGGGCGTCGAGGGTGACGGCAGCTACGCAACGGCTTTCCTTGGCGCGGCGCTCGCTGGACTCTTCCTCTTCTACGGGTTCGAGGCCTGCGGTGACGTAGCCGAAGAAGTGGAGAAACCAGCGAAGCGCATCCCGCTAGCCATGATTTTGACGATCCTCGTCGGCGGCGTCTCGGCGCTGTTCGCCTTCGCTGGCTATGTGCTCGCGGCTCCGAATCTGGCCGACATCGTTTCTGGCAAAGATGCAGACCCCATTCCAGGAATCCTCAACGCGAGCCTGGGTGTCGTCGGCGGCAAGATCTTCCTCGTTGTCGCCATCACCGCGTTTCTGTCGTGCGTGCTGAGCCTGCAGGCCGCCGCCAGCCGCCTACTGTTCTCCTTCGGCCGCGACCAGATGCTACCGGGACACCGCTGGCTGTCGAAGGTGTCGAGCTCGACGAAGATTCCGACAAACGCGCTCATCGTTGCATGCAGCGTGCCAGCCATCATCGCGCTGCTCGTATATTTCAACGGCAACCTACTCGTTCCGGTCACGGCGTTCGCGATCATCGGCATCTACATCGCGTTCCAGATGGTGGTACTCGCCGCACTGCGGCAGCGTGTCAAGGGATGGCGTCCGGCCGGCCCATTCAACATCGGAGTTGCGGGCTATGTCATCAACGTCGCCGCGCTCGCCTGGGGTGTGTTCGCCATCATCCTGCTTGCGGTTCCGGGTAAGAGCGGCGACTTCGCCGCCGACTGGGTTGTGCTCATCGGTCTCGGCGTCGTAATCGGCACCGGCCTGGTCTACCTGTTCATCGCGCGCCCCGACCGCAAGTCGGATGCGCCGTCCGGAGATGCGATTGAGGTGGCAGCGAAGCTGCGGGCGCACGCCGCGAAGACGCCGGCCTAGTCGGCACCGGATCTGAAACTCGGCCCCCTGTGGCTCCGCCTCGGTGAAGCAGCAGGGGGCCTCTATGTTGTCGGGCTTGGGCGCGCGCCAACGAAAAGGGGGTGACCCGTGGTCGTCAATCGTGGACTACTGTCGGAGCACCCTGACCTCCCATGGACGCAAATGCGAATCGAGGGCGACGGGCGCGTAGTTGCCAAGCACCGGGGTAGCCGCTCGCCACCCAGAAAGCTCGACAAGCTCGCTGAATGCGAGCACTTCCCCACCCATGTTCGCCAGAACAAGTAGTGCATCGCTGCGATCTCTGCGCTCGAACGCAAAGAGACGCTCGTGGTCAGGGGCAAGCATCTCGAAGGTACCGAACGTGATTAGTGGATCAGTGTGACGCAGCGTGATCAGGTCGCGGTAGAAAGCGAAAACAGAGTGCTCCTGGGCGAGTTGGGTGGCTACGTTGATGTCGCGATAGTTCGGATTCGCCGCTATCCACGGCTCGCCGCTTGTGAATCCGCCATGGGTGCCTGAGGTCCATTGCATTGGGGTGCGGGCATTGTCCCTGCTCGCACTGCGCACGGCCACGAGAGCTTCCTCCTGTGTGCCCACCCCAGTCGCTACCGCGTTAGCGATGAAGTTGAGGGACTCGATGTCACGCAGGTCAGCGACACTCGCGAACGGGGCATTGGTCATACCGATCTCCTCACCCTGGTAGATGAAGGGCGTACCCCGTTGGAGATGCAGGATCGCGCCCAGAAGTTTTGCAGACTCCGCCCACCATGCTCCGTCCTGACCGAACCGACTGACCACGCGGGGCTGGTCGTGGTTGTTCCAGTAGAGGCTGTTCCAGCCGACACTTGACATGCCATCCTGCCAGCGCTGCATCGACTTCTTGAGTTCGACCACGTCGAGCGGTCGGGGGTCCCATTTGCCGCCCGCACCGTGGTCGAGCCCGACATGCTCGAACTGGAAGACCATCGACACCTCGCTGCGCGACGGGTCAGTAAAACGCCGCGCCTGCTCGACCGTCACTCCGGGCATCTCGCCGACGGTGATGAGCGCCTTGTCGCGCCCCTCGAAGACACTGTCGTGCATTTCTCGCAGGTAGTCGTGGATGTGCGGACCGTAGCTGTAGTGAGGAAACCCGTTGCCCCAACGATGTCCCGATGCAACCTCGCCGTCGGGTAGCGCGGGATCTTTCGAGATGAGGTTGATGACATCCATGCGGAACCCGTCAACCCCTTGGTCAAGCCACCAACGCATCATGTCGTAGACGGCCTCGCGCATGTCCGGGTTTTCCCAGTTGAGGTCCGGCTGCTTGCGCGAGAACAGATGCAGGAAATATTCGCCGGATGCCTCGTCAAGCTCCCACGTCGAACCTGAGAAGAACGACTCCCAGTTCGTAGGCTCCGCCCCGGATTCGCCGGGTGCGTAGCCGGGCCGCGGCGCACGCCACCAGTACCAGTCTCGCTTGGGGCTGTTGGGTGACATCGCTGACTCCCGAAACCACTCGTGCTCGTCGGAGGTGTGGTTGACGACAAGATCCATGACGAGTTTCATGTCCCGCTCATGCAGACCAGCTACGAGCGCCTCGAAGTCGTCGAACGTGCCAAATGCCGGGTCGATCGCACGGTAATCGCTGATGTCGTAACCGTTGTCATCGTGCGGCGAGGCGTAGATCGGCGAGAGCCACACGACGTCGACCCCCAGCCCCACGAGATAGTCGAGATGGTCGATAATCCCGCGGAGATCTCCAACGCCGTCACCATTGGAGTCGGCGAAACTACGCGGATAGACCTGATACACCACGGCGCTACGCCACCAGTCCGTGTCCGAGAGCGAGCGGGCGGACGGCACGATGGTGTTCGGCAGCGTCATGAGAGGTCCTTCCCTGCGGCGTTGATGAGCACTACCTGCCAGATGCTCAGTGCGGGTAGGACCGCGTGTGCGTAATTGCCCTGCACACTAACCGCGACATCGGTAAGGCGACCTGATCCGTCAGGGTCCGAAACCTGCACGCGCGGCACAGCGTTCCCTCCGAGGCACCGAATACGCACGGTGCCCACCCCGGGGTGGCCGGGCTGCACACGAGGGGAGTCCCACAGGGTGTCGTCCTGGCCGACGAGGTTGATGAGATGCAGCACCGTTCGGCCCGCGCTTTCTGTAGCGCGCCGCCAGACCGCGCCGGGCTGCGGGGCACCCGTCACAGGGGCGTCTGTGAAGGTCACGTCGCAGTCGTCGTTGTACGGTCCGGTGACCGCGGCCGTGACATCCACGATGCTAGGGGCGACGAGCAACTCGTCGTGTTCAACAAGGAAGTCATACCAGCGGCGTAAGAGATCCGCGGTCGACCGTTCGACGACATGATTGCGCACGTAATACGGGTCAACGAGGATGCGGTCGGCTTCGCCGGCGAGTAGCTGGGTGGCGCCGTGAGAAAAGAGGGTGGCCATGGTGAATGCGGTGGCCAAATCCGCGGCTGCAGCGGGCACCGAGTCGTAGACGTGCTGGTAGGCGGCGATCACGACGGGCTTGCCTTGCGCCACTGACCGCGCGCGGGTCACTACCTCGGCAAGCGACCCCAGGTCGAGCGTAGGCTCCCACACCTCGATGTAAACGGTGTCCTGAGGGGTGGAGGCGGTGCGCCAAGTCGGGAAGTCATTGACGTTGTTGAAGACCAAACGCGCTGATGGCAGCTCGGTGCGCACGCCCTCGATGAGCTCAACGAACGACTCGGCGATGTCGACGGATGTACCGTCGGCTCGGAGCGCTCGCTTGGGGTATCCGTACTGGTCGAGGTGAAACCCATCGAAACCGACGCTGCTCACCGCCCTCCGCAGTTCCGACCTGAAGTGAGTGAGCCAACCGGGCGCCGCGGGGTCGATCAGGAACAGGAAGTCGCCAAGCGTGTACGGCTTGCCATCGGCGGAGAGGATAGCGACCGCCTTCCAGCGGTTCCACTCGAGAGGTCCAACGGCATATACAGCGGCGTAACCGAGAGATCGGGACCCCACAGCCCGCAGCCCATCGACGAGGCGACGCACGGTGTCGAGGGTCACCGGTTGGTCGAGGGCATCCCGGTATTCGTCGCCGCCGCCCAGCAGATCGGCGTGACGATACGCCCAGTCGTAGAACTGGACGTCAGTGAGATGAAGCCTGCGCGCAAGATCCGTCACCCCGCTCACATCACGGTCGGGTGAGTAGTCGACGACGAAGCCATAACGGTGGCGCGCGCTCGCATCGAGGCTAACCTCGACGGCTGTACGCACCACCTCATCACCCTGGGTGAGCTCGATGCCGTAACACCCGGCGGGGAGTGTTCCCAAAGAGATTGTTCCGCGTCCGTCGTAGGGCTCGCAGGCCACGAGATCCCCCAGGTGCCACACGGTCAGCTCGCCGGGAGTGCCGCCGCGCACCTCGATGTCGACGGACGATGCCCAGGGGAACGTCGCGAGCGTGGGTAGAAGTTCGGTCATCCCTTGACAGCTCCTGAGGTAAGGCCCTGCACGAAGTAACGCTGGAATACCAGGAACACGATGATGACGGGGACAACAGCGATCACGGATGCCGCGAACACCAGACCCCATTGCACAGCATTGTTGCCCGACCCCGCGAAAAGCTTGATCGCTATCGGCAAGGTCTGGTTCTCTGGCGAGTTTGTCAGAGTCAGAGCGAGCGTGAACTCGTCCCAACAGGCGAGGAAGGTGAAGATCGTCGCGGTTGCGAGCCCGGGCTTCGCCAGAGGCAAGGCGAGGCGCCAGTACCGACGCCACGCGCCGGCGCCATCGACCTGCATTGCCTGGTCGAGCTCTGCCGGGATCGACTCGAAGAAGCCTCGCAGTAGGAAGGTGTTAAGCGAAAGCGACCCTGCAACATAGAACAGTACGAGACCCGCGAGAGAATCAAGTAAGTGCAGGTTCTTCGCAAGGATGAACTGCGGAATGATGAGCATGATCGCCGGGATCATGAGGCCCAGTAGCATGACGCGGAAGATCGCCTCCTTGCCGCGGAAGGTGAACCGCGCGAAGGCATACGCCATCATCGAGCTGACGAGCAGCGAGATAGCCGTAGAGATTGATGCCACGATGAGCGAGTTTAGGAAGAACCTGCCGAAATTCTCGGTGGCGAATGCCTGCTCGTAGTTGGCCGTGGTTGCCGGGCTAGGTATGAACTCGGGTGGGTTCGTGAAGACATATGTGGACGTCTTGAACGAGGTCGAGACCATATAGAGGAACGGCACGATCATAATCAGGGCACCCACCGAGAGCAGTGTGATCCTGAAGGCAGCGGGTAGCGCCCCCCAGCGCGAATGGGATCTCACAGTGCACCCTCTCCGTTTCGATCGCGGAAGACCCGCAGCTGCACCACCGACAAGATGAAGACGATAACCGTAAGAAGCACAGCGATCGCCGACCCGTAACCGAAGTCGAGGTTCTCGAAGGCCTGCTTGTACATGTACGTGAGCAGCACCTCTGTGCGGCCCGCAGGCCCACCGCCTGTCATGAGGTACACGGAGACGAAGACGTTGAACCCGCCGATAACGAGCATCACCGTCACAAACAGCAAGGCGGGCCAGATGGCGGGAACGGTTACGGCGCGGAAGCGCTGCCAGCGATTTGCCCCATCCATCGCTGCAGCCTCAAGCAGCGCTGCGGGAACGCCCTGGAGGGCAGCGAGGAAGATCATCATCGACCACCCAATTCCTTTCCACACACCAAGCGCGCAGATGGCAAGGAGAGCTGTCCAACGGTCGGCGAGCCACGGCGTGCTGCCGTCGGTGAGATGCAGGAAGTCGCCAAGCGTGAAGTTGATGAGTCCGGCATCCGAGAAGAGGAAGCGGAACAGGAGCGAGACGACAACCCAGCTCGTCACGACGGGGAGATAGAAGAGCACCCGGAAGAGGGGCTGGGTAGGACTTTTGCGTTTGAGCAGGAGGGCGATCGCGAGGCCGATCACAATTTGCGGGACCACGGTGAACACCATGTAGATGCCGCTGTTGCTGAGCGCGAGCCAGAAGTGGTCGTCTTGAAGCGCCCGCAGGTAGTTGTCGAAGCCAATGAACTTGCTCGCGCTCGCCACCAGCTTCCAGTCGAAGAAACTCATCTGGAACGCTTGAACTGTCGGGTATAGAACCGTGAGCGCAAAGAGGGTCGCCCCGGGGGCGAGGAAGAGGTAGGGAACGAGGCCGCCGCCCGTTGAGGAGCGGCGCCGCCGCGGGCGGGCGGGCGGCACGGATGCCGCGGAGACGTGCCCCGCGACATCCGCGCCCAGGCTCTCGCCCAGTGTGGTGAGAGTCACGCGCCTACTGCTCCGCCAGAAGTTCGTCGATGCGAGTGGCTGCCTTGCTGAGGGCATCCTTCACGGATACCGTTCCCTCAAACGCTGGGACAAGCTCCTCATTGAGGATTGTGTCGACCTGAGAGCCCTGCGGGATCGCAAGGCGCGCCTTCGCAGTGGCCAACTGGTCGGTGAACACCTTGAGGAACGGAACCAGTTCGACCTGCTTGTCACCTAGGGCCTTGATTACCGTCAACTGGCCGGTAGGTACCAGGGCGAGCTGGAAATCGTCGCTTTGCGTGTAGCGAATGAACTCCATCGCCGCTTCCTGGTGCTTCGAGGTCGCAGTCAGGACGATGTCCTCGCCGCCGACGACGCTCACCGATCCCCCATCACCGGCGGGAATCGGAGCGTAGATCGGCGCGAAATCCGGGAATTGGTCGGCCCAGATGCCAGTCATCCACGGACCATCGAAGATTGTCGCGTAGGTGTTGTTGGGCAGGCCCTCCGCGGTCGAGATGGCGCCGGCGTTGCCGGTGATGCCGTTAGAGATCTGCCCCGTTTTGTAGAGGTCGACGAGCATTTGCACAGTCGCTACGCTCTTCGTGCCGTCGAGGTACCCCGTCGCCGTTGTCATTTCGTCGTCGGTGATGGCGCCCCCACCAGACCAGATCCAGGGGGAGATGTTCCACGCGCCAAGTCCACCGTCGGCGAACAGCGAGATTCCGGTTCCGTTGAGAGCGCTAGCGGCCTTCTCCAGATCGTCAAAGGTGGCGGGAGGAGCGTCCAGCCCGGCCGCGTCGAGTGCGGCCTGGCTGGTGATGAGGACACGGGTGTTGGTGTCGAGTGGGAGACCGTAGTACTCCCCCTTCCATAGGTTGGTCGACAGCACTCCAGGGAAGGTGGCGTCCGCGAGCTCCTGGAAGTCGGGCATAGCCTGTGATAGAGGCACTAGCACGCCGAGGTCGGCAAACTTCGGCACCCAGCCCAAGTCAGCACGCACCAAGTCGGGAAGTTCATCTCCCGCGGCGCTCGTCGTGAGCTTCTTGAGCAGGTCGTCGTAGGGCACATCCACGTACGTGACCTTGATGTCGGGATGCGCGGCCTCGAAGGCCGGTATCAGGGTGTCGTTGAGTACGTCCTGCTGGGCGGAGTTGCCGCCGTTGCCGTAGGCGCCCCAGAACGTGATGGTGACGGGATCCCCGGCCGAGCCTCCCCCGGAGTCGGCGGTCGCGCATCCGGTGGCCAGCATGGCCACGGACGCGGCGAGCGCCGTGATGGCGATCGTGCGTGAACGCTTCATTGCGATTCTCCTCTTTGAGTGTGAGCAGTCTTGCCCACGGTGGGTTGCAGTGCTGGGTTAGTTTTGCACCAAAAGTAATTGGTGTCAATATCTCGACTAAACTGGCGTTTTGAGTCGGGGTTTAGTTCGACTTCAAAACCAATAGACTGTGTGAGGCCGAGGGAAGGGGCATGGATGCGCATCTCGCCATCTCCGTGGACCCGCGACGGTGGGGCATCGCTTGCCGTAGCGCTCGAAGTGCTTATCCACGGCCCTATCTCACGAAGCGACATCGCTCGTCGGCTCGATCTTTCCGCGGGATCGATCACACGCTTGAGCACGCCCCTCACTGAGTCGGGTCTTCTTGTTGAAGTCGGTGAGCGGGCGGACGGGCGGGCGGGGCGTCCCTCACGCCTCCTCGACGTCGTGCCAGAGTCGCGGCACTTCATCGGGATGAAACTCACTGCCGACGACGTACTCGGGGTACTGACCGACTTGCGCGCGAACGTGCTGGATTCCGTGGCCATGCGGCTGGAGTCGCGCGATCCCGAGTCGGTGGTCGATGCGATTACCCGGGCAACGAGTGCACTCTCGGCGCAGGTGGAGTCGGTCTCGGCTCTTGGCGTAGGTATCGGTGGTCTCATCGACGGGCACGGTCTGGTGCGCAGCGCCCCTTTCCTGGAGTGGGTAGACGTTCCCCTTGGCGCGATGCTCGAGGAGCGCACTGGCCTGCGCACGGTCGTCGACAACGACCTTGTCGCATTCACCGAGTACGAGCACTGGTTTGGAGCCGGGCGCGGAGTCGACGACTTTGCCGTGCTAACGCTGGGGGCGGGCATCGGGTTCGGGCTCGTTATGCACAACGACATAGTGGTGAGCGATGACTCTGGAATCGGGCTCGTCGGCCATTGGCCCCTCGATCCGTTCGGCCCCGTGTGCCCGGCTGGTCATCGCGGATGCGCCAAGAGTGTGCTTGAGCAGGGTGCGATCGTCACCAATTTGTCGACCGCCCTCGGTCGCACCGTGACCTACGACGAGGCGATGACCCTTGCCGCCGAGGGGGAACCTGCGGCCCGTCGGCTCGTCGACGACGCTGGACGTGGGCTCGGGTCGCTGCTCGCCGCCATCGCCAACCTCACGACACCCAAGCTCATCATCCTGGGTGGTGAGGGCGTGCGCCTCGTGGATGTGGCCCGTGCCGCGATCGACGAGGGCATCGCTGCCCATCGCGACCCGCGGACCATACCGCTCACCCTTGTCACCACCGCTGGCGACAACACTGAATGGTGTCGCGGGGCGGCAGTGCTCGCCATCCAGAGGTACGTACTCGACCGCTGAGGTCGGGCGCGTGGGACTCCCGCACCAGTTCGTGACAATATGTTTACACATTCTAGGTTTGTGTAGACATGTTGTCACGGGCGTACGCGTGCCTAAGCTCCGATTGTAGAGACACTTACTCACAGAAAGCGGAGAGCATCCCGGGTTCTGTATGCTCAACTTGCTTCCACCGGAGGCACGACCTGACCCATTGGCGGTCAACACATCCGTGGGCGGATCCCCAACCTATCTGTTCAGAACCGATGGTTCGATCGTCCTGTCACTGATCGCCGTCATGACCGCTAACCGCGCGGACCCCCGAGCTAGTACCCGCCGAGCTGCCGTTCAAACCCCGCTGCGCTCTCGACCACAACCTTCGTGATGTGCACCCGATCACTCTCAGAAAGACGGTACATCGGCGCGGCGACCGTGAGCGCCCCTACGAGGTTGCCGTGCGCTCGGGTCGCGGCAGCACTCGCCCACACACCAACATCAACCTCGGAAGCGCTCTGGGCTAGTCCTGTCTCCCGAATACGATCGAGGTCTTCCTCAAGTTGCGCGCGGCTCTCTGCGCTGAGCTTCGGATTCAGGCGATCAAGGTAGGACGTGCGCTTCGACCGCGAGTATTCAGCGAGCAGCAATTTCGCCGCCGCGCCGCCGTGCAAGGGCCGGAGGCTACCAGGCTGGAATGACAACCCGATCGGGTTCGCCGACTCCGCTATCGCGACGCAGACGGCGTGGTCATTTGATCGCCGCAAATAGAGCGCGGCTTCACCCGTCGCGTCTCTAAGTCGATCGAGAAATGGCTGCACCTGAGCGCGGTAGTCGAATGCAACTTCGGCGGCGCTGCCAAGCTTGATCACTTGCGGAGAAAGCACGAACTCTCCCTTCCGCCGTTCCTCGATCAAGTTCATCTCTCGCAGCAGAGCGATGTACCGATATGCGCTGGGAACCGATATGTCATGCCCCTCGATCAGGTTCTCGACCGTCAACTCAGGAGTTTCTGAGAACTGCATGAGGATCTGCAGTGCACGCCGCGCGCTGTCAACGCCTTTCGTGCGCTGGGGTGACGGGACGGCCTGCGTCACGTAGGCTCCTTCACCCGCGAGGGTCGTGTGTTCGATGGTCATAATCCTGATTCTTTGGAAATCCTAACGCCGGACCTATCGGAAGACGAAAGTACCGCATTGACTGTCGTATCGCTAACACCCGCGAGGCGCGCAGCAAACCGGTGCACGGTCACTGGCGCTGCGTACTGAGCAACGCAAGGGCAGATTCGATCCCCGCACCGATGTCAACGGACACTCCCAGATCGGCGAGCGCGCGTCCGAGCGCGCTGAGCCCGATGATGGGATATAGGCCCGTTGCTGTCGGTCCCATATGCGCGAGCCGGATAAGGTTTCCCGCCCCTTGGCCGTGCGACAACATCACGCCATACCTTTCTCGGACGAGGTCACGCACAACTTTGTTGTCAATATGGTCAGGAAGGCGTACAGATGTCACGCAAGCCCCCGCAACCTCCTCGCGAACTGCCCACAGTGTCAAGCCCATCGCCTTCACCCCGGTGCGAGTCACTTCAGCGGAGAGTTCGTGGCGACGAATGACGTTGTCGATCCCTTCCTCAAGCGCCTGATCGAGTGCCACCTCAAGGCCCTGAACGTCACTTACCGACGGGGTATAGGGGAAGCGCCCCTCGCCAAGCCACTTCTCTTTCCAGTCGATCAGTGAAAGGTAGGAGTCCCGCGGTGCCGATGGGTTAGCGTACATCCTCTCCCAAGCCTTCTGGCTAACCGAGAGCATCGCCACACCGGGGGGGCCACCGAGGCACTTCTGACCTCCAGCCACGCAGATGTCTAATCCCCACGCGTCAGTGTCCCAAGGCATACCGAGAACGCCAGAGACGGTATCGATCAATGTGAGCACGCCGCGGTCGCGGCACATGACACCGATGGCCTGCACGTCACAAATCGTTCCAGACGGTGTCTCGGATGCAACGAGCGTGAGCACTTCGATTTCGGGGTGCGCATCCAAGTATGCCTCGACCGCCTCCGGCCTTACCGCATCGTCATACGGGACTTCGATTTCATGGAGAACCGCACCGAATGAAGTTAGCCAGTACCCCATCCCCTTGCCGAACACGCCCTGTACTAGGTTCAGAACGTGAGTTCCTTCCTGCACCACGGAGCGCGCCGCACCCTCAAGTCCGACGATCGCCTCACCCTGCATGAGGATCACGTCGTTCGACGTCCTAAAGATCTCAGCAACCTTGTCCTGGGTGCGGGTGAAGGTCGCAATAAATTCGGGGTCGTAGTGGTACACGATCGGACGCGCGAGCCCTGCGAGGGTACGCGGCGTCACTGCCACCGGTCCGGCAGCGAGTGTGAAATCAAGTTGTGACATGGGGGTCAGGCCTTTCTTTGGGTCGAGATGTCGATGGCTTAGCGTGCACCGCGCGTGTAAGGCGCCGCGAGCGCCGGGGGCACGACCGTCGTGCGGGAGAAGAGCACGAGTGTGATCATGACGACGATGAACGGCAGCATTTTGATCACATCGGCGGGCAAGCTCAATGCTGTCAGTTGCAGCGCGGTGCCAACCGCCACGGTGACCCCATAGAGCAATGAAGTGAGAGCCACCCAGAGTACGCGTCCTCGCGACAGCATGGTTATGACGATTGCGACGTATCCGAGGCCGTTCACCATGAAAGGCGTGAAAGTGGATGTCGTGATCAGAGCGAGATAGGCACCCCCGAGTCCCGCGAAAGCTCCCGCGATCAGCACGGCCTGCGATCTCACGCGCGTGACGCTGCCGCCTGCGGCATCCAATGAAGACGGCTTCTGACCCGCCGCGCGGATTGATAAGCCCCAGTTGGTCTTTATCAGCATCCATGCCACAACCACTGCCAGAAGAATGCAGAACCAAAAAATGCCCGACTGCTGGAAGACCGCTTTACCGACTACGGGGATCCCCGAGAGCAGCGGGATATCGAAGCTCGGGGCGACTCCGAGACCCGGACTGGTCTTGGCGAAGTTCTGGAGGTAGAGCACGCTCGTGATGCCCTCACCGATGAGCGTGACCGCAAGACCAATCACGATCTGATTGAGGCCGAGCCAGACATTGAGTACAAGCATTACGACTGAAGAGAGCACCCCAGCGAGCGATCCGACAAGTAGGCCGACCCAGAAGTTCCCCGTGCTCAATGTGGTGACGAACGCGGTGTAGGCCCCGATGAGCATGATTCCCTCGACTCCGAGGTTAAGCACTCCTGCCTGCTCGCCGATCGTTTCTCCGATCGCGGCGAGCATGAGCGGCATTGATGCCGCGATAGCCGCCACGATGAACGCGGTGAGAAACGTTGGGTTGAGCAGCAAGTCGCTCATCGATTACTCCTGCGGGTGATTGAGTCGAACAGTCCGGTAACGGATCGCTTGAGGCCGACAGGCATGTAACTCTGCCCCAATGCGCGTCGCGTCGTCACGAACTCGGTGATCGTCATGAAGATGAGAATCAGCCCAACGATGACAAGCAAGAAGTCAACGTTGAGGCCGGTCTGTTGTGCTGCGAGAATTCCGCCGGTGGCAAGCACAGAATAGAACCCGATGAGTGGAACAACAGCAACGGGGCTCAGCCGAGCAAGAAAAACAAATGGCATTACTGCGTCGCCATAGTGCGGATCCCAGTTCGCCCGCTGGTAGGACTCATGACCGAGAACATCGATCCCGCCTGCAAGACCTATCAGAGCGCCGGATAGCGCGAAGACGAGGAATACCATTCCCGTGGAGTTAATGCCCACGTGATTGGCCGATTTGGCACTCGCGCCAAACACGTCCATCCGCAACCCGAAGGACGTACGGCTCAGTACAAACTGGAAAACGAGAGCAATGACGATCGCGAGGAGAAAGCCGAGGTGCACTTTTGTGCCGAAGATATCCGGCAGCATATCGGCGCTATCCAAGACCTTCGTCTGCGGGATCGGTTGAGAGGCATCTTTGAGGGGGCCCTTGATGAGCAGATTCACGACGCCGGCACCTATGAAAGACATCACGAGCGAAGTGATGATCTCATTGGTGCCGTATCTTGCTTTCAGTAGCGCAGGAACAACTGTCCACACCGCCCCAGCGACGGCCGAACCGAGAAGCAGCACGATTGTCGCGAGCGGGCCAGGCACGACGGCAAATAGTGCCGGACCGAAGCCAGAGACGACGACCGCGCCGAGGAGAAACTGTCCTCCGTAGCCCAGATTCCAGAGCTGCCCCCGAAACGCAACGATGAGACCGACCGCGATCACAAGCAACGGCGCCATGAGCACGAGGCTGCGCATCCAGTTCGTGCCAGTCAGTCCATACTGAAAAATCTTGACGTAAAAGGTGATGGGATCCTTTCCCATCGCAAGAATGATGATGCCGCCTACCACGATCGCGAGGATTACGGGGATGACCGCACGTGCCACGGCCGACATCGCGCCCGCCATTTTGCTCGGATTCTCGCTCATCGGTCGCGCCCTTCGATTGCACCGGTCATGAATTGCCCGACCCGCTCGGCAGTGCCTTGGCCATCGTTATCCACGGCGCCCACCACTCGCCCGGTGGAAATCACCACAATGCGATTGGACAGTTCCACGAGTTCGTCAAGGTCGGTAGACAGCAGGAGCACGGCTCCCCCATTCGCCGCGAAGTCGATCAGGATGTCGCGTACGAGTCGCACTGTCTTGAGATCGAGTCCGTATGTTGGTTTATTTACGACCACGAAGCGGGCCCCATGAGTCAGTTCTCGCGCGAGCAGCACCTTCTGGATGTTTCCACCAGACAACGTGCCAGCACGCGTGGCGGCCGACGGGGTACGGATGTCGTACTCATCGATGAGTCGACGTGCTTCGGCATCCACCGCTTTGCTATCAATCTGGCCGAACTTCCAGAACGGCGCCTGTCCGATCCGCTTCAGCACGAGATTTATCGCGACCGACATGCTGCCGACGGTGCCCTCGTGAAGGCGGTCGTCTGTGACATATCGCACACCGAGGCGCTGGCGCTCTAGTACACCTTTACCCGTGATGTCGCCGTCGTCGAAAATGACGGTACCGGTGATGCTGGCACGTTGACCGGCGACTACCTCTGCGAGCGCACTTTGTCCGTGGCCGTCGATTCCGGCGACACCCAAGATTTCGCCCTCGTGAACCGTAAACGATACATCCACTACGTCAACGTCGCCACCGCGACCGCGCGTGGAAATATCGTGAAGTTCCAGCCGTACTTTTCGAGTCGCAAGGTCGATCGCCGCCGTTTCGCGAACAGCGGCTGTCGCGCCCGCTAACTCAGCAGCGTCATCCCCGGCCTTGGCAAGATCCTCGCCGAACATTGCTGCGAGAATGGCATTTTGTGCCTCACTCTCGGAAAGTTTCGCGAGTTGCTCGACCGAAATGTGCCCGACATTTCGCCCGCCCCGCAGCACCGTCACGCAATCGCCCATGGCATAGGCCTCGCGCAGCTTGTGCGTTATGAAGATAACTGCGAGGCCCTCTGCTTTCACGCGATTGATGCTCGCCGCGAGGTGCTCGATGGCCTGGGGGGTGAGCATCGACGTCGGCTCATCGAGAATAAGTAGACGACTGCCCTTCCACAGGGCCTTAGCAATCTCGACCTGCTGCTGTTGCCCCAGCCCTAGCTCTGAGGCAAGTGCGTTGGGGTCAATCGTCGCACCGAGAAGGCCAGACAACTCATCCAAACGTTCGATCGCTTGTTTGCGGTCGAGCATCAACGAGGGATCACCAAGCATGAGGTTCTCGAGCACGGTAAAGGCCGGGATAAGGGTGGAGTGCTGGTGCACGACGCCGATGCCCTGATCGACCGCGACTTTTGGTGACGTAATTGCTACGGCGTTGCCGTCGATCTCGATCGTGCCCGAATCGGGCTGCTGCATTCCAGCGAGAATGCTAATAAGCGTCGACTTGCCCGCACCGTTTTCGCCCAGCAAGCAGTGCACCTGCCCGCTCACGATGTCGAGGCTGATCTGATCATTGGCGACAACGCCAGGGAATGCCTTAGTGATCTCTCGCAGCGAGATGATGCCGGTAGTCGTGGTAGCGAGGGTCGTCACGTCGGACTCCTGTTCGTGCTCTGGGAGCGAGGGCTATCTTTGCTCCCGTGATGGTCAAGTGCGTAAGGGAGGCCCGGTGCCGTCTTCAGCATCGGGCCTCCCATTCAACTACTTGGCTGCGATAACTGCCTTGACTTCGTCAGCATTGGCCGCCACGGTCGGCACGATCGAGCCGTCGATGATGCCGTTCATGGCCGCGGTGACCGCGTCGAGAATCTCGGTCGTCATTTTGTCAGAGGCCTGAAGCGACAGACCGCCGTTCTCGACAGTAAGAACGTATCCCTGCTGGCCATAGGTGCCAGCTTCGATGTCCTTGATCGCCTGCGTGTACGTGTTGGTGTAGTTCCACAACACGGAGGTCAGCAGTCGAGTGGGGTCGGTCATCGCCGACGTTACATCGCCGATGTCGGCGATGTACATCACACCGGGCGCAGCCTCCACAGCTTGGAGGTAGCCGGTGGTCGCTCCATCGCCCATACCGAAGATGACGTCGGCACCAGCGGCAATGAGCTGCTCCGTTGTTGCCTTGCCGCCGGCAGAGTCACCGTACGCTGCGGGCCCAACCGAGGCGTAGAGCACCTGGACCGTCGGGTCGACGCTGTAGACACCCTCGACGAACCCGGAGGTCATCTTGAACCAGTTTGCGTCGTCGGCGGAGAGCACAACTCCAACGGTTTTGGATGTTGTGGTCATCGCCGCTGCGATCCCAGCGAGGTACCCACCCTGTTGCGCCTCGGTAGTGACCTTTGCGATCTTTCCGGGAACGTTGTCACCGGTGTCCTGAATCAGGATCGGGACCCCGGTGTCTGCTGCAACAGTGGCAGCGGCGACACCATAGCCGGACGCGTGGGCGACGATGAACTGTGCACCGTCTGAAGCAACCTGCGACAGCACTGTCTCAGTATTGTCCCATCCGGCATCCGGAAGCAGTTGTACCTCGATGCCGAGCGCATCGGCGGTTTCCTGAGCAGCGGCGAGGCCAGCCTGGTTCCAGCCGTGGTCCGACTCGTTCTCTGGTGCCACGATCGCGAAGTTCTGGACGACTGTTGCATCCGTTCCATCAGTCTCCGCGGGTGTGTCGGACTGGGGGGAACAGGCGCTCATGGAGACTAGCAATGCTGCGGCGACCGCGAATGCGGCCGAGCGCGAGATAATGCGGCCTCGGGGGTCGCTTGGTGTGATGCTCATGATGACGGACATCCTCTCGGGGTTGGACACGTTGGTGTTTGCAAGGTGACCACACTTTCTCACAATGTGCGGCGTTGGTGAGACGTTATGAGAATAATTGGTTATCGTCAAGCATTAAGATCAAGAATCGCCCGACACGACAGAGTCACTAGCGAAAGGCGGCCCCGTGCGCAGGAGCGTCTGTGTAGTCATGGCTATCGGCCTGGCGGCGTTGCTCGCGGGCTGCACGCCAGCGCTCGACCCCAGGGATGCCGCTGCCCTTGAGCGACTCGGTGAAGTTGCTGGCCCCACGTCGGGAGTAGAAACCGACCTCATCGACTCCACAGAATGTTGGCTTCCATCCGCCCACCCGATCCAGGATGCCGCTGCCGACGACTCATCGTGGCGAGTGCTGTGCCGCGTCCACTGGCACGAACGCGACACGAAAGCCGCTCGCTACCAAGACACCACGTGCATCGGGGACTTCGACCTCACGCCAATGATCGATCATTGCTACCGGTGGACCTATTACGACCTGATGCCCGCTTATGGAGATGAACCCGGGGTACCTACCGGTTGACAGCCGAGAAACTTCTCTCATAGTGTGAGCCGTGTTTTCCCGTATGTAAGAAACGCAGGAAAGGAAGACCGATGACTGATCCCAAGGTTTACCTATTAGATGGCGGAACGCTCGTCATCGATGAATCGGATGTGCATTGGCATATCAACGCAGGGAACCCGGTGCGATTCCCCGTCTATAGCGTGCTTGTTGAGCACGCAGACGGCCTCATCCTCTACGACACGGGATATGACCTCGATCACGTGAACAAGGTGCTCCCGTTCGAGTTGCCCGAGCAGACGAAACACCAGACAATTCCGGGTCAACTCGCGAAGATCGGATTCAAGCCTGAGGACGTCGATATCGTGGTCAACTCGCACTTTCATTTTGATCACGTCGGCGGTAACAAGTACCTGACCGAGGCGACGACCCTCGTTCACAAACTCGAATTGCGCCAAGCCAAGGTGCCCGAACCGTTTGAGCGACTGGGTTATTCAGACCTCTCGTTTGACCACCCTGGCGTCAAGTACAAGCCCATCTCCGGTGATTACGAAATCGTGCCTGGCGTATCACTGTTCGAGACGCCGGGGCACACCATCGGTCACTACTCGATGCTTGTTGAGATGAAGAACGAGCGAAACATGCTGTTCTGTGGCGATGCAGCGTACACGCGAACAACACTGACCAACGAGTGGATCGCAGGCTTCCATCTCGATCCGACCAAGTCGGTCGAAGCCATCAGGCGCCTCAACTACCTGGGTCGCACAAAGAACGCCGATATTTACCCGTCGCACGAGCTCGAGCCCTACCTCACGTGGAAGCTCGCGCCCGACTACTACGGCGGCAACTGATCACTATCTCCATCACGGAGCAGAAAGGAACCACCAACCCATGAGTGAACAGCGTGTGGCAATCGTCACCGGAGCCGCCCAAGGCATCGGCGCGGCAATAGCCGAGGAACTCGCGAACGACGGCCACTTGGTCGTCGTCACGGATATCAACGAGTCCGGTGCGCAAGCCGTCGCAGCTCGTATTGGCGGTGTCGCCAAGAAGCTCGACGTCAGCAGCCCAGAGCAGGTACAGCAGGTGATCGATGAGGTAGTGACAGAACTGGGCCGCATCGATATCCTCGTCAACAACGCCGCGCTTGTGCCGCTGACCTCCTGGGAGAACATCACGTTCGAGGAGTGGCGCCGTGTGATGTCAGTTAACCTCGACGGCCTGTACCTCATGACGCACGCCGTTACTGCGGTAATGGGCAAGGCGGGCTACGGCCGTATCGTCAACATCGCCTCGAACACGTTCGTTGCCGGAACCCCGGACTGCGCGCACTATGTCGCGACCAAGGGCGCCTCTATCGGGCTCGTGCGTGGACTCGCTGGCGAACTAGGCAAACTCGGCATCACGATAAACGCCGTTGCGCCTGGCATCATCGCGAGCGAGGGTGTTCTCAATGGGCCACACGTCGCGGGCTTCGACTTCGTCGTGCCCATGCAGGCGATCAATCGCCGTGGTTTACCCAAGGACATCTCGCCAGCGGTCGCATTTCTTGCTTCAGAGAAGGCCGAGTGGATCACGGGCCAGACCCTGGTTGTTGACGCCGGTCATACACGCAACTAAGCGTGGCGAACAGGAACCCTGACGTCCTGATCGTAGGAGCCGGGTCAGCAGGTAGCGTCATCGCGAATCGCTTGTCCGCCGATCCGGCTCGCTCTGTCTTGGTGGTCGAATCGGGCACGCGAGTACTCGACCCCGACATGCGGCGGCCCGAACTGTGGCCGGCGATCCACGGCCGAGACTATGATTGGGCCTACCGAACCCAGCCGCAACCTGGTCTCGACGGCCGGTCGCTCGACTGGGCTCGAGGCAAAGGGCTCGGCGGCTCGAGTCTCATCCACGCGATGGCGCACATGCGCGGATGCCGCGCTGACTTCGATCGGTGGGTTACGGCCACTGGCACTCCGCGCTGGGGGTGGGAGGCACTGCTTCCCCACTTCATCGCGATGGAACGTTTCTCGGGCGGCGCTTCGCCGGCGCACGGTATCGATGGCCCACTGCCAGTTATGATGCCCACGTCCGACGTGAGCAGCCCCTTGGTGCATGACTACCTCGCTGCCTGGGAGTCGCTAGGCGTGCAGCGCATCCCTGACCACAACGGCGGCGAAATGATCGGCGCGACTCACAACTCGGTCACCATCGAAAATGGCTTGCGCGTCACCGTTGCGGATGCCTATCTTGACCCGGTGCTGCACCGCTCCAACCTGCGCGTGCAGACCGACACCACCGTGCTGCGGCTTCTTGTGAGCGGCACCCGAGTGATCGGTGCCGAACTTGCAGTCGACGGCACCGTGGAGACCGTGTATGCCGATACGGTCGTGCTCGCCGCGGGCAGCATTGGGGATGCAATGCTGGTCATGCGATCCGGAATCGGAAGTCCAGCAGAGCTGGCGAGGGTTGGAGTGCCAGTCCTCCACGAATCCCCCGAAGTTGGCAAAAACCTCCACGACCACCTCCTCGGCGCCGGCCTTGTCTATCGCTCACGTCGTCAGGTGCCCCGCACCCGCCTGCAGCTTTCAGAATCGATGACTTACCTGTCCGCTAACGGGCTCGGCGTCAGCGCGGGTGCCCCAGACGTCGTAGTTGGCTGCGTGGTGGCCCCCTCGGCCTCCGAGCGGTTCTCGAACCGGATTGCCGAACTCGGGTCAGGAGACGGGTACACCTTGCTGTTCGGCGTCACTAACCCGACTAGTCGCGGGACGCTGCGGCTCTCCGGGCCTGGACCCGACGACCCTCCATTGCTGGATCCGAACTACCTCAGTACCGACCATGACCGCGAGCTATTTCGACATGCATTCCGTTTGGCTCGGCTCGTTGGAAACAGTGCCGCGATGGCCGGATGGCGCGAATCTGAGGTTCTTCCAGGCCGATCAGCGGAGAGCGAAAAGGAGGTTGACGCATTCATCGCGTCGGCGGCCATCACACACCACCACCCCGTCGGCACCCTGCGGATGGGATCGGACGACGACGCGCCCGTAACACCGGAGCTGAGAATGCGTGGGCTCGACAGCCTCTGCGTGGCCGACGCCTCGGTCATCCCGTCGATCACAGCAGGGCCGGTGCACGCGTCCGTGCTCGCGATCGCGGAATCGTTCTCGGCATCCTTCGCCTCCTGAGTGCGTGCCGCCCGAAGCGCGTTAGATGGCCGCTTTCAGAAAGAGCCGCTGCGAGGATCTATGCATCACGTTCTCTAGATCGTCAGGCGTAAGGCCAGCCAACTGCACCTTGAGCTGCTCGACTCTGGGCTCGTGCCACGGTCCATCAGAGCCGTAGAGAACCCGATTCGAACCGATCTTGTCGACGGCTTCACGAATCTTTACGCTCATGGGCATGCCGCTCGTCTCAAGCCACACATTGGGGTTTCGCTGGGCGACCCCAATCGAAGCATCGATGTAGATAACGTTGCCATGACCCATGTGGCCGAGGATGATCTTTGCCTCCGGGAATTGCACTATCAGTTCTTCAATGCTCCACGGAAGCGAAAAAATCGGATGCCCACAGTGGATGAGCGCCGGTAGATCCCGTTCGATGAGTAGTTCGATGATCGGCCACACCATGGGGTCATTGGGATGGAACCCATCCATGAGCGGATGGAGTTTTACGCCCCGAAACTTAGGGTCGTCGAGAAAGTCGCGCAATTCGTCGACGACGGTCGGCAGTTTTGGGTTGGCCCAATAGAGGCCATACGCGGAGCGGATCTCCTGGATCACACGCCGCACCATCGCGTTGTCCTGGTGGAAGACCATCCCGACGTCGATGCCATTGCGTTCGAGGTAAGACTCGAGCGCCGACTCGTCGAGATTCACACCGAACATGGGAAAGTCCCCGACATGCATGTGAGCATCCGTGATGGGCATCTCCACCCCTCCCTACCGAGAGAACGTGCCGACGAAGCGAGCCTGCTCGAGAATGGAGTCAGAATACTCGGCGAGAAATTGCTCGCGAGTCGGCGTCCCCTCGACAGCGCGCCCGAGCGCGTACACCCAGAAATAGTAGTGGTGGATACCGTGCCCGTGGGGCGGCTCCGGCCCGTACCAAATGGTGGCTCCAGCACCATTCATCCCGATGCGAACGCCGTCGTCTTCGAGGTCGAGCGCGGTCGCATCGGCGGGTATTCCATACACGGTCCAGTGAGTGAAGCCCTGGGGCAACGGTGCGTCAGGGTCGTGCACCACTACAGCAAGTTCTACAGTGCCGTCGGGCACACCAGAGAACTCCAGTCGCGGGATAGTGTGGCCGCCATCGGCGGTGAATCGGTCGGCAATGCGCTCGAGATTCTGGATGTCGGGGCTCGACACAGCAAGCTTGTCAAAGAGTGCCATTGTGGTGTGATCCTTTCGGTCAGGGACCGAGAACGTTTTCGAACTCGGCGGCGATCAGTGCGGGAAATTCTTCGGGGATGTAATGATCGGCATCGTCGACGACAACCCAGCGGTCAGTTGGGCGGTCGTGCTTGGCAGCCTCCCACGCGGCAGCGCTGACAATGAGGCTGTCAGAGCCGCGAAGATGCGTCATCGGGGCGGTAACTGCAAGAAACTCGGCTAGCCACGGCGTACGGAATCCGTCGATAGTTTGCCTCATGGCCTCGGGATCAGCACGCGGCATCCATGCACCATCAGGTCGTTGCTGGTAGCCCCAGAGCGCACGGCGCTCGACGGCTGCGGGAAGTATGCGACGGTAGCGGGACTTCAGGTAGTCCTCGATCTGTCGACGGTCACCGAAAGATCGGAACCCCGCCGCGACCCGCACACCGAGCTCGTCGATGACGGCTTGCTCAACGTAAGGGGTGTAATCGACGACAACCGCGGCTGCCACTCGCTCGGGAAACAGCGCCGCAGTCACCCACGCGTTCCGCCCGCCAAGCGAATGACCGCCGACAACGGCGCGGTCGATTGCCAACGCGTCAAGCACAACAATCACATCCTTCGCGTAGTCCGACCCCGTGTAGCCCCGGTCAGGCTTACCGCTGTGCCCATGGCCGCGCTGGTCGAGCGAAATTACGGTCGCGCGGTCGGAAAGTTGGTTCGCGACATCCGCCCAAACCCCGTGATTGGCCGATGTGCCGTGGAGTAGCACGATTGCCGGGCCCACACCCTGAACCCAGAAGGCAATGTCGACATCTGCCCCCCGAGTCGTGTGCATCCCGTCTCCGAGCTCCTCCACGCCCAGGGTCATCTGTATTAGACGTTCGGGATCTCGGAGAGGGTCTTTCGCGCGGCGATGAGGCCGGCGACGATTTCACGGCGCTTGGCATCCACTTCGCCCTCGCCGTACTCGTACATGCCCGCACCCGACTTAAAGCCCAACTTGCCTGCCGCGATCTTGTCCTTGATCAGTTGGGGAGTCTCGGTGCTCACATCAAGCTCCTTGTTCAAGTAGCTCGAGACGCTCTGGTAAATGTCTAGGCCAGCCATGTCGAGCAGGCGCGTCGGGCCCACCACAGAAAGCTTGTACCCAATGCCCCACTTGACGCAGGTGTCGAGACCCTCGGGAGTCACGATGCCCTCGTCGAGCAGTGCCATGCACTCGCGCAGGATCGCGTAGAGCACGCGGTTCTCGACGAAGCCCGGGATCTCCTTCTCGAGCACCGGGAAGTAGTCGAATGACTTCACAATGGAGATGAGGGTATCTACGAGCGCCGGGTCAGTCTGCTCACCCGGAATGACCTCGATCATGGGGATGAGGTGTGGCGGGTTGGACCAGTGCATTCCGATCAGTCGGCCGGGCACCTTCATAGTCGCTGCCATCGTGGTGATCGGGATACCCGAGGTGTTCGTGGCGATGATGATGTCGTCGCCGATCCGCTCTTCAAGCTGCGCAAGTACCTGCTGCTTGAGTTCGAGACGTTCCGGAACGGCCTCAATGATGAGGCCAGTACCTGCGAGCGCAGCATCCAAGTCCGTGCCAAACGACACGGAGCCACCTTCAACGAGCGGTGTGCCGACCTTCTCGAGCACACCCTTCACGATGCTGTAACTCGCTTGCGCGTTCGCAATCGCGTCGTCAGAGATGTCATAAAGGCGAACTTCAGCACCGGCACGCGCCAAGGTGGCCGCGATTCCGGGGCCCATGGTGCCGGAGCCGACGACAGTTGCCACTGCGGGGAGACTGGTCATAGTGTTCTCGCTTTCCGAATGTTAGAGATGGGTGGGTCAGATTAGGGGGATGCCGATGCCATGGATGGCTTCGAAACGCTCAAGCTTGCGATTGAAATACATCCAATAGTTGCGCTGCGCCTTGGGCGGGTAGATGCGGTCACGCTTCTCCTTCGTCTCCTCGGCATCGGGTTCGATCGGTTCGAATCCGGACGACTTGAGATCGACTTGGAAGCGCGCGGCTTTCTCTAAGAAAATTCCGGCGAGCGTCACTTCGGCGATATCTGCCCCAACGAAAGTCACGCCGTGGTTGGCCAACAACACAGCGCTCGCGGCTCCCAGAGTCTTGGCGGTCTGAACGCCGAGCGGCACCGTGGTGATGATGTGGCTCGTTTCGGCGAAACGTGGCACACCGTGATGGGCGAACCAGACACCGTGGTTGTTGTACGGCTTGAGCGCCTCATTACTGGCACCGAGCACTGTTGCATAATGCGAGTGCGAGTGACCCACGAAGTTTACGTCTGGGCGTGCTCGCATGATCTCGGCGTGCATCGGCCATTCAAGATGACGCAGACCTTGTCCCTCAAGAACGTTGCCGTCGAAGTCAATCAGGATGAAGTCGTCGCCCTCCACTTCAGACAGGGCGAGGTTGCCACGCTTGAGCCAGAGCCCTCGACCGAACGGATCGCGGTAGGACAGGTGGCCCATAGACATATCGCCGTGGCCCTCGAGTTCGAGGATGCGGTGTGCGCGCGCGACATCATTAAGCACGTCGGCGATCGATTCGTCGGCGTGATACCTGGAGTAGTCGTAGGTCATTGCGCTCCTATTGCTTGGGGTGTCGGGTCGTAGATCACTGGGCCGCGACGGCTTCAGCGACAGTCATGCCACCGACTCTTGCGTTGAGTCGACCACCAGTTGCGACTGCGGCAATAATGACGAGTTCATCTGGTCTCGGGGCATCCGGGATAGTGATCGTCATCGCGTCGTAGTGCGAGCGCACCCAGATCTCGTCTTTGTACGCAAGCGGGATATCGATCTGCGCACCTGCCGGAGAGGACTTTGTCGCCGACGAGACCCAAGCTCGGCCGCCGCCCACAGCAATACGCAGTGCATCGCCAAACACACTCGTAACACAGGCCACGACATGCTCTTGCTCACCGGCGAAACCGACGAGACCGCCCTTGCCATAGCTCTCCACGGGTCGCCCGCCGAGTAGAGCGACGGCACGACGCCCGAGATCCAAGCCGAGCTGAGCACTCGGTGCAGTGAGCTGGGACAGATCGTCGACGTAGCGTCCGGCGAACGGATTGGTAATGACAACCGCGACCGCGGCTTTGATGAGGGGCTGAGCGGGGGCCGGGCCCAGTTCGTGCCGAGTCTCCTGCACGAACGAGTGCCACGCGCGCACCGAGTAGTCGTCATAGATGCTCATGCTGCCGCCTCCTGGTGACGGTTCGGATCGGTCGGGTTGTATAGCGCCGTCTCGACCATCTCACCTTTGAACTGGTTTCCGTTCGCCATCTCGCGGGTATCCGCGAACCACTGCGAGCGGTCTTGCGCGCGATCGGTGAACGGGCGTTCGACGCGCTCCCATTCTTGAAGCGCCGCTGGCAGGTCAGTATCGGATGCCGCCGTCGCCGCAACAGCAAGTGTCCACGCGTTCTGCATTGCGCATCCAGCTCCCTGCGCGAGTGCCGGGCACATGGCGTGCGCTGCATCGCCGATGAGGGCAACCTTTCCCCGAGTCCACGACTCAAGACGAGTCGTCTGATAGCCGTAGTAGCGGCCGGGGATGGTCGCCGCATCTGCGAGCACTGGGGCAAGCTGCGGAAAGACTGAAGTCCACAGATCAAGGTCAATCGGAACCTTCGAGCCTTGGGCGTCGGCAGCGGGTGCCATCAGCGCGATGTACAGCTCGCGCTCGTTGGCTGGTGTGTACAAGATGCGCAACACGCGAGGCTCGAGATTCCAGAAGTCAATGACGTTGTCCCATTGGGTATCTGGCTCAAGCTCGGCGAGCTCCGCTTTGTGACGCGGGACCAAGAACCTCGTGATTCCATCGCCGGAACGCTGCCGATTCAACGGAATGTCCAGCGAATCACGCACGGCCGAACCAACCCCGTCGGCGCCGATGATGAGATCTGCGTGAATGGTATCCCCGTTGGCAAGAGTCAACTGGCCGTCAGGCGTAGCACCGGCGACTCCCGAGCCCGGTACGACCTCGACGCCCGCCTCTCGCGCAGCAACCAGCAACGAGTTGTACAGGTGGGCGCGCGTCATCGTTCGCCATCGGATGCCATCGAGCACCTCCTGCGATTGGATGACGTTGTTCATTCGAGTCTCGTAAGCCGGTGGCGTCATCGAGTCCGACATCAGGTCGTGAAGAGCCCCGATCTTGTCGAGTACTTGGAGGCTGTTGTTCCACAACACGATGCCAGCACCCTCGGTGCGCAATTCGGGAGCTAACTCGTGCACTCGCACGGTCCAGCCCATTCGAGCTAATGCCGCGGCGGCGGTCAGGCCAGCGAAACCGGCTCCGGAAATCTCGGCATGACGGGTTCGTGTGTCAGACATGTATGCCCTGTCTCCTATGAGGTAAAGCCATGGCAAAGCCGCGGCGCTGATCTGCTGTGAGGGAGAGTGCCGCTCCCCCCCGTGGCAAGAATTCTTACATTTTGATTTGCGATTCTCGTATTAGGAGATTTTGCCGGTAATGCCGCGCCGCCGCAAGTACCGACTCCAGATTGCTCGATTCTCTAGGCGCGGGCCCGGCGCGTAACGCACGAAATGTAACGGAAAACAGGCTCTTGTGACGCAATCGACGAAGAATGAGCCACAAGAACCGCTCACGCAGTTCGATCCCGAACACACGCGACTGTCGAAGGAGGATCTGAACGCTTACGCATTCGATGCGACCGGCCGCCGCCGGCAACACGGACGCCCCGAATAGGTTGTTCGCGTTCCCGATTCTCCCCTCCGGGGCTGACGTCGGCGCCACGAGTGGGAATATTCAGCGTCAAGGACCTGCCCCGAATCGGGTCGTGGACTACCACAACCAGCCGGAGAGAAGCTCGAGCGCCTCCGCTGGCGCGAACCGGTACCCGTCCTTGAGGTTTGCAAACGGTCGGTCACCCCAGGCCTCTATGTAGAGCGAAAGTAGCGCGTCCTCGACGTCGTGCGGTTCCAACTCCCCCGTCCTCCGCCACGCGACCGTGAGCCGGTCGCTGGTCGGGAGCTGCCAGCCCTGCCCAGATGGAGAACTTCCGCGCCGGGTTGCCACCTATCCTCACACTTTGCGCGGTCATCGGTTAGCGGCTTACGTTTGTGCGGGCCACCAACGCTGTCGTGTCGGAACTCCGGCCACAAGATCCCTTGGCTCGCTGAGCACGACGTACACGCCCCACTCTTTAGGCAGGTCGGCGTGGGTCAACCCACCGAAAGTTTTCCAGCCTTCGAAGCCCTGCCGCTCGAACCAAAGCCGTGTCCACATGCGCTCAGCGTATCGAGGGCGCAAATAGCACTGCGGGGTTCCCTGTGTGGATGAGCAGATCTCCGGGACAGCGGCTTCTACGCCCAAGAGCACAGAGTAGGTAGCGTGACCACCCGCGTGGGGCAACGGCGGTGGCACAATAAGAGCGACGAGCGCTACTGGCCCTAGTAGTACTTGATTAGGTTGGTGCTCGTTACTGGCAGTAGGGGCAGTATCTGGTATAGCACTACGCGCTTCGGTGGATTAGCAGCGACCTCCTCTTACCCGTTGGCCCTGATCACAGGGCTGCGCGAACGAACGCGACACCGTATGGCGCGAGCTCGACGGTCGCGCTCAGGGTCTCCCCGTCGCGCACCGCGAAGTCCTCGTCGATGTCGGCCTCCGGGGTGCTCCCTTGCATGTGGACGACTCGCGCGGCAACACCGAGGTCGACGGTCGCAAGCGCGCGCACCGAGGTCAAGTTGGCGACGAGCATGCGCCGCTGCTTGTCCGTCTCGAAGCCGAGCACGACGAAGGCGTCGTCGAGGGCGCAGCGCAGCGCGAAGACGGGATGGCCGCCACCTTGGAGAAACCGCAGCACGTGAAACACCGGGAAGAGCGCATCGCCGTCCCGGATCCCGCGCGGGCCGTCGGTCTCAAAGTACGTCGCTACCGACGCACCGCCCGCCGTGAGGCTGGCGACACTCGCCACGGTCCATGCCGCGGCGAACACGGAGTCTTGGCGCGCATCCGCGTCGCCGTCGACGCCCGGCCCGGGCACGCCCGCCGAGTATGGGCCGCCTCGCGGGATGAGCGTGATCGGCGAGACCACCACGTCGCGTTCTCCGAACACTTCGCGCGCGGTGGTCACCACCTCGCACTGCAAGCGCGCGTTGCGCATGAGCGTCTCGTCGTCGGGCGCGTGAAACGAGGGCGCCATCGGAAATCGGATCGGCTCGCCGGTTGCGAGCGGTTCACGGTCGGTATTGAGCTCGGCGAACGTGCGTCCGATCAGTCCGGTATGGCCGACACGGATAATCGGGAGCCGAGCGCCGCCCGGCACCTCGGGCGACGCCGCGTCGGCGGCGACCGCATCCACCGCGCTGGCCGCCGGCTTGAACGAGATCACGATCGATTGGGCGACCCGGTCACCGGGCAGGCTGTCGACCGGATATGGCACCGACAACGGCGTGCCGTATGACTTGAAGTTCGCGTCGGTCCAATTGCGGTGGTCCTGCATGGCGAAGAGGTCCCCGGTAAACCGGTACTCGAGAAGGCCGTTCGCGTGCTCGACGTCGAGCTCGTCGTACGGTGCGAACAGCTCGCGGAGCATGATCCCGGCACTGACTGAGGTCGGCAGCACGCCGCTGGATGACTCGAGCGGCGATCGTCTCCGATACGGCCGCCCGCGAGACTGCGTCAGGTCGTGATGCAGATTGAGCCCGACTTTGGCCGTGCGGGAGGCTTCGGTGAAGTGCCCTTCGAGGCTGAATCGCAGTTCGCCGCCGGCAGTACCTCCGGCACTCCACTCCCACTCGAAGCCGATGCCCGGCGCGCGATGACTGCCGATCAGACGCGCTTCGAACCGCTGTGCATCCCCGCTGATCTCGACATGGCGCGCGACCGGTGCCACGGTATTCCAATGCTCGTCGCGCACCGCGAGGTAGATCCGCTCCGCTAGAACGACGTTGCCGAGCCGCACGTCGCGGAGGCCCCAACCGTCCAGCCGGGCGCTGAGCTCGCCGGCGTACAGCATCACGGAGCCGGGCGAGGCGGTTGACGACATGTGCCTCCAGTGCGCGCATGAGTGGTGAGAGCAGGCGTGCGGCTCAGTCCTTGACCGACACCCACGCCAAGCATAGGCTCTCTCCGGGAACGTTCCCGAGGAATGAAACGGAGATCGCGCGCATGAGTTTGACCGTCAGATGCTCAATCGACTTCGATGCACCCGGCAAGCAGGTCGGCTACATCAGCATCACCAACTCGACGGACACGAGCGCATGGGGTTATCTCCGCGTGCCGATCGTCTCCATAGTCGGCGGCGACGGACCCGGCGCCGTCGTGTTCGGCGGCAATCACGGCGACGAGTACGAGGGGCAGATCGCCACGAGCACGCTCGCGCGCAAGCTCGAAGCGAAGGATGTGCTGGGCCGGCTGATCATCATCCCGTGTCTCTCCGGCGAGGCCTCTCGCGGCGGAACGCGGCATTGGCCGAACGGTGACAACCTCAATCGCCTGTTCCCGGGCGACGATGGCGGAACGCCGGCGGCACAATTGGCGTCGTTCATCTCCACCGAGCTCTTTCCGCGCGTGGACGCCGTGATCGACATCCACAGTGGCGGCCGGACCATGGTCTCGCTGCCCGTCTCGCACATGCACTGGGAAGACGACGCGGCCATGCGCCGCAAGATGGTGCAGCACATGCTGGCCTGGAATACCGGCTATCACTTCATCTACGGCAGCATCAGCGGCGGCGGCGACCACCTGCTCCCGGGTGATGCCGCGCGTCAGGGCAAGCTCGTGGTCACCACGGAACTCGGCGGTGGCGGCATCACCTCGGCGGAGACGATCCGCATCGCAAATGACGGCCTCGCCAACGTCCTGCGGAGTTTCGGTGTGCTGCCGGGCGAAGTGCTCGACCACACCAGTCTCGGGCGAGGCGAGCCCGTGGTGCTTGACTCGCGAAACCCGTCGTTCTACATCCAGGCCGACAAACGCGGGCTCTACGAGAATGCGTGCACGCCGGGCGATGCGATCTCCGCCGGCCAGGTCGTCGGATACCTCCACGACATGGACGACCTGACGCTCGATCCCCAGCCACTGCACGCGGTCGACGATGGCATCCTCATCATGTCGCGGGGACTCCCGATTGTGGAGCCAGGCATGGTCGTATCCGTGATCGGGCAGCCGATCGCGATCTCCGAAATCGGCTAAACCCAACGTCGCTGTTGACGGCGCGGGTCCCGCGACCTATCCTGAGTTCCATCGCCGGGAACGTTTCCGAAACTTTTCCGAAATTGGCGATCCGAACGAACGCAACATCACCGCTCCATCCCATTTCCTAGGAGGCACAGTGCTCGACTACACCATCTCTCGTCGTTCGCTTCTCGGCGGCGCGGGCGCACTGGGCGCGCTCGCGCTCTTGCAAGCGTGCGCACCGGCAGTCAGCGGCGGCTCATCGACCAAAACCGTCACCGCCTGGGGTAACCACCCCGAATGGCAGGGCGTCCTCGAAAAGCTGACCGGCGTTTTCCAGGAGTCGCACTCCAGCACAGTCGTCGACTGGCAGTTCAAGCCGAACGCCACCTACCAGGCCGCGGTCAACACCGCGCTATCCGGCGGCCAGGCGCCCGACGTCTTCGGGTGGCTCGAGGGTCCCTCGATCCGCCAGGGCGCCGCCGACGGTCTCATCATGGACCTCACCGGCAAGATCGACGTCGACAACCTCATCGACCCCGCGCGCGCGCAGGTCGAGTTCGACGGCAAGGTCTGGGGATGCCCCCTGGGCGCGTATACCGTCGGCGTGTTTTACCAGCGCGACGTGTTCGATGACAACGGCATCGACATCCCCACCACGTGGGATGAGCTCACCGAAGCATCGGAGAAGATCGCCGCAACGGGCCTCACCCCTTGGGCGATGCCGGCCAAGGACATGATCCTGCCGTACTTCTTCACGATGCTGTCGACGAGCTCGGTGCTCGGCTCCGCGGGATTCGAGGAGCTGCTCGCGGGCGACCGCAAGTTCACCGATCCAGACATGGTTGCCGGTTTGCAGCTCATGAAGGACCTCCAGCCCTACTTCAACGAGGGCTTCGAGGCGCAGAGCTACGCCGAGGGCAAAGCGGCCTTCGCGCAGGGACGCGCTGCGATGATCATCGGTGGCTCGGCGGACTTCGCCGGGTACCAGGAGACGAACCCCGACGTCAACGTCGGTGTCTTCGGATTCCCGTCGCCCGATGGAGGCCAGGCTGTGACCACCAGCGGTATGGACCTCAACTACACGGTCTGGGCGGACAGCCCGAACGCCGAGGCTGCTGCCGAGTTCATCGGCTGGTTCGTCTCCGAGGAGTGCCAGCAGATCGTGGCCGACGAACTGTCTATCCCGATTCGGAAGGGCGTCGCGCCGCTGGGCGACACCGAGACCGCGCGCATAGCCCGCGAGATGGTGGCGGCCGGCGAGCCGAACATTCCGCTGCTCCTCGACACCATCGAGGGTGGCGGCACACTCGGTGCGGTCGCCGAGAGCAGCGGCATCTTCAGTGGTGGCGTCACGATCGAGCAGCTTGCCGAGGCACTGCAGAACTCGATGACGACATCCTGATGTCTGTGGGGGTGGCGACGAGGAGGAAGCGGGGCACCAAACAGCCCACGAACTTCGCCCGCGCGGCAGTGCTGTTCGCGCTGCCTGCGGTGCTCGTCTACGGGATGTTCTTCATCCTGCCGGTGGTGCAGTCGTTCACACTCGCGTTCTTCGAGTGGAGCGGACTGGGCCCCGTCGGCGACTTCGTCGGCGCGGGAAACTTCGCCAAACTCGCAACCGATGACGCCTTCCTCGCCGCCATCGCCCACAGCTTCATCATCCTCGGGGTGCTCGTTCTCATCACGAACACCTTCTCGCTTGCCTTGGCCAGCCTGCTCAACCGCCCATTGCGGTTCCGCGGGCTGTTCCGGGCGATCATCGTGCTCCCGTACGTGTTGTCGCCCCTGGTGGTCGGCTTCATCTGGGTACTCATCCTCAGCCCGGACATCGGACTTCTCAACCCGGCCCTCGAGGCGATCGGCCTCGGTGCGCTCCAGCACGCGTGGCTCGCGGATCCGGCCTTCGCCCTGCCATGGATCGCCGTCGCGCTCGCATGGCAGTGGAACGGCCTTGCGACCCTGATCTTCCTCACCGGATTCCAGGATGTGCGACAAGACCTGCTCGAGGCCGCGCGCCTCGATGGGGCCCACGAGTTCCAGGTGTTCCGGCAGGTGATCGTGCCGCAGCTGGCTCCCGCGTTCACCATCGCGAACGTGCTCGCCGCGATCTTCGCGCTGCGAGCGTTCGACCTGGTCTATGTGATCGGCGGGCCGCTCGGCGCTCCGGCCGGATCCACGACGGTGATCAGCACGATCATCTTCGGCACCGCCTTCGGCCGCACGTCGTTCAGCTCCGACATCAACATGGCGTACGCGATGACACAGGGTGTTGCTCAGTTCCTGCTCGTCGGCGTCATCGCAGTCGGTATGTTGCTCTACTTCGGGCGGAGGGAGCGCAATGTCCGCTAGTACCGTCACGCTGCGCGGCGAGCGCCGCCAACCGGTGAACAAGGGCAACGTCGTTGCGAACGTGGTGTTGATCATCGTGTGCGCGGGCGTCATCCTACCCTGCCTGTTTCTGGTACTCGGTTCGCTGAAACAGATCGACGAGTTCTTCTCGAGCCCCTTCGGCTTCCCAAGCAATCCGGCGTGGTCGAACTATGCGGAGGCATGGGATGAGGGCGACCTCGGCACCGCATTCGGCGTGAGCGCGATCGCGACGATCGGGGCGGTCGTGCTCAGCACGATCCTCGCGGCGCTGATCAGTTACGCGATCTCGTGCCTGCGACTACGCTGGGGCCAAGTGGTGCGGGTCGTGTTCGTCGCGGGACTGGTCGTGCCGGTTCAGCTGATCATGCTCGCGATCTTCATCCTGATGCGCCAGATGCACGTGCTCGGCAGCGTCTGGTCGCTCGTCATTACCTACACGACGTTCGGCATCCCGCTCGGTGTCCTGATCCTGGTCGGGTTTTTCCAGGCCCTGCCGAAAGAACTCATGGAGGCGGCCCGGATGGACGGCGCCGGTCACGTGGGCGTATTCCTGCAAGTGGTCGTGCCACTGTCTCGGCCTGCGATCACGACAGTTGCAATCCTCAACGGCGTCTGGATCTGGAACGACGTCTTCGTCGCCCTGATGCTCTCCACCTCATCGGCGACGCAGACCCTGCCGCTCGCAATTCTCAACTTCTTCGGCACCTACTCGAGCGAGTGGGGACTGATCTTCGCGAGCGTGGTCATCTCGGCCGTTCCGGTGATGATCGCCTACACCCTCGCGACGCGCACCTTCATGAAGGGCCTCTCAGCTGGAGCCCTGAAGGAATAAGCATCAGCGCAACGCAACGCAACGCAACGCAAACTCCTACGGAGGGAATCCGGTCATGTCAAACTACGCCGATGGACTGATCATCACCCGCATCGAGACGGTCCAGGTGATCGCGCCGCTCGCGCGGGAGTTCAAGGGCAGCTTCTACAGCATGACCCACCGCGCGACCCTCATCGTGCGCGTGCACACCAGCGGCGGGATCATCGGCGAGGCGTACGTCGGCGACGAAGACAAGACGCTTAACCACCTCGACCAGATCGTGCAGACCGAGATCGCGCCGCGGCTGATCGGCGAGAACGCGTTCGCGACCGAGCGGTGCTGGGCACTCGCCTACCCGGTCACCTTCGACATCCTGCGCGACCGACGCCTCGGCCTTATCGCGCTCGCCGGTGTCGACACGGCGACCTGGGATGCGGTGGGCAAAGCGCTCGGCCAACCTTTGTGGCGACTGTGGGGCGGCTTCCGCAACACGGTGCAGATGATCGCGATCGGTGGCTACTACGGCGAACCGCAGGGCACCATCCCCGACGAGATCGCCGAGTACCAGGCTATGGGACTCGCGGGCATGAAGTTCAAGGTGGGCGGCCGCTCACCCGCGGTCGACGCCGGACGGGTCATGCAGGCGCGCGCCGCGGCGGGCGACGATTTCATCATCGCGATCGACGCCAACCAAGGTTACACCGTCGCAGAAGCACTCGAACTCT
>Ga0105046_10000900_pt1 | contig 43696 bp, 32 predicted proteins | sample MAT03_FD_78385 | JGI IMG/M metagenome (GOLD analysis project Ga0105046, IMG submission 78385) | Freshwater microbial communities from Lake Fryxell liftoff mats and glacier meltwater in Antarctica - MAT-03 (megahit assembly) | ecosystem: Environmental > Aquatic > Freshwater > Ice > Liftoff... | reverse complement strand
GTATGAAGTACCGCCTGTACCCGTTAAGGTGGCTGTTGCGCCCACACAAATGATGCCGTTGTTCGGAGTGGTGCCCGAGTTTTCAATCACCGTAATGCCAGGCGTCGGAAGCGGATTGACCGTGATCGTCGTCGTGGCAGTAGCCGAACAGTTATTCGCGTTGGTTACCGTAACGGTGTAAGTTGTCGTTGTTGCGGGTGTTACATTGATCGCAGCAGTGCTCGCACCCGTGCTCCAGGCGTACGAGGTGCCTCCCGTACCCGTCAAATTTGCAGTCGCGCCAACGCAAATGATGCCGTTGTTCGGTGTAGTACCGGAGTTTTCAATCACCGTAATACCAGCCGTTGGTGCCGGGTTTACGGTAATGGTCGTAGAAACGGCGGTTGCACAACCACCTGCGTCCGTGACCGTCACGGTATAAGTAGTGGTCGTGTTCGGACTGACCGTAATGGCCTGCGTGGTCTGGGTGGTGCTCCACAAATAAGTGCCACCGGCGGGGTTGGCGGTCAGCGTGGAAGAAGCGCCCGAGCAGAGGGTACTGGCAGGGGCGGAAATAGATGCCGTAATATTTACGGGCACCTCGTCGGCACCCATGGTTGGGCTGAGCGCCTTGCGTACCTCACAGTCAATATCATTGGTGACGGCCGCGATGGGCGTACCGCCGCAAAGGAGCGTGGCGTTGGCCGGATCAGCCACAACCAAGCGTGGGTTGGCAACGGAGATGAAAGTGGGAGTGACATTTTTCGAGTTGGCATTGCCGCCAAAACCCGCAACAATACCGGCCAAGTTTGTTCTATCGCTCCCTATGAAGCCCAACACGCCTTGTGTGCCGCTAACAAAATAGTCATTGTAATTGATGTTGGCAAAGGCTGTGATGGGCGCGTCGCTGTAAATGGCGTAGGTTTTGGCTGCTGCTGCTGCGCTGTTTTGCAGGTTGGATCCCAAAATGTTGTTTCTGATGTCCAAATTGCTGGTGGTGCTGGATAGGTACAAGGCAGCGGATAGCGTACCGGAGGCACTGCCTGCGAAGATGCCCGTACCCATATTGACCGTATTGTTGTACAGGTTGATGCCACCCGTTGTGATGGTTGAGCCAGCGTTGGCACCTATTCTAATACCCACAATAGCATCGCTTGCCAAGCTGTTCCAACCATCGCCGCGGATACCGGAAAGCATGTTGTTGGAAATTGTCAGGTTGCTGGTGGCGGTTCCGGTGTTGACGTTAAAACCTTTGCCGCCGTAGCCGCCCGTTCCCGTGTATTGTATGCTGTCAATGGTGTTTGCGCTGAAAACCGAGTTGATCACACCGGTAGAGATGTTGACCGCGATTGGGTTAATGGTTATCCCAATGATGTTCACAATCCTGTTCTTGCTGATGCTGCTGGCATTGACCTGGGTAAGTTGGATGCCGATGTTCCCGAGTTGGTTGGCGGCGAGCCGCGCGGGCAAAAGGGTGGCATCGCCCACTACGTTAAGGGAAATATTTAAATTGTCAAAAGCCTGCGCAGCGGAAGACCCCAAAGCCTCAATGCCTCGGTAAGCCCGGCTGATCGCATTGTTTTCAATGGTCACATTGTCATTGTCAAAACCTGCGGAGCCAACGGTGGTACCGCCGATAAAAACACCCCAGTTGGTCAAAGAAGTGTTGTTACCAGCTTGAATGATGCTGTTTTTGACGACCACATTCGTGGCGCCATTGGCAGCGGTTGGGCTACTGATGAAAACCCCGGCAGTGTTTGCTGCGGTGGACGTGTTGATGATCGACAGGTTGCGCGTGGCCTGCACCAAAGGACAGATGCTGTTGGTGCCATTGCCGTTGCTGCCGTCAATGATAATAAAATCACCACCATTGATATTGATCACGCCGCTTGCGGAGGATCCCGTGATAACTGGATTTTTCCCAGTGGCCGGTTTGATCGTCAGTGTATTGACAGCGCTGGCACCAAGCACCGAGTTAATGGAAATTGGGAAAATTTCCGTTGGATAAGTGTCATCTGTCAGGCTAAAGGTCGTAGGGCCGGCAATACAACCCGCATTGTAGGCTGTTATTGCGGCAGTTAGGGTGGTAAAGTTGTTGCCTGCAGTCAAGCCCACCGTATAGGTGCCGGAGAAGGTGGTTGGAATTGTAATGGAGTTGGGTGCTACCGGAGGGGTGGTCACCGTATTCACATTGGTAGCCACCGCTCCGCCCGGATTGGAGCCAATATTGGGCGTTGCCGCGAGGTCTTGGGCAATCACAAAGTATTGCACAATGTCACCTGCAATAAGTCCACCCAAGGCAGTAGCAGAGATGGTAAAATTCCAGATACTGTTGTTGGAGGTACCGGAGACATTAGTGCCGGCGGCAGATACATAAGCGCCTGCTCCTTTGCGGAAATAAATCCGCGGCACATTGACGCCCGTAAGCGGAATGCCCGAACCATCGGTGATAACAACACCGTTCAGCGGGATATCGCCAGTGCCACAAGCGGGCAGAGCCGGCGTATAGCCGATGCCGGGTGCGGAAATGTCAAGAATCAGGAAATTACCTGCATCGGCCCCGATATCAACGGGCGTCAGGCCCGAACGCGTCTGACCGTCATAATCATCCGTGACGCTGGCAATATTCAAGCCAGCTGCTTCAATGGAAGTTGGAATGGTTGGGGAGATGTGCAAGTCAACCGTTGCCGCAGTACCCGTAGGCGCAATGAACATTGGATCGGCGCTGATACTGCCCGCATCTTGCCCGGTGGCGGTGCGCCAATCGGCGAGCGTCAACTGGTCAATACCATTGAACAACCCAATAAACCCACCCGTGCCCGTCACACGCAGGTCGTTGTTGTTGGAAGTCAAGCCAGTAGGATTGACCGTTGAGCCACCTACGCGGATGGCGTAGTGTTTGCCTGTGGCAGCCCCGTTGGAACGGGCGTTCACGAAGATATTGTTGATGAAGTTGCGCGTATTGACGGTGACCATACTGTTCAGCGCAAAGGAGTTGCTGCTGCCCGAAGCCACCGCGTCACCACCCACATACACACTGTTGTGGTAGATGTTATTGGTGCCTACTGCTTCGGTGATACCATTGACGGCGTATGGGCCGTTGATGGAGCTGCCCGCCGCGTTAATGCCAACCCGTACCATATTGTTCTGATACGTCGCATTGCCACTATTGATTTGGATACCGGTAATGGTACCTGCCGCTGAGGTGGACAGATTCATGCTATGGATCAAGTTTCTAGATACCAGGTTGGGAATTGCCGTGGGTAAGCTGAAAATAGCCCCAAATGCTCCAGCCGCAGAGGTTGGATTGGTATTGGAGATCGAGTGAATTGTATTTTGACTAATCAGGTTAGAGCCGGTTGTCTGCCCGTTGCCTGATACGTTCATCCCCAAAGCAGAAACAGCCGTCGAGCCACTGGCGGTAGTCAGGTCTCGGATCGTATTGCCTGTAACGGTAAAAGTACCCAATAGGTTGGGGGATGTACCCGAACCTTGTGGCTGAAGGCCAACGACAGCAGCGAGCGTGCCCGTATTGGGGTTGGCGAGGTTGGAGATGGTGTTGTTGTTGAATGTCTGGCCCACAGCATTGGATAAAGAAATAATGCCAATTAAGCTGGAGTTGCCATTTAAGGTAATGCCGGAAGTGGCCCCAATGATGTTATTGCTGACGTTGTAATTAACGCCAACTCCTGTACCCTGCACTGAAATACCTCGGAATGATGGAACAGTTACTGGAGTACCTGTTACTGTCATATTTATACCAGCAACAGTATTATTAGTGATATTCATCTGGTGTACCGGAGTACCACCACCCGCAATGATACCGCCAAATATAAAGGCCGAGCCCAAAGCAGAAATGGTAATATTACTCGTGCCTATAGCCGAACCAATCGTATTATTGGTACAGTTAATCAGACCTTGCGCCAGCAAAATGCCACCATTAAAACCAGAGGTATTCGTTGTAGTCAAGTTCAGGTTTTGAATGGTATTGCCGTTTACTACCGATGCAGTAGTACCCGCCAAAGAAAGATTCATACCACGAAAGTTAAGCGTAGTACCTGTGAACGTCAACGGGCCGCTACCGCACAGCGGAGCAGTACCACCGATAAAGTTGCCGGAAATATTGAAGTTGTTACCCGTCGTAGAATTAGATACCTGAATACCTCCCCAAATAGTACTAGTCGAACGCGAAGCAGTCTGATAAATGCTATTATTGGTAATTGTCCAGTCTGTACTACCACCTATTACGTTGACACCATAAGAAGTAGTGGTGGCGCCAAAGGTATTGTAAATATTATTGTTAGTAACTGTATTATTAGAGTTGTTCGTAGCTAATGTAGTAGTGGTACCCGACGAATAAACACCATTAATGGGTGTAGTAGCACCATCCCGAATATCATTGAATTCAATGAGGTTGTTGTCATTGCCATTGGCACCCGTTGTGGTGGAAAAAATTACCACGCCGCTGACAGTAGAAGTATTTACCCCTCTGATCGTGCAAAAGCGCACCGTGTTGCTTATGGCATCATTGATAAATCGAACCGCAATGCCCGAGATAAGCGTGTTGCTGATCGTCAATTGCGAAGGGCCCGTTCCACCGGCGCGGCCATCAATGGTCACAAAATCGCCGCCGTTGATGTCCAGCGTGGCTATGCCGGCACTGGCAATGGAAAGCGCCGTGGCGCCTGTTTCAGGCCTGATTGTCAAGTTGTTCACGGCACTGATGCAGGTAATCTCCGGTATCACCACGGGAAAGGCCGGTTCTGCTGTGCTTAAGTAAGTGGACTGTAATTCTAGTACAACTGGCCCTGCCAAACCGTTGGCATTCAAGTCGGCGATAGCGGCGGTAAGGGTCAGATAATTGCCCGTTGGCCCTACCGATCTTGTGCCTGAAATGCTGCAGACAGTGGTGCTGACTGTTGCGGTCAGCGGCGCTACAGTTTGATAAATGGGGCCAGCGCAACCACTAATAGTGTATGAATATGCCCAGAAAAAATACGGGGTGGACGGCGTTAGGCCGGTAGCCGTAAACGTCGTAGTAGCGCCGGAAGATACAATGGTGCCGCTAAGGGCGGATGCACCGGCGGTATAAGTCGTATTATCTACGGGCGGCGTTGGTGGTACGTTGGTTAAGGTTCTGACCACCAAATATCCGGAAGGTGCGCTAGCCGCCGCCGTAAATGAACCAGCAATGCTTGATACTGCCGGCGTTAAAACCAAACTTGTCGGCTGATTGGCAGGAGCAGGTGGTGGAGTGTTGGAAACTAATGATATTTCGTCAATGGAGCCAGGAGGTGTCGTTCCACCCGAGGCGTCATTCGACCACATAAAAACAATGCGCCGAGTAGTGCCTGCATAAGAAGCCGGCAAACATATCGTTTGTGTTTGATAGGCGCTTTGCAGGTTCAAGTTGGGCGGTGAAGCGTGAACGACCGCGCCAAGGTAAGCGGTTGGAATACTTAACCAACTTTGAAAAGCACCCGCAGGGGAATTGAAAACGGGCGTCAAGGAAGTGGGCATGGAATACACGGTGACGTAATCATAGCTGCCTTCTCCCTGACATTTCCATTTAAATGTCAGGGTAATATTGGTTTCTCCCGCAGGAAAAGTAATGTCCCGATAGAAATGCACGGTGGAAGCAACACTTGTGTTATAACCGTATGTTACGCCGTTATCGCCAGAGACAAAAGCGCTGTTTGTGCCGGCAGAAGGTATCCCAAGCGTACCAACAAAAAACTGGTTGGTGGCGCCGTTGGCTACGGTCCACCCGTTGGCGGTAAAAGTAGCACCATTTTCAAAGCCTCCATCACCTGTTGGACTGATTAAGGTGGTTTGGGCAAAAGAAATGGAGTAACTGCCCATTGCTGCAAGCAAAAGGCAATTGTAAACCAGTTGTTTAATTGTAAAATTATTTTTCATGAGAAAAAATTAAAATCTTCTATTATTAAAATGAAAGTCCTCCATCCTTAGAACTGGCCGGGGACAACTTGAGGAGTGGCTGTCAGTACTTCTACCAAACCAGGCACGAGTATAAGGAACATATCGGTCGGTAACTTTTGGAGCGTCGGCTCCTTGAGGGCTTCTGTCAGCACCCTTTTATAAGATTCAAGAATGGCTTTGTCTACCCCTTGACCGGATTGCGTATCTACTTGAACGTACGTTACCAACCGTTTATAGGCTAAGAATAGTGCCTTGTCTGCCTCTTGCAGGTCAGGCGTAGCCAGGGTAATATCTGTGCGCCCCATCTCGCTTGAAAATACTGTATTCAGGTCAACAGTTGACTTCCAAGTCTGGGTGGAAAGATCGCCCAATGCCTTGACATTCGCATCAAAATTTTGAGCAAACGCCAAATTGGCGACCAACAACAAAGTGGTCATGCCAAACAGCCGAAAGGCTAAACTGGCATCATGCGGGTACTTCATAAAAAGACTTTTCATGTTTTAAAAATTAAAATTATTCTTACTTTGTATGTATGTACAAAAGGGATTGCCTAATGTACAAAGATTATATTACCAAAATACACGTGGACCATAATGGTCGTATCCTGTATTTGATTGATATATTTCAGCAGCCAACAAATACTGCTAAAGAAATTTATCGTTGAAGTATTCAACAATAAACATCAAAACTATTACGTGAAAAAGGGAAAGAAACGTCCGGAAAAATTACACAGACAAGGCCCGAATGGACACGATATTCGATCACTTCTTCATGAGAAATCAGAGATTAAAAATAAAAACCAAGGCAAAGGTAATAAAATTATCTTTCCAACAACAACATTAACATTTTTTTTTAAAAATAGTATGCATCATGACACAGCAACTCTTCCTGCAAATGATTGCTCACTTCGTCGGCATTATATTTTTTTAGCGTTGGCCGTGCTGTTTCTACGGATATACTAGGTCCCTTTTATGTGATATTTAGCGCTTCCCACAAAAATTCATGCTAAATACACCATATTCTTGCTGCACTTATGTATCTTTGCGCCATGAAATGGCGTTTATTACTTGTTCTCACGGTTTCCCTGCAAAGCCTTTTCGCACAGTCGCCACCCGTACATTTTGTGACACTGCGTGAAAGCATCCAATTAGCGCTGGAAAACAGCGAACAAATAAAAAAAGCCCAGATAGATCGTCAGGCGTTGGAACAGCGCCTGAAAGAAGGTCGCAGCGCTGCACTGCCCCGCATCAATCTGGGGATGAATTTTGATTATTATCCGCTGCTGCCCACCAATCTGGTGCCGGGTGAGCCTTTTGGTCGTCCCGATTACCTCCCCCTGCAATTTGGTATGCCGTGGCAATTCACTACCGCCCTCAACATTCAGCAACCCATTTATAATGAGTCGCTGCGGCGTGCCGCCCCGGTAGGCAATGTGACCCGCAGCATCTGCGACTTGCTCATTGAACGAAGCGAGGAGGAAGTGATGTTCAATACGGCATTGGTGTATTATCAAACGCTCCAAATGCGGCAGCTACTGCGCACCTTGGACGCAAATACGGAAAAATTGGCCACTTTGCAAAAAATAACCGAATTGCAATTAAAAAATGGCTACGCGCTCCCATTGGATATCAAACGACTTCGGGTAGCCAATACCAATTTGGCGGCACAGCGCCAAAACCTGCTCACGGGTATCAATGCCTTGAGTGAAACCCTGCGTTTCCTCTGCGGTCAACCGTTGGATATGCCATTTGACCCGCAAGAAACCATCGAAGTTCCGGCGGCTGATTCTATTATTTGGTTAGCCATTGAATGTGAACCGGAAAGGAGTACAGAGTATAAATTGTTGCAGCGCAATTTGGAACTCAATAAAGTACAGGCAAATAGTCTTAGAGCAGAAAATTTTCCCAAACTAAGTGCCTATGCCGGCGGCTTTGTACAAAGTCAATTGCCGAGCGCCAATTTATTCGATACACATGGCCGTTGGTATGGCATGGCTGCGGTGGGCTTTCGCTTCGAGTTACCGGTATTCAACGGATTCCGGCGCAGGCACAAATCGGCACAACTTCAGTTGGAAGCCCAAAAATTAGCAGTAGATCAGCGCCAGATACTCCGCGCTAAAACGTTGGAATTCCGCCAGAGTCATGACCAATTAAAAAACACCCTGACTGCCCTGCAAAATCAAACGGAAAACGTGGCCCTCGCCCGCGAAATCGAAGAAAAAATGCGACTCACTTATCAGTCGGGCAACATACCGCTGACAGAACTGCTCAATGCGCATACAGCCCTTTCAGAAGCCGAAACCAACTACTGGCAACAAGTATTTGCTTATAAAATATCGGTACTGCGCGTACTGAAATCAGCAGGTAAATTGGAAATGCTAATATTACCTAAATAAAGTACCCAATAGCAGTCAAAAGAATAAATATGGCAACAGCAACATAGCACCCCATGGCATTTCGGCGACTAATCTGTTCCTGTGTTGCTTTCATCTTTATGTCTTCTTCATCCAATACCTCATTTTGAGGTGCCTGTTGGCGGGCTTCCGCTAATAATATGATGGCTCGTTCAGCATCTTTTTCCTTCACCAAAACACGTAACCCGCCTAAAGCAATCGAAAGCAGCGGGTCTATCCCGATGGTATTTTGTTCGGGACAAATATATTCAATACCATCCTGATCCAAAAGCAGGGTGAATATTTGAAAATCCAGGTCAGTAGGGAAATTGAATTTGGCAATGGTGATCATGGAGATGTTGATTTGATGAATTGTTAATTTGAACCGGGTGTTGCCTGATGAATAATACATCGCCCAGGAAACAAGACTCTTCCAATTGGTCGTTTTTTTTATAAATTAATTAATTTGGGTGGTACTGAAGTATTTTTTTTGCAAAAAAACACCGCAGTACCACCCAAATTAATTAATTCCCGTGCCAGCCTCATTCCAATATCAACACCCCTGCGGCTTCAAATGCCAGTTCGCGTTTGGGTTGTGTAATGGTGGCAATTTCTTCTTTCGATTTGCCAGCGTCTTCCGCAAAGTGGCGCAATACATCCACCGGAGTGGTTTCCACCCGGGCAAAACCATCCAATACTACGCGTTTGCCAACAATGTCTTTAGGCATAAAGAACGCATAATCTTTGAAGGTCACGCGCATATCCGGTTGACCCGGCTTGTCGGAAATCATGGTCATCCAGCAGCCTTTTTTCGTGCAAACAGCGCTGACTTTGCCCGTCACTTTGGCATTCAATGAGTCTAATTTATCCATTTTGGTGAGCAAGCCATCATAAGGAATAGCCTTTTTGGCATCCACCATGGTACCAAAATGTTTGCCATCATTAGGTACGGCGCTGGTGGTCGGGTTTTTGCCCGCATTGCAGGCTGAAAGGAGCAGGGTCACGGAAAAACAGAAAACAAAATTTTTTAACATGGTCTTAATACTTTTTTTAAATTATTGATTATCAGTTGATTAAGCAGTATCTGCGGGTGCAAAGATACGAAACTTTATTTAATGTGCAAGATATGGCACAATATTAGAATCACTCAACCTGTTTTTGCATAATAAATTAAATGGATTATTTTTCAGCCTAAACCAATTCTACCCCTTCACCCATAAAATGCGCCGCCCCGTAAACCATGTTTGACTAATCAATTAATATCCATACCTTTCGCCATGCAAATACTAAATTCCGTTTTTTTTAATCCCGTCCGGCAATACTTATTCCCTTTGTACAACCATCTTATTCACTTTTTAATCATTATTACTATGCAGGTGTTTCATCTGTTCTTCCGCCTTTTTCCGTCGCTGTCTTCCCGACGTGTTTTTACCCAAACCATTATTGCCCAACCGATTCCCGTGTACAACCGCGCTATTCGAAAGGCAAAAAAATTACTTCCATTCATTTTATTTTCAATGTTTATGCCGTTGCTGTTAGATGCCCAGTGCATCAGTGGCAACTGCCAAAATGGTACCGGAACCCAACGATATATGGGTAATGTTACTTACACTGGTCGTTTTGTCGCAGGGTTGCGCGATGGCAGCGGCAAAATGGCCTTAGGCAACGGCAATACCTATGAAGGCGCTTTTTCCAAAGGCAAAATGCAGGGAGAAGGCACGATGATCTATGCGAATGGCGATCGTTATGTAGGCTCCTGGAGTATTGACCAACCGTCTGGTAAAGGTAAATATTATTTTAAAACCGGTGAGCGCTATGAAGGTGCCATGCTCAACGGAAAATTTGAAGGTCAGGGTACGATGCGGTATCCGGATGGCGCTTATTACGTCGGTGCCTGGGCCAACAATAAAAAACACGGCTTCGGAAAATTGGTTGCTTCCGATGGTGATGTCATGAAAGAAGGGCAGTGGGGAATTGGCAAATTCCTGTCTCCACAGCAGCAAACAACCCAAACAGGCATGGCGACCAATACCCAAAAACCGACACAGCCGTCCGCACAAAAGCCCAATCCTGCTTCCGGTAAACCAGACCTCAATGGCCTGCGCAACTGCAACAGTGTTTTTTGCCGAACCGGACAGGGGCATTTTGAATATCCTGATGGTTCCCGCTGGGTTGGTGAGTTCAAGGACGGTTACCCGAATGGTCGCGGAGTGTGTTATTACTCAAATGGCGACCGTTATGACGGCGAATGGGTAAATAATGCCCCTTCCGGCAAAGGCGTTATGCATTTTGCCTCGGGCAGGGTATACGGAGCGGTTTGGCTCAATGGTGCTCCGATCAAAGAATTAGATTCCAATGAAGAAGTGCCTGATGATCCGGTTCGGATAGAAGCCAGCAAAAATGTAAAAATTTGGGCAGTCATCGTAGGAGTAGGTCGCTACACTGCCATGCCATCCCTCAAATTCACCGACGACGACGCCTATCGTTTTTATTCTTTCCTGAAAAGCCCGGAAGGTGGCGCGTTGCCTGACAATCAAATTTCCATTTTGGTAGACGAAGCCGCTACCCGCGAAAACATCCTCAAAGCAATGCGGGTAAACTTCCTTAAAGCGGATGCCAACGATGTGGTGTTGCTTTATTTTAGTGGTCACGGTTTGGATGGGTGTTTCCTTCCGGTAGATTATGATGGTTTCAATAATAAATTGCGCCATGAAGAAGTCAAGCAGATATTCAAGCAGAGTAAAGCCAAGCACAAACTCTGCATCGCCGATGCCTGCCACAGCGGCTCCCTTCGCTATGACGGGTTGGCAGCTAAGGGGCCAAATCCGGTAACACTCGACCGCTACTATCGCGCCTTTGAAGAAACCGATGGCGGTATTGCCCTGTTGATGTCTTCTAAAGCAGAAGAACTGTCTTTGGAAGATCACGGCTTGCGACAAGGGGTTTTCACTTACTACATCCTGAAAGGATTGAAAGGTGCAGCCGATACCAACAATGATTACATTGTTAGCATAAAGGAATTGTACAACTACGTGTTCGGGCGGGTACGCGAGTATACGGCCAACGTGCAAACGCCGGTGCTAACCGGTAATTACGATGATGATATGCCGGTGGCGTTGCGAAGAAATTGAGCGGTTGAAAGGTGTTGAGGATTGAGAAAATTGAAAAATTGAGGATTGGGCGCATATTTGAGCATTTAAATCATCAGGCTTGCGTATCTTTGCCGCATGAAATTTGTGGGTTATCTGATCGCCCGGTTGTTCATAGGGCCTTTTCGCTGGATGCCATTCCGAGTATTGTATGCCTTATCTGATGCCGTAGCAGTTGTTTTATACCACGCTGGCTATCGCAATGCCGTAGTGTTTGATAACCTGCGGCGGTGTTTTCCGGGAAAAACGGAGCGCGAGATAAAATCTATTGCCAAAGATTCGTATAAAAATTTATCAGATGTCACCTTGGAAACGTTAAAAAGTATGGTGACACCGGTCTCGGTCATATTGAATCGTTTTGAGTTTCGTAACCTCGAACTCCTAAACGAGCAATATGACCGGGGCCGTTCTATTATCATGGCTGGCGGACATTACAACAATTGGGAGTGGGCCGCTTTGGGCATGGGAGCGGGTCTCAAAGGGTTATCTGTGGTCATTTATAAAACCCTGTCCAATCCGTATATGGATCGGTGGATGCAGGCTTCCCGTGGCAGGGCTGAAAACCTGACGCTCCGAACCATGCAGGAAACTTTTCCGGCACTTTCTGCTTTTCAACGACAAGGCACGCTTACCGGCATCGTTTTGGGTGCAGACCAATCGCCTTCCAACCCACGCACTGCGCATTGGGTAACTTTCTTTGACCAGCCTACAGCCTGTTTGCCAGGAACGGACATGATCGCCAGGCAGTTTGATGCTGCTGTCTTTTTCTTTGATATTCAACGGGTTAAGCGCGGCTATTACGTGCTGACGTACACACCAGTCTGCCTGAACCCCACTGAAACAACGCCCGGTACTATCACCCGATTATTTATGGAACGCCTCGAAGCACAAATCCGGCAAAACCCGGCCAACTGGCTTTGGAGCCACCGACGGTGGAAGATGCAGTGGCCGGGGAATCAATTAATTGAATGACCGTATTATAATTTTTTTTGTAAAAAAATTATAATACGGTCATTCAATTAACTTATTTACAGAAAAAAATCAAGTTAATACATTGAATTTAAAATAATTACAAATATTTTTAATACACATTCAATAAGTCAATCGTGAAACCAAGAAACACTAATTACTTACTTTTTTATTGCAAAAATTAACTTTTTCCCGTCATTACGCGTTTTAAGAAACGAATAAATGGTTGAAATCAACAACTGGTCAAACTAACCCATCAACAACCATCAAATCAACCTGTCATGTCTTTAGAAGAAAAAATAAATAATGACCTCAAAGAGGCTATGAAGGCCCAGAATACTGTGGCTTTACGCGGTATTCGCGCCATTAAAAGCGCTATTTTAATAGCAAAAACGGATGGCTCCGGGCAGCCTATTGATGAAGCGCGTGCGGTGCAAATTTTACAAAAACTAGTAAAAACCCGCCAGGAATCATTGGATATTTATGAAAAAAATGACCGGGAAGATTTGGCAAAGGTCGAGCGGGAAGAAATTGCCGTGATCCGACCATACCTTCCGGAAATGCTGGAAGGAGCAGCATTGGAAGCCATCATCCGACAAATCATTGCCGACACTGGCGCGACTACGGCCAAAGATATGGGCAGGGTAATGGGCGCAGCCAACAAACAATTAGCCGGAAAAGCCGAAGGCAAAACCATTTCCGACATGGTGAAAAATTTATTGGGTTAATGGAACAAATTACTCGTACAACTGATTCGGATCAGCCGTCAAAAATACTGCTGCGCGCTGAACAACTGATTAAAACTTACGGAAAACGCACGGTGGTAAAAGGCGTTTCATTTGAGGTGCAACAAGGAGAAATTGTGGGGTTGCTGGGGCCAAACGGGGCAGGCAAAACCACGTCCTTTTACATGGTGGTGGGTTTCATCAAACCCACATCCGGTCAGGTCTTTTTGGGACAGGAAGAAATAACCGACTTGCCCATGTATCGCCGTGCTCAAAAGGGCATCGGGTACCTTCCACAAGAACCCAGTGTTTTCCGAAAACTCAGTGTGGAAGACAATATACGGGCAGTACTGGAAATGACAAACCTGAACAAACAACAACAGGAAGAACAATTGGAGTCTCTCTTGGACGAATTTAACCTGCACCGCGTGCGCAAAGGACTGGGCGACACCCTTTCCGGTGGCGAGCGGCGGCGTACAGAAATTGCCCGTGCCTTAGCCACCAATCCGGGTTTCATTCTTTTGGATGAGCCTTTTGCCGGCATTGATCCCATTGCGGTAGAAGACATCCAATCCATTGTTGCCAAACTCAAAAACAAAAACATCGGCATCTTGATCACCGATCACAATGTACAGGAAACCTTGAGTATCACCGATCGGGCTTATCTCATGTTCGAAGGTAATATCCTGAAAACTGGCACCGCCGAGGAGCTCGCCGCTGATGAAATGGTTCGGAAAGTATATTTGGGTAAAAACTTTGAACTCAAGCGAAAAGTGATTGATTAGTAACATTTTGCAAGATTTTATATTTTCATTCTCCAGTCTCCATTATTTATGCGCACACTCTTTTTTATTTCTTTATTGCTGTCGGCTCTTCAGGCCTGCGTCACCACTGATTCCTCTTTCAATCGCGTAGCACCCGGTATGTGGCGGGGTGTATTAGCGTTGGACGTTTACAGCGTACCGGTGCACAGCAAAGATACCGTTTTTATCCTCCACGACCAATACAAAGAAGGCGAACTACCCTTTAATTTTGAAATTAAATACACCGACAGCGAGCATTTCTACGTGGAAATCATCAACGGTACCGAGCGCATCCGCTGCGACAGCATCCGATATGGCCGCGACAGAACCCGCGCCCGGGATACAATGAATATCTATTTTCCTGAATATCAATCGTATATACACGTTGATGTACGAGGAGATGTGATGCAGGGCGAGTGGGTGGTCACCACTAAAGAAGATTATCGCATCCCGTTTAGCGCCCAAGCCGGGCGCGCCTATCGCTTTACGCCATTGAAGGAAATCCCGGTGGCGGATATAACGGGTACTTGGGCTACCTTGTTTGGAGTGGGTGGAAAAGAACAGACAAGGGCCATTGGCGAGTTTAAGCAAACGGGCAACCACTTAGCTGGTACCTTTCGGACAGAAACAGGTGATTATCGCTTTCTGGAAGGCACCGTGCAGGGTCGAAAGTTCGTACTTTCCTGTTTCGACGGGTCTCATGCTTTTTTGTTTTCAGGCAGCATCCGCAATGATTCCCTCAACGGTGAATTTCGCTCCGGCAAAACCAATCGGGAATTATTTACTTCCTGGCGCGATGCCGCCTTCCAACTTGGCGCCGCCGATACCCTCACGAAGATAAAAACGGGAGCAGCACCCATTTCGTTTGACGTTACCACCTCGGAGGGGAAGAGCCTGCGTTTTCCCGGCCCCGCATTGAATGAGAAAATTAAAATATTTACCATTACGGGTACGTGGTGTCCCAATTGCCGCGATGAGCAGGTATTTTTGACACAATATTTGAAAAACAATCCCGATAAAGCCAGTCAAATATCAGTCGTAGGTTTTTCCTTTGAACGCAACAAAACACTGGAAGCGGCCAATGCGCACCTCAATGAATACAAGAAAAAATTAGGCATTCCTTATGATCTCGTTTATGCCGGAAATGCTTCAAAAGAGGCGGCTCAGAAAATTTTCCCGGCCCTGAACAAGGTAATGGCTTTCCCTACTATGATTATTTTGGATAAAAACAACCAGGTACACCAAATCCACACCGGTTTTGACGGACCCGCTACTTCCAAATATGAAACATTTGCTAAATCGTTCGATCAAATGATCAACAATTTAAAGTAATTAAGGGCATTTACTTAAAAAACATCAACTGGCCACCGAATATAAACAAATACACAGCACCGGCTAACAGGGGCACCAATATACTGACAGCCATCACAGAAAAATACTTTTTAGGTACTTTTGAACGTTCTATGCCTTCAGCCATCAATGCAACGATTAACACAGCGGATACGATAGCACCGACAATCAGCGTTAAAAGGGTGGCTACATAATCATCGAGCAGCCATAAGCCCAGCCATAAGGCTAATTCAAGAAAAAAAATTTCAGCTATTGAAAGTCTCATAAACAGGTATTTGTTTGAATGTTTTTTTAATCATTAGGATAAAGTTACTCTACAGGGTAATGAACGTCATTACTTAATAGTCCTTGTTCTTAAATTTTAAAAGCAGGGTTTGTAAATTACTTAATTTAACGAATTCAGCCTTTAAGCACACTAATAAAAATGAAATTAAGGATTTTCGGTGTTTTAATTTTCTTTTTGACATTTGCTGGTATATCGCTGGCACAACCTGCAACAACAGCCAATGGAGGACCTCCCAGTGATGAGAAAGAATTCGAGCGCCAATATCAGGAAAGAATCAGGAAAGATCGGCTTTTTGGGATATATATTCCAAAAAATTTAGACGATGCATTGGTGCAATTAGACAAATTGATCAGTTCGCAAAAACAGGTAGAATTGATGATGATACCGGAAGACAGCGTTATCAGACGATTACACAATACTTTAGGCCGCCGCATCATTGACAATTGGGGCTTTTACGGAGGCTCCCGATTATCGCACTACCTGCGCAGTGCCGGGGTAACATTCCCCGATGATATGGGCGATTTCATTGTATTAGCCTATCATCGTAAACTTAATGGCAAACCTGTTGTTCTCAAAGACTTGGTAAAGCAATTTCGGGAAAAAAGAAAAAAAGAATTTGAAGAAAAAAAGAAAAAAGGCAAAATCCTAAAAGAAGAAAAGAAAAGAAAAAATTGAAAATATGGTAAAAAAACTCCTCATTGTAGAATCGCCTGCAAAAGCGAAAACAATCGAAAAATATCTTGGTGACGATTTCAATGTGAGATCTTCCTACGGACACGTGCGCGATTTGGAAAAAAGCAACGACCTTGGGGTTGACGTTGACAACCATTATCGCCCCAATTATGTTATTTCTCCCGAAAAATTCAAAACAGTTAAAGAATTAAAAGACCTTGCCAGTCGCAGCTCGGAAGTGTGGCTCGCAACGGACGAAGACCGCGAAGGAGAAGCCATTTCCTGGCACCTTTGCGAAGTATTGGGGTTAGACAGTAAAACAACCAAACGTATTGTTTTCCACGAAATCACCAAACCCGCTATTCAGAAAGCCGTGCAACAACCCCGCACCTTAGATATGAACGTGGTGAACGCTCAACAGGCACGCAGGGTATTAGACCGGCTTGTAGGTTGGGAACTTTCCGGCCTTTTGTGGAAAAAAATCAGGGGCCAACTCTCCGCAGGGCGCGTGCAATCCGTAGCAGTGAAATTGATCGTTGAGCGAGAGCGAGAGATTCAACAATTTCAGACAACACCTTTCTTCAGAATAGCCGCACAGTTTTTCGCCAAAAATTCGCAAGGCAAATTGGTGACATTCAAAGCCGAATGCCCTGAAAAATTTACTGATGTTGCCGGAGCCGAACAATTTTTAAGCAAATGCACGGGTGCCAAATATGCTGTCAGCAAGGTCGAAGTAAAACCCCTGCGCCGAAAACCGGCACCGCCTTTTACCACCTCTACCCTGCAACAGGAAGCCAGCCGAAAATTGAGTTTCTCGGTAAACAGAACCATGCAGGTAGCCCAGAAACTCTACGAGGAGGGTTTTATTACCTATATGCGTACGGACTCCACCAATTTAAGTGAGAGTGCCATTCAATCCATTGGCGATGAAATAGTAAAGCAATACGGTGCTAAGTTTCATCAAACACGGCGGTACAAAACACAGAACAGCGCTGCTCAGGAAGCGCACGAAGCCATTCGCCCAACCTACATTGAGCGCCAAAGTGTCAGTGGCGACCGCGATATCCAACGATTGTACGAGCTCATCTGGAAGCGCGCCATGGCCAGCCAAATGGCCGATGCTGAATTAGAAAAAACGGTGGTAGATATCGCCATTAGCACCCAATCAGCGGCCAAACTTGTAGCCGAAGGAGAAGTAATCAAATTTGAAGGCTTTCTGAAAGTCTATTTAGAAAGCACCGATGACGAGGACGAGGAGGAAGCCGGAATGTTGCCGCCATTGGCCGTGGGGCAACCCCTTGATCTGGATGCCATGACCGCTACGGAGCGTTATACCCGCCCTCCGGCCCGTTATACCGAAGCAGGATTGGTAAAAAAATTAGAAGAACTCGGTATCGGCCGCCCTTCTACTTACGCGCCAACGATTTCAAAGATTATGGAAACCAATCGCGGGTATGTGACGAAAGAAACCCGCCCCGGAGAAGAGCGAATTTTTCAAATACTGACCCTCAAAAACGATAAAATCAGCAAATCAACCGGCAAAGAAATTACCGGAGCAGCAAAAAATATGTTGTTTGCTTCCGATATGGGTACCCTTGTCAATGACTTTTTGGATAATTATTTCAAAAATGTCATGGATTATAGTTTTACGGCGGATATTGAAAGTGAATTTGACCATATTGCCGAAGGCAAAGCCGACTGGACCCACGTCATTGATCGTTTCTATCGCCCTTTCCACCAGGATGTGGAAAAAACATTGGCAGAAGCCGACCGTGCCAGCGGCGAACGCATCCTGGGAAAAGACCCCGCTACAGGCCGTACAGTGCTGGTGCGCATGAGCAAACAAGGAAAACCGGTGGCCCAAATCGGCACTGGTGATGAACTGGTAGAAAAAGAAAAACCCCGGTATGCCAACCTGAAACCCGGCCAGTCAATGGAAACCGTCACGCTGGATGACGTGATGACGTGCTTTCAGTTGCCGCGCGATTTAGGGGAATATGAAGGCGAAAAACTTGAGGTAAACGCTGGTCGTTATGGCCCCTATATCAAGTTTGGCAGCGCCTTTGTTTCGTTAGCGAAAAGCGACGATCCTTACGAAATCAGTTATGAGCGGGCAGTAGAATTGGTTCAAGCCAAACAAACCGCCGAAAAACCCATTGCTATTCATCAAAATTTGCCGGTCACCAAAGGGAAAGGCCGTTTTGGCCCGTTCATCAAATGGGGAGAATTGTATATCAATATACCTGCTCGCTACAACTTTGACTCCATCACACAAGCACAATGCGTTGAATTGATCGAATCAAAAGTAGAAAAAGAAGCCAATCGCTACATTCAACACTGGCCGGAGGAGAAAATTTCCATTGAAAATGGTCGCTGGGGTCCCTACATAAAATTCGGAAAGGCCATGCTTAACCTGCCCAAAACAGCAGAAGGCAACAAAATGACCGCCGACAACGCCCTCATACTTACCCTGACGGAAGTAAAAGCCATTATCGAAAAGGAGATGCCAGGAGTATTTGATGTAAAGCCAAAGGCCGAGAAAAAACCGGCGGCGAAGAAAGCTCCGGCGGCGAAGAAAGCTCCGGCAGTAAAGAAAGCTCCGGCAGTAAAGAAAGCTCCGGCAAAGGCGAAGAAATAATAATTGACTGCGTTTACGAAACCTTGAAGGTTTCGTAAACGCAACATAAAAATCCATCATTTTTTTAACAACCACCCCGGCCGCACCCGATACGGATTATACCACGACCGTGCAATGTTCAAAAACGCCGTATCCTGAATCGCTGTTGCCCGACGAATAGCCCGTTGCCACAGCGATTCAGGCAGCAGGCTGTATTGAGGCCCGACGACGACGACGGGTTGTTCATTTGCAACGTAATACTTGAGCAGTTGAGGCGAGATACCCGCTGCCAGCCTCCATAACCGGGTACTGTCAACGGGGTACTCCGGCTGCCAGGGCAAAGCATCCGCGCCCGTAGAAAACGTATAAAATTCCGCCAATGCATTGTGGCAAATGATTAATTCGGGTAATGATTCCGTCGCAGCAACCGGATGTTGCTCAAAGTACCCCCCTACCCTGTCAGTAATACCTTTAAAGCGGGCATAATCCGGGTCGTGTAGTCCAGGGGTATAACTTTTCCAGGAAAAAAAAGCCGCGATCAGCAGGCAAAGCGCCGCAGCTAACTCAAATTTTTTAGGAATACAAAAAATAGCCAACGGACACAAGAGTACCCATACCAAAAAAGCACGGTAGGCAATTCCGGTAAAAGACCATTCCAAAAAAGGAAACAGCAATAGCAGCAACAGCGGGTAAAGGCGGCGCGATACAGGCGGCACAACGCTTTTTTGAAACAAAATTAGGATAACTCCCGTGAAAAACAGCAACGTCAGACCGATTAACTCTGCCATCCACCAAAAAGAAAGGCGGGCTATCCCAAATTCCCGGACAAACGACCAGGGCGCAAACTGCGGTGTATAACTAAAAGTACCCGACAAGCGCCCAATATCAGCCCAATGAAATAGCCCTGGAAACAGTAAGGCAAACAGGACAAGCATTGCCGCAGTAACCAAGGAAATCAGCCCGCCCATTTTCCATTCAACTTTAACAAGGCCATCCGATTTTTTAAGCGCGCTTAGCGACTCATTTATTCGGCTTTTATTGTTGCTAAACCACCAAACAAGCCCATACGACACGGTTAAGACAAATGTAAAACGATGCCCGAAATAATTGAGCAGCAGCAACATAAATACAATGACCGGGTGGCTCTGAATTACCCGGTCATTGGGCATCCGATCATTTCCATGTAAAGCTCCCATAAAGAACACCAGTAATACCAAACCAAGCAGATTTTTTGGGTATTGCGCCGCAAAATAGGAGAGATGCGGGCTGAAAACAGACCACGATACCAGCAAAAAAACAGGCATTTGCCGCCGGGTATTTTTACCCAAACAACCAATTGCGAGCGTAAAAAGACCTGCTAAAAAAGCAGCAGTCACCTGATACATTAGCACATAATCGCCACCGCAAAACCATACGATCAGGCGCATGAGTGGATAAATCAGGGAAGCATCCGCCGAGTGCATTCGGCCCTCCTCTATCCACGATTTTACCTGTACCAAATAGAAATAGGCATCCCACCCATTGGCATATTTCGCCCGCGAAAAAGACCAAAAACGCAGCATGGCCGATAATAAGGCAAGGGGAATGATATAGCCACCCATAAAGGTTATTTTGTTTGGTTACCTTTTAAAAAGTCAATGTAGCAATGGATGTCAGCGATCATTTTTACCAATGAAATGCCCTCCTGTGCCTCGTCAGCGGATAAACCGCGAAAATTCTGCTTCTAAGAGTTCTGCGGATGCTTCTCCTAAATGCTTGAACAATACCTTTTTATCGGCATCTATCAGGATGAGGCGCGGGTAAGAACTGACGTTGTACAGTTTGGAGAAGCGGGAACGTCGCTGCGGATCGCTCACCACCACCCATTCAGGGGGCATTTGTGCCTGCGCTGCAAATTCGTAGCACGATGCAGTACCATTGTCGCCGGGGCTGCCACAGACCGAAAACACCTGCAAGCCCTTATCTTTCCAGCGTTGATATACTGCTCCAATGGTGGGTATTTCTTTTCTGCAATGCCCGCAGTCGTGCAGCCAGAAGACCATTAACAGGTAAGGTGCCTTTGTTTCGTAGAGGGTTCGGGGCTGGCTATTTTTGTCAAAAAAGGTGGCATCCGGCACTTTTTTGCCCACAAAAAGTGGTTCCATGCGTTCAGCATCGTCTAGGTATTTTTCGCGGCGATCCTGACTGAGCCACGCTGTTTTGCCTTTTTCCACGTAATTTCTCACAAAATACACGTACGCTTCGTCGGTGCGGTAGCGGCCAATGCGCGACATGGAGTTCATCATGTAGCGAAAATAGTAGCGATAAGCCAAAGAATCGGGTTGTAGGCGGTGCAGCAGTTCTTCTATCATAGAAATCATGCTGTCGGGTTGAGGCGGCGGCATTTTGGAGAAAAAATAATCGGCGCGATCTACCCAAAGCGGGAATTTGAGGAAATTTCCGCTGCCTAAGTTCATACGATCGAAGTAATGTGCGCGCATCCAGCGATGTCTTTGGTCGGCTTGCAGCGGCCAGTCCGTCGGATCGCCGAGTGTGCTGTCGGGCGGGGTCAGGAAAAGCGTTTGCCTAATCAGATCAGCGGTCATGGGCGCCTTGGTCACGCAGCCTTGCAGCGTATTTTCCTGAAATTTTCGAAGTGTTTCCTGTATCCTGACCATTTCGCGGAAGCCAGCCTCGGTGCGGAAAGATTTCCAGTCGTTGGTGCGCTGGTTGAGGGTATCCACAAATTTTTCATAGCGGGCCAAGTAAGGCAGGAGGCAAGCGTTTTCCACAGAGCCTTCTACACGGGCCTTGGCCAATCGGGAAAAATCCGTTACGATGGAAAATTTTCGCTGCCCCTCCGCGATCCAACAGCAAAAATACTCTAATTCGGGGCTACCCTTGCCGCGCCGATACAAAATAGCGTACAGTCCGGCAGGCAGCGGCCTATCAGTTTTCAGATTGAAAGAACCATCACTTTGGGGCAGGGCATAAAAATCGGGTTCTGCGCGCTTACCATAAGGATGCCCCAGCCAAAGGGTATCGAAGGCCGCACCGTTGATTTTCACGGCAATATCGCAGCCGTCCTGAGCAAAAAGCGGGAGGGCAACTGAGGTTGCAAGCAAGATGACGAGCGTCTTAAAAAAATATTGACACATGAGCAGTTTTTAAAACGCAAACAGGCACAGCAGGGTACAAAAGAGGACAAAACCCAATACAATCTTTCTACCGTGTTTCATTTTTCTTACAATACAAAACTGTGATCCGACTGTGGACTATATGACCGTACACTGTTTGACTGTGGACTATATGACTGTTTGACTATTCGACTGTGAACTATATGACCGTATACTGTTTGACTACCTACGGTCTGACTGTGGACTGTGGACTGTTTTTGACTGTGGACTGTTTGCCTGTTTGCCTACCATCCGAAAAAATCCATTTTTCCTGCCTTAGCGCTTGAAACAGCCTTATCATACGTTTTTTCAAATTCAGTACGGTCTATCACCGCTAAAGTACGCAATTTTTCTTTTTGCAGCGCTGCATTAAAAGCCACTGCTTTGGCAAAAAAGCCATCTGCTTTGGCGCTGGCAATTTTCAATTCCTCCTGCACGATGCTTACGCCTTCCACAACGGATTGCGTCGGCATTTCATCTGACATCTCTGTCAAAACATAAAATTTGCCCAATCGGGCGCGCAATTGCTGCTCACCGGTGATGCCTTTTGATTCAATAGTTTCCGTCAGTGTTTTGTGAAAAGCAACCAATTCAGTGCCCAATTGCGTCAGGTTGCTTTTTAATTTTTTGTCTTTGGCCAATCCCGCACGGTGGTTTATGCTGTCTCGCAAAACCCGTACTTGTGCCTCCAACAAACCAAGACTTTCCACCGAACGGAAAATATCGTCGGAAATGACCCGGCGTTTTTGGTAATCTAAACCGGGTTGTAGCGGGTCGGCCACCAGGGTTAGGGTGCCTTCATCCGTCACTTTATCCGCTTTTAGGCGCACCTTGTAAGTGCCCGGCAGTGCCAATTGGCCAAAAAAGGCCGCATACACGCCGAATTCCCCCTGCACTAATACCCCTTTGGCGGCTTTTGGCGGGGCCGTGCGCATATCCCAACGCAGGGTATTCAATCCCTTGCGTTTAGTACCCGGAAAAGAGGCAACTGTTTTGCCAACCGGGTCTATAATTTCGATGGTCACTTCCCCGGTATTCAGGCGGTCTTTAAGGTAATACTGGATGGCGGCATTTTCGGAGGCATTTGCGCCCACGTAGGAGCCGGTATTGGGAAATGACTGGCCATAGTGACCACCCGTCACGGCAGCCGGGCGCGTCGGCAATAAAGCAGCCTCTTTTTGCAACAACTCGGGTGTGAGGCGGCGAATAGGGGCAATATCATCGATAATAAAAATACCCCGGCCGTGTGTGGCTAATATTAAGTCATTGGTTTTGGGGTGAATCACTATATCGCGTACGGCCACGTATTCGGGGAGTTTAGATTTGTAGAGTACCCAATTTTGTCCGCCATCATTGCTGATATACAGGCCAAACTCTGTGCCGAGAAACAATAATCCGGGGTTTTCCGAATCCTCAATGAGACAATGCGCGTAACCCTGCAATACGGTACTGTTGCTAAGCACCGTCCAGGTTTTTCCCATATCCGTCGTTTTTGCAACATAAGTGCGCATATCACCGTATGCGTGGTTGTCGAAGGTAGCATAAGCCACGTTGGCGTTGTGGCGACCGGGTTCTACGCGGCTGACCCACGTTCCAGCAGGAATCCCGGTGATATTGCGCGAAATGAGTTCCCAGTTTCTGCCACCGTCGCGGGTAACCTGTATGTTGCCGTCGTCGGTACCCACATAGATCAGGTTTTCATCCAAAGGCGAGGGGCCAATGCTGAAAATAGTACAGTGATTTTCTGCGGAGGTATTGTCAACGGTAAGGCCACCGCTGCTGTATTGTTTTTGTTTAATGGTATCATTGGTCGTCAGGTCAGGAGAAATGCGTTGCCAGCTATTGCCCCGATCTAACGTGCGGTAGAGAAATTGAGCACCGCAATACAACGCCTTCGGGTTGGCGGTACCACGCACTAATGGCGTGTTCCAGTTCCAACGCAATTTGGGTTCTCCTTTTTGCACCTGTGGTTGTATGAATTTCGATTGATTGGTGCGGGTATTAAACCGAACAATATTACCGCCCTGACTTTCGCTATAAACAATAGTCGGATCAAGGGCATCGGGTTGCACCCAGAAGCCGTCGCCACCGCCCACATTATCCCAGTCGCGGTTCTCAATGCCGCCAGCGCTTTGCGAAGGCGCGCGCCACGAGCCATTGTCTTGCAGGCCGCCATACACGTTGTAAGGAGCCTGATTGTCTACCTGTACGTGATAAAACTGGGAAACTGGCAAGGTGTTGAGGTGTGTCCAGGTCACACCCTGGTCGAGACTCATATAAACACCCCCATCAGTACCGAGGTACATTTGGCTGGTGTTGTTTGGGTTGATCCACAGGGCGTGGTGATCGGAGTGTATCCAGCCCCCATCACTGCTGGCTTCGGAAAAAGAATAACCGCCGTCTTTGCTGATGGAGAGGGAAAAAGAGGGGCGATAGACGCGCTTGGCATCTTTAGGGTCAATCACTAAGGTACTGAAATAGAACGGACGTGCGGTAACATTGGACGTGGCGCTTTGGTATTTCCAACTTTCGCCGCCATCTGCCGAGATAAGCAGGCTGGTGTTATTGCTTTCTACAATGGCCAGCATATTATCAGGGGCTGTTGGTGCCATGGCCAACGCAATTCGGCCAAATTCACCGGTGGGTAGTCCCTGCGTAATTTTGCGCCAGGTTTTGCCGCCATCGGTTGATTTATGCAAGGCGCTTCCCGGTCCGCCGGAACTGAAGGAATAAGGAGTGCGCCGAAACTGCCAGGTTGAAGCCAATAAAACATCGGGGTTGCGCGGGTCCATCACCACATCGGCGCAACCAGTTTTTTCGTTGGTGTAGAGTATCTTTTCCCAGGTTTTTCCGCCATCGGCGGTTTTGTACAGTCCTCTGTCGGGTCCGTCGCTCCACAGGCGACCCGGCACTGCCACGTACAATACATTTGGGTTGGTCGGGTGAATAATAATTTTAGCGATATGCTCGCTGTTTTCTAAGCCCATTTTTGACCAGTTGCGCCCTCCGTCGGTGCTGCGGAAAATGCCCGTACCGATGGCTACACTGTTGCGCATATTGCTTTCTCCGGTACCCACCCATACGGTATCCGGGTGCACCTGATCAATGGCAATGGCCCCAATGGATTGCGCATATTTATCAAAAACGGGTTCAAAAACCATTCCGGCGGTAGTAGATTTCCAAACACCGCCTCCGGCAGTGCCTACGTACAGGTTTTTGGGGCTGCTGTTTACTCCTTCAATGGCGGTAATGCGCCCGCCCATCACCGCAGCGCCAATGCTGCGAGCTTCTATCTGGCCGAAAGTGGAAGAGGAGAGTTTTACCTGAGCGATCAGGGGCGCGGTAAAAAGAGATAAGAAGACGCAAAAAAGGAGTGATAACTTCATGTTAGGCAGTCAGTACTGATGAATAATAGATAGTGTTCGGTTGAGAGTTCGCTTATTTGCTTTTTTGGGGAATTTGGTTTTAGAAAAACCTGCCCGCCTGACAAGCATAGTCGTCAAACGGGCAGTTCGTAACTCATATTTTTACGAAGCAACAGCAATTCTTGTGCTGCCTTTATTTTTTCGCCGGCATTTCAAATATTTTTTCATCTATCGTTGGATTCACCGTAATAGTGGTCATTGTAACGGTAGTATTTCCCATCATCGGATTGGTCTGTTGCATGGAGAATGGGAAAGTAAGCCCGTCTTGCTGTTTAAAATCAGAAAAAACAGATTCGGTCTTGGTTTCTTTACCGTCAATAGTTTCTACCTGAATATTTTTAATTTCATAAAAAGTAACGGGGTCTAAAAAGCTGTATTCCGTTTTTGTTTCGCTTTTTTTGACCTTAATTTTATGGGTTTCTGTACCTTCTACGTCCTCCGTTCCGACGTATTCTACGGTATAGCCTTTTTCTTTATAGCCAACATAGGTACCATCTACATCAGACATATCGGACATGGATTTAACCTGGTCGGCGGTCATTGGTTCAGGATCGGTTTGTCCGGCAAATGGATTGGTAGCCCAGCCTTTGTCGCCGTTAACAACTGCCACCTGGGTCATGCCCATCACGGCTACATCCATCCGGGCGCCTTTATCGCGCACGGCGGTCATCGTCCAGACAATACTCATGCCAGCGGCTGCGTCGGAGGTGATTTTGGCCTCCATTTTTACGGAGCCGACTTTTTTCCAAGCTGCCTCACCGCCGATGGCCGCTATATGCTTAGCTATCAGGTCTTCTGCTGTTTGAGCAAAAGCAAATACGTTTAAGAATAAAAAGGTAAAAACAAAGAAAAGTGATTTTCTCATGGAATGAAAATTCAATTTGAATAGTGAAATGTATGCGTGTAGTAATTTGCTGCAAAATAACGCTGAAAAGGTTGGGGATGTTGTCAAATTTAGATGAGTAGCACCCAAGGCGGGATAAAAACATCAAAATGGGGTGTTAGCGCTTTTCAAGCAAGCAAAAAAACTTTGATTTGCTGCTGGCACAAGTGGTTTGGGTCATTCTTCCTCTGATGCCCCGCCTCGGTTCTATTAATGGCCACACGTTACTTATATGTATACCCCGACACGGATGCTTTTAAGCAACATTTTAATGCTGCATAAGCCCTAATACTTCATAAGCGTTGACGGGACTTTGTTTGTTTTTGAGGATTACTGCTCCTATTGCGTGACACTTGAATACGGGTTCGGCTTTTTCGAAAGTCTTCTGGGTGATCAGAATTTGACCCGGTTTGGCAACGGATTGGAGGCGTTGGGCGGTGTTGACTACATCGCCGATGACGGTAAAATCAAACCTTTTCAAAGCGGCAGAGCCAACATTGCCAGAAATGACTTCTCCGGTGTGGAGGCCAATAGACACTTTTGGAAAGAAGGTTTGTGCGCCCGACAAGGTATCCTGAATGGATTGAATATTGGCATTTACTGATAATGCCGCTTTCATGGCTCTGGAAAGGTGGTTGTCGTTCCGAAAAACGGCCAACACCGCATCACCCATGAATTTATCAATGTACCCACCTTCTGCTATAATGGCTTTGACCATTATATCAAAGTATTTATTGAGCAGATTGATCACCACATCCGGTGGCTCTTGCTCGGAGATGGTGGTAAAACCGCAGATGTCAATGAAAAGAATAGAGGCATCAATGATTTCACTGACCAACAAGGAGTTTTCAAATTCTTTGCAACACATAAATTGCAACACGCTGTTATCCACATACATTTTCAGAATATTGTTTTCCTGAATGGCCTGTATGGTATCTTTTATCTGCTGTGCGGTGCGCAGGGTTTTTGACATAGTACGCTCAAAATCCTCAAAATCAAATGGTTTACAAATAAAATCGAAGGCCCCCCGGTTCATAGCAAGGCGGATATTGGTCATATCGCTATACGCCGAAATGATGACGGTTTTAAGTAGCGGGTTCAACGCTCCAATTTTTTCCAGCAAGGTCAGGCCATCCATTTGCGGCATATTGATGTCACTGAACACCATGTCCATATCAGGAGATTCCCGTAGTTTGGACATAGCTTCTACGCCGTTTTTCGCAAAAATAAACTCATAATTCTGTTCGCGAATTTGTCGTCGAAATTTTTGGCGAATGAGTTGTTCCACGTCGTCCTCATCATCCACGACCAATATTTTGTACCTTGCATTCATGTTTACGTTATTCAATCTTTTTTCAATCCTTTTATCACTACATTTCCGGTTCCGGTTGGATCACATGGATAGGCAAATGCTTTTCCCCAGGCGTTTGGATGGTTGATCGTATCATAAAACCCATCAAAATAAGCCGTTGTGGATTTAACATATTTTGTATTTACGAGCGCACAACCGGTATAAAGGCCATAGATGTCATTTTTTAATCGGTTATATCGTTCAATCACAGGTTCAAATATTGTCATATCGGAGACGCAATACTCCCGGTAGCGGCGTTCCCGGCTTGATTCCATTTGTAGTTGTTCTGCCGGATGAGCATACGGTGCATTTATTATTCCTGCATGATCGAAATCGTAAGGCACTGCTATCGGGGCGGAAATGGAATCGGTAGCCAATAATTTGATATTTTGCCTATACTGAATAGACCAATCTGTATGGCCATTAATGAAATTCAAAACTACGATTATTTCTATTTACCTACTTAATTGATTCCTTTGGGCTAATTGGTCTTCTTCTTCTATGAGTATTCCGTAGAAAGGAAGGCTTGTTTTTGGGCTTTTATCATCTTTCAACGTTATTTTTACTAAACGTGTTTTGAAACTTTTTGGTGTAATCAGGTTATAAAGTTTATAGACCAACCATTCCCGTACCACGTAAGTATCATCGTCATAGCAGGGCATTACGACTTTTAATTTTTTTTGTTCTTTGAAAATAGAAGACTTATCTGCGTCGTCTCTGGAGAACTTGATTTCTAAAGGTGGATATATGCAGTTTCCCTGCGTCCGGCGAAAATGCCCCCTTGCCTTTACCACTACCGGAATAGCTACTCTACTGCTGTCGCCCGGCTTGTAGGAAAGAGTCAAATTGTGCTGTTTAGCCGTTCTTTTTCTATCGTTTAATAGTGGGCGCAGGTTGCCACTCAGGGTGATATTCAGGGCATCATCCGAATCAAACAAACCTTTTTCGGAAGACAATTGTAAAGGTTGAACGGTCGAGGTGTTGAGGAGTTGAGTGGTTGAAAGCATTGTTTGACCGCTTGTTTCAGCGGCAAACGGGAAAAACAAAACGTATGCAGTAACGCATCGCCGCAATAAGTATTTAATTATCGTTTTGTTATAATTGTGTAATTAATTTCCTACTTCCATTGCGATGTAATGCAGCGGTATATTCATCCCATTGCCGACCGGACTACTTGCTTCAATCACCAAAATCTATTCCTTTAGGCGGGAAAATCTATTCCACAAAATACATATCAATTTCGCCTTTATTTTTTGCGGCAATCTTACCCCGGTAGCGACAGGAATAGTAGTCTTTAACGATCTGATAGGCTTCTCCTGAGATATTGACGCGACCACCTTCGCCAGCCTGCTCTATTCGGGCGGCTATATTGACAGTATCGCCCCAAATATCAAAGGCAAACTTTTTGGAGCCCACTACACCCGCCACAATAGGGCCACAATGGATGCCAATTCGTGCCTCATAACGTGGCAGGCGCTGTACATCCCGTTCTATATTCCAGTTGGACAGCCATTTTTGAATTTCCAAAGCGGCGCTGACCATATCGCGCATTTGGCTGCCGCCGCCATTGGGCAAGCCACCCGCACACATGTAAGCGTCGCCAATGGTTTTTATTTTTTCCAAATTGTGCCGGGCGACAATCTCATCAAACGCCTGAAAACACACGTCTAAATCATTGACCAATTGCTGTGGGTTGATTTGTTCGGCAATTTTACTAAATCCTATAAAATCAGCAAACAATACTCCGACATCTTCAAACGGGCGAGCGATGGTTCGGCCTTTAGCTTTGAGTTCTTCGGCGATTAAGGCAGGCAATATGTTGAGTAGCAGGGTTTCAGATCGTTGTTGTTCCTCCCGGATAATATTATTTTTTATGACCAATGTTTTGGCATACTGGCGAGCTTTAAAATAGCTAAACAGGGAACCACCGGCCAGCAACAGCATGGCTGCTAACCCTGCCAAATAAAAGCGGCGTTTGCTATCGGCTTCCTGTAAAGCAAGGTTGGAATTGGCAATGGCCAAAGAATCCATACCGGCTTCAAAGCCTAAGGAATCGAGCAAATAACGCTGCTGCATGACCATCATGGAAGCTTTCATTTGCGCTTCCGTCATCAAGTCAATTTCCGCTTTTTTGATGGCTAATTCCAACTGTAATCCCTTGTTTTCCTGTAAAAAGCGCATTTTTTCGTCTTCCGACATTTTATTGACCGAAAGTAATTTACTTTGCAACACGCCCAGCTCTTGTTTCAATTCCTGTCTGGTAACGGGTACATCTGCAACAGGGGCAGGAGGAGTAGGTGTTGAAGCAATACTTGGAAGGTTGATACCTTTTATCTTGTTGATTTTTTCATCAATTTTTGCAATATCTTTGTTGTCACCATTTTTCACGGCTAATTGCCGCAATTGGCTCAAATTGTCCAGCATAAGTGTTTTATTGGAACTGCCAATGTCTTCTAATACCTCATAGCTTTGCAAAAAACGCCCGTAAGCCTTGCGCTTGCCAGCCAATATCATGGCTTTTCCCTCCCGGTTGAGGGCAATGGCTCGCCATTCAGGGGCTTTAATTTTTTTTGCAAAATCACTGGCTTCATCAGCCCAATCAGTGGCTTTATCATACTGCCCTGATGCGATCAACGCATCCACTAATTGAACAGTTTTTTCCACCCGATTCACCCCTGATGCACCAAGAACCTGATTTTCTAAGTCTTGAAGTTGTGTACTTTGTGCTGTTAGTAAAGAAACACTTCCAGCTAAAATAAAAAAAAGTAGGAATAAAGAATGTTTGTACAAGTTCGTTACTGTTGTAATTGTTTTTTCAATGCTTCAGACGCTTTTTCTGATTTAATAACCAAATCCACTAATTTTTGTTGCGCAGCTGCTGAAAACGATTGAGTCATATCCAATTCATTTACAAAACTCGGGCCATTTTCTGAAGCCAGGATAACTTCGAGACATTCCATACGAATAGCATCCATCCGGGCCGGGCCGGGAACTGGTTCGGTAGCCCGACGGCGATTGAATAACATATCTAATGTTTCTGAAAGTCCACTCCACGAACTTTCACATTCCGGTGCTTTCCGGCTATCGGGAATATTAGCCGGAACGCCATTATTTAAAGCATCCATCGCCCGGATAATGCCATTTCCGTAGTAGCGCTTCCAATCGGGAAAATTACCCTTGTGTGCAGTGCCATATACGGCTTCCCGAACGGCCTCTACCTGCCGCCAGGTACCATGGTAGCCCTTGCGTTTTAATTCTGCATGATGTTTCGTGATCCACAGTGCTACGGTAGAAGTCACTTGCGGCGTAGCAGCGGAAGTGCCGCCACCGCTTTTTTTCACAATATGAGTCACTGGCTTTTGGTCATCTGTTTCCCGGTCTGCGGAGGCAATCCAGGCAATATTGGGCGAATAAGCAGCTAATGCGTGGTGCATACAGGATTCAGGTCCCCAGTTGCCCTGCATATAGCGGACATCCAATGCTTTGACTCCGGCAAATGCGGCATATTTTTCCTGTGCTTCAAAATCATAAGGCAGGTCGTTATAACTGACACCGCAAGCGGCTATTACCCGTGGAAAACGGGCCGGATATATCACTGTTTTAGGGCCGATTATATTCATACCTTTGATGAAATTATTGCCCGCAGCCGTGACGATGGTGATGCCTTTTTCATACGCTTTATTGATGATTTTTGCCATCCTGCGGCTTGGTTTTCCGCCCATTGACATCGAAATCACTTCACAACCTACGCTCATAGCGTATTCGAGTCCGTCACAAAAGGCATCAGTATTCCAAATTACCACATTTTCGGCAATCCGAATCGGCACTACGCTCACAAAAGGGGCGGCTCCCACATAGCCAATATTTTTATATGGGCCTTCTGAAAGTTGCCAGCCCGTGATGATTCCCATCGTGCCACTGCCATGTCCCTGCATCTCCGTTCCTTCATAAGGATAATCCTCTGCATCTAAGTTAGTGCGCAATTCGCCACGAACAAATGAACGCGCCAAATCACGACGGATATTGGGATTGTCGTGAAAAGCAGGATGTTCAGGAAAGTAGCCCGTATCAATATGTCCGATCAACAGTTTATTTTCTAAACGACCCGCTTTGACTTCTGCCCATACATGATCGCGGGCAGCAGCCAATTGTGAGTGTTGATCATCCAAATGCCAGCCGGGAACAGGTTCTTTTTCTATACCCGCAGGTGGCCAATAGGGCAGGTAACCAACTTCTTTACCAGCTTCTTTTGTGGGCTGCAACCCGTCTTGCACCGGAAAATTATAAGCTTCCAGCGGTTCTGCTTCAATAGACAAACCATTTTGGTCAATTTTTTCCGCTATTTCGTGCACAATCTCCCAGGCAGACGGGTATTGTGTTGCATCATATTCGGCTATTGCTCCATCGGAGTTGAGGTATACGCCTGCCAATCCCTTATTGGGGCAGATGAGGGACAACTGTTGCAGGTTGATACTGCGACCTTCCGGAACGTGCAACGAGATGCGTCGAACCAATAGATCGGTACTTGCCTGCGAGGCAGGTGCAACACCGGTAAGGTTGTCAGAAGGGGTAGTATCCAAACGCTCTGTCAGTGTATTGGCGTTATTACTGCCAGTTGACGTGCCTTCATTATATTCTCCTCCAATAAATTGATGGGCATCAGGAATATGGATTTTAAAGGGTGAATACTGGTCAAATGCCGGAATAATACCACCATATTCAAAAAGATTGGGCGTTTGGTAGGGCACAGAAGATCGCAAATTTTGCGCCATCTCGGCAATGCTCATCTGATGACCGGTTTTATCTTCCAATAATTTTCTGAGGTATGCCGTAAAGAGGCCGTGCTGCAATCCATCTAACGCTACCTGGCTATCCTGACAGGCAGATAACAGCTTAACCGCTGCCTGTACGGTGCTTTTGGCGCGTACTCCGCTCCGTGTTTTAGCATATACTGCTTTGTACAGTTCTATGTTTTTTACGTAAATATCGAAGGTCTCTTTTTTGCTCAGGCTTTTCGTGCGCAAGTTATTGCGTACAACCATTTCCTGAAAAGTCGCTTCAAATTCGGCATTCAATGCAGCCTGTGCGTCATCGCCTTCGGGCAGGTCTTTGGTGACAGTACCGCTGTGACAACTGTCTGCCACCACCAGGATACGTACCCCTTTCCGAAATTGGGAAAATGCCATAGCCAGTTCATCGTCAATCAGTTGACGATCAAAAAGGCACCAGGTCTGATCGTTTAATTCATCGCCCGGTGTGAGGGAATTGAGGTCTTGTGTTTGCCCCCCATGACCGGAGTATGACAACAAGAGTATGTCTCCGGGGTGTAATTGTTCTGCGTATTCCTTTAGCAGTGCAAGCACCTGGTCGGTAGTAGCTGCTTCATTTAAAAGCAATTCAGCGCGCGAATAACCCAGCACATTTTGTGCTAGATGGTGCATATACTGTGCATCATTGACCGCCGCCACCAAGTCTTTCAATTGATTGTAGTGGGCTGCATTGACCTTGTTAAGGCCGATATGGAGTGAGATTCCGTTAGGCATAAAGATTGCTGTTTTAGTATTTTGGTGTTTTGGTGTTTTGGTGTTTTAGGCCACTGACAAATTTTTACATTTTGCTATTATTATACCGCATTCCCACTTCTTTCCAGTTAATCACATTAAAAAAAGCAGTTATGTAATCCGGGCGTTTATTTTGGTATTTTAGGTAGTAGGCATGTTCCCAAACGTCGAGGCCCAATATGGGCGTTCCTGTTTGTTTTGCAATTTGCAACATCAATGGATTGTCCTGATTGGGCGTAGAAGAAATAAACAATTTTTTATCTGATCCGATGCACAACCATGCCCAGCCGGAGCCAAAAACACCTTTGGCGGCATTAGAGAATTGTTCTTTGAATTTATCAAATGAACCAAACGAGGCATCAATATCGGTAGCCAAGGCCCCCTGCGGGAGTCCACCGGCACCCGGTGACAATGTTTTCCAAAAGAAAGTATGGTTCCAGTGACCACCCGCATTATTCCGTATCTTTTTATCTGCATCAACGGCGGTAATACGCGATAAAATATCATCTAATTCATAATCTGCAAACACTGTACCTTTTACACCATCGTTGAGGTTGGTTATATAGGCATTATGGTGCCGGTCGTGGTGAATTTCCATGGTCATTTTGTCAATGTGCGGCTCCAGAGCAGCAACATCATATCCCAATGCCGGCAAGGTAAATGGGCCGGCGCGAAGCATTTTGGGTGGTGGAATGACCGGAGTGGCTGGCACTGCGGATTTGACTTCAGCCGTTTTTGCCGCCGATTTACAGGCATTAATAAGGGGCATTACTACGCCGCTTAAGGTGAGTAAGAGGCCAGATTTCAGAAAAGTACGTTTTTGCATAGCAGATAAACATTTAAAAAAATTAAATTCAAAGTTTAATCATTCGTTGGGTAATAGACCCTTTTTCGTTTTGTAATGTCACAAAATAAAGACCAGGCACACAATTTTCCAGCGGGATATCCAAAAGATTATCTCCTTCCGAAATACTGACTGAATGCTCCGTAATAGTTTGGCCGGCAGTATTGGTCACGCGTAGCAGGGCATTCATGCTGATATCTGTTTGTATCAAAAATTGTGCAATATCGTCTGCCGGATTTGGCGTTACTGTTGCCGTAAGCAGCTGTTGCAATTGATTAACAGCAACTATGTTGCGGGTAAGAAACACGCCTTTTTGTTCACCATCTATCGGCTGACACACGTCTCCTTCACTGAAAGCACGCACCCTCCAAAATACCGCACGATTATTGATGATTTTTGGCAATTGCACAGCGGTATCTACATGCACCATTCTACTAAACAGCCGAGTGGTCATATTGGAATAAAAAAAGACTTCAGCAAAATAATAGGAGGCATTGGGTAGAGGATGCCAGCGCAGGGTTACTTTATCATAAAGTACAATTTGAGAATCAATGGGGCTGGCCAACTGCACTACCTGATCATCGGGTATTTGTAGAATAGGTGCCGATATTTGCGCATAGGAAGCGTGTTCAGTGCGCAAATTTTCGCGCATGGCGGCTATTTGTTCATCGGTAAACCGGGAAGCACAGGCATCAGAGGCATAACCCATATACAATGAAGCATCAGAACGAAATGCTACGCCATTAGGATCGCGCTGCAACAGGGTACTTACTTTTTGGTCATTGCAGCTCCACCGGTAATTGAGATAATCGGGGCGCGTATCGCAAAAGTAATCACCAGATTGATAACAATTGGAGCCATCTGTCTTTTCAACAGGATGACCATTGGTCTCCTCAGGCGCAGGAGTATTGTAATTGTGTTGGTAACCTTCCCATCCAAAAAAAGGATGGGGAAGCGAAAAGTGGTGTCCGGCTTCATGCGACCAGGTTGAATTGCCAGCACCGGAGCAGCCTTTCCCCATGACGACGGCATCTAACCAGGCGTAAGCGCAGGCACCCGCAGGATTTTGCACCACAAAAATATTAAACCGGTCAGGTATGCGGTTAGTTTCGATCAATTCCTGGCCTTTGTCGTATTCATGCGCGTACCACGAAGTATTATTGTGGTAAACAACTGCTTCGCCAGGTACAAGATAATACCGGATACGGGCTTCTTCAAATTGAGCGTTCATCTCACACAGGGCGCGAAAGGCAGATGCTAATTCAAAATACCCGGTACCGGCATTGGTGCCTACTATGTGAAAAGTGGTGGGAACATACAACCAGGTAGTGTCATCGCTTTTGCGGGAAAACAACCCTTTTGCAGCGCGATATTCTTTCAGCCAAGGCGAAATACCTTTGGTGCCACACCAGGGTTTATCCAATTCTGTCTGGCTCATGAGACACTTCCCGGAAAGGATAACCAACAAAAAACAGCATAAAAAACGATTAAAAAGCGACATTGAACGATATACGTGTAAATTTTAAAATTTATGGCAGCAAAGTTATATTTTTTTTATTAAAACTACATTTATTTTTTTACTAAATAATAAATTAAGTAATCAACAGCCAATAGTTAACCGTGCACAGTCCTGCAGACCCTTGATAATTAAATAGTTAGGTGCATTAAAATCGCGTTTATTTTAATGCACCTACTTACGACGAATGGCCAGTTTAATTTTCAACTGTATAGGATAACACAGTTGAAAACTAAGCTGACCATTTATTGACTATTTCAGCACACTGTGACCAAACAGGTGGGTTGAGATGAACGCGGTTATCGGTGAACACAATCAAGCAGTTGCGTAAAACCAACAACTAATTATTACCCCAATATATGCTTATTTCGCAGTTACCCGTACTGCAATACGGCGATTTTGAGCGCGGCCTGCTTCGGTGTCATTGCTGGCAACCGGATGTTGCGAGCCATACCCTTCCGGAGACAAGCGACCTTTAGCAACACCCATTGCCTGAAGCGCATCTACGGTTGCCTTAGCGCGTGCAGCAGAGAGTTTCATGTTTCCAACTTCGCTACCCGTGTTGTCGGTGTATCCACCTATTTTCAGGTTAACTTTTGGATACGCTTTCAATACTTCATAAATATTGGTCAACTGGTCTTTTGATTTTTCCATCTCAATTTCTGCGCTGCCTGTTTTGAAAGTCAGGCGATCGAAATTAAACCAGGTTGTTTTGTCCACCGCTTTTGAAGCATCATCAATAAAAGAGATTAATTGGCTTTCAATGCCGGTAGCGTTACCCTTAATTTCAAAACCGGAAGCCAATTTTTTCACGTAAGAAACACCAGCATTTTTCATGGAATCTGCTTTTGCCATAGCGACTTTGATGGCAGTTGAGTCAATCTTAGGCGCCTCAATTTTGACTGTCTCTTTCGGCGTATTACAGTTCTTGATGAAGTACATACCGGCAAGACCCAAGGCCACTAAAACCAGCAAAGGCCACAGCCAGTTGGTACCCCCGCCGTTATTGTTGTTATTGCTAACAGCGCCCGCACCACGTGTGGTACCACCACCGAGGCTGCCGCCATCTGCAAAACCTAACATCGAACCTAATCCGGCAGGTAAAGCATTCATGATGCTACTCTTTTCACTCACTAACAGGTTGGCTAAACCGGAAACGTTTAAGCCATCTGATTTAATGCGCTTGCTGAGCAAACCCATCACCATTGGCCCCGCTAAGCCCAGCAAAGAAGAAACCGAAGAAGATTTGATACCGGCAAAAGAAGCCAGTGCATTCAAAATGGCAGGTACCTTGCTACCGAAAAGGCTGCTCATCAAATTGCCAGCAGTATCCTTTGGGTCATTGTGCGCAAGGTTGCCGCCGCCCAAAAGGCTTCCCAGATTGCCCAGAATACCAGCGTCAAAATTAGACAATTGGTTAAAGATGCCGCCCATGGCAGCAGAATCACTACTTTTGCTCAGCAGGCCGGAAAGGATGGTAGGTGCTAAGCCGCCCAACGCTTTGCTTACACCGCTTTCGTTTTCACCCATCATGCTGGCTGCCTGGCCAATTAGTTCGGGGGTGATGTACTGTTTCAAAGAATCAAGTAAATTTGCCATGTTGTTTGTTAAATGATTTGGAAAATAATTAAATTGGTTAGTTTTTAGGGCTATTCCTCATCTTTTCATGAGTAAAACAAGGCAAAGGTAAGAAAATTCTTATCGGATATTTTAGTTTTTATTAACAATTTTATGTTAAATGCTATATATATAACAAACACTAATAGCAAGCATCTATGCTGTTATTCTTTGCATTTATTACTGGTTAATCGCAAACATCGTTATTCGGTCGCCTTAATACGTTCATTGCGGAAATAGTAACCGCAGACTGATACCCTAAAAATTAATCAACAAAAAATGTAGATGTCATCGTAATTTTGCAACCTTCTATTTCGACTTTTGTCATTTAATACAACAAATAAGATGGATGCCACTCAAACACACCGGGAACTGATTGAACGCTGTCAGGCCGGACGCCGCGACGCTCAATTTGAACTTTATCGGCTATACTCTAAAGCAATGTATAATACGGCCCTGCGTATGGTTCAACACCAGCAGGACGCTGAAGATTTGTTGCAAAGTGTTTTCATTGAAGTATTCGGCAAATTAGAAACTTTTCGATTTGAGAGCAGCATTGGTGCATGGATAAAAAGAATCACGGTCAACAAGTGTATTAATTTCATGAAAAGCCGCAAGCTGATTTTTTCAGAATTAACACAACAGGTTGACCGGGAAGATATTCTGGAAACCGAACATGATTTGCCTTTTAATATTGATCGAATAAAAAAAGGCATTACCGATTTGCCGGATGGCTACCGGGTAGTATTCAGTTTATACGCCGTGGAAGGTTATGATCATGAGGAGATTTCCCACATATTAGGCGTTACAGAAGCCACATCAAAATCTCAATACAGCAGGGCAAAAGCAAAACTAAGAGAAACACTAAAATGAGCAGACACACTATTACATCATTTATCCGGGAACATCGCCATGCGTTTGACGAGGCGACACCGGATGCGCATGGCTGGAAAAGCATTGAGCAAGCGTTGATCCGTCTTAAAACTGCCGATCGGATAGAGCAGTCAATTTTATTTGACCGCGTACTTTTGGATACGGAGGCCCCTCCTCCATCCGTTTGGGCGGGAATTGAACACCTGTTAGACACCAAAGATTGCAACCAATTAGATGATTTAGCGTGTTTTATCCGAAATAACCGGAGTGCATTAGATACAGATGTTCCTGACACAAAAATATGGAAAACGATAGAATCATTGGTTGCTGCCCCCGTAAGAACAAGACCGATGTCAGGGGTACTTCCACTTAGGTTATCGTGGTCACGCATCCTAATTCGTGCCGCCGCCGCCGCAGTATTGCTGGTTTCAGGAATTGGTATAGGGGTGTGGTACGCAAAAGGTCAACAACCAGGGACTATGGCGATGAGCGAAGTTTCATCAGAATATGCAGAGTTAGAGCAATATTATCAGCGTGAAATCACCAACAAGCAGCAAAAATTGGCTAATTTTGCCGGTTATCACCCCACAGAAGTAGGGGATGACCTTCGGCAAATGGACCAAATAATGATTGAATTACAACGTGAATTAGCCAATGTCCCTACTGGCAACCGCGAACAAGTGGTACGTGCCATGATTGAAAATTACGAAGCGAAAGCATCCGTCCTCCGGCGGGTACTGGAACAATTAGAAAAAAAAGATTCACTCACACCGGAGGATACAAACAGCAAGCAGCATGAAATTGAAAATCTTTAATCAAATGTCTCATCGTATTCATAGTACAGCCCGCATCAGCTATTTCTCTGTTCATTCGCTATTGGTTGTAAGTCTGTTGATGTGCTTTTCGGTTACTTTGTCAGCATTTGGGCCTCAAGGTGAATTTATAAAAAAAATCAATCGGGAATTTGGCACTAATGCAACCGGAATGACCGCTCTTTACAATAAGTACGGCCAGGTCAACGTAAAAACATGGGCCAATAATTCCGTAAAAATTGATATTACGATCACTATTAATGCTGGCACACAGCGAGAAGCCGATGCCATGTTCGAAAAAATTCAGGTCAATTTTACCAACACAATCGGATACATTAAAGCAGAAACCATGATTGGGCAAAGTGACTGGTGGAATCCAAAATGTGATAATTTTAAAATTGATTATGAGGTGTCTATGCCTTCCGGCAATCAACTTGACCTTAAAAACAGGTATGGTAATGCCTTTGTTGCCGACTTAAATGGAAAATTAATGGCCGAAATAAAGTACGGAGATATTCGTGCCGAAAATTTACAGGCGGATGCCGATTTATACCTTAGTTACGGAAAGGCTTTTATTTCCAAGGTGCAAAATCTGTATGGACAGATCAGTTATGGAGAATTACGGCTGACGGAAGCAAAAGACCTGCAAATGGATACCAAATATTCAGACCTGAATATTGATCGCGCCAGAGCCGTTCGTATCACTTCAAAATACGATGATTTCGATCTCGGCACCATAGATGACCTGCGCCTGCAAACAAAATACGCAGATATAAAAACCCAAAGCACAAGGGCTGCGTACATTACCGCCCAATACAGTGATGTAAAAATAGGTACAGTAACAGAAATACTAGATGCGGATCAATCTTACGGCAGCCTTCGGGTAGAAACATTAGGGCGAAATGTGCAGGATGTCAACCTCAATGGAAAATATACCGATTATAAAATCACATTAGAGAAAGGCGCTCCTTGTCGTTTTGAAATAGAATACCACCATTCTGACGTAAAAATCCCGACTTCGGCCAACATTCGCACCGAAAAAGAAGATAATAATTCAAAGTACATCAAAGGCTCCATTTCAGATAGCAATGCTAAATGCCTGATTAAGGCAAAATTGCAATACGGAGGGTTTGTTTTGAAATAGGTGTTGGCGCGGGAATAAATTAATTGAATAGGGGGTACCATAATTTTTTTTGCAAAAAAATTATGGTACCCCCTATTTAATTAATTTATTTGAGTGCTTGACATATTTGGGGGAAAGCAATATGAAATATAGGAAAACATGGGTGGTTGACAAGTTTTGTTAAACTTTTCCCTTTTAATATATTGTGGTTCCCCAAATGTGTCAAGCACTCAATTTATTTACTGAAAAAAAATACCAAATCTGACCGATGGTTCATTCGTTTATTTGACTGCCAACTGTCTGACGGTGAACTGTTTGACTGCCAACTATCTGACTGCCAACTATCTGACTATGGACTGTCTGACTGTGAATTGTCTGACTGTGAACTGTTTACATCAAAAACGCCTCCCAGGTGATGACTGACCCGGCGCTGCGCAAGGTTTCGGAAGCGCTACAATATTTTGATATGGACAGGTCAATGGCGTGTTTTGCTTTTTCTAAATCAACTTCTCCTTTGAAATAATACTTCAGGTGCGCACTTTCCCAAAGAGCAGGTTCTTTATCATTCTCACGTGTTGCGGTTATTTCAATCCTGAAATCTTCAACAATCTGGCGCTTTTTCTTCAATATCATCAAGACATCCACTGCCGTGCAGCCGCCAACGCCCAAAATGAGCATTTGCATGGGGCGAATACCCGTAGCATTACCCCCGGCTGTTTCTGGCAGATACATATTAACAGTGTTTCCGGCAGCATCCATTCCGATGGTATGACTGCCATCAGCCGCAAGTTGTATAGTGAAATTCATGTAGTGGGTATTTTTAAAAAATTAAAATTATTAATATATATAATATACTCATAATAAATCAATTATGCAGACTAAAAACATTTATTTGTTATGGTTTTTATCTGTAAATGCATTATTTTGGGGTGTTTGCATAATTTTTTTTCAAAAAAAATTATGCAAACACCCCAAAATAATGCATTCCCGTGCCGCTACTCTATCACCACCGTTTGAAGTATCCTTCCAATAATATCTTCGGTCGTAATATTTTCTGCTTCGGCCTCAAATGTCAACCCGATACGATGCCGCAACACATCGGGACAAATAGATTTTACGTCCTCCGGGGTAACATAACCACGCCTTTGGATAAAAGCCATTGCGCGGGAGGCTTTGGCCAAGGCAATACTGGCACGCGGCGAACCACCATACTGTAGCAGTGGCTTCAGTTCGGCCATTTTATATCGTTCGGGTTCCCGTGTCGCAAAAGTAATGTCCAGAATATACTGCTCTATTTTTTCATCCATGTATATTTTTTTCACCGCCTGACGGGCGCGCAGTAAGGCTTCTACGGTCAAAATTTTGGGCACCAATGGTTCTTCATCGTTCAGGTTGCGCCGCACAATCAGGCGTTCTTCTTCTAAGGTTGGGTATCCAATTTTTATTTTCAACAAAAAGCGATCGGATTGTGCTTCCGGCAGCGGATAAGTACCTTCCTGCTCTACCGGATTTTGTGTAGCCAATACCAAAAATGGTTCTTCCAGCCGGTAGGTATCAGTGCCGATGGTCACCTGTCGCTCTTGCATGGCTTCCAACAAAGCACTTTGCACTTTTGCAGGAGCGCGATTAATTTCATCTGCCAGCACAAAATTGGCAAAAATTGGCCCTTTCCGAATGGTAAATTGTGCGGTAGCGGGATTGTAAATAGTGGTGCCGACTACATCGGCAGGAAGCAGGTCTGGCGTAAATTGAATGCGACTAAAATGAGCATCCACGGCTTGTGACAAAGTCTTGATAGCCAATGTTTTAGCAAGGCCCGGCATGCCTTCCAGCAAAATATGCCCTTTGGTTAATAAGCCGATTAGCAGCCGTTCAAACATGGCGTGCTGGCCTACGATTACCGTTGCAGCTACATTTTTGAGTGGCTCCAAAAAAGCACTTTCGGTATAAATATAGCGATTCAACGCTTCGACATCAACAGCAGGTTTCATCTAATTAATAATAATGGTTATTGGCTATTGAGAATTAGTATAACTATCCAGCCGTTTTTGGCGGCATTGGCATATTGACCATTTGTGCGATGGCATTAAAAACGGATTGCCCATTTTTGATGGCGGAATCAATAACGGATCGAATCACTGCAAACTCTTGATGCAAAGATTTAAATTGGCCGGAGATTTTGATTTTGACCTTGACATTCCTAATGGCTCCTTCAGAACCATTGTTATCGAAGGGGACACGCGGGTCATAGAGGAAAGGGAAGAGCGCCTCCCTTAACTTGATTATAGCCCTAAAGAAGGTGATGGTTTGCTTGTTCTTTACCTTGTCTTTGAGGAGATGTTCTAAAATAGCAGGGTCAAGCAATTTGTTGGCTCGAAGTTCTATATATAATGCTGTTGGGTCTTTTATGTCGTAAGCAGGCAGGGTTTGTTTGAGTTTAATGGCATCTTTGAGTAAGGTTTTGAAATCAGTTGCCCAGTCTGTTTTTTCTGCGGCAATTAAATAGATGAGGTCTCGAAGCAAATGCGCCAAACAAATTTGGGTACCTTTAATGAGGGTAGAAAGTTGGGCAGCCAAACGGTCGGAACAAAGGATAGTATTGGGCAAACCATCGGGAAAAGTGTCTTTAATGACTTGTTTAGAACGGGTGGAAGCCGCAACAAGATACGTGACTAAAGCATTTTGCCAAACCCAAAACCAGTATTTGGCTTTGTTTACCTTAAATCCGGTTTCGTCAGAACCTACAAAAAACGACATCGCAATGACCTGATGTAACGCTTCATAAGCGGGTTGGGCTTTTTGTGCAGTCCGCCTGATAATATTTTCGATAGTACCTTTGCTGATCCACAGATGGCAGATTTTATTGAAAAAATCTTGAAGTCGATGAAATGGTACAAACTGATAACAACTTTGATAAACGACTAAACTTTGAACATTTTTACCATACTGAATGTGATTGATAACACCTTCGGGAAAGGCACTTACCTGATAGTATCCACAAGTACAAGCCGTACCAAAAACTTGAATTTCGGTGATTTCAGCCTTTATTTCAGGAATGTTAACGACTTGTCGCCGGGCAATCAACTCAAATTCCAAGGCAGATAATGACAAACCACAATGGTTACAAAAGTCAGGATAAATTTTTTCCGTCTTATCCGGCTTGTCACTCATTGCTAAGTTATGGCCTTTGTGACCGACCTGTCCGCCAACCGGCTTATCGCTTTTCCCCCGGAGGCTTTGATTCTTTCGGGCCAAATCGGTCGAGGGGGGGGTGTGGCTGTTCCTGCTGGTCTTGCGCGTGGAAAGTTTCAATACAAACGTCTCTAACTCCAAAATCCGGGTATCCAACTCCGAAATCCGGGTCTCCGATTGAGCCAGAGATGCTTTTAACGCAACATTTTCCGCTCTTAATGCTTGTATTTGATCCTGTTTCGTCATTTTATCACGCAAAGATAAAAAACTTATTCTATTTGATGCCTTTTTTTATAAAAAAGGCGGCTGGATAGTTACGTATTTTTTAGATACTAACTTAAAAAAGTGTCAACTACTTTTTACGCAGCATGAAGGATTCCGTTGTCTGATCCAAGAATGATCTAACTAAAATGACTAAGGAACGGTGTCAAAATAAAGTATCCGTCTTATCTGATTCCTTTT
>Ga0105046_10000897_pt1 | contig 43767 bp, 38 predicted proteins | sample MAT03_FD_78385 | JGI IMG/M metagenome (GOLD analysis project Ga0105046, IMG submission 78385) | Freshwater microbial communities from Lake Fryxell liftoff mats and glacier meltwater in Antarctica - MAT-03 (megahit assembly) | ecosystem: Environmental > Aquatic > Freshwater > Ice > Liftoff... | reverse complement strand
CTGGCCCAGTCGTGATCGCCAGGATCAGCGCGGCTCAAGGGACGATCTCTTCCCAGCGATCCCAGGAGGCCTCATCGGCGCCGCCCTCCCCGTCGCTGGGGTCGTTCGCCGCCTCGTCGTCCGCCGCCTCGTCGTCCGCCGAGGAGTCGCCCCCGGGCTCGAAGGCGTCGGGCTCGAAGGCGTCTGCCCCAAAGCCGTCCATCCCGAAACCGTCCATCCCGAAGGCGTCGGTCCCGGCGAAGCCGATGGGGAGCGCGGCGGTGCTCCCCGTGAGCGCGCGGGGCCCAGGAGGCGCTTCGTCGGGATGAAAGAAGCGCATGGTGTCGATCTCCAACAGGCCCGCCTCGACCGTGTCCGCGCCGTAGCGGCCGGTCTCGCCGAGGTGCCGGAGAAAGGTCGCCATACGACGCCGAAGCGCTTCCGGCGGTCGCCCTTCCCTGCGCGCCTCCGCTCCGAGCTCCGGCGGGTTGGGCAAGATCGTCGCCAGAAACACGGACTCGGCGGCGGAGAGCTCACCGGGGGTCCGGCCAAACCACGACATCGCGGCATCGCGTATCCCATACACGCCATTGCCCAGCTCGATCACGTTCACGTAGAGCTGGAGGATGGCCTCTTTGGTCATCGAGGACTCGACCCACCACGTGAGCAGCACCTCTTGGACCTTGCGAGCCAAGGTCTTCTCCCGGTGAAGGAACGCGTTCTTCACCAGCTGCATGGTGATGGTCGAGGCGCCGCGCACGTAGCGGCCTGCGCGGAGGTTCGCGACGAGCGCGTCACGGATGGCCCAGGGGGCAAACCCATGGTGTCGAAAGAACGACGCGTCCTCGTGGGCCAACACCGCATGAAGAAAGAAAGGGCTGGTGTCGCCGATCGGGGTCCACGCGAACGTGCCAGGGCCCGTGTCCATCTCGAAGATGTCGCCGTCGTTCTCTTGGACCCGGTGATGAAACGGGCGCTCGAAGCGCGAGGGCTCGGCGAACGCAGGGACACTGACGAAGCGACACCCATCCGCTACCTGCACCCGCATGCGGGTCGCATCGAGATCGCTCGAGTCGAGATCGAGCTCCAGCGCGCCACCGAGCGTTCCCGTCATCGACAGGCCGGAGAGCTCGCCCAAGAGCCCGGTAGGGATCGCGTGCACCGCGTCGTTACACGGGGTGGGCGGCAGCGTCGCGACGACGTCGATGGCATAGCGCTCGGGCTCCCAGATGAGGCTGCCTGCGACGCGCACCTCGGCGCCGCGTCCTGCGCCCGCGCTGCTGGGTCCGGCGCGTACAAAGACCTCGTCGATGGTCAGCTCACGGCTCAGCGGTGCCCACGAAGCGCTCCCTCGGATCGCCAACGCGATGTGCTCGATCGGCTCGGGCGCGATGCGCAGGTGCGAGAAGCCGAGCTCGGAGATCTCGAGGGTGCCCGACGCGTGCACCCCCGACAGATCGGCGCGCGCGAGCGTGAGCGTGCCCGAGATGCTGGTGTGTTCGGGCTGGTAGAACGGCAGGTGCGGAAGGAGCGGAGTCAGCACCGCGAGGGAGACCTGCGCGAGATCGATCGAGCCGGTCGCCAAGAGCGCGTCGGGCTCCACCTCGAGATTCCAGTCGATGCGGCCCGCGTCGGCCAACGTGCCGCTGCCGGTGCTGGTGAGTCGATCGCCGACCCGGACCAGCGAGAGTTCCAGCGCGTCCACGTTGGCAGACGCGTCCTGTACCTCGATCGAGAGCGCCTCGATGCCCCCGGTAAAGTCGGGGGTGAGGCGCGCCATGATCCCGCGATCGGCGTCGGCGCCGTCTTCCGAAGGAGAACGGACGCCCCGCGCACGCCGGACCCACGCACGCAGGCGCGCCTCTCGGCCCGTCTCGTCGCTCGCGAGGCGGACGCTGGCGACGCCCACCGACGCATGACGCACGCTAACCCCATGGGCGTCGCGGATCAGCGCCAGCTCGGCGCGGCTCGCCGACCACGTGGGCCCTCCGTCGACCTCGATCGCCCGGGCGGTCACCTCGAGTTCTCGGGTGTCGCTCGCGCTCTCGAGGGTCGCGTCCAAAGCGCCTACCCGGATGAGCTCGCCTTCTTCGTCCGCGAGCGTGAAGGAGACATCGTGCATCTCGATGCGAGGCAGCGCGTGTGTCGTGAGGTGCGAAGGCGCCGTATCGTCGTGTTCGTTCGTGTCCGCGTCGGGATCCGGCGAGAGATGGATCGATCCGCCGTGCACGATCACCGACTCGACGGCGCTCAAGTCACCACTCAGTGTGGTGAACGGATCGACGTCGACGTCGATCGTCTCCAGGTGCGCGTCGAGCCCGCGTCCGCGCAGCGAGAGGCCGTTCAACGTGACGTGGCCCAGGCTGAGATCGACCGAGGCGAGCTCGGTGCTCATGCCGGTGCGCTCGGTGAGCGCCGAGAGGATCCGTCGCCGTACGAGCTCGGGGCTCAAGAGCGGCAGCGCGAGCGCCGCGCCTCCAGCGAACGCGCCCGCGGCGAGCAGCGCCTGCTTCGCGCGCCGGCTCAGCGCCAAAATGACGCCCTCAGCCCCGCGGTGGGACGGGCCACGCGGCGTGCGGTGCCCGAGCGGGCGTGGTGGGCCGGGGCGCTCATGAGCGGGCCAGACATAGCTTCCGTCGCCGCCTGGGCCAAGCGCACCCCTTGGGCGCGGGTCTCTAGGAATCGCCGGGGCTGGCCGACACGTCTGTCCGTTGCCTCGCTCGCTCTTTCTGGCGAAGATGCGCCCGCCTCTCTCTGCCCCGATCGGAACCCATGAGCCTCTTCCTCAAGAAAGACCTCGCGAAGGTCATCGCCGAAGCGAACGACCCCAACATCGCCGAGGGCGCCCACGCAGGCGAGGCCCAAGGGCACGGGGGCGGCGGGCTCAAGCGCACGCTCGGCGCGTTTCACCTCACCATGCTGGGGATCGGCGCGATCATCGGCGCCGGCATCTTCTCGCTCACTGGCACCGCGGCGGCGAACTACGCGGGTCCGGGCATCGCGTACTCGTTCGTGATCGGGGGCATCCTCTGCGCGTTCGCGGGCCTCTGTTATGCCGAGTTGGCCTCGATGATCCCCGTCGCAGGCTCTGCGTACGCTTACGCGTACACCACGATGGGCGAGATGGTCGCGTGGATCATCGGGTGGGATCTGGTGCTCGAGTACGCGTTCGGCGCGGTCGTCGTGTCGATCGCGTGGTCGGGCTACTTGGTGCAGCTGCTGCACTCGCTGAACGACTTGGCGCCGGGCTATTTCCTCTTACCCGACGGAGCGCTGCTGTTCACCAAAGGCCCCTTCGAGACGGTCACGCTCTCGAACGGTGAAGAGAGCTACGGCCTCTGGAACATCCCCGCGACGATCGTCGCCATCGGCTGCGCCAGCGTGCTCTACCGCGGCATCGCGGAGAGCGCGTGGGTGAACAACCTCATCGTGGTGGTGAAGGTCGTCATCGTCTGCGTCTTCATCCTGCTCGGCATCGGGCTGGTCAGCGGTGACAACCTCTTCGTGAACCCCGAAGCGTGGGGCCTCGGGCAGCTGGTGCCCGCCGCGACCATCGCCGCCGACGGAGCGAGCCGCTACGGCTGGGGCACCGGCGGCGTCCTCACAGGCGCGGGCGTGGTCTTCTTCGCGTACATCGGCTTCGATGCGGTCTCGACCACGGCGCAGGAGGCGAAGAACCCGCAGCGCGATCTGCCCATCGGCATCCTAGCGTCGCTCATCATCTGCACGGTCCTCTACATCCTGGTCGCAGTGACGCTGACCGGCGTCGTGCACTACAGCGAACTCGGGGTCGCGGCGCCCATCGGCCTCGGCATCGATCGCATCGTCGAGCTGCGCGGCTGGAGCGACGGAGCGCGGGGTTCATTCACGGCCATCATCAAGTTCGGCGCGCTCGCCGGTCTCACCAGCGTGATCTTGGTGATGATGCTGGGGCAGACCCGGGTCTTCTACGCCATGGCCCACGATGGCCTCTTGCCCTGGTTCTCGCGCACCCACGAGAAGTACAACACCCCGCACATCGCGACGCTGGTGACGGGCGTGTTCGTCGCGCTCGCGGGCGGCATTCTGCCCATGCACTTGGTGGGCGAGCTCGTCTCGATCGGCACCCTGCTCGCGTTCGTGCTCGTCTGTCTCGGCGTGCCGCTTCTGCGGCGCAGCAACCCCGAGCAGCCCCGTCCTTTCCGGGTGAAGTGGCCGTGGTTCGTCGGCGTGACCGGTGCTGTCGCCTGCGCGTGGGTGATGTACGGCCTTCCGTCCGACACCTGGCTGCGCCTGATTCTGTGGTTGCTCTTGGGCTACGCGGTCTACGCGAGCTACGGCGTGCACCACAGCCGGGTGCGCGGTGATGTGCCGCTCACTCCGGGCTGGTACGTGGGTCAGATCGGGATCGTCATGGGTGGTCTGGTGATGACCTTCCCGCCGCCTTCGCTCGCGGACAGCATTGCCTACGAGCTGATCGCGGCGATGGCCGCGCTGGCGTTCGGGGTCTCGGCGATCATCAACGGTCGACGGCTCATGACCTCCGAAGCGAGCTGGCCGAACGCCAACTTGGTCTGGATGGCGCTGATGATCCTCGGCGCCGCGACCTTCATCCGCGGGGCCGTGCAAGCCGCCTCGCTGATCGTCTGAGCGCGCGCGAACATCGTTCAAGTAACGAGGCCGTCGTGCGATGCTCCCCGGCGCATGGCGGACTCGGGCACCGATGATCGAGAGGAGCGTGGCGAGCGCTACTCGGATCGCGTGTCGGCTCCGCCGCCCGAGTTCGACGACGGCCCCGCGGGCGAGACCCGGCAGACCCCGAAGGACGAGCTGGCGCGCTGGCGACGGATGGCCGCACGCGGCAACGATCGAACGGTGGGGGAGCCCATCGGGCCCAACACCCCGCTCGAGCCCGGACACGACCCGGCGAGCGTGACCGTCCCGGCGCTCGATGCGCATCTCTTGGGCGACTACGACGTGACCCGCGCGGTGCAGAATCCGCTCGCCCCCAACAGCGAACGCCCCGGCGCGCCAATGCCCTGGTCGCCCCGCGCGCCCGAGCCGCCGACCCGAGAGCTCCAGCTCAGCTCCGACATGGTCGCGCTCTCTCGCCCGGACGCTCGCCCGGACGCTCGCCCGGACGCTCGCCCAGAAGCTCGCCCAGAAGCTCGCCGTGACGCGACGGGTTCGATCCCGCCGCGCGCTCCTCCTCCGCGACCCGCCCTCAGGCCGCTAGCGACCAGCGTCCCGCCGGAGCTGCCGTTCGTCCCCAATGCGCCGCCGCTCGGGGTGAGTGCGCTGAGCCTTCCGTCTCACAGCCTCGCACCCGCGGCCTCTGCTGGGATGAGCCGATGGATGGCGCCTGTCATCGCCATCGTGGTGGTCGGGCTCGCGTGCGGGATCGCGGTGGCGGTGGTGCTCTGGCCCGATACCGGCGACCCCCTCGCCAATCCAAGTACCCCCACGCCGGCTCCCGCGGCGAGCGCTCCTGCGAATCCAAGTACCTCGATCGCGGTGACTCCAGCGAATCCAAGTACCCCCGTCGCGGAGGCTCCGCCCAATCCAAGCACCTCCGCCATCGCGCCTAATTCTGGGGTGGACGTGAATCCAAGTACCCCCGAGGCGCTGGTCGAGACCGGCGACATCGCCTTCGAGGCCCGGGAGTACGGCCGAGCGCTGGCCGCTTACCAAGCGGCGATCGCCCTGAACGCCCATGAGGCTCACGCGTTCGAAGGGGCGGCGCGAACGTGCATCGCGTTGTCCCGAGGCGAGGACGCCGTCCGCTTCGCCGAGCGAGCGGTCGCCCACCGGCAGCGGCGGGCCTCCTATCGGGTGCTCTTGGGCGACGCCCACCAGCTGGCGGGTCACCTCGACGAGGCCCAGGCCGCCTGGCGCTATGCGCTGACGCTGGATCCGGATGACGCAGCCGCGCGCGCCCGCCTCGAGTGAGGGGCGGCGTATCGGCCCTGGCGACGAGCGGAAAAACGCCAGCGTTGACACCATCGCCCTCGGGCCGGTACCAATCGCGGTCGATGCGAGGCGTCCCTGGTTTCCTAGGCGCAAGACGCCCCTCCGGCGCGCGGCGAGCGTCCAGCACGCGAATGCCGCTGTGGAGCCTCCTCGGGGTGCTCCTGGGGGGCCTCTTGCTTTGGCAGTCGGTCCCTTCTGTCGCTGAGGGGCAGTGCATCGATGAAGCCATCCGCGACGAGCTCAACGCGCGCCGTCGCTACCGTGGGGTGCGCGAGCGCCTCTTTCAGAAGGCGGGGCGCTTCGAGGTCAGCGTGATGGGCGGCGTGTACGCGGCCGATCTCTTGAGCGCGAGCTACCTCCTAGAGGGCGCGCTCACCTACCACGTGAGTGAAGAGGTAGGGCTCGAGGCGGGCTTCGGCTATTCACGCGCCGAGTCCACGCTGGTGCGCATCATCGAGCAGGATCGCGGCATCTCGCTCGTTCGCCTCGATGCGCCGGTCTTCATCTACCAAGCGCACCTCGTCTGGGCGATCGCGTACGGCAAGGTCCGCTGGTTCGGCGCCGAGATCGGCCGCGTCGAGTTCAACCTCGCGGTGGGCGGCGGCGTGACCGACAACCAGAGCTCGCGCGGCCTGACCGGCAGCTTCGGCGTCGGGGTGAAGTTCTTCTTCGGCGAGTGGTTCGCGCTGCGCATCGATGTGCGTGATCAGGTCCTTCAGCAGGAGCTGTTGGGAGAGTCCGCGATCGTCAACAACCTCACCGCTACCTTCGGGCTCTCGGTCTTCCTCCCCTTCGAGAATTGAGGAGACGATGCACCTGACGCTGCTCGGTTCCCGTGTCCTGCGCCTCGCCACCGTGTGCGTGGCGATCCTCGTCGGGATGGCCCTCCTCACCGACGCCGCTGAGGCCCAGCGCCGCCGTCGGCGACGACGCGCTGCCGAGCCCGAGCCCACGGAAGAGCCCGCGACCACGCCCGAGGAAGACCCCGCCGTAGAGCCTGCGGCCGCTCCCGACGCGACGACCCCGCCTGCAGCCGGTGCAGCGACGACCGCGACGACCCCGCCCGCAGCCAGTACGCCGCCGCCCGTCGTGGACCCCGGTCCGCTGCCTCCCGATCTGGGACCGCTGCGCGCCGACTGGTCGAGCTTGATGGACGACATGGTGAGCGCGCGTCAGCGCGTCGCCACCCTCGGTGAGGAGCTCTTCCGCACCCGCATGAGCGTCACCGTCCAAGATCGCGCGGGCGATGATCAGCTCCTCGCGGGCTTCTCGCTCGAGCTCGATGGCACCCCGATCTTCCACAGCGACGGCGAGATCGAAGGCGGCGATGCGGGCCGCGAAGTCTTCACCGGCGCGCTCGCGCCCGGGCCCCACGAGCTGACCATGGAGCTCACCCAGAGCGCCCGCGATGGCGCGGAATACCGCTACACCCAGCGCGACACGTTCCGGTTCATCGTCGTGCGGGATCGCCGCACCGAGATCACCATCGTGCTCGAGGACGACTCCGACATCGCGAGCTCGTTCCCGTCGGGCGGCGAGGGTCGCTACGAGATCCGCACCCGCGTCCGCGTCGCCACCCGGGCCCTCGAGTAGAGGCGTGCAGCGCGTACGACAGTGGCTTTGGGCCTTGCTCGTGCTCGGGGGCGCTGGCCTCGCGGTACATTCGACGGCGTTCGCCCAAGAGGCCGACGCGCCCACGTTGCTCGAGCAGTACTACGCCGCGCTCGGCGAGCGCCGCTTGGTGGACGCCACCACCGGCACCGACAGCCAGCTCCAGGCGCAGCTGCTTCGCGGTGAAGAGCTCGCCGCGGATGAGCAGTGGGACGCCGCCGCGCTGGTGCTCTTCGAGCTGGTCGAGTCGCCGCGCTACGCCGACTTCGAGGGCTCCGATGCCTACCGCCACGCGGAGTATTTGCTGGCCGGAGCGCTCGAAGAGCTCGGCGCGTACCGCACGGCCTTTCGCTACCTGAACCGGATCCTCTCGCGCGGTCCCGACGACGCGTACTTCGGCCCCGCCTATCGCCGCAGCGTCGATATCGCGCTCGAGGGCTCGGACTTGAACCGGGTGCTCGGCGCGCTCGAGCTGGTGGGCGAGAGCGGCCTGCCCGCCGATCCCCTGAACGAGCTGCGGTATCTGCGCGGGCGCGCTCGCTACGACGCGGGCGATCTGAACGCGGCCGACACTGCGTTCTTCGAGGTCGGTCGACGCAGCCGATTCTACGCGAACGCGCAGTACCTCCGCGGCGTGATCGCGACCCGCAACGGCAACCTGCCCGGCGCCGAGGCGCTCTTCTGCTCGATCGCCACCACCGACGACACCGAGCGCTTCACCTTCTACGTCGATGCGCGGTACTTCGAGATCCGCGATCTCACCTGGCTCGCGCTAGGTCGGGTGGCCCACGAAGGCGAGCGCTCGGCCGACGCGTTCTACTACTACTTCCAGGTCCCCAACGATTCCGAGCGAGTAGCCGAGGCGCTCTTCGAAGCCGCCTGGTCGATGTACGAAGGTGGGGATCACGACACCGCGATCGATCTCCTCGATCAGCTGCAGACCCGCTTCCCGAGCTCCCCTTTCGTCGATGAGGCCGCGCTCCTTCGGGGCTACGTGCACCTCGGTCGCTGCGAGTTCGAGGAGGCCGACCGGCTCTTCGTGGAATTCGCGGGTGCGTTCCAGGGGCTGCGCGAAGAGGTCGAGCGGATCCTTCAGAGCCCCGCGCGTCGTGATCGCATCGTCGAAGAATTGCTCGAGGCCGAGAACCGCCGCGCGGGCGAGCGAGCCCGCGGCGAGCTGCACGTCCCCGTCGAGGGCGAGGTGGTGCCCACCCCCGATCTGCGTGAGACGCTCTTGGGCCTCTTGCACGTGGATCCCACCTTCTTCCGCTTGTGGGAGGAGATCCAGATGCTCGACGCCGAGAGCGCGCGCGCCGCGAGCGTCAGCGATCAGCTCGCCGCGATCGGCGTGCGGATGCGCGGCAGCGAAGAGCCCGAGGCCTCGGCCGCCGCGGTGGGAAGCGACGCCGACACCATCGACACGCTCGAGCGTGACGCCGACACCGCCCGCACCGCAGCGCGCGCGCTGAGTGATCAGCTCGACGCGATGCGCGCCGCCGGCGCCACCCCATCCCAGCTCGAGCCGCTGGAGGTCGAGGTTCGAGCGCTCGCCGAGCGCGCCAGTGAGCTGCGACGCGGCGTGCGTGAAGCCCGCGCGGGCTACTCGGCGTTCGTCGCCACCAACCCCAGCACCGATTTTGAGCGAGTGCTCGAGGACGATCGCCGCGCGAGCTCGCGTTTCACCTCGCGCGCCGCTGCGCTGCGCGACCGGATGCTCGAAGAGGCCAACGCTGTCGCGGTGCGCGCGCTGACCACCCTGCGTGATCGTCTGGGCCGAGGCCTTCGTCAGGCGCGCATCGGACGCATCGACGCAGTGATGGGCAGCAAGCGCCGCATCGAGATCCAAATCGAGAGCCTCGCCGCCGGACGTTTCCCTGCCGAGCTGATGGATCCGCTGCGCATCCAGGGCCTCCTTCGTGACGACGAGGAGTACTGGCCCTTCGAGGGCGAGCTCTGGGAAGACGAGTACGAGGAGGACGCGGCCGAAGAGCTCGAGGGCGATCTGGCCGACGACAGCTCGATGGATCCCGAGCTCGGCGATGGTGAGCTCGAGCTCGACGACGAGACAGCCGACGACACGGGAGACGGGGAGGTCGACTGAGCGTGTTGGGCTCCTCGCGCACGTCTTCGATCGGTCGGGTCACCCTCGTGGTGCTCATCGCGCTCTTCGGCGCGAACTCTGCTTCTGCTCCCGCGCAAGCACAGCGCGGAGGCTCCGTCGACACGGCCAGCTCCGCGCGTCCCGCAGGTCTGAGCACCCCGGCCGCCGAGGCCTCGGTCACCGCAGAGGCGGAGCCCGAGCGCCGGCGTCGTGCCTCGACCGCGACCGAGAGCCTCGAAGAGAGCCTCTATCTCCGGGAGCGCGCCGACACCCTCGGCGCCGCAGCCCGGGACTTCGAGGACGCCGAGATCGAGCGCCTGTTGAGCGAGCGCGAGGGCCTGGTGCTCGAGCGCCGCAACCAAGCGATCGTCCTCTTGGAGGAGTTCGTCGCGCAGGAGCCGGAGACCGCGATCGAGATGCCCGACGCGCTCTTGCGGCTGGCCGAGCTGCGTTGGGAAGAGGCGCGCTCGAACTACCTGACTGCGTTCGCTGCGTTTCAGAATGTCCCCGAGGCCAACCGCGGGGCCGAGCCTGCGCCCGACTACACCCGGGTGATGGCGCTCTACGATCGGATCCTCACTGGGCATCCGAACTTCAGCCGCTACGACTTCGTGCTCTATATGAAGGCGTTCGCGCTGACCGAGCTGGGTCAGATCGAGAACGCGCTCGCCCACTACCGGCGCATCCTCACCGAGTTCCCCGAGAGCCGTTTTGTCCCCGACGCCCACATGGCGCTCGCGGAGACCAGCTTCGGAGACGAGCAGTGGCAGCCCGCGCTCGTCGAGTTCGAGCAGGTGCTGCTCTTTCGTGACAGCGACCTCTACGACATGGCGCTCTTCAAGAGCGCGTGGTGCCTCTGGCGCCTGGGCCGCACCACCGATGCTGCGACCCGCTTTCGTCAGGTCCTCGATCTCGGCCGGGATCGTACCCGCCTCAGCGCAGCGCAAAGGCGACGTCTGCGTGATCTACAGGACGAGGCGCTCGATTACCTCATCCAGGTCTTCACCGAGGACGAGACCAACTCGCCCCGCGATCTCTCCGCGTTCCTCACCGAGATCGGCGCCGAGCGTTATACCCAGCGGGTCCTGACCCGGCTCTCGGTCACCTACATGGATCAGGGCCGCTTCGACTACGGGATCGAGGCGTATCGGATCCTGCTCGAGATGAGCCCGGGTGATGAGCGGGCCCCCCAGTGGCAGCAGCAGATCGCCGCGGGCTTCGCCGCGATGGATGACACCGAGCACACCATCGAGGAGCTCACGCGGCTGGCCGACAACTACCTGCCGGGTGGTTCCTGGGCGGTCCAGCAGACCGATCTCGAAGCGGTGACCAACGCCGAGGCCCGCGTCGAGCGTGCGCTGCGCGTGCGATCGATGCGCTGGCACGAGCTGGGTCAGCGGGACAACTCGCGGCGTCGCTTCGAGGAGGCCGATCGGGGCTACGAACTCTATCTTTCGCACTTCCCCGAGAGCGAACACGCCTACGACCTGCGCTTCTACCGCGCGGAGATCTTGTTCCATCGATTGGAGCGCTACCCCGACGCTGGCGCCGAGTACCTCTCCGCCGCGCGCGCCCGCCCCGACGGAGAGCACACCCGCGACGCTCTCTACAACGCGATCGGCGCGTTCGAGCGGGTACGCGAGGTCCAGCTCGAGGCGTGCACCCGCACCCGCGGTACGACGCCCGGCGCGCCTGCAACCACGCCGCCTGTGACCACGCCGGCCGCAGCGACACCTGCTGTGGCGACGCCCGCGACCACGCCCGGCACTACTGCGGTCGCCAATCCTCCGGCGGGCGACGATCCCAACGCGACGCCTGAGACGCCCGACGATCCCTGCGGGGAGACTGCCAATGACCGGAGCTTCTCGGAGGCCATCGAGCTCTACGTCGAGCTCTTCCCCGACGATCCCGATCTGCCCGAGATCCTCTTCCGCCAGGGACGCCTCTACTACGATCGCGGCATCTACGATCCCGCGGTGCGCCTCTTCGGACAGCTGCTCGAGCGCTTCCCCAACAACGAGTACGCCCACGACGCGGGCGAGCTGATCTTGGACTCGTTCAACCGGGCCGCGGACTACGGGAACATCGAGACGTGGGCCCGTCGCCTCAAGTCCGCGCCGGCCTTCGCGGGCGCCGAGGCCCAAGCGCGGCTGGATGGCTTGATTCTCCAGGCCGTCTTCGCCCGCGGCGAACAGCTCTCGACCCGCGGTGAGCACGCGGCGGCCGCCGAGGCCTTCGAGCGGGCAGCCACCGAGTTCCCGGGCGATCCGCGGGCGCGCCAAGCGCTCTACAACGCGGGTCTCGAGCGTCAGCAGGCGGGCGACGTCAGCGGCGCCGCGGGCGTCTATGACCGCTTGGCCGAGCGCTACCCCGGTTCGACCGAAGGCGCGCTGGGCGCATGGAACGGCGCGCAGATGTTCGAGTCGATAGCCCAGTTCGCCGACGCCGCGCACTTCTACGAGCTATACGGCGAGCGCTTCCCGTCCGGCGAACACGCGGTCGACTCCCTCTACAACGCGGTGGTGCTGCGTCTCGCGGCTGGCGACTCCGGTGCTGCGGTGCGCGACGCCGAGCTCTTCGTCACCCGAAATCCCCGGCACGAGCTGGCGGACGAGGTGATCTTTTTGCGCGCTCGCGCCCACGCCGAAGCCGAGGAGTGGACCGAGGCCGCCCGGGTCTACCGCGACTACATCGACTCCCATGGTCGCAACAACGTCGACCGAGTAGTCGAGGCCGGCGCGCGCCTCGGTGACGTGCTCATCGAGGCGGGCGATGCAGAAGGCGCGGCTACCGCGTTCGCCGCGGCCCAGCGCACTGGCCGCGGATCCATCCGGCGCCTCTCGCCCACCGGCCGCTACTACTTGGCGCAGGTCCGCTTCCGCCAGGCCGAGGCCATCCTTCGGCGCTACGAGGCGATCGCCATCGCGGGTCCCATGGAAGGCCTCGGGGAGAGGTTGCGGCAGAAGAGCACCCTGCTCGGCGAGGCCGCCCGCGCGTTCGCCGAGGTCGTCGAGCTGCACGTGGCCGAGTGGGTGACCGCCGCGCTCTTCTCGATCGGCCGGAGCTACGAGCTCTATGCCTTGGCGCTGCGCGACTTCGCGATCCCCGAGGGGCTCAACGAAGAAGAAGAGCAGGCCTACTACGATCAGCTCGGCGGGGCGATCGTGCCCATCGAAGAGCGCGCGCTCGAGGCTTTCGAGGGCGGCTACACCACCGCGATCTCCCTCGGTATCTACAACGAGTGGACCGCGCTCTTGCGCGAGGGCCTGACCCGCTTGAACGACGTGGCGTATCCGCCGCTCCGCGAGGCGGGCATCGCGACGACCGACGGCACCGCGCTGCCGATCCCCGGTCCGCTCGATGGCCTGCGCCGCGGCGAAGCGCCCGCAGCGCCGGCGCCGCCGGCCGAGTGAACCCATCGCGCGCTGCGGGCTGACGTGGCCGGGTATCCCAGCTCGTTCCTCGGTCTCGTGGTCGACGTGGGTGACTGGTACGCGGCGATCGCGACGACGGTGCCCGAGCGAGTGCGCGTCCTTCATCCCGAAGACGTGCACGTCACCCTCGCGTTCTTGAGCGGCGTCGCGCCCGAGTGTGCGATGGCGGCGTGGGAGGCCGCGCGCACGGTAGCGCTTCTGCCGATGACGGTGCGTCTCGCGCGGATGATCCCGATGGGACCCGCCGAAGGCTGGACCGCGCTCTCGGCCACGATCGGTGTCGGTTCCGAGGAGGTCGCGAATGCCATGCTCGCGGTGCGCGACTTGGCCACCGACGCAGCGGGCGCTCGCCGCGAGACACGCGCGCCGCTGCCCCACGTGACGGTGGCGCGGCTGCACGCCAAGGCGAGCAACACCCATCGCGAGGCAGCGCGCGCTTGGGCGGATGCGCTGCTGCTCGATCCCATCGAGCTGCGGCTGACCGACATCGCGCTGTACACCGGACGACGGGAGCGTCCCGCAGGACAGCCGGCGTACCAGATCGTCGAGCGCGCCACGCTCGCCTGATCGGCGGAACTGTCGCCGTACGACGAGATTGCGCAACCTTCGCCGCGATGCTCGTCCGGTGCTTCGTTCGGCTACACTCCGGGCCATGCAGCATCGATGGAGCTGAACCTTGGCGATCTCGATCGTGCTGTTCGGTTGTGGCCCAGAGCCGGAGCCGAGCGACGGCGGCGTGCTCGACACGAGCGACGCGGCGGGCAGACACGACGGAGGCGGGCTTTGCTGTCCCATCGACATCACCGAGAGCACGCCGTGCGGCTGCTGGCGCATCGGGGGTCACGCGTCGACGCTGGCGGCGTGTCCACAGCACTGCGATGGGACCGGCTACTCCGAGCAGACCGACGAGCACGGCTGCCCGGTGCTCCGGCACTACGGACTCGGAAGCTGCCTCCCGGACATGTAGCAATGAGCGGTGTCGCCGCTCGCCAGACCTGGAGCGAGGCAAGCCGACGCTCGAGCTCGGCCTGGTCTTGCGCGCCGTCTCCGCGGTGGGCATGCGGCTAGAGCTCGCCATGCCGAGCGACGATGCCACCCATGGGTTCGTCGCGGCCGATCTCGATGACATCGTGAAGAAGGCGCGTAGCCTGCTGCCCTCGAGCTCGGCGGAGCGACCGCGCGCCCGGGCTCCCAAGCCGCCACCCAAGCGGGCTCCCAAGCCGCCACCCAAGCGGGCTCCCAAACCGCCACCCCAGCCGCGGAAGAGGGGCGCGTGACTGCGTCGTCTTTGCGGGTGCTCTTCGACCTGAGCACCCGCACTCCGTTCAGCGCGGGAAGTACTCGGGCAGGGTGTGCAGTCCACCCGCGAAGAGCGCCCACACCGCGATGAACCCGCCGCCCCACACCATCACGAAGAGGCTCAGCGCGAGCACCGGAGTCAGTACGCCGACCGCGATGGCGGGACGATCCTGTAGGCCGTGGACGCCTTGCGCTGCGCCGTAGCAGGCGAAGCCGCTCCACACGATTAGCGCGAGACGACCGAGCAGCTGAAGCACGGTGCCGATCATGGGGATGAAGCCCATGAGCAGGACGGCCTGAGCCAGAAGCGGATGACACTGGTGTAGAGGCCCACGCGCATCGAGCCCGAGAAGCTCCCCTTGCCGCCGAAGAGCTTGCCGACGACGAAGAACGCTGCGCCGTGAACCAAGCCGGTGAAGAGCGAGCTCAACACGATCAAGATAGGCAGCGAGCCGACCATCGCGCACATCGCGCCCATGCCCACACCGCGGATCCACGGGGGGATCTCATCCGCCCAAGGGGAGCTGCTCAACGAGCCGAGCAGCGCGAGGGGGAGGAGCGCCAGACCGCCAGACACGGAGCGCAGATCAGGTACGGCCAGTTGCCGATCGCGGCCGTGATCAACGAGAGCGAGAACCCCTTGCCGCTCGAGCGCTCGTCCCGCAGCGTTCGGAACGTGCCGACCGGATCGAGCGTCGAGGCCTGCACCGTCTCCCACATCCGCGAGAAGAAGTTGCCCGGCCCTTCCCAAGCGATGTCCGCAGCCGCTCCGCCGCTCGCGAGGCTCTCGCTCATGACGCGCACCGTACTCGGAATGGTCCGCGGATGGATCGCAGCATCCGCCATGTACGCGATCGAGCGCGAAGTCTGCCCTCGCGTTCCTCGACGCGAAGCCGACCTGCCCGGTAGGCTCGACGGATGGCTCGCTTCTCACTCTGTGCGCTCGTTCTGTTGATCGGCTGCGAGCCGCACGTCGAGCGACCGCCCTCGCCCGAGCACGGCGACATCTACTCGCTCGCGAACGGCTGCTATGCAATGGACGCAACGGCTGCGGGCAGCAGCAACACCCGCTGGATGATCGCCACCGAGGACGGCGCGGGCTTTCGGTTCACCGGGCTCACGCTCGAAGAGGGCTCGCGCTTTCTCCTGCGGGCCTCGGACTTGGGCACATACCTACTCTTCGATCAGGACGAGCGCTACTTGGTGGCCCAGGACGGTGTGCTCCTCCGGCAGGACGAGCGGCTCTCGGATGTCCTCTTGATCGACGACACCTACCGTTCGCCGGCGGAGTGGGAGCTCGAGGTGGCGCCGAGCGATCCGGATAGATTTCAGCTGCGTCACCGGGCCACGGGGCAGGTACTCACCCGCACGGGTCTGAGCGAGCGCGACGAGGACGCCGCGGTGATCGCGTTCTATCCCAGCGAAGGCTGCGCCGAGTTCCCCGAGCTCACGTTGGACGCCGACGGCGCGATCGATCGCACCGCCTGGGACGACGGCGATGTCTACGGCGCGGTGGAGACCCACTCCCACTTGCTCACCAACTTCGGCTTCGGCGGCGGCGGCATGTTCCACGGCGCCCCGTTTCATCGCCTCGGCGTCGAGCACGCGCTGCCGAGCTGCGAGCCCTTCCACGGGGAAGAGGGCCGAGCTGATCTCATCGGCTTTGCGTTCTCGGGTCTCGGAGACCTGGACACCGACGCGCTGCTCACCGCGTTCATCAGCGGTCGTACCCCCGAGGCCAACCACGTGACCGCGGGCTATCCCGAGTTCACCGACTGGCCCAATTCCTGGAACAGCGCGACCCACCAGACCCAGTACTACCGCTGGTTGGAGCGGGCCTATCTCGGCGGCCTCCGCCTCTTGGTGCAGCACATGACCACCAACTCGGTGCTCTGCGAGATGATCGAGGGCATCGGCGCCCAAGACACCCGCTACGAGTGTAATGACATGGTGGCCGTCGATCGGGAGATCGAAGAGACGTATGCGCTGGAGCGCTACATCGACGCGCAGGCGGGCGGCCCGGGGCGCGGCTGGTTTCACGTGGTCCGAACCCCCGAAGAGGCGCGCGCCACCATCGAAGACGGGCGCATGGCCGTGATCCTGGGGATCGAGACCTCGAATCTTTTCGACTGCTTCCTGACCCCGCGCGAGGGCTATCCTGCGTGCACCGAAGACAGCGTCCGGGCGACCCTGGACCGCTACTACGAGCTGGGGATTCGGGCGCTCTTTCCCACCCACAAGTTCGACAACGCGTTCTCGGCCGGTGACGGCGATCGCAATGTCGGCCAGATCGGGAGCTTCATCAACAGCGGGCACTACTCGAACTTCGTGACCGACTGTCCCGACGTCCCCAGCACCTTCGACAACGGCAGTCTCCTCTTCGGCGGCCTCAACATGCCGCGCGACGACTACGGCGCTCCGGCGCCCAATGACATGAGCGGCTTTGCCCGGAGTCCCCTGCTCGCCCTCTCGCCCTTCCTAGACGAACTGCAGGGTGGAGGCCTCGAGGGCGACTTCTGCCAGAACGCGGGTCTGACGCCCCTGGGCGAGACCCTGATTCGGGAGATGATGCTCCGGGGCATGCTCATCGAGGTCGATCACTTGCCGAGGCGCGCGCACGTGCGTGCCTACGAGATCTTGATGGAGGCCGACTACCCAGCGGTCGCGAGCCACGGCAACACCAACCGTGGTTTGGTCTACGACATCGGCGGGGTGTCCAAGACGGGCCTCGGCCGCTGCGCAGCGGCGGATCGGACTGGCGCGATGGGCGACCGGCTCCGTGAACGCATCGCGGAGATCACCGCGCACGGCGGATATCCGGCGGAGGGCTTCGGCTTCGATCTCAACGGCTTCGCCGGCGGCCCGAGGCCCCGCTTCGGGCCGAACAGCGACTGCAGCGATCCCCAAGCGAACCCGGTCACCTATCCCTTCACCTCGTACGCAGGAGACGTCACCTTCACCGAGCCTCACCTGGGCGCGCGCGACGTCGACTTCGACACCGAGGGCATGATCCACATGGGTCTGTTGCCCGAGCTCATCGAGGACGCGCGGCGAGATGGCGTGACCGACGAGGAGCTCGAGCCTCTGTTTCGATCGGCCGAGGGCTACCTCCGCATGTGGGAGCGCGCCCAAGCCCGCGCCGCCGCAATGTAAAAGGGGACGGTCCTCGATAGTTCGATTCCGCTTTGGCCTAGTACTTCCAGCCTCCGCTGACGAAAAGGGGACGGTCCTCGATAGTTCGATAGAGCGATTCATGCTACGGCGCACCATGCCGCGAACCGCTAGACTGCATCGGCCCGGCGGCGTGTTCCACGCCGTTTCCCGCTTCGCCCGCGATGAATGGTGGCTCGACCGACCGGGAGCTCGTGACGCCTACCTCGAGCTTATCGGGGCGGCCGTGAAGGGCTCGGACACGGAGGTGCTCGCGTACGGGCTGATGTCGAGCCACGTCCACCTCGTCCTCGTGCAAGGCGAAGCGCCGCTCGAGCGATTCTTCAAGTCCGTTCACACGGGCTTCGCGGCTTGGGTTCGGGCGCACGTGCGAACGAACAAAGCGCTCGGTCCCGTCTTCGCGGGCAGACCACGCACGGTGCTCGTCGAGGCCGACCGCTACCTGCTAGAGCTCGTGCGCTACGTGCACAACAACCCGGTGCGAGCTCGCGTGGCTCGGGCGGCACGCAACAGCGAGTGGACGAGCCATCCGGCCTACATCGGCCGGGTGCTTGCTCCCGCGTGGTTACACGTCGAGCGCGTGCTCGCGAGCTTCGGGCGGGACACTGCACGCGCCGGTGCAAAGTTCGACGTCTTCGTCGACGACGGCCGCCAAGAGACGCGGCGAGCCGAGCTGAGCGGCGCCGCCGACGCGGGTGAAGGGGCCGCCGTGCGAGCACTCCTCGGCGACGGGCACCGCGTGAGTGATGGGATCCTCGGGAGCTCCGCGTTCGTCGCCGAGGTGATCGACGACCAGGAGAAGGTGCGCGATGCCCTGTCGCAGCGCACCACGAGCCGGCGTGCGGGTCCCATCGGGCGTCCCTCGGTTCGCGAGGTGATCGACGCGTCGCTCGAGCAGTGCGGGGTCGACTCGGTCGACCTCGAGAACCGCCCGCGCGCCAGGCCCGTCGTGCACGCGAAGCGGCTCGCGATCTGGGCTTGGGTACACGAGTACGAAGGTCAGCAGGTCGAGATCGCTCGCGCGCTCGGCATGGGGACGGCGACGGTGAGCCATCACTACCGGGAAGCTGTGCGCGCGGCGGGCGACTTCGACCAGGAGTGCTCGTCGTTGGTGGCCGTCCTTCGGCGCCGCGGAAGGACCCGGCCGCCCACGAAGACGAGCGCGACGGCCGACTCGCTGCCGGTTCGCTACCTCGTGGATGTGAAGGAGAGCTGACGGCGCTGCGGGGCTCCGCGTAGTCGAAGGCGGCTGCGGGTATCGAGCCCGAACAGCGGCGGCTGCGCGGCTATCGAACTATCGAGGACCGTCCCCTTTTGTCACAACATGGTTGTTTTGCCGTCGTTTTTTGGCCTCTAGCTCTATCGAACTATCGAGGACCGTCCCCTTTTCTCAGCCATAGGCGCTGTCGCGCCGGCCGACGTGGACTTGTTCGCGCCGCTCGAGCCCGTCGCGGACGGGTTCCGTAACTACACCAAGGGTGCGTTGTCGGTGCCTGCCGAGGCGCTCTTGGTCGATCGTGCACAGCTCCTCACCCTGACCGCGCCCGGGATGACGGTGCTCGTCGGCGGCCTGCGCGCGCTCTTGGCGAGCCAGGGCGATCACGGCGCGTTCGTCGAGAAGCCCGGCACCCTCACGAGCGACTTCTTCGTGCGCCTGCTGGACATGGCCGCGGTGTGGACCCCGAAGAAGGATGATCCGAACCTCTTCGAGTGCCACGATCGCGCGACCAAGAGCGCCAAGTGGACCGACACCCGCGTCGATCTGGTCTTCGGGTCGAACTCGGAGCTTCGCGCGATAGCCGAAGTCTACGACAGCCGCGATGGCGCCAAGCGGTTCATCCCCGACTTCGTCGCCGCATGGACCAAGGTCATGCACCTAGACCGCTACGACCTGCGCTGACCTTCTCGGCTCGCGTGCGGCGTGGGGACGGCCCCCGCCGCACGCGCCGACACGACGAGCCAAGGTTCGGGCGGCGTCCGGCGTATCCTCTCGCCGATGACGGCGATCCCCAAGGTCTTGCGCATGGTCCTGTTCAAGCACGGCGTCGCCTACGTCGAGCGAGGTGGGCCCGCCGAGGGGTCGTTCGAGCTCAGCTTCGCCAAGAGCGAGATGAACGACGTGCTCAAGTCGCTCGCCGTATGGGTGGAGGACGGTGATGCTACGCCTGCGGCGATCGCGTTCGAGAAGCCCGAGAGCCCGGAGGTCGCGCTCGACGAGAAGGGGCTGAACCTGCCGGCGGACAAGTCGCTCACGGGTCTGTTGAGCGCGATGCGGGGAAGGATGGCCGTCGTTCGCGCGGCGAGCGAGTCGGGCAAGCGATCGGACGAGCGAGCCGTACGCGGCGAGATCGTCGGCATCGACACCCGGCCCTTCAAGACCGGCTGGCGCAGCGCTGTGGTGCTCGCGACGGGCAGAGGCGGCATCGAGTCGATCGAGCTCGACGACGTGCGGGGCGTGACCCTCGAAGACGACGTCGCCGCCGCCGACCTGGCGTTCCTGCTCGAGCGACGCCGCGCCGCGACCTCGCACGAGCGGCGCGCGGTGCACGTCGGCGTCGATGGCAAGGCGACAGATCTGCGGGTCGCGTACATCGTGCCCGCGCCGATGTGGCGGGTGAGCTACCGGATGATGCGGCGCGACACCGAGCACGGCGAAGAGACTGTGATCAGCGCCTGGGCCATCGTGCACAATCCACTGGACGAAGACGCCAAGGACGTCGAGCTCACCCTGACGACGGGGCAGCCGATCTCGTTTCAGATCGATCTGTACAATCCCAAACACGTCGAGCGGGTGATGGTGGAGGAGACCTCGCGAGCGATCGCCGGGCCGCCGCCGCCCATCGGTCGCGCTGCCGCACCCATGATGATGAGCGCAGGCTTCGGTGGTCCCCAGGGCGGCGCGCCCGCACCGCAGCCCGCCGCGCGCGCGATGGCGAAGGGCCGAGGCGAAGCGATGGCCATGAGCGCGAATGCAGCCGCCGACGGCGCCGCCGATCTCACCTTTCGCGGTGAGCTCTTCGAGTACCGGATAGCCAAACCCATCACCCTCAAGCGCGGTGGCTCGGCGCTGGTGCCCTTGCTGACCCGCAACGTCCCCGGCCGACGCGAACGCATCTGGCGCGAGGGTAGCGTGAGCACACCTGATCTGGTGATGGCCTTCCCCAACGAGAGCGGCGCAGTGCTCGAAGAGGGCCCCGCAGTGATCTACGACGAAGGTATCTACGCCGGCGAAGCGATGGTCCCGTATTCGGCCCGCGGCGCCGAAGTGCGCTTCGCCTATGCCAGAGATCTCTCGGTGCGCTGCTCGGCCAAGAGCCACTACGACACCGTGACACTGGGGCTCTCGTTCGGTCACGGGCGAGCGCTCGAAGATCAGCGGCAAGAGCGCCGTATCACCTTGCGCGCCGAGAGCGATCACGACGAGGCAGTGAAGGTGCTCTTCGAGTTGCCCAAGCGCGCCGAGCTGGATCCTCGCGGTCCCAAGGCTACGGAAGCGACGATGCACACCCGCCGCTTCGAGGTGAGCGTGCCCGCGCGCGGCACCGCCGAACTCGAGGTGATCGAAGTGACCCCCACGGCGCGGCACCTGGAGCTGAGAGGGTTGAGCACACCCGAACTCGATCACTGGCGTCGATTGAACCTGCTGACGCCCGAAGTCGAGGTCGGCCTAGGCGCGATTCTCACGGCGGCCCGTGACCACGCCGGCCGCCAAGAACGCATCGAGCAGCTCGAGCGAGAGAAGGCCGCGGTCTTTCTCAGCCAGGAGTCCATGAGCAAGCAGCTCGCGGTGCTCAAGGAGGGCGGTGACGAGGGCCTATTGCGCCTGCGCTACGTCGGTGATCTCGGCAAGAGCCAAGACCGCCTGCAGGCGATCGACGCCAGCCTCGTCACCGAACTGCAAGCGCTCGAGGACGCCGAACGCAGGCTGGAGGCCGCGATCGCCGCCCTGGCCCGCTGAGGCGACTTCGCTTCTCGACGACAGGAGCGCCGCAGATTTGACGCCGCCTCGCCTCCCCCGTACCAGCAAGGAGGCGAGTGCCCCCGCTCCACTCCACGCCCCCGCCGCCCAAGCCGCGCAGCGCTCGCGCGGCGGCGTTCATGATCCTCAAGATCGTGATCAGCGTGGGCCTGATGGGGTGGCTCCTTCGCAGCATGGTGATGCGCGACGGAATCGACGGGCTGACCGAGCGGCTGAGCACCCTCTCGTGGCCGTGGCTGGGCGCCTGCGTTGCGATCCACTTCGCTGCGGTTGCGGCCGGCACCCTGCGCTGGCGTGAGCTGCTCTTGGCCAGGGAGATCGATCTCCCGCTCTCGTGGCTCTACCGCACGTTCTTGGTGGGACGCTTCTTCGGCGCGTTCACCCCGTCGACCACGGGCCTCGATGGCTATCGGGGCATCGAAGTGGCGCGTCGCACCGGGCACGGCGCGACGTCAGCCGCGGTGATCGTGATCGAGAAGCTCTTCGGACTCGTGGGCATGGCGATCGTGTGCGCCGCGCTCTTGCCCTTCGGTCTGATGCAGCGCTTGGGAGTGACTGCGATCGCCGTCGCGCTGGGGATGGCCACCATCGCCGGGCTCGGACTTTTCCTGGTCGCGTCACCAGATCGCGCCATCGCGCTCGCGCGCTTTACGCCGGGTCCGCTGCGCAAGCGGGTCACCTCGATGGCGACAGCGCTCGCGGGCGCTGGCCTCGAGAGAGGGACCATCGTGCGCGCCTTGGGTCTCGGGGTGGTCACGCACCTGATGCTCTCGGCGACGTTCGTCGCGTCGGGCTTCGCGCTCGGCGTGAACGTCGGCTTCTTGGAGCTGCTCTCGGTGGGCAACGCCATCGTGCTCGCGGTGCTCTTGCCGGTCTCGATAGGCGGCGTGGGGGTGCGTGAAGGCGCGGCCGTCTTGCTCCTCAGCGGCGCCGGGGTCGCGACGACCGACGCCGTGTTGCTGGCGCTTCTGAGCTACCTGACGGGTCAGGTGCCAGCGCTGGTGGGCGGCCTGCTCTTGCTCAGCTCGGGCGCATCGAAGGCTGACAAACCCATGGAGAGCAGCGCACGGAAAGGATAGCTTCGCGCGCTACTACCTAGGAGATCGCGATGACGATACGCTGACTGAGCTGTGTGGAACTGCTCTTGATGGGGACGACGATGGGCTGCGGAAATCCGGTGAGCAGCTTGCTCGCAGAGCAGGAGGCGCTCGCCGACGACGTCTGTCCGCGCTGCCCCCAGATCGTCGGCGCCGACACCGAGTTGAGTTGCCGCGCCGCGTTGGAGTTCACCATCACCGAGACGGAAGAGACCTGCATTCGCAGCGTGTTCTCTGACAACAGCGAGGAGCTCGGCCCCATCTTCGACTGCCAGCTCGATGCGCAGCGGGACTTCCGCGCATGCATTCGCACGGCGATCGCCACGTGTCCCCCGACGCCCAGCGACGTGTCGGCGTGCAACGAGCGCGCGACCGCGGCGCGTGCCCGCTGCGCCACGCCCTCGTCTGGTACCCAGGCCGAGCTCGCGGCCTGCACTGCGGGGTGAAAGGTGATCAGGGCGGTGTGTCCTTCGTGCGCTTCGGACTACTCGGCTTCGCGAGCCCGCACCCAGGCCTCGAGCGCGACGGAATCCATCAGACTGGGATCGGGCTCGGGCGAGGGATAGGCGACGAAGTCGAAGTACATGAGTTGGGTGGCGCCGAGGCCTGGGGGCGGGTTCAGAAAGGCCATGCCCCATGCCGTCTCGCCCGTAGAGAGGCGCACCACCCGATCATGGGTTCGCACCATCTCGAGCGACCGAACGCGCAGGAACCCAGAGGCCGGGATCGTGAGGTGCGCGCTCGGTGAGCTGAGTGGGATCTCCATGCCCGACCAAGGGATCTCGGCGCTGGCCGTAGGATCTTCGAGGAGCAACACCGAGCGATGTCTCAGATCGGGCGGCACATCCAGGGTGAGCTCGACCGGGGGATTCCAGGTGCTCTCCATGAACGTCGCGACGACGATGAGTGCGCCCAGGCCCAAACCCAGGGCGACACCGAGCGCCGCGCCGAGGATGCCGGCGCGCTTGCGCAGGACGAAGTAGCCGACGCCACCGAAGAGCAGCGCGGGCGTCAGCAGGATGCAGATGCTCGCGAGCAGGATCGCGAGCGCGAGCCCTTCCATACCGTCGGTCATGGGTACCTCTTTAGCGCGTGATGCGGGGAAGGGTGCGGGGCAGCAAGGACGCGATGGTGGACAGCGCGGCGGCGCGGCTCCAGAAGCCGTCCCACATGGATCCCGACACGCTGCGCTTCGACAACACGTTCTCTCGCGAGATGCCTGCTGATCCCAGCCGGGACCTTCGACCCCGCAAGGTGAAGGACGTGATGTTCAGCGAGGTCGCCCCGACCCAGGTGAGCGCGCCGAGCGTGCTCGGGTGGTCGCCCGAGCTCGCGGTGGAACTCGGACTGCCCCCCGTGCTCGATGACGAGGCGAAGGCCACGTGGGCTCAGGTCCTCTCGGGTAATCGCGTGCTCGAAGGGATGCTCCCGATCGCGACCCGCTACGGCGGTCACCAGTTCGGGAGCTGGGCAGGACAGCTCGGCGATGGACGCGCCATCTCGCTCGGTGAGCTCGTCACCCCGAACGGTCGTCATGAGCTTCAGCTCAAAGGCGCCGGGCCCACACCCTACTCGCGCCGCGCCGACGGACGCGCCGTGCTGCGCAGCTCGATCCGTGAGTTCGTGTGCAGTGAGGCCATGCATCACCTGGGCATTCCCACGACACGCGCCCTGAGCTTGGTGGGCACCGGTGACGGAGTGATGCGCGACATGTTCTACGACGGGAACATCGAGAGCGAGCCCGGTGCGATCGTGTGCCGGGTGGCGCCCAGCTTCTTGCGCTTCGGTCACTACGAGCTCTTGGCCGACGACGGCGAGACCGAGCTCTTGGGCAAGCTCTTCGCGTACACGGTGACCCACCACTTCCCCGGGATGTCGAGCGACAGCAAGGATCCCCAGGCGGTGCTCGCGCTTTTGCGCGAAGTGGCCGAGCGCACCGTGGATGTGGTGACCGAGTGGCAGCGGGTGGGCTTCGTGCACGGCGTGATGAACACCGACAACCTGTCGATCCTCGGGCTCACGATCGACTACGGACCCTACGGCTTCCTCGAGCCCTACGATCCGGCGTGGACCCCGAACACCACCGACGCGCAGGGGCGGCGCTATCGCTACGGCAACCAGCCCGCGATAGCGCTCTGGAACCTCGAGCGGCTCGCGGAGTCGCTCGGTGCGCTCTTGCTCTCGAGCTGGACGGTGGAGCAGGCACAGCTCGCGCTCGTCGAGGTGCTGAACGACGCGCGCGAACACTCGTTCACCGCGCTTCGTCGCATGCTGGGCAAGAAAATGGGAATCGGCGACGCGATGCCCGAGGACGAGGCGCTGATCCTCGAGGGGCTCGCGCTGCTGCAAGCGCACAGCGCGGACTACACGTTGTTCTTCCGTCGCCTCGGCGACGTCGCGGTAGACGCTACCAAGCTGAGCACCGACCCGCTGAATGACGTCTGGTACGACCGATCGGGCGAGTGGCGGACGCCCGTCGAGGCGTGGCTCCAGAGGCTCGCGGCGCGCTGGTCGCTCGATCCCAACGCCGACCGCAAGGCCGCGATGGACGCGGTCAATCCGATCTACGTCCCGCGCAACTGGCTCGCACAAGAGGCGATCGACGCCGCTACCGCGGGGGATCTGGGCCCGCTGCATCGCTTGATGGAGGTGCTGAAGCACCCTTATGAAGAGCGGCCGGCGGACGCGCACTTCGCGGAGAAACGACCCGAGTGGGCCAGAAACAAGCCCGGCTGCGCGATGCTCTCCTGCAGCTCCTGACATCGTCATCACGACTCCCTCAACAGGCGAACGAACGCGCGGATCCCGGTGAGCACCTCGGCGCCCTCTTGGGTGCGCGCGACGGTGCGCTCCAGATCGTGCAGCACCTGATCGAGCCGCTGATCGTGCGCGGTCGCAGCGCGCCGCCACCCTTGGGCCTCGAGCTGGGTGCGCTCCTCGAGAGCCGCCAATTGCCCTTCGATCGCCTGACGGTGCGCATCGCGGGCATCACGCTCGGTGCGGAGTTCGGCGCGGAGATCCTCGAGCGCACCCGAGAGCGCGCGGGCATCGGCGTGAGGGACCTCGGCGTCACCGCGGGCGGCACGCAGACGCTCGTGGGTGTGGAGATAGAAGGCGTGGATGGGACGCAGCGCCATCGAGCCGATGAACGCCGCGGCGAGGATCGCGCCGAGCTCGATGCCGAGCAGACCTCCCGCAGCGATGGCGAGAACGGCGCCCACCAGATGCAGGCCGATGGCGAGGAGAAGCGCCCGCTTGGCGCTCCGCTCGGCGAACACGATCTCGGCGTCGTCGACCTCGAGACCCCGCCGCTGCGCACTCCGCTGTCGGGCCAGGGTGCTCCGCGCTTGGAAGGTCAGGTCCCAGGGCAGCTGGATGACCCCGACCAGTCCGCTGACCAGGGCCACGACGGCGACCACCCGGAGGAGCAGCGCGCCGTCGAGCCAGTGGAGCTGCTGGGCGACTAGACCCCCGAGGAGGAGAAGAAAGGAGAGCGAGGCACCGAGCCGGCGGACGAACATGGGCTCGCCATCGCACGAGCCAGTCCAGCAAGGGGTAGCTAGTTTTTCCAAATGAACTCAACCTAACAGAATCAACGTCGTTGATTCGCTGTGGCACGCAGTGCATGCAATGTCGGCATTCCGTGTAGGTCCGGTCAACGGCGTTGAATTCTGAGGCCGTCTTGCATCAGACGGCCCGCGTCCCTCTCGACAAGCGTTCTCAGTTGCACCGGAAAGGCCGGGGGCCCACACCTCCGGCCATCGGCTCGAGCCTGCGCACCCCGCGCGGCCGCCGACCAACGCTCATGTCGCTCGCCCTCAGCGAACACCCGCGCACCCAGTGGCGCGACTTGGTCGAACTCACCAAGCCGCGCATCACCTTCATGGTGCTGATCACCGCCGCCGGCGCATTCGCGCTCGCGCCGCGCGATGGTTGGTCGGGCGGACAGCTGGTGCTCGCGATGCTGGGCATCGTGTTGATCGTCTCCTCGGCCAACACCCTCAACTGCTGGCTGGAGCGCGAGTCCGACGGGCTCATGACCCGCACCAAGAACCGCCCGCTGCCGGCCGGTCGTCTTCGTGCGGAGGTCGCCCTCACCTTCGGCCTCTTCCTCGGCGCGCTCGCGGTCCCGCTCCTCGCGCTCACGGTCAACCCGCTGACCGGCCTGCTCGCCGCGATAGCGCTGGTCTCGTACGTGTGGATCTACACCCCGATGAAGCGCCGCAGCTGGTTCGCGCTCATCGTAGGCGCGGTGCCCGGCGCGATGCCCCCGCTCATGGGCTGGACCGCGGCAACCGGGAGCCTCGACGCGCCCGGCATCGTGCTCTTCGGGATCCTCTTCGTGTGGCAGCTGCCGCACTTCTTGGCCATCGCCACCTTCCGCGAGCGCGAATACACCCGGGCCGGCATCAAGGTGCTGCCCGCGGTGCGCGGCGTCTTCGCCACCAAGATCCACGCGCTTCTCTACGCTGGCGCGCTCGTTCCGGTGACCTTGCTCCTGGTGCCGCTCGGCGTCGCTGGCACCACGTACCTGATCGTGATGGGCGTCGGCGGGATCGCTTTCGCCGCCCTCTGCGCCAAGGGTCTGTGGTCCAAGACCGGCGCCGATGACATCCGCTGGTCCCGCGCGGTCTTCTTCGCCTCGCTGGTGTACCTCCCGCTCCTCTTCGCCGCGCTCACGCTCGACCTCGCGGCCCGCACGTTCTTCTGATCCGATGGCAAGGACACGTCGTATCGCCCTCGTGCCCGCGACGAGCGTGGCGATCGCATTGAGCCTCGCAGCGCTCGCGGCGTGCGGCGGCGAGACCACCCCCGAGCTCGACACCCTCTTCCGGGTCGCCGACTTCGAGCTCACCGACCAAGACGGCGCGGCGTTCCAGGTCAGCTCGCTCGACGATCAGGTCTGGGTCGCGAGCTTCCTGTTCACCAGCTGCGGCGCGACCTGCCCCACCCTCGCTGGCCAGCTCAGCAACCTCCAATCGCGCCTCAGCGGCTACCGCGGCCGGGTGCACATCGTTTCGATCACCGTCGATCCCGCGCATGATGATGCCGCCACCCTCCGCAGCTACGGAGAGCGCTTCAGCCGCGATCCTGCGATGTGGACCTTCCTCACCGGCGATCCCCGTCCCGTGCGCGAGGTCCTTCAGCGCGCGTTCCTACAGCCCGATCCCGAGCGTCGCGAGATCGAGGCCGCCCCCGGCTACGACGTCTTTCACGGGACCAGCGTGCTCCTGATCGATCGCACCCGAACCTGCCGCGGGGTCTTCTCCTTGGGCGGCGAGGGCATGGACACCCTGGTCCGCGCCATCGAACACCTGCTCTAGCTAGGGCGCGACGCGTGACGCGTGCAGCGAGGTGCGGGGTGAGCGGAGTGACCGATGAGAGACGGTCGCGGTGGCCGGCAACCTCGCCGCCGGCCACCGACCTCGCGTCAGCGCCTCGACCTCTCGCGCGCTCCCCAGCGCCGTCAGAAGTCGCCGCTCGGGCCCCACCGCGCCGGCACGCTGGTGATCCCCGAGCAAGCCCCACCCAACCGGTGGAGATCTTTGGACGCTCACCCGCCGCAACGACGCCAGCGACCTGCCTGAACGGTCTCGCTGCTCGCTGCTCGCTACCCGCTTCCCGCTTCCCGCTTCCCGAGCCCTCTCCGAGAACTTCCCCCGCTTCCCTTCCATCGGTGACACTGTCCCCTCCTAACGGAGGACCTCGTTGATGAAGACCTGTGCGGTGATCCTGGCTGGTGGTGAAGGCGCGCGCCTGAGCGTGTTGACGGCGAAGCGGGCCAAACCGGCCGTCCCCTTCGGCGGCAAGTTTCGGATCATCGACTTCGTCCTGTCGAACTGCACCAACAGCGGGCTCTTCGACGTGATGATCCTGGCGCAGTACCGCCCCCATTCGCTGATCGATCACATCGGCGCGGGCGGTCCCTGGGAGCTCAACCGCGAACGCGGCGGCGGCGTCCGCATCTACTCGCCTTACAAATCGCGGGAGGACTCGGGCTGGTTCTCGGGCACGGCCGACGCGGTCCAGCAAAACTTCCTCTTCATCAAAGACCGGCGTCCTCAGCTCGTGATCCTGCTCAGCGGCGATCACATCTACCGCATGAACTACCAGGAGCTGATCGACTTCCACATCGCGCACGGCGCCGACGCGACGCTGGCGACGATCGACGTGCCCGACGAGGACAAGTCGCGCTTCGGCGTGGTGCAGGCCGACACCGACGGGCGCATCACCCACTTCATCGAGAAGCCCAAGACCCCGGTCCCCGGCCTAGGATCGATGGGTATCTACGTCTTCGACTACCGGGTGCTCGATCGGGTCCTGCTCGAGGACCACGCGATCGAGACCTCCAACCACGACTTCGGTAAAGACATCCTGCCGCGGATGATCACCCGCGGAGAGCGGGTCTTCTCCTGGCACTACCGGGGCTACTGGCGCGACGTCGGGACCCTCGAGTCGTACTGGGAGGCCCACATGGATCTCTTGGGCAGCTCGCCCAAGTACGATCTGAATGACCTTGGCTGGCTCATCCACACCCGCAGCGAGAACCGCCCGCCCGCGCGCATCGGCAACGGCGCCACCTTGAACGACTGCCTCATCGCCCACGGCTGCGAGATCATGGCGGGCGCCATCGTCGAGCGCAGCATCCTCTCCCCCGGCGTGCGGGTGGAGCCAGGAGCCATCATCCGCGACTCGGTGGTCCTCTTCGACACGGTCGTCGAGCGCGACGCGGTGGTCGAGCACGCGATCCTCGACAGCCGCTGCCGCATCGGCCGCGGTGCGCAGATCGGCAAGGCCGGCGCCGACAAGCTCGCGGTCGTAGGCAAGAGCGCCCGGGTGCCCGCAGGGATCATCGTGGCCCCGGGCGCCGAGGTGGGCGCGGACGTGATCGCGTCGGACTTCGACGGCTCGATGGAGGTGGTCTCCGGCATCCAGCTCTTCACCAAGCGCAAGCCGCACGAGCTCTAGGCCGCCAAGTTGACGCGGTGCGCAACGCGCACGCGGCCCCTCTTTGCTGGTCATGTTTCGCTGACGCTCGTGTAGGATCCGCCGCGATGCGGACCCTTGATCGCGCCCGAGCGCGCGGCCCGAACCAACGACAGCGACGGCCCGATCACAGCGTGTGGGGAGGGCTCCGCTGGACTGCTCGCGCCGCTCGGGTCTTCGTGGCGCTGCTCCTCTGTGCGCTGAGCCCATCGGTGGCCCGCGCGACGCCGCAGGACCTCTACGGCCTCGGGGGTCGCTCCCCTGGTCTGGGCATGACGGGCGTCTCCTTCGTGTGCGACTGGGAGGCGGTCTATCTCAACCCCGCCAACCTCGCGGGCACCCGCAACCGACGCCTGGCGTTCTCAGCGAACGCGTCTGTCTACGATCTCCACGTCGATCACGAGCGCTATCCCCTCGAGGCTGCGCGCGGCACCACGATAGGCTTTCAGCTCCCCCTGCCCTTCGGCGACGTGCTCGAAGACCGCCTCGTGTTGGGCGGCGGCTTCTACACCCCGACGAACGTGCTCTTGCGCGGGGACGTGCGCTACGCCGATGTCCCCCAGTTCTCGGTGCTCAACCGGGCCCAGTCGATAGCGATTCAGGTGGGCCTGGGCTTCGACTTCCACGACATCATCGATGGCCTCCGCATCGGCATCGGGATCTCGGCGCTCGCCAACGTCTACGGAGATCTCCTGGTGCGCCTGGACGAGTCGAGCGCGTTCGTGTCCACGGTCGAGACCCAGCTGCTCACTGTGTTCTCTCCCATCGCAGGCGCGACGTTCACGCAGCCCGAGTGGGGCGTGGGCGTGGTCTACCGCCACGAGGTGCGGGCCGAGCTGAACCTGAACATCGTGGTGCGCGATCTGCCGGTGCCGCTCCCCATCGTCACTGTCGCCGGCATCATCCAGTACGATCCGGCGCAGCTCGCCATCGAGGGCTTCTGGCTGCCCGACCCCAACGTTCGGATCATCGTGAACGCCACCGCTCGCTTCTGGAGCTTCTATCCAGGCGCCGCGCGGCCCACGACCATGAACAGCTTCTTGGCGCCGGCGCCGGGCTACTCCGACACGGTCTCGCCGCGCTTGGCGATCGAGGGGACCCTGCACGACGGCAGCGTCACGGCGCAGCTCCGGCTGGGGTACGCGCTCGAGCTCTCGCCGGTGCCCGTCGCGCGCATGGCGGCCGAGCGGAACGCGAACGGAACGCCGCACCTCGATGCGGGCGGCGATCCCATCCTCACTGCGAACCGCTCACTCGATCATGATCGCCACGTCATCACCGCGGGCTTCGGCTTCGATCACGCGTTCAGCGAACATCAACACATCATCTTCGACCTCTATGGACAGCTGCACGCGGGCATCGATCGCTTGCACCCGATCTACCGGGACATGGATATGAACGCGCCACTCGATGTCGGCGTGGGCATGGTGTCGGGCGGCATGATCTTCGTGGGTGGCTGGACCCTGGCGGCGGAGTTCTGAGATGAAGAAACGCTCCACCTTCACGTTCTTCTTCGCGGTCCTCGGCGTGTTCGCGTCGCCCGCGGCGGCGCAGCCCATGGACACCTACGGCATGACCTCGCGCTCGGTCGCGATGGGTGGCGCGGTGTCGGCCGACGTCGAGGACATCTCGGCCAACTACTACAACCCTGCTGGCTTGGTCCGGGGCGATCACATGCGGATCGGCATCGGCTGGTTCGGCGCCTTCCATCAGCTCGACGTCGACGGCCTGAACAGCGGCGTCGACCCGGTGCACGGCCTGACGTTCGGCCTCGCGATCCCCGCGACGATCGATCGCAACTTCCGCTTCGCGTTCGGCCTCGGGGTGCACCTCAACGACGACCGGCTCTCGCGCACTCGCTCCCTGCCCCAGTCGCGGCCTCGATGGGAGTTCTACGACAACCGTCCCCATCGCACGTACCTGGCGGCGCACCTGGCGGTCGAGCTCTTCGAGGTGATCCGCATCGGCGGCGGTATCTCGTTCCTCTCCTATGCGGCCAACACGCTGTCGGTGCGGGGCGACCTCGACATCGCGATGCCCGACATCGGCTCGCACCTCCAGCACGAGATCCGCGCCGACCTCACCACCATCCGCTATCCCCAGATCGGGGTGCAAGTGCAGCCCATCCCCGAGCTGAGCTTCGGCTTGGTTTATCGAGGCGGCTTCGCGCTGAGCAATGTCCTGACCGCGGAGGTCGACGCCACCATCCTCTCGGGCGGGATCGCGGCGCCCTTCCCGGGATACTTCTATCTGTTCAGCGAGTCGGTGAACGCGTTCGTCCCCCAGCAGGTCTCGCTCGCGGGCTCGTGGTCGCCGACCCCGCAGTTCACCCTCAACCTCGAGGTGACCTGGGTGAACTGGAGCTCGTACATCAGCCCGGTGGGCACCTCCGACATTCGTTTGGATCTCGACATCCCGCCCGAGCTCGCCGACAGCATCTTCGTTCCCACCATCCGCGGAAGCCGACCTATCGCGGCGAACTTCCAGGACCGATTCGTGCCGCGGGTTGGCGTCGAGGGGATGGCGTACGAAGACACCAGCATGGAGTTCCGGGTGCGGGGCGGCTTCTTCTACGAGGCGTCTCCCGTGCCCCAGCAGACGGGGATCACCAATCTGGTCGACACCGATCGATTGGCGTTCTCGGCGGGCGCGGGTCTGAGACTCACCAACCTGCGGCCCCTGATCGACGGCTTCATCAGCTTCGATCTCCACCTGCAGTACGCGCTGCTCCCGTACCGGGCGATGCAGAAGACATCGCTGGTGGATCCCACCGGGGACTACGTCGCGGGGGGTCACATCTTCGCCGGCGGCCTCTCGATGGAAGTGGGGTTCCGATGAGGCGCCTTCATCTCGCCGCGCATCCCATCGCGCTCGCGTCCCTCTTCGCGCTCAGCGCGCTCGGCGTGTCCACCGGCTGCAGCTTGCTCGGCACGGCGGCGGGCGTCCCCGAGGGACTGCCGCACGCAGGCGTCGGGCCCTACCGCGATCTCACCCCCGCCGAGACCAACCTGAGCCGCGCCGGCGTGCCGGTGCTCTTGCGCGGGATGGCGAGCGAGCGCCCCATGTTGGGCGGCTTGCACCTCTTCTACGCCGCCGCCTCCACTCGCATCGAGGAGCCCGACGCCGGCGTGCCCGACGCGGGTGAGCCGCTCGATGCTGGCGACCTCGATGCTGGCGACCTCGATGCTGGCGACCTCGATGCCGGCGACCTCGATGCCGGCGACCTCGATGCCGGCGACCTCGATGCCGGCGACCAAGATGCGGGGGTCCGGGATGCGGGGGTACGCGACGCCGGCCCGCCCGTGATGCCGAGCGACGACGTCGACTGGTCGGCGTTCGACGAGGGTCGGCGGATCTTCCGCAGCCCACCGCGCGAGAACGACTGGGGCTTCGATGGAGGCACGGCCGTGCTCACCCCCGAGGGCGGCCCCGCTTGGGAGGGCGGCTACGTCACCGAGCCCTGGGCGCTCGAGACGAGCGATGGCGCGCTCCTCTACTACGCGGCCGCGGGCGGCATCGGCGTCGCGCGAGCGAGCAGCATCGATGGCACGTTCAGCCGGGTGGGGACGACGCCGGTCCTCGGCCCGACCGGCGGCGAGGTACCTCGCTGTCCGTCTGTGGTCCGCACCGAAGGCTTGGGCTTCGCACCCGAGGTCGATGGCGGCGTGCCGCCTCCGTCGCTCTTCGAAGAGGCCGCCTTCTACATGGTCTACGAGCTGGCCAGCACCATCCGCTACGCCACCTCGAGCGACGGCCTCAGCTTCACCGAGCGCGGCGTCGTCGACGTGCCCGCGCTCGAGGCCCGCGACGTGCGCGACGGCAACCCCGTGGACGTAGGCTGCCCAGGCGTAGGCATCGCGGAGCCCAGCAGCGGGCGTCGCTTCTTGCGCATCTACTACGAGGCACGGCGCGACAACGGCGCGATCTTGCTGGGGCTCTTCGCAACCAGCGACGGCGTGACCTTCGACTTCCATCCGACCCCGGTCGTGGCGGACCGAGATCGCCGCATGCCCGCACCCCACATCATCGACACCCGCCTCTCGCTGCTCTTTCATTGGCGCCCTGCGGTGAGCGCTGGCGTCTCGGTGGGTGAGCTCCGTGTGGGCATGGCCCCGGGCGGCGCGGTGCTCAGCGGCGCAACCCGCTGATAGCGCGTGCGGAGCTGAGCGAACGTGCGGATCGTGGGCGGTGAGCTCTCCGGGAGGACCTTCTCGGGGCCCGGCGGGGATCGCACCCGGCCCACCTCCGAACGGGTGCGCGAGGGGATCTTCTCGGCGCTCCAAGCCCGCGGCGCGATCGATGGCGCGCGGGTCCTCGACACCTACGCCGGCACCGCGGCCCTCGCCTTCGAGGCCCTCTCGCGCGGCGCGGCGAGCGCGCTCTCGGTCGAGCGTGATGGCCGGAACATCAAGGCCATCACTAGCGATGCGCGGAGCCTGGGTCTGAGCGCACGGCACCGGGTCCTCTCGCTCGATCTGGATCGCGGTCTCGATCGGCTAGAGAGCGAGCCCTTCGATCTCATCTTCTGTGATCCTCCGTGGGCCGATCTGGCGCGCGCCGTCGAGGTGTTGTCGCGGCTCGTGGCCATTCGACTCGCGCCGACCGGTCTCCTCGTGCTCATCCACGCCGCCCGAGACCGCCACCCCGCCATCGGACACTCGGCCACCCCGCACTCGGCTACCCAGCACTCGGCCATGCAGCAGATGGCGATCAGCGCCGACTACCGCTACGGTGACACCGCCGTCGTGATCTACGCTGCGGCCCCCGACCGAGACGACGACGACCTCGATGCGGAAGTGAAGGCGACATGACCACCGCGATCTACCCCGGCTCGTTCGATCCCATGACCAACGGTCACCTCTCGATCATCCAGAGCGGCCTGGTGGTCTTCGAGAAGCTCGTCATCGCGGTCCTCAAGAACCCCAAGAAGGAGTCGCTCTTCACCGTCGAGGAGCGCGTCGAGATGATCCGCGAGTCCTTGGCCGGTCAGGCCAACGTCGAGGTGGACTCCTTCGATGGTCTGTTGGTCGAGTACTGCAAGAGGAAGAACGCTCGGGTGGTCCTGAGGGGCCTGCGCGCCGTGGCCGACTTCGAGTACGAGCTGCAGATGGCGAACATGAACCGCCACCTCGATGAGAACGTCGAGACCGTCTTCCTGATGGCGAACGACGCGTACTTCTACGTGAGCTCCAACCTGGTGAAAGAGGCGGCCAAGCTCGGCGGCGACGTGAGCCGTCTGGTGCCGCCGCAGGTCGCTACGCGCATGACCGCCAAGCTCGGCGCCAGCAAGTGAAGCGCGCCGTCCTTTTCCGAAGGACACGCGCTTGAGCGAGGCGAGCTGGGCGGAGCACATCACCGAGCGAGCCCGGGCGTACTGGACCGAGGCGCGCCTCGCCGAGCTGTCGCGTGACAAGACGCTGCTCCTTGCGCCCATCGAGGCCGCGCCGCTCCTTCGCGCGCTCTCGATCCTGCGCGCCGACGGATCGATCCCTCCAGACCGAATGCGGAAGTACCTCCAGATCAACCACATGGTCGCGGTGCTCGGGCCTTCGATCCGTGAGCTCATCGAGACACGAGGAACCATCCGCTTGCTCGATGCGGCTTGCGGCAAGAGCTACCTGTCGCTCTTGCTCGCGTGGGTGCTGCGCGAGCGCTACCGGCATCCGGTGCAGGTGCTCGGCGTCGATCGCAACGAGGCCCTCATCACCGAGGTGCAGCGCATCACCCAGCTCGCCGGCTTGAGCTCTCTGGTGCGCCATCAGGCGGGCACGCTCGAGCAGCTCGATGTTCGCTCCGCGTGGCAGCGCGCGTTCGGGGAGGCGGCGCCCATCGATGGGCTCATCGCGCTGCACGCCTGTGACACTGCCACCGACGACGCGATCGCATTGGGCGTCGCGCTCCAGTGCACGTTGATCGCCGTCGCGCCGTGCTGTCAGGCCGAACTTGCGCGCGGGTGGGCCTCGCTGCCCCCGAGCACCAGCGACGCGTTCGGTGCGGTCCGCAGCGCGCCGCATCTGCGCCGGGAACTGGGCGCCAGCATCACCGACGCGATGCGGACCTTGCTGTTGCGCAGCGTCGGCTATCAGGTCTGGCCCATCGAGTTCGTGGGCAGCGAGCACACCCCGAAGAACACCCTGCTCCGCGCGATGCGGCGCGAGGGTGGCGATCCGACGCAGGGCCCCGCGGAGGCGGAGGCGGGTTACGCCGCACTGGTCCAGGCGACGGGCGGTGTCGAGCTCTCGCTCCGCGCTCGCCTTGCTGCGCTCGCGGGGGAGCTGCGTCATGCCTGAGGGCGACACCCTCCATCGCCTGGCGCTGAGGCTCGCGCCGCTGGTAGGTCAACGCATCGAACGCCTGACGCTACCGCGCAAGAGCGTGCGGCCCGATGCGTATGGCGGCCGCGAGATCACCAGCGTCGAGGCCATCGGCAAGAACCTCCTGATCCACCTCGAGGGTGGGGTCAGCCTGCGGACCCACCTGAAGATGCACGGCGGCTGGCGCCTGCTCGCCGCGAGCGAGCCCGATCCCAAGAGCGCCGACGTGGTGGTGATCCTCCGGACGTCGATGCATCTCGCCGTGTGCGCGAGCGCGCCTGTGGCCGAGCTGGTGCGCACCCGCGATCTGACCCAGCGGCGCGACGTCCAGGTCCGCGGTGGCCTCGGTGATCTGGGACCGGACGTGCTGGGTCCGGGCTTCGATCCGATCGACGCCGCACATCGCTGGCATGGCGCGCCCCACGCGACGCTCGCCGAGGCGCTCTTGGATCAGCGGTTGGTCTCGGGCATCGGCAACGAGTGGAAGAGCGAGCTCTGCTTCGTGGTCCGGGTGAGCCCCTTCACCCGGCCCGCCGAGGTGCCCCTACCCGTCCTCATCGATCTGGCGGAGCAGGCCCGCGAGCGCATGCGCCGCAACGTGCGGAGGCCGCGCCTCTATCCCATCGATCGCGGCCGCGCCGTCTCGCGAATCGCGCGCTTCGAGCGCAGACCCGGCGAGGGACCACTCTCGGTCTACGGCCGCAAAGGCCAGCCCTGCTACGACTGCCACGCTCTCATCGAACGGCGGGTGCAACCAGGCACGATCCCGCGCTCGACCTACTGGTGCCCGCGCTGTCAGCGGTGACGGTGCATCAGGTCGCAGCAGCATGCGACGGATCCGATGGTGGATGGCGGGTCGCACCAGCAGACATGCGCCGCAGGTGGCGGCCGAACATGCGCATCACGGCGACATGGACCACGGCCTGGGTGTTTCGGTAGATGAACCAGGGAAGCCGAGGATGGAACTCATGGATCGCGGCGATCACCATCTTGCGATCCGTGGTCTCGCGCATCTCGAGGCGCCCGCGGCCTCCGTCGCGCGCCAGCAGGCCTCCCGTGATGTAGAAGAGCTGACGGTGGGACGCACTGCGGTCGGGCGCAAACGAGAGGATCAAGAGCGGATTCGCGAGGCCCTTGATGAAGAAGCGGCAAACCCTGTCTCGATCCACCTCCACCCGCAGCGGCCGCATGCCGCCCGGTAACCAACGCATGTATTCCTCCGCGACCCAGAGCGCGTCGCGGCCGGGCGGAAGAGGAAGGCGTTGCACCGAGCGAACTCCGCCGGGGGTACGCGAGACGGGGGGCGCTGTGTAGGCCACGGGCGCTTTGGGTTCCTCGGCGCGCGTGCTCTCGTCCAACGCCCGCCGAATCGACTCGCGAAAGGGCATCCCTGGGAGTCCGGCGAGCTCTTGCAGCCGCCGATCGCGGGCCACCATCGAGTGCGCCAAGCTCTGAATGAGCGGCTTCACCAGCTCCTTTGGACTACCGGTGATCGTCGAGACCCAGAGACGCGACAGGCCGGGCGAGATCACCGGGACCTTCACCATGCGACGCTTCACCCCGAGCACTTTCGCCGTGTCCTGCATCATCTCGCGATAGCTGAGCACCTCGGGACCACCGATGTCGTACGTCTGGCCGATGCAGCTCGGTCGGCCGAGCACATACGCGAGGAGAAAGACGACGTCCGCCAGAGCGATCGGCTGGCACTTCGTGGAGGTCCACTTCGGGACCACCATCACCGGCAGACGCTTCACCAAGCGAAGCATCATCTGAAACGACGATCCGTCCGCGCCGACGACCAGACCCGCACGAAGGGTCGTGGAAGGTACACCGTGACCCGCGAGCGTGCGCTCCACTTCGCTTCGGCTCTCGAGGTGCCGAGACAACTCGGGCACATCGGGAAGCAAACCTCCGAGGTACACGACCTGCTCGACGCCCGCCTGCTTCGCCGCGCGGGCGAAGTTGTCGGCACAGATGAGGTCGAGATCTTCGAAGCGTCCCTGGGTGAGGCGCGCAGAGGGCATCATCGAGTGCACCAAGTACACCGCATAGCGGGCGCCCTCGAGACCGCGCTCCGCATCCTTGAGGGAGAAGAGATCGCAGGACCGCCACGCAGCGAAGCCGCCCCCGGGCACCCGTCCGCTGCGCGAGAGGCCGACCACCCGGAAGGTGTCGCCGAGCCGAGCGCCCAGCGCTTGCCCTACGAAGCCAGTGGCCCCGGCGATGACGACCGTGTCGCGGGTGCTCGAGATCTCGTTCATCACGCGTACCCATAGCGCCCTATGCGTGCCCTGCCATCCCCAAGGCGCCCCGTATCCCCGGGAACGGTGGAGGCGCCGGCACGACGCGCCGCGTACAGTGGGCGATGCAAGACGTCGAGCGAGACATCCGTTCCTTCGAGGGCCTGGGCCTGGGCGAGGATCAGCTCGAGGTGCTCCGCGAGCTGGGCTTCACCATGCCGACCCCGGTGCAGCGCGCGAGCATCCCGATCTTGCTGGCGGGCAAGGATCTGATCGCGCAGGCGAGCACCGGCACCGGCAAGACCGCAGCCTTCTCGCTGCCCTTGCTCGCGCGCGTGACGCTGGAAGATCGGGTGCCCACCGCGCTCGTGATCTGCCCTACCCGCGAGCTGAGCGCGCAGGTGGCGCGAGAGATTCGTAAGCTCGGCCGCAAACACAAAGGCCTCCGGGTGCTGGTGCTCTCCGGCGGCGAGCTCCGGCGCAGACAGACCCAAGCCCTGCACGAAGGCGCGCACGTGCTGGTGGGCACCCCCGGTCGAGTCCTCGATCACTTGAAGCGAGGCGACCTGAAGCTGGCGACCGTGCGCTCGGTCGTGCTCGACGAGGCCGACCGCATGCTCGACATGGGCTTTGCCGAAGACATGGACGCCATCCTCGCAGAGCTCCCCACGGTGCGACAGACCGCGTTCTTCTCGGCGACCTTTCCCCAGTCGATTGCGGCGATGAGCGAGCGCCACCAGAGCGCGCCGACCCGAGTGACCGTCGAGAGCGAGACTGAGGCACCCGAGATACGCCAGCTCGCGATCAAGACCGAGCCCTCCCAACGCCTCGAGACGTTGTTGAATGTGCTCAAGGCGTATCCCCACGACTCCGCGCTCGTCTTCACCAATTTCAAAGCGAGCGTCGCCGAGGTGGAGAAGGCCCTGACGCGCGAGGCTCGAAGCGCGGCCGCGCTGAGCGGCGATCTCGAACAGTTCGATAGAGATCGGGTGATGGCCAAGTTCCGGAACGGGAGCATCCGGGTGCTGGTCGCCACCGACGTCGCCGCGCGGGGCATCGACGTCGAAGGTCTCGATCTGGTGGTGAACTACGAAGTGCCCACCCGCCCCGAGCTCTACGTTCACCGCATCGGGCGCACCGGTCGCGCGGGCCACACTGGCGTCGCGATCTCGCTCTTGGTGCCCGCGGACAAAGCGTACGTGATGGCCATCGAGGCCCTCACCGGTCAGCCCATCGAGCGGGTCCAGCTGCCCAAAGCGAGCGAGCTCCCCGCGCGGAGCCCCGCCGCCGCGCGCGACGCGAAGATGGACACGCTACGGATCCTGGGCGGTCGCAAAGACAAGGTGAGACCCGGCGACATCCTCGGTGCGCTCACCGGCGAGGCCGGCGGCTTACCGGGTGATGACGTGGGCAAGATCGAGATCCACGACACGTTCTCGTTCGTCGCCGTCTCCCGCGCGGTCAGCCGCGACGCACTCAAGCGCCTCCAGGCTGGGCGCATCAAGGGCAAGCGCTTTCGGGTACTCCTCGAAAAGTAGCCAGCTCATCGCCCGAAGAACACCAGTGCACCCGACGCGAGGACCAGCAGCGCGAAGGGGACGATTGCGGCGGCCGCGAGCAGGCTGCGGCGCTCCTCGCTGCTGTCGGTCTCCCCGCGTGCGAGCGCGATGCGTGCTCGGCCGGCGGGCGCGAACGCGGTGGGTCCGCCCAATGACACGACGGTGAACCCCAAGAGAAAGAGCAGCAGCACCCAGCCGCTGAGGTGACGTATCAACCGCTGCCTCACCGAGTCGTCCACCCGGGTGCCTGCGGCGTCGATCTCCACGTGATGCACCCGGTTGTGCGCGCCGCGGATCTCGATCGCGTAGCGCTGCGCCAAGCGCACGACGCGGAGCTCCTCGATGGGCGCGGGCCACGGAAGGATAAGCGGCTCTTCGAGTCCGGACACCAAGCGGAGCGCGCCGGGGGTCACGGCCACTTCGAGTGAGGTGTCGGGGACCCGCAGCGTGCTGGCGTCTGTCGGGGTGAGCGACGCGACGAGCTCGCCAGAGGGCGCGGGGCCAGGCAACGGACCCGCGGGTAAGAGTGCGCTGGCGCCGATCAGCGCCAACCCGAGCAGCGGTGCGACGACGTTGGTGATGAGGAGCGCGCGGTGCATGAGCGGCAGCGAGGGTTGCTGGTGCGCGACCTGCGCGTCGCCGAGCACGGGCTCGTGCTGCACGTACGCGCTGCTCACCATACCCAGGCCGAGCGGGATGCTCAGCGGCAAGAGCGGGAGCGCGGCCAAGATCCCGAGCGGCGTCGCGGCGCGCTCGAAGGTGCGGGCCACCACGATGGCAGAGAGCAGCGCGGGCGAGAGACAGAGGGCCTGCGCCAAGAACGAGAGCATCAAGTGCGGCAGGGTGCCGCTGCTGCGCATCAGCGACGCGGACTCCAGGAGCGCACCACCCAGACGACCGCCGCGTGCGAGCAGCACCAAGGGCGCGTGTAGGAACGGCGCCGTGAACGCGACCGCGAGCGCGAGCGCGACCGCGATCAAGAGCACCCGGCGCAACGCCTCGGGCCACGGGAGCGGCGCGCTCGCGCTGTCGGCCGACGCCACGTCGGGTCCAAAGCTCAGCGCAGCGAGCCATCCCGCGCTCGCCACCACCAGCACCATCCCCAGCACCACGACACACGCGAGCACCCACTCGCGCCCCCGCGGTCGCACGCCGCGATCGAGCGCCTCGAGTTGGAGCGAGAGCAGCTCGCACACGAACCACGGCGCGAGCAACAGCCCGATGCCGCCACAGACCGCGCAAAGCGAGATCACCACCGCCGAGCCCAGCCCCAGAAAGATGCCGGGGCTCCCTCGAAAGATCCGTAGCGAGCTCTGCAGAAGCGCGATCAATCCAGCGCGAGAGTACCGCGGATCACAGGACGCACGTGGTTGCCACGGATGCGGCGTTTCTCCTCGATCTGGCGCCACGCACATCGGGATCGGGCTGGCACGAGCGCTGCTGTACGCCTCTACGTCGCTGCAACGCGGCCCCAACCAAGGATTTTCAGATGCTCTATTACGCCGTCGTCTTCTTCGTCCTCGCCATCATCGCTGGTGTCTTCGGCTTCGGAGGGATCGCCGCGGGCGCCGCCGGGATCGGCAAGATCCTCTTCGTCGGCTTCCTCGTCGTCGCCATCGTCTCGCTCTTCGCGGGCCGTAGGTCCTCGACTAACTGACGCGGGGCGCATGCACGGAGACGAACGGGTATCGTCTCCGTGCATGACCGACCGCTTCGACCGCGCTTACTACGATCGCTACTACGGCGACGAGAAGACCCGCGTCACCTCCGCCGAGGACACCGCGCGCTTGGCGCGATTCGTCGTGGGCTACCTCGAGTACCTCGGGGTCCCAGTCCGCTCCGTGCTGGACGTGGGCTGCGGGATCGGCCTGTGGCAGCGCGCTCTCGACGCGCTCGCGCCGACCGCTTCGTACACCGGCCTCGAGGTCTCGGCGCACATCGCGAAGGAGCAGGGCTGGGTCCATGGATCGCTTGCGCGCTACCGAGGGCCGCGCGCCGATCTGGTGATCTGCCAGGGGGTCCTTCAGTACATTGCCGATCACGAGATCGAGCGCTCGATCGAGAACCTCGCGCGGCTCACTGGGGGCGCGCTCTACGTCGAGGCGCTCACGCGCAGCGACTGGGAACAGAACGCCGAGCAGTCGGTCACCGACGGAGCGGTTCACCTGCGCAGTGGCGCTCGCTATCGAACGCTGCGGCGGGAGGCCGGCTTTCAGGCCTGTGGAGGCGGACTCTTCCTGCCGAGACGCTCACCGATCGTGCTCTACGAGCTCGAGCGCGGGCGGGACCGGTGACGTCTCGTTTCGTTTCTGTCACCCTGAGCGGGTCCCTCACCTCGAGAGGTCGGCCATGACGAGCGGCAAGAACGATCCACGGCCCAGCGTCCCTCCTGCGGGTGCAGCCCAAGTCGGCCAAGATCTCTTGGCCCAGCTGCACAAGGACTTCGTCGTCGAGAAGAAGTCGGTGCCCGCGGCCGATCGCAAGGTGGCCGACGCCGCGAAGGGCGCGCAGCTGGGGCAAGACCTCCTCGCGCAGTTCGCCCACGACTTCGGAGAGAAGAGGCGCGCGGACGACGCGAACCGACTGCACGCGCTCGGACAAGACCTGCTGGGCGCGGTGGCCCGCGACTTCGGATCGGTGCGGCCTCCGTCCATGAACGTGCCCGGCACGGGACCGTTTCCAGTCATCCCGGTGATCCCCGGCGCGCCGAAGATGCCGAGCTTCGAGCCGCCGCCAGCCCTCTCCTCGAGCGCGAGCTCGTCCGGTTCGATCGCGGCGCCCGCCAACGTCGCGCCCCCCCCTGGCTACACCCCGCCGATGGGACGCCCGGTGTCGCTCGCCGCGCCGCCATCCGCGGAGCTGGTGAAGGCGGAAGAAGAGCTCGCGAAGCTCGAGAGCGCACCGCTCGCCGACGACGAGGCCGCCGAGGTCGAGGCGATGCAAGGCAAAGGCGCGCTGGGCTTCTTCAAGAAGCTCTTTCGTCGCTCTTAGTCCGTCGCCCGCCGGCCACCGACCTCGACTCACTTCGTCGCGTTCACCAGCGTCGCGATGATCATATCCAGGAGGTCCCAGATCTCGTCGCTCACGCGATCTTGTCGAACACCGGCTTGAGGAGCTGAAGAAGACGAATGATGTGCGGATAGATGCTAAGCATGGGATTCGATTCTCTTCCTGACTTCGAGTCTGCTGCAACGTGCAGCCGATCGGGCCCGCCCCACCGCCTGCGCGCAGGCACGCTGGTGAATCCCGAGCGAGCCCCCTCCTGCCAGGTGGACACTCACGGGCGCTGATGCGAAGCAGAACACCCACGTTCACCGCCCGCGCCCGCAATCCGCAATCCGCAATCCGCTCCCGCAATCCGCTCCCGCGCCCGCTCCCGCAATCCGCAATCCGCACCCGCTCCCGCAATCCGCACCGCTCAGTCTGTTCGGCTCGCGGCGACCAGTGTCTCGAAGGGCACGAGCACCTCACTGCGACGATCGCGAAAGAGCACACCACCTGGCGCGGGCAGGACCCGGATGGAACCGGAGAGTGCTTCTGTCGCGGGCAGGTCGGCGAGCCGCAGCGACACACTCCGTGCGTGCTCTCCCACCGTGAAGACGTGCACGATGTTCCACGCACGGCGGGAAGTGCGCGGCGCGAGGATGTCGACGAACGTACCGTCGTCGGTCACCGCGAGGCGGTCGTCGTGACAGGAGGTCCTGGTGCTCCCGCGGGCGCGCTCGGGGGCGCAACTCGCACCTTCGTATAGAGTGAGATCGCAGATAGCCAGGTAGCCTGCCGCAGGGCTCACCCGCACCTCGAACGATCGAAGACCGCCACTCGAGGGGGTGCAGGCTTCAGCCACGCTCGGCACCGCGAGAAGTAATAGGAGCGAGGCGAGTGCAGAAGGCGTCACGCGACATACGTCCTGGTGGCCGCGTCGAACCTCTCTGTGACATCTCAGGGCTCGGGGATGTCGCGCGGGTGCGTCTCCCAGCACATCGCGACCAGACCGAGCAGCGAGAGCACCTGCTCGCGGCGCGCCTCGGGGATGGGCGCGCTGGT
>Ga0105046_10000896_pt1 | contig 43785 bp, 38 predicted proteins | sample MAT03_FD_78385 | JGI IMG/M metagenome (GOLD analysis project Ga0105046, IMG submission 78385) | Freshwater microbial communities from Lake Fryxell liftoff mats and glacier meltwater in Antarctica - MAT-03 (megahit assembly) | ecosystem: Environmental > Aquatic > Freshwater > Ice > Liftoff... | reverse complement strand
TTGGCATCCCTGGCAGGCATTGCCCGGCATTCTTTTCATCATCGGCATCTGGGTGGGTTGGTGGCTGTGGCGCCGGGGTATGGTTTGGCAGAGCGCGCAATTTGTGTTTGGCGGCGGCGTTTTATTTGCATCCTTCAGCATGCTTTTTCTGGTGTGCAACATCGAGGGATATTCTCAAAGGGCAGCCATAGAGTTTTATGAAAGCAAACGCGGCGAGGATTGTTTTGTAAAAAATGTGGGATTCAAAAGTTTTGCCCCCTTGTTTTACAGCGATAAACAGTCGCCTGGTCCGGATAAAGCCATTGACGACCAGGAAAACCTGACGCGCGGCAACCCCGGTAAAAAAGTGTATTTTGTGACCAAAGTAACTTACAAAGGCAATCTTTTGGAGTTGCAGGGTTGCAAAAAATTGTATGAAAAAAACGGCTTCGTGTTTTACGAACGTATACCTGAATAAACCCAAAAATCATGGCTTTCAATGTTCCGGACACCACACAACGCCGCATCATCATAGCTGGCGGAGGATTCGGCGGACTTACGCTGGCACGTAAACTTGCGAAACGTGACTTTCAGGTCGTTTTGCTTGACAAAAACAATTACCACCAGTTTCAGCCGTTGTTTTACCAGGTGGCCATGGCCGGTTTGGAGCCTTCGAGCATTGTTTTTCCACTGCGCAAACTGTTTCAAAAAACCGAAAACATCTTTGTGCGCATGGCCATGCTTCAAAAGGTGGAACCAGAAACCCAAACCATACATACCGACATCGGTTCGATCCGGTACGACTACCTTGTTTTGGCCCTCGGCGCCGACACCAATTGGTACGGCAACGAACGTATCCGAGCCAATGCCATACCCATGAAATCGGTGAGCGAAGCGTTATTTTTCCGCAACATCCTGTTCGAAGATTATGAAAAAGCAGTAGCCTCGGAAGGAGGTGCCCAGCGCCAATCCTTGCTCGACATTGTGATCGTTGGGGGAGGCCCGACAGGCGTGGAAGTGGCAGGAGCTTTGGCTGAAATGAAAAAACATGTCATACCCAAGGACTACCCCGACTTGAGCCTTAACGAGGTTCAAATCCACCTTTTCCACGGCGACAAACGGCTGCTGAATACCATGTCTGAAGAAGCATCGGCCAAAGCGGAACAATTCCTCAACGAACTGGGTGTCAAGCTGCACATCGACAAACTCATCACCGATTACGACGGAAAAACAGCCACCACCGCTGACGGCATGACCATTCGCACCAAGAAGGTGATCTGGGCTGCTGGCATTATTGGCAACCGTGTTGACGGGCTTCCGGACAGTGCTTGGACACGCGCCAACCGCTTGCGCGTGGATGAATACAACTTGGCTGAAGGCTTCAGCAACATTTTTGCCGTTGGAGATTTGGCTTTCCAGACCGAAGAGGCGTTTCCCGCCGGACATCCGCAGGTAGCGCAGGTGGCCATGCAGCAGGGAGAATTGTTGGCGAAAAACCTCCAAAGTTTGCGCGACAACAAACCCTTGAAGGCATTCCGTTACAAGGATTTGGGCTCCATGGCAACCATCGGCCGCCACCGCGCAGTGGTGGATTTGCCCTTTTGGCATTTTCAGGGCGCATTTGCCTGGTTTGTCTGGATGTTTGTGCACTTGTTTTCCATCCTCGGTACCAAAAATAAAGTGTTCGTTTTTTTCAACTGGGTTTGGAATTATTTTACGTACGACCAGAGTTTGCGGCTGGTGATTAAGCCCTGGAAAAGGTAAAAATCTCAAGCTTCAATGTTGAATGGTATAGCAAGTTGTGGGTTCAGGTCCCACGCTTGGATGGGACAATCGTGTTAATCATTTGCAAATTGAAATAACACTGGGCAGCACCCTTTCGAAAAGGCTTACTTTTGCAGTGTCAGAGCAGATACGGAATATCCGTGTTTCATCGATACCAACAACAAAATCCATTACCTCACCTTCTTATTCTCTGTAAAAAAATGGAAAACAGTAAAAAAATCCAGGTCGGCTTGCTGGTTCTGCTCGCCGGTCTGCTGGTAGCCAACATGTTTGGCGGCGGCTTCAAAAGCTGGTTCGGTAAATCCGAAGGCGATAAAATCCGCGAAGCAGCAGCTTCGATGAACAATGCCGGCATGGTTTCGGCGGCCCCAACCGATGGTTCGTACAACGGCGGCAATGGCAACATCCCCGGCACCAACGTTAACGTAGCAGATGCTCCCACAGGCCCTACCACCACCATCAAATACGAGAGCGACCGCTTTGATTTCGGTTCCACGGATGAAGGCGAAATCATCAAGCACATTTTCAAATTCAAAAATACCGGCAACGAGCCGCTCATCATCAGCAACGCCAAAGGTTCATGCGGATGCACCGTTCCAACCTGGCCGAAAGAGCCCGTTCCTCCTGGCGGCACCGGCGAACTTAAAATTGAGTTCAACACCAAAGGCAAACCCGGACGCCAAAGCAAACGCGTAACGGTGACCTCCAATACGGTACCCACCGAAACTTTCCTTGAAATTTCCGGCGAAGTACGCGGCAAAGAACAACCCGCCGCTAAAGGCGAATAAAAGTTTAAAGTTTAAAGTTTAAAGTTTAAAGTTTAAAGTTTAAAGTTTAAAGTTTAAGAGGATTCCAAGCTACGCTTGGAATCCTCTTATTTTTATTGTAAACCAATGGCGCTAAACACTTTAAACTTTAAACTTCAAACTTTAAACTCCAAACTTTAAACTCCAAACTTATTCACGGCCAAGTGATGACTGCGCCTGCATAAGTGAGACCGCCGCCGAAGCCGAAAAGCATGACTTTGTCGCCCGATTTGAGCTTGCCGTCTTTGATGCCTTTGCACAGGGCCAGCGGGATGGAAGCGGAGGAGGTGTTGCCGAAGTCGACCACACTTTCAAGGGTTTTGGACAAAGGGAAACCTGTTTCGTTGCTGATGGCTTCGATGATGCGCAGATTGGCACTGTGCGGCACGTACCATTGGAGGTCGTCTGCTGAAAGGTTGTTTTTCGCAAGCATTTTGCGGTATTGTTCGGCGGCAGTATTGACGGCCCATTTAAACACTTTGCGACCGTTTTGAACGATGCAGCGGTTCATGTTAAGCGGTGTTCCGTCGATGTCTGGCGCCATACCCGAGATGTAGAGGTCGATGCCTCCTTCTCCATTGGATCCGGTTATTGTGCCATGAATATTTCCTACGGGATCGGTTTCAATCAATACAGCGCCGGCGCCATCACCAAAAAGGACGCAGGAGGTACGGTCGGTGAAGTCGGTAATTTTCGACAACGTTTCTCCTCCGATGACCAAAATTTTGCGGTGTGAACCTGCTGCAATCAATCCTTTGGCAACGACAATACCGTAACAAAAACCTGCACACGCAGCATAGAGGTCAAAAGCGCCTGCTTTATGCAGTCCCATTTTGTATTGAACCCTGCACGCCATGCCCGGCATGGGCTGGTCGGGTGAAGCGGTGGAAACAATGATCATATCCACGTCGTCGAGCGTGCCGTCGTACCTGGAAGCCAGGTCTTGCACTGCTCTCACACATAGGTCGCTGGTGTATTCATCCTCAGCTGCGTGAAACCTCGTTTGAATGCCCGTGCGGGAAACGATCCATTCGTCGGTGGTATCAATAAAGGTTTCAAAGTGTTTGTTGTCTATCTTACGGGCAGGAACGGCCATGCCTATGGCCCGTAAACTGGCATGCATCATAGTGTAAAATAGGTTTACGTTTCACCCAGTGGTGAAACCGGAGAATTAAGATAATCTGTGGTGGCCAAAGTAGTGAGGGATAACTCCCGGATTATGCTCCGGATTGGTTTTGATGCATTTGGATGGGATATCGTAAAGATAATAAAAAAAACAAAAACGCGCATTTTTTAGTCCGAAGTCTTATGTTCAGGAAAAATCTGGGGTTAAAAGCAATGCTGTTTAACCCCAGTTCCACTTTAAACTTTTTGTAGCCCCGACGGGGATCGAACCCATATCTGAGGTTTAGGAAACCTCCGTTCTATCCATTGAACTACAGGGCCATTTTGAATGCGGAATGCGGAATGCGGAATGGCGAATGGCGACGCGGCACTGGCCATTGAAAAGTGTAAAGGTACGTTGCGATTCGGGTGATGCAAACGAATCGGCGGGGAATTGTAAAGAATCCGTCTGACCGATCAACATGCCACATCTGCCATGTTTTTTTGGGCAAGACATGGTAACTTTGACCATGCTTCAAATCAAACATCTTCTGTTTCCGGCCTTCGTTCTCAAGGCCTGTTTGTTGTGGGCCCAATTGGCAGTGCCTGCCGTCTACGGCAACCTTTTTGTCGACAGTACCGGCGTGTTGCGTGGCAAAGACGCCGCCGGGAACACGTTCGGGTTGTATCGGAAAGAAGCCCTGTTCACACTTTCCGGCGTCACGCCAAAGGTTAGCGGCGATCCCAACGGACTGCGTCTTCATTTTGCATCCAAAAAACTCCGCGGAGGTCAGCTCACCTACGGTTTGATACCTTACGGACAACACACCTACCCTACGGCAGTATTGCGTTTTACGGCCAGTATTGATTCGTTGGGAAACGCTTTTTTGGCCTTGCGCAAAGACCTGACCGATGGTTTAGACCACACCGGTTGGAAAAAATCCGGGTTTGGCACCATCGGGTACCGGCTGACCGATGCCGAAGGGTTGATGGTGTACGAGGGCAAACAGGCCTTCGCCGTTGCAGGCAGCAATCTGGAACCGCGTCCTACCGTTGTGCGTGGCCCCTTTGTTTCACTACAAACCCACAACAGCGTTGTCCTTTGGTACCATACATCCTCGCCCGTTCAGACCCGCATACAAACCAATCTTACAGCTGAATTCAGCAAACAACCGACAAAACGGCACGTCGTTGAGCTGCTGGATTTGCAACCCAACACAGCGTACAACTACACCGTGGAATGCGACAGCGCGAGGTTGTCCTTTCGTTTTCGTACGGCGCCTGTACCTGGTAACCGCGAACCGTTTACGTTTGCTTATGCCAGTGATTCGCGCAGCGGATACGGCGGTGGTGAACGCAATGTTTACGGCGCCAATGCGCAAATCATGCAACGCATCGGTGCTTTATCGTGTCATGAAAAGGCTGCATTTGTCCAGTTCACCGGTGATTTGGCAAACGGTTACGTGAGTGACCCCGACGAGCTCAGGCTTCAGCTCACCAATTGGATACATGCCGTGGAACCCTATTGGCATTACCTTCCGTTCAACGTAGGCATGGGCAACCATGAATCGCTGGGCTGGGCCTCCGAGTTGAACAATTGGGTTGTTATTGACGGATTTCCCTATGAAACCCATTCTGGTGAAGCCCTCATTGCCGAAACGTTCGTGAACCCCACCAACGGACCAGTGAGCGAAGACGATGCGCCGTACGACCCCAATCCCGGCATTCCGGGCGATTTTCCAACCTATTCAGAAAATGTTTTTTACTACACCTACGGTAACGTTGCCATGGTGGTGTTAAATACCGATTATTGGTACGCACCGGGATTGAAACGGAATCCTTCGTTGAACGGCAACCTGCACGGGTACATCATGGACGCTCAGTTGCAATGGTTGAAAACAACCCTGGCAATGTTTGAAAACGACCCAAACATCGACCATGTTTTCATTACTCTCCATACGCCTCCATTCCCCAACGGCGGCCATCGGCACGATTGCATGTGGTACGACGGCGACAATACCAATCGCCCCTGGGTAGCAGGAAAACCCGTAGATCAGGGCATCCTTGAAAGAAGGGATGCCTTGCTCGATCTGTGCGCCAACCGTTCTTCTAAAGTCATCGGATTTTTATGCGGAGACGAACACAATTACAACCGCATGGTGGTGGATGAAAATACGCCAAGGTATCCGGTCGGATGGGACAAGCCTCGTGTGGTACTTAAGCGACCACTCTGGCAAATCATCAACGGCGCAGCGGGTGCGCCTTTTTACGGACAGCAAAAACTGCCCTGGTCGGCATCCGTTGAAGGATTTACGGTCCAAAACGCCTTGTGCCTCTTTGATGTTACCGGAAAAAAAATCGTGCTCCGCGTGATCAATCCGGATACACTTGAAGAAATTGACCGAACAACCATACGGTAAAACTGCTTACCACTAAATGCTCACCCATTGGATCGCAGCCCGGAAACAACCTTTTAACCAACGATAAAATGACTAAACCGATCACTATACCCAAAAAGTAACCTTTGGTTGAGGCCCTAACAATCTGCATCCCTTAGTTTTACCAAATTGATGTTAAACTCCAATCGGATACTATGGCTTTGTACTTTATTGGTTTCGCCATCATTGCAACCATCCTATTTTTTGAAGGAAAACGACTTTCACACTATGGAGACTTACTGGCCAACAAGACCGGTATGGGACACGCATGGACGGGTCTGGTGCTTATGTCAGCAGTTACTTCATTGCCTGAGCTGATGGTCGGGATCAGTTCTTCGGCCATTGTTGTATCGGCCGACCTGGCTGTTGGCGACATTTTGGGCAGTTGCGCTTTCAACTTGGGCATACTCTCATTGATGGATGTATTTACACCCAAAAACCAGCCACTTTTTACCCGAGTTTCACAAAGCCATATTATGGCGGCATGTTTCGGGATTATTTTGGTGGTTATGGCCGGCTTGGGTCTATTTTTAAACGATGACGTTGTTCTCACCCCGTCTATTGGCCTGACGAGTTTATCTTTTGCGGTCATGTACTTCTGGGCCATGAAAACCATTTACAAATTTCAAAAGCAGAACGTCAACAAACAGGAACCTGAGCACCATCAGGAAAGCGGCCTGACCCTTCGACAGGTCGTTGTGCGGTATGCCTTGTTTGCATTGATCATCGTTGCCGCAGCATTGACCCTGCCTTTTTTCGCCGAACACATTGCCGAAGCTACTGGTTTGGGGAAATCCTTTGTGGAAATCTTATTTCTAGCCGCTACAACCTCACCGCCTGAAATTGCCGTGTCGCTGGCTGCTCTGCGCATGGGCGCTCTCGATATGGCCATCGGAAATTTGCTTGGAAGCAATATTTTCAACATCTTCATTCTGTTTCTCGACGATATCTTTTACACAAGCGGCCACATCCTGAAAGACGCTTCTGAGGCCAACCTGGTTACGGTATTTTTTGTTGTTTTGATGACTGCTGTGGCCATCATGGGACTTGTTTTCCCAAGCCGTGAAAAGAAAATCTTTATGGCATGGGACACCTTCACCATCTTTTCGCTTTACATCCTCAACATGTTTTTGTTGTGTAAATTATCCTAAAAAATGACCGTTTACAATCGACCATTTTCGGAACTTTTGTCCGAATTGAACGCCTCCAACGAGGGTTTAACACAAAAAGAGGTTCAGCAAAGGCTGGCGCAATACGGCTACAACGAACTGGTAGAAAAAAAGAAAATTCCGGCTTGGCTGCTTTTCCTGCGCCAGTTCAAGGATTTCATGATTTTAATCCTCGCCGTAGCCGCTCTTTTGTCGGGTTTTGTGGGTGAAGTGACCGACACGATCATCATTTTTCTGATCATTCTGCTCAATGCCATCGTAGGTTTTATCCAGGAATACCGGGCCGAAAAGGCCATGGAAGCCCTTAAAAAACTTTCAATCACCCAAACACAGGTTGAAAGGGACAATCAAACCATGATCATCGCCTCCACCGAACTTGTACCGGGCGATGTGGTGTTACTGGAAGCAGGCAACGTTGTACCTGCCGACATGCGCCTTTTCGAAACCCATGCCTTCCACATCGACGAGTCGTCGCTGACAGGCGAATCTGTGCCTGCCGACAAAACGGACAAGGATATGTCCGGAAACGATGTTCCGCTCGGCGACCAGTTCAACATGGCGTTCAAAGGCACCCTGGTGACCAGCGGCCGGGCAAAAGGCCTCGTGTCAGCCACAGGCATGAAAACCGAGTTGGGAAAAATAGCCGGTATGCTGCAGGAAGAAGAAGTTCCCACACCGTTGCAGGTTCGCATGAAAAAGTTTGGAAAAAACCTCTCCTACATCGTATTGCTGATCTGTGTAGTGCTGTTTGTTTCCGGACTCCTGCGCGGCGAAGACCCCTTCAAAATTCTGCTGCTTTCGGTCAGCTTGGCTGTTGCTGCCATACCTGAAGCCCTTCCAGCCCTGATCACAATTGCTTTGTCCAGGGGTGCTTCTAGACTGGCAAAAAAAAACGCACTGGTGCGGAAACTGCCCGCCGTTGAAACGCTGGGGTCTGTTTCCTTCATTTGCAGCGACAAAACGGGTACGCTTACGCAAAACAAAATGCGTGTGGTGGATGTGTATGAAGGTAAGTCGCAAGACATCGGCACAAAAATAACTTTGCTCAAACTTGCCATGGCATTGAACCACGACATCAAGTTCAACGACATGAACGAACCCTTCGGAGAACCTACCGAGCTTGCACTGGTTGAAAAAAGCATTGAAGAGCTTACGTTTAAAGAGTTTCACAAATATTTTTTGAAATACGCCCGCGTCGCTGAATTGCCCTTCGATTCCGACCGGAAATGCATGACAACCGTGCACCATTACGATGGAAAATTCATCCTGTTTACCAAAGGAGCAACCGAATCCATCAGCGACACCCTGCACAACCAACAAGAAAAAGATGTTCTTAAGAAATTGTCCGACGAATGGGCCAACAAAGGCATCAGGGTTATTGCTTATGCTTACCAGTTACTAGATAAACTTCCGGAACCTTTCAATTACCAAACCGTAGAACAGGACCTGCATTTTATTGGTCTTACCGGTCTGTTGGACCCCGCGCGGGAAGAAGTCAAAGAGGCCATTAAGGAATGTAAAACTGCCGGCATCAAAACGGTGATGATTACCGGCGACCATCCAGCAACAGCCAAAGCCATTGCCCGGGAAATTGGGATTTTGGACAACAAAGGTTTGGTGCTCACCGGCGCCGAATTGAAAAACCTCGACGACGAATCCTTCCTGAAACAGGTAGAACAAACAGCCGTTTATGCACGTGTATCGCCCGACCAAAAACTGCGCATCGTACGGGCGCTGCAACTCAAAGGGCACTTTGCAGCCATGACCGGCGACGGTGTAAACGATGCCCCATCCCTAAGAGCCGCCAACATCGGCATAGCCATGGGCATCAACGGTACCGATGTAAGCAAAGAAGCTGCGCATTTGATTTTGCTTGACGATAATTTTGCTACGATTGTTAAAGCCGTAAAAGAAGGTCGCAGAATTTTCGACAACATTCGAAAATTTATAAAATACATCATGACTTGCAACGGCGCCGAGATATGGACCATCCTTCTCGCTCCTTTTTTAGGCTTGCCGATTCCTTTGCTTCCGATCCACATCTTATGGATCAATCTGGTTACCGACGGTTTGCCAGCCCTTGCATTGGCCAATGAAAAAGCGGAACCCGATGTCATGAACAAATCCCCCCGACCGCCAGGTGAAAGTTTGTTTTCCGATGGCGTGGGCTACCACATCATTTGGGTTGGCATCCTTATGGCAGGTGTGACCCTGGGAATCCAAGCCTGGTCTATCAAACACGACATGGGACATTGGCAAACCATGGTATTTACTGTTTTAGCCTTATCGCAATTGGGCCACGTATTGGCTATACGCAGTGATCGGACTTTCCTTTACAAACAAGGCCTTTTCAGCAACATGCCTTTGATCGGCTCCGTACTGATGACGTTTGTTTTGCAAATGCTTATCGTTTACGTGCCATTCCTGAACGATGTTTTCAAAACCCAACCATTAAGCCTGAAAGAACTGGGCATTTGCATCGCTGTTTCCATGGTGGTATTTCACGCCGTAGAGCTGGAGAAATGGGTAAAAATGCATTTTTTGAAAAAACCGAACCCTAAACTTTAAACTTTTTCATCTGCCCCTTTTTCCAATTTCAACCACTTCCATACCGAAAATTTTTCCTGCTTCCATTTTAAACCGCACCAACGTTTTCACCTGGTGCCAGCCTTCATTGCCGCAGGCGCCCGGATTGATGTGCAGGAAATGCAGCTTCGGATCGGGCATCACCTTGAGGATGTGCGAATGACCGCTGATGAAAATGCCGTTTACCGGCGGGTCGGCCAGCAACAACGGGCGCACCCGCGGGTGGTATTTGCCCGGGTAGCCTCCAATGTGCGTCATGTAAACAGGAATGCCTTCCAGCTCAAATCGCAGGTCCAGCGGCACTTCACGCCTTATTTCTGCCCCGTCGATGTTTCCGTATACGCCGCGCAAGGGTTTGAAATCGCGCAATTGGTCGAGCAATGCCAACGTACCAAAATCGCCGGCATGCCAGATTTCGTCGCATTCCTCAAAATAATGAAAAACCTTATCGTCGAGGAAACTGTGGGTATCGGACATCAATCCTATGTATTTCATGGGCTTTGTTGGGCAGTTATTCCACCATCAGGTTGCAGCCTCGCAGCTCGGAGGTATCAAGCCTTCCAAACACCTCGAAGGTGCCGTCGGCATAAACACGTCCGAGGTCTTCCGTGGCGATGAAGGCGCAGGTGTCCACGTTGGCCAGATCAATCATGTTTAAAACGCCGCTTTTGCCAGGCGCCACCACAAAAAACGGATCGTTGGCTTCGGTGGCTACCAAACGAAGACTTGGCGCCGGGGTGAACCGTTCACCGCCCTGCGCATAGGCTTGTGAAAAAAGCTCCGTCATACCGTATTCTGAATGGATGGTTTCGCAATTTAACGCCTCCTTCAAAGTTTGGTGCAACTCCGCTCGTGTTATTTCCCTGCGCCTGCCTTTCATGCCTCCTGTTTCCATCACAGTTATGCTGCTCAGGTCCATGGGAAACACTTCAGCAAAATCGAGCAGGGCATAGCTCACACCCAACAGGAGGGTACGCCTGCCGCGCTCGATGCAGCGTTTGAGGGTCGATTGCAATCTTTGGAAATCATGGAGAAAAAAGCCGCTCTCCGGGTGGCGTGAGTTGCGGATGAATTCATCGGCCATGGCAACCAGCGAAGATCCTCCGCGTTCGAGGTAAGAAGGCAACAAAGCAAGGAAACACCAATCGTCGGGATCGCCGTAAAAATGGTCAAAACCGCGACGCGTATTTTGCAAGTACCAAACGGGGTCGCGGACGAGGTGTTGCGACGGTGTTTGTCCTGTGGTGCCGCTGCTGCTGAACGCTGTTTCGGGCGTCCAGGAACCAGTTTGAACCGCCCTGGTTTTGAAAAATGCGATGGGCAAAAAAGGGATATCCTCCAGACGGTTAACGGCCTCTGGCTTCCGGCCGAGCAGCATGAGGTAACGGTTGTAAAGTTCGTTGTACCTCGATTGGTACCGAAACAGAGCCAATGCCGTAGATTCGAAGGTATGGGGCGACAAATTCGCCACACGCGGCAATAAATCTTCCCTTTCAGAGGTTTGCATGATGCGCAATAAGCTTAAATTGGGCACAAAATAAACACAAATTTTAAAGGCATGTCCACCAAGCCGTTTCTCAAATACCGCCTTCCTGGCACAGTGTTCTTACTCGCCTTAGCAATGACCTATTGCGTCCAGCCACCCGATTACCCCGACGAGCCGGTGATCGAGTTTGTAACCCTTTCCAAAAACGTGATGGAACAAACCACTTTCGGCACCGACAGCGTGGTTATAACCTTCGATTTTACCGACGGCGATGGCGATCTCGGCTTCCAAGACACGTCAGCCAGCATCTTTATTGTTGATGGTCGCGATTCATTTTTGAAGCCGTCTTACCGTATTCCATACGTTGAGCAACAAGGTACAGGCAACGGCATTTCAGGCACCATTTCCATCGTCATCCCAACCACCTGTTGTATTTATTCGCAAAGTTCAGGCATTCCGCCATGCGACACCTCCAACAATGCTCCGCAAACCATAGACACGGTTTTTTACCTTATTTCCATCAAGGACAGGGCCGGGCACGTGAGCAACCAAATTTCTACGGCGCCGATCGTGCTTGTTTGTAAAAAGTAGACCCGTATTAGGCTGTCTCGTTTCTGAAAAAACTAAAAATCGTTTTTCCATAATGCCGCACGTCGAAGAGGTTTGGGTGGTTTGAAAACTCGTGGTGCGGATTGTGTTCCAGCACAAAAGTGCCTCCTGGCGCCAACAGGTCTTTTTCAAAAATCAGGTTGGGGATGACGTCAATGGTCGGCAAATCGTAGGGCGGACCAGCGAAAATGTAATCGTATTGTGAACGGGCATTTTCGATAAATCGGAAAACATCCATCTGGAATATTTTCAACTCATCTTCAATACCAAACAGTTTGGATGTTTTGCGAACGAATTGCACGGCCAGGGCAAATTTATCCACATAAGTTACGTCGTTGCAGCCCCTGGAAATGAACTCGTAGCTGTGGCTTCCCGTACCGCCAAACAAATCGAGCACACGTATCTCCTCAAAGTCCAGTCTGTTGGTAAGGATGTTGAACAAACCTTCCTTGGCGAGGTCGGTGGTGGGCCTTGTGGGCCAGTTGTCGGCCGGAGGATCGAACCTGCGGCCTCTTAATTTTCCGGAAATGATGCGCATGGGGCGAATTTAGATCAAACTGAACACATCCGCTGCTTTATGGACTGGAAAGGTTGCTCCGGCGCCAAGGAAAAAACCGGGAGGCAGGGTGGTTAACCGTACATCCTGTACGTATTGATACAAATTTCGATACAAGTCGTCGTTTTCATCCACCAGGCCTGCAAGATGCAAGGGCACCTGTGCTGGGTCCATTTTGAATTGTTCAAAAGCCAACATGCAAAAATAGGTGGCATCCGCTGTGTTTTCGTAGCTGAAGCTGTTGTAAAACTGCAGGTTTTGCCGGTCGAACACCATCACCTGGAGGTGCTTGCTGCGCACGTTTACCCAAACGCTGTGTTCCATACGCACCGTTGCCGGTCGCCAAGAGCGCAGTAAAGCAGTAGCGACATGCTGAACGGGCTGGCCGGGAAAAAATTGACGGAAGAGTTGCAACGCCACGGGTTCTATCGCATAAACGAGGTAACAATCCAGCTCGGGCAAGGCATCGAAACCATAGTCGTACGGACCATCGGGCAGCAGCAAACGGAAATAAATTTCCAAAGTATCGGCTTGAAACAAACGCCGGGGAACCAAGGTAACTGCTGGGTGAAAAAGGGCAAGGTGACGCTGCCGAAAGCTGTGAATCAGTTCGTTGGTGCACCAACGTTCGAGCAACCGGCGCACCTCGTCTGCCACCAGATTGAAATGGTTTCCGGAGTGATCGAACCCTACAGATTCAACCTTCAGAACCCGACCTTCTTCATCGGTTATCAATACCGACAAAGCATCAACACCCATCACCACGCGCAATTCAGCGCGTGCTGCGACCTCCGAAGTTAATGGGATGCCATTGTTCCAGGCGAATAGCTGTTGTTCCATAAATAAACTGCCGGTAAAGGTTGGTTAGAGCTTTTACCGGCAGCAAATATGCGAATCGTTGGTGCAGCATCGGCTGCACTTCCAAAATAAAATGAAAATGGTGATTATACTTTGGCTGTTGCAAGGGAAGGTGTGGCAGCTATCATTGCGCCGATTTTGCAGGAACCGTTGTAACGTGCGCCTTCTTCCACAATCATGGTTTTGGCTACAATGTTGCCTTCAATGATGGCAGTATCCATCAGGTGCAGGGCCTCTTTGACGTTGACATCCCCTTTGATACGACCTTTGATGGCGGCATCGCGGGCGTGGATGTTGCCATTTACTTCACTGGTATCCCCCATAACGAGGCGTTTTTCAACTTTCAGGTCGCCGTTGATCGTACCGTCGAGACGTACGTTTTCCGAACATATGAATTTGCCTTCAATCGTGGTGCCTTTGGCAATCACGGTCATCATGGTGCCTTCTTTGTCGTTTGCGTTGGGGAGCCCCATGGCGGGAGCCGGTTTTTTATCTTTGGAAGAGGAAAACATACTGTTAGGAGGTTGAGATGTTGTTCAATTGTTTGCACGGTTAAACCGGATAATCGGTGTCTAACCTGCATAAAATACCGTGCCAAATTGTGGGTGTGTATTTAAAAACATCAAACCCAAACAACATCGCCGTACTTTTGCGCTGTAAATGACGCTAAAAACCGCATTTTTTCAAAATACATTGCTAAAATTTTTTTATTACAAATACCAAAAATAGGGTACTTCATGTCCATTGTCCTCTTAGCCATCGAATCTTCATGCGACGATACGGCCGCAGCCGTGATCCGCGACGGTAGGGTATTGTCAAACTGCGTCGCCAATCAAGAAGTACATCGACAGTTCGGCGGCGTGGTACCAGAAGTGGCTTCCCGCGCACACCAGGCCAACATTGTTCCTGTAGTAGACATGGCCCTGCGCAACGCTGGCATCACGACCAAAGACATCACCGCCGTGGCTTTTACCCGCGGTCCCGGACTCATGGGCTCTCTGCTCGTAGGCGCTTCTTTTGCCAAAGGACTGGCGCTGGCGCTCAATGTGCCCTTACTCGACGTGAACCACATGCAAGCCCATGTTCTGGCGCATTTTGCCGAAGAACCACACCCGCCATTCCCGTTTTTATGTCTCACGGTAAGTGGAGGCCATACCCAGATCATTCGGGTAACGGATTACCACCAACAAGAAGTTTTGGGTGAAACCCTCGACGATGCCGCCGGAGAAGCTTTTGATAAATCGGGCAAACTGCTGGGATTGGACTACCCTGCCGGTCCGGAAATCGACCGCCTAGCCCGTCAGGGCAAACCTGTGTTCCCTTTTCCCGAACCCGCCATCGAAGGACTCAATTTTAGCTACAGCGGTATGAAAACCTCGATCCTTTATTTTCTGCGCGACCGACAAAAGGAAAACCCGCAGTTTATAGAAGAAAACCTGAACGACTTGTGCGCGTCTATTCAACACAGCATAGTAGGTATTTTGTTGAAAAAACTGCGCAAAGCAGCACGAGAAACGGGCATCAAACAGGTAGCCATCGCTGGTGGCGTGAGCGCCAATTCGGCTCTAAGGGAAGGCCTTCAGGAACTCGGACAAAAAGAAGGCTGGACCACCTTCATCCCCCGTTTCGAATTTTGTACCGACAATGCCGCCATGATCGGTATTGCCGGCTATTACCAATACCTGCGCGGACAGTTTGCGGAACATGACGTGACACCTTACGCGAGGCAGTTGAAAGTTTGAAGAACTAAGTTTTGACATTTCATTAACGGCGCGGTGTTTGTTGTGCCCTTAACTTTGCACGAATGTAATGATGAGGTAGTTCTCCTTCAAACCAATCGATGATGCTCCCATCAAATCCTAAAATCAAGTAAATCCTGATCCATGAAAAAATACGTTGCCTTTTTAACTTTGATAACGCTGGCCATGGCTGGCATGATGGCATTTCGCAGCAAACCCCAACCTCCGGCAACGGAGCCCATGCGCTGGTACACCTGGGAAGAAGCTGTAGAACTGAACAAAAGCAACCCCAAAAAGATATTTGTCGACGTGTATACCGATTGGTGTGGCTGGTGTAAAAAAATGGACAAATCCACCTTCGTGGATCCTGCGGTGATGGAATACATGATTGCCAATTTTTACCCCGTAAAACTCAATGCCGAACAGAAGGATGACATCGCTTTCAACGGCGAAGTTTTCAAGTACGTTGCCAACGGAAGTCGGGGTGTACATACCCTCGCCTACTCACTGCTCGACGGACAAATGAGCTACCCTTCGTTTGTGACCCTCAACGAGAAATTCGAACGCATCATGGTCTCTCCGGGCTACAAGGAGGCTCCGGATATGCTCAAAGAATTGAGATTTAGTGCTGAAGAGCATTATTCAAAAACAACCTGGGAGGAGTACCAGAAAGCCAATTGAATACATTGCCACTTCGTTTAAGACACCTTAAAGGTTATTTTTAACGGACCGTATTGCTTTCAACGAAGTTGTACAAATCTTTACTTCGAACTATTAAAACAAGCGCCTTCCCGAATCATTGGGAGGGCGCTTGTTTTTATACCGCAATTAAGGAACCATACTGCTTAGATAGCCAAGCGGAACTTGGCTGCACCTTACTTTTTCCAGGGAAGTTCCAATACGCGTTGTGCTGCAAGTTCACCCTGACGGAGGCCCTCCGTGCAGTCCATACGGTAATGAACACCCAAGGGTATCCGGGAGTAAGCATTTTCGTCGGCGAGTTCTTTGAAGGACGAAAAATGACGCGGCGTTCCATTGAATTCCGACCGGTTGAAGTGGCACTGGTCGGTCATAGAATAGGTTCCAGGGTGGTTGGCGTTGTATTCGAACATGGAACTCAGAATTTTGCCTCCGGCGCCACCGAAGCCTGCATGACCAGATGGATAAGCAGGGAAAGCAGGCGTAACCCCGTTGAATCCTGTAACCGGATTTCGCAAAATGGGCTCCCAATTGGCAGCTTCCGGCTGGTGTTGTGCGATGATGCGGCGGATGTAGGTGATGGGGCGCTCCACATTGTAGTGGTATTTGGAATACCAGAGAGCAACGCCAGCATCGCTGAGTGCCATGCCCAGTTTGGCATACAATTCCGCACTACCTGCAAGGTCGAGGTTTTCATGGATCACTACTTGGTCGGCAACTGCAAGCAAACGGGCAGGAGGTGAAAACGTAAGACCAAGAATGTCATCGCTCCAGAATTCACCAACCCAACGCTGTTCGTATGCGCCCGGACCGTCGGTTTCGATGTTGAGCACCGTGGTATACGTTTCAAACGCTTGGTTATAAAACAGGGAATTGGGATTTTCACTGTAAGGGATAGGAGGGCGGGCAAGTAATTCAGTTTCATCCATCGCAAAACGGCGTACGCTTCCCCATTGTGGGAACATGGCGCGTACGAAGTCCGGAGGCGTGGGTTGCCATAGGCCGGGAGCGCTGGGAGGCGTATAGGAAATGGGCTGAGGATCCAAAAAGGCATTGTGGCCTACCACGTCAGCACGTTCCCAGTCGTAAACCGCCTGGGCTACAGACTGACCGTATGCCAACGAGCGGGCCAGAATTTCAGGTGTGGTTTGCTGAGCAAACTCGTTGTTAAGTTGCCCGTACGTCTGATCAATTTTGACATAAAGAGGCGTGTATTCATTTTCCATATGGAAAAACAAACGCGGCATGAGGTAAGCGTACGAGGCATTGATGCAAGCCGGCCAGTAATAATCCAACTCAGGATCGGCTTCTGGGATGGCAAGTCCGGGAAACAAATTTTTGATTGACTGGTTTTCCGGGATGCCCGCTACGATAGATTCGTAGGCAGAAAAACCCAGAAAAGCCAATGCGCGCGGTGCGGGACCGGGCCTGTAGCCACCTGCGTAGCGATCGAGTTCGAGGAAAAGGTTGTTCCAGCGCAAGTAAACTTCGCTGTCGTACAAATGGGCTGAATTGAGATCCAATGCCGGAGAAGGTGCGTTGTCCGTACAAGATTGCAGGAAAAACACCGTTGATAAGGCTGAAATCAGGAGAAATTTCAGGAGTGAAAGTCTTTTCATGGAGATTTTGTTGTTTTAGGTTATTAAGATTATAACAAAAACTGTGCAAAAATACCGTTTTTTTTGTACAAAAGAAACCTTCACCCTGAATGACTTTCAATATTTCGAACAATGAGCAGAATCACCCCTGTTTTTTCACTATGAGACGGTTGGAATATTGGTTTGAGCGCCCTCCCAAGCATACAAGCCTTCAATGGACAGGTAGCGTTCGCCGGTGTCGTAATTAAACCCGAGCACCCTTGCGCCTGCTCCCATTTCAGGTAATTTTGATGCGATGGCGGCCAGGGTTGCGCCCGACGAAATACCCCCGAAAAGGCCTTCTTCAATGGCTGAACGTTTGGCGTATTCAAAGGCATCATCTTTCGAAACCTGGATCACTCCGTCGAGCAGATCGACATGCAAGTTGCGCGGAATAAATCCTGCGCCAATACCTTGGATGGGGTGCGGCGCCGGACTACCCCCAGAAATCACCGGGCTCAATGCAGGTTCAACGGCAAATACCTTGAGGTTGGGGAAATGGCTTTTCAGGACTAAAGCCACGGCAGTGATGTGGCCGCCCGTGCCTACACCTGTAATCAGGTAATCGATCCCTTCCGGAAAATCTTCCAGGATTTCCTGTGCTGTCGTCGTTTTGTGCACAGCAATGTTGGCTTCGTTTTCAAACTGTTGCGGCATCCAGGCATTGGGTATTTCGCGCACAAGGTCACCGGCCCTCTCGATGGCGCCTTTCATTCCTTTTTCACGGGGGGTAAGGTCAAACCTAGCGCCGTAGGCAGCCATGAGGCGCCGGCGTTCCACCGACATGCTTTCAGGCATCACCAGGATTAGTTGGTAACCCTTAACCGCTGCCACCATGGCCAGTCCGATGCCGGTATTGCCGCTGGTAGGTTCAATGATGATGCTTCCGGGCCTGAGTTCGCCGCGGCGTTCGGCATCTTCGATCATGGATAAGGCGATACGGTCCTTGATGCTTCCGCCCGGATTGGCGCGTTCGAGTTTGATCCAAACCTCATGGTTTTTTCCAAAAAGCCTGTTGATGCGAAGGTGCGGCGTGTTGCCGATGGAATCGAGGATGTTGTTGATTTTCATGGTTTTTGTTTATATGATGAAGTTGATTGGTTCTTCAAAAGGTTTGGTACGCACTTTCACCTGGGGTTGGTGGAGCACTATGGAATACGGTTGAACGCTTGATGTTAACCAGGCATTTCCGCCGATGACGGAGCTGTGGCCTACGACCGTTTCGCCGCCGAGGATGGTGCTGTTGGCGTAGATGATGCAATTGTCTTCAATGGTTGGATGGCGTTTTATGTCTGCCAAAGACTTGTCCACGTGAAGAGCACCGAGCGTTACGCCTTGGTAAAGTTTCACGTTGTTGCCGATAACAGCTGTTGCGCCGATCACCACACCGGTGCCGTGATCGATGAAAAAGGCGCGGCCAATGGAAGCTGAAGGGTGGATGTCAATGCCTGTTTTACCGTGGACGTATTCTGAAAATACCCTCGGAAGCAACGGCACCTGCAATTGATGCAGGCAATGCGCTATGCGGTACACGGATATGGCCTGAAAACCGGGGTAGGTAGCAATCACTTCTTCCAGACAGGTGGCAGCCGGGTCAAACTGTAAAATGGCTTCTGCATCTTCGATGAGCGCATCATGGACGGCTGGCAAACGGCGGAAAAAAGCTTCACTCACCTTGGCAGGATCCTGGTTGGACGATACCGGAAGAAGCAATTGTTCCAAGTCGTGTTTCAGAATGGCATACTGCAATCGAGCTGGCTTTGGGTCATTGCATTGCACCGGAAACAACAGGTTGAACAACTCATCCACCAGTTGGTGCGCCGCAGCTTTGGGGGGTAGCTTTTTTTCAAACCGCACTTGTTCGGCATCGAGGCGTTGAAAAAAATGTTCAAGGGTCTCTGACATGGTTTCCAAAATTTAAAATGAAGTGGCGCTTCGCGCAAATAAAAAAGCACCCTTTCTCGGATAACTTCGGGAAAGGGTGCTTTAAAAACACATGCGATGAAACAAGAAGTTAAATGCTTCAGCCACACGGTTGCTCACTCCTTTCCGAAACGGAGGGACAACAGTAACAACAACATGCGGCTAAAAGGTGTTTCAAATCGTGTTTTTTAATTAATGCATACAAATATACACATCTAAACGCAAAAGGTGAAAGTGGGTTTCAATTTTAGCCGTTAAATTTTTCTGGTCTACCTTTACAACCTATTTTTGAACGCTCTGACCATGTCCAAACAACACCACGCATTTTTATACGACGGCGTACGTACGCCCATCGGCGCTTTCGGGGGCGCATTGTCTCTTCTTAGAACCGACGACATGGCGGCCCACGTTATCCGGGAACTGCTGCTCCGCCACCCTTTGCTTGATCCTGCAAGTGTAGACGATGTGTTGCTTGGGTGTGCCAACCAGGCCGGAGAAGACAACCGCAATGTGGCCCGTATGGCCTTGCTGCTTGCTGGCATGCCCTATTCGGTTCCTGGAGAAACCGTCAACCGCCTCTGTGCCAGTGGTATGGCGGCAGTGGTACACGCCAAAAGGGCCATTGAAAGCGGCGACGGCGCCTTGTTCATCGCAGGAGGCGTAGAGCACATGACCCGCGCTCCTTACGTCATCAGCAAAAGTGCCAAACCATTCGGCACCGACGCCAAAATGTTCGACTCGAGTTTTGGCTGGCGTTTCGTTAACCCCCGCATGGAAGCCATGTACGGCATCGACGCCATGGGCATGACGGCTGAAAACCTGGTGGAGCTGTACGGCATCAGCCGTGAGGATCAGGATTTGTTTGCCATGCGCAGCCAGCACAAAGCTGCTGCAGCCCGCGAATCAGGCCGTTTAGCAGAAGAAATCGTACCTGTGCCCATTCCGCAAGCCAAAGGCGAGGCTATGGTGTTCGGCCACGATGAATTCATCAAACCCGGCACAACGCCCGACATTTTGGCCAAACTGAAACCCGCTTTCAAAAAAGATGGCAGCGTAACGGCAGGCAATGCTTCGGGTCTCAACGATGGTGCAGCGGCACTTCTGATCGGCGCCGAAAACAAGTTGTCTTCCGCCCCCCTTGTCCGCATTGTTGGCGCGGCTGTTGCCGGTGTAGAACCACGCATCATGGGCATCGGTCCGGTGGAGGCTACACGCAAGGTGCTGGCCCATACTGGTTTAACGATGGATCAAATGGATGTGATCGAAATCAACGAAGCTTTTGCGGCCCAGGCGCTGGCCTGCGCGCGCCAATGGGGTCTTTCCGACGACGACCAGCGCATCAACCCCAACGGCGGCGCCATTGCGCTGGGGCACCCCCTTGGCATGTCGGGTGCACGCATCTTGCTCGCCGCAGCCAAGGAGTTGCAGCGCAGCAATGGACGTTACGCCTTGTGCACCATGTGCATCGGGGTTGGACAAGGGTACGCTGTAGTACTGGAGAAAGTGTAAAATTCTCGGAAGCGCTTACATGGGCGTCTCGACAGGCTTGGCAGATCCGTCTTTGGAAGTCCGCTCCATGTGCATTTCAAACTGCATACCGCGCAGCTCGAGTACGAGTATGAGTTCGTTTTCGGTGAGTTTTTGGATGGTGTACCTAATGGGCATGGGACCGCTTTGAATTATTTCGTTTTTATCTAGGGTAAAACCCATCGCTTCCTCATTGGCTCCAAGGGGAAGGTTGGTCTGCATTTTACCTTCCGCTTCAAAACGGAAATAGGTACCGGCCAAGGTTTCCGTTTCTTTGTCATTGCGGAAACCGCGCACAAGATCCCAGCGCCCTGTTAGTAAAGACTGTTGTTTAGTTTTTTCGTCTTCGCAACCGGTACTTAACACCAATATACAAAGGGATAGGCTGCAAACCGAAATCAGGAAAGTGCTCAAACGCATGGTATTGAATGATTTGGTTGGTATTGGGATGCTTTTAAGCCGATTATTTCATATCAACAAACCCGAAACCCAAATGGGGAAACTCACCAAAGCCTGCAAAATAACAAAATTCTAAGAGGGGTAAAGGCATGCTAACTTCAAATTCGTAAACAAACCCACGCAGTTGAGATATGCCATCCGGGTTGGGTTTCAGGTGAATAAGCCTCGATTTAGCCTGCCCCTGCAAACGGTAATGCATGGCGAAAGCCGGATCGATCAATTTCAAAGTGGCAAGCGACTTGTATTGCACGGCAGCTTTGAAACGGCGAACGAGGTGGCTGAAATAACTGATGTCGTAAGTTTCGCTGTCGGGCAAAAGGTATTGGTTTGCCGACTTAATTTCTTCCACAGAAGTCACAGAAATGGGAGAAATGGCCTTGAACTGCATGGTTTCCTTGAATTGAGGCTTGGGCATAATTTGCCAATGCTTCACTTCAAACTGTGCCGGCTTACCTTCAAGAGTTCCCAGGTTCAGAGGAACCTGCCGAAACAAATGAACGATCTGCTGCTCAAAGGCAGGATCGAGGTAAATGGAGATGTTCAGTTTCACCTGATTACCAAGCAGTTTAAACTCTTGCTTCACCTGATCCATCTCATAAGGATAAATGGCCAGTGGACTAAAAGTAAACAGCTTGTAGTTTTTTGAGCTAAGATCAAAACCTTGCTGCTGAACCCAGGTAGACAATTCGGCTCCCGCTTTGGATAAAACAGTGAAAATCCATTGCGAAATTTCCGATTGGTAGTTGATTGGAATAATGGTGCCTTTCTGGCATGAAAGGCTGAATTGGATGCGCATACATATGGATTGTGATTAAAAAGCAGATTAAACTTTTCCCAAAACAGCATTTGGTGGAGTTTTTCGGGGCGAAAAGTACGTAACAATTACTTTTTACCAAGAATTTATTTTCAAATCATCGCACAATACTGACATCGCCTTTTAAAATCAGCTCCTTACCATCTGTAAAAATTACTTTGGCGTACCAGCCATACACGCCAGGAGGCGCTTTTTTTCCACGGAAAGTACCATCCCAACCTTCCAAGTCATTGTTGGCAGGCAGATTTTCACGTTGAAAACAAATTTCTCCCCACCGGTCAACTACGGTAAATAAGTTTACCTCGACCAAACTTTCGTCGGCGTAAAACCCTAAAAAATCATTGAGACCATCTTCGTTGGGAGAGAAGACATTGGGCACGTACCAGTTTTGTTTTGTTTCCTGTTCCGGAGGCATGCTGTCCGTACGCAGACAAACAATCCAAAAGTCATTGGCGCCGAGGCAATCCTCCGATTTATCCCAGGCTGCATTGCTGTCGGAATGGCCCCCAGCAAGAACGGAGCCATCGGCCATCAAAGCCAGTTTGGTAAGCGCTTCATTGCCGGAACCCGTTAACCTTTGTTGCCACACGTAATTTCCAAGGTTATCCAAACACACAAGCCAATAATCGTAACCGCCAATGGGTTCGGAAGTTTTATTGCCCGAAATACCCGAATCGGAAAAGCCGCCCAGCAACAATTTCCCGTCGGCCATTTCAGGGATGTACTACAGGTCGTCAAGTCCGGTGCCACCGAAACTCCATTCCCGAATTTTTTGACCAGAGTCATTTAGTTCCAGCAACCAAAAGTCAGCCGGACCACCGTAAAAGGCGCTTGTTTTGTCGCCTGTGCCTTGTGGAGAGCCCGATCGCCCCCCGAGAAAAATGCGGTTTCCCGACAAGGTCAGGGCATAAGCGAATTCTTCCCCACTGCCGCCAAAACGGTTTTGCCAAAGGATGGTCTGCGTATTGGGGTTAAATTTTAGGATCCAAAAATCAAGTGCGCCGCCCGTTGGCTGGTTACCAACTTCGCCGGTTCCCGGTGTCAAATAGGTGCCTCCGGAGAGGTAAATGTTGCCATCTGGCGCCCATTCGATGTCGTGAATTTGATCGAAACTGTTTCCTCCAATGGTTTTGTCCCATAATTTTTCACCCTGCGCATCCAGTCGAATGATCCAAAGATCTTGTCCACCACGACTGTTTTCGGTTTTGTCCGAACTTGCATCCGATTCCGAATGGCATCCGAGCAGGTAACCCCCGCCCGGCACTTCGCGTATGGAAAACAATTCGTCGCGGTACAAACCTCCGAAGGAATTTTCCCACTCCAGTTGCCCGTCGGCGTCAAGTTTGAGTACCCACACGTCCATATCTCCTTGCGATGGCCGTGTTTTGTCGCCTGTTGCACCCGAGTAGGCATAACCACCGCAGATGTAACCGCCATCGGAAGTTGCAATGAGTTCCCACAAACGATCGTCTTGCTCGCCACCGTAGGTACGTGACCAACGCACTTCACCGTTCAGGTTCAATTCATAAAAATGGATGTTCCAGGAAAGATCGGAAGGATTGCTTGCGTAGGGGAAAGAACGCGACGAACCGGCAACGATGATGCCGTCGGGGATGGGAACCATCGCGTTGAGTTCTTCGTATTGGAAGCCACCAAGAGTGCGGTCCCAACACGGTGAAAGTTGAGCCGTTGTGTAAAACGGACAACAAAGGATGAAACCCAACAACAGGAACCTGCTGAAACTTGAATGAAACGTTGTAATCATTTGGATTAAATGGTAAGTCGGTTGGTCAGATGGTAGGTTGTGCCACCATATCAATTTAGAACGCGAAAAGGCTAACTAAAGTTGTCGACAAACCAGGGGTCACCCGACCAACCGACCAAACTATTGTTCAAAAAACGTATCGTACTGGTTGCCGCCGCGTTCCGTTTTGGAAGGAACAGACACGGGTTTGTTCAGGTCAAGTACTTCGGCGTTGTTGCTTGCTTTGGCGATGATTTTGCTTTTTTCACCACCCAACAAGAAAGAAACACCTTCTTTTTCCCATTTTTCGAGCATGTCGAGACCTTCTTCTTCGAAAACGCCGTTTTGGAGGTCGATGGATTCCATGATGTTTTTCGACATGTCCATGAACCTTTCCATTTCGCCTACTTTCTGACCCACATCCTCTGCCATGGCTTCGAGGGCCATATCGTACATGTACTTTTTGTCGCTGTTGCCACTCAGGATCGACTGTGCAGAACGGATGGCGCTGTGGCTTGCCTTAATGGCTTTGTACTCCTGTTCTTTCACCTGCACCTGGTCTTTAAGGTCCTCGAGCATGATTTCAGAATTTTCGTACATTTTGGTAAGGACGCGGTACAGCAGCTCCATCCGTTTGTAAAGGTCTTCCAGTTTCATGTTGCTTTCCTGCAGACGGCCGGCTTTGCGGGCCATAAGCACCATATGCGATTCTTTGCCGGTTTCGCGGGCCTTGCTCGCCATGCCAAGGTTTGACTTGATGTCTTTCTGGTTTTGGCGGATGATCTCGTTGAGCTTGTACATCTGGCCTTTCAGACTGCTGATCTGGGTGTTCATTTTGCCCAGGTTGTCGCGCAAATCCTCGATGTAACTTTTGAGGATGCCGATGGGATCGAGTTGTACAAACATACCGGTGATCGAGCGCATGATTGATTTGTACATGTACCAAACCAAGTTGCGCATTTTGGGATCGAGCACCACATACACTAGTGCGGCGAGTGCTGCCAGAATGCCTGCGAGGTATAGAGTATTGGAAGCCAGGGAAATAAGCGTCGGTAAAGCTTTATACAATAGGAAACCGCCACCAAGCAGGATGGCGCCCATAAAAACAGCACCGGTGATGCCTTCGGGGCGTTCCCAGAAATTTTTGGGTTTGATGGGTTGCAACTCTGTGCTCATTTTCAAAAAGGTTATTGTGTGAAAAGTTGGTGTCCAAAGGTAATTCAGCTTTGAAGATACTGTTGCATTTTGGCAAGATCTTCTTTAATTTGTCCAGCCACAGTTTCGTAGGTAGTTTCAAAGTCGGCGCGGGTATTCTCAATTTTAACGGTGCTTTCACCCACTTCCTTGCGAATATTTTCGGTATGCTGTTTGTGCTCTTCGATTTGTTTGCTCAGCAACTCGATCTGTTCTGTCTTTTGTTTGATTTGCAACTCCAACTGCTTGATTTCTTCTTCACGGTTTCCAATCAGTCGGCTGCGTTGCTGGGCGTGCGCTTCGTTGAACCGGGTTTGTTCGCCTTGCAAAATCTCAAGGTATCCTTTGGCCGATTCGACGAGCAGAGGCGCCGTTACTCCCATGGTTTGCGCCATGGCGTAGGCCGATTGGAAACGGGTGGACTCGTCCATCGGCATTTTGGCAAGGTTTTTCAATGCCTGACGAAACTCCAAGTAATCAAAACCAGTTTGGTTTTGTTTTTCAAGCGCTGCGGATAAAATTTCCACAAACTTCTCGGTCGTTTTGCCTTGCTGCGCCACGGTTTCCTGAGCGACGTTTACGGGAAAAGGCTCAGCGCGTGCTTTATTTTCAACTTTGGGTTGCGGCTGCATCTTCGTTCCGTCTTCGACGACAAAAATGGATTTGAATTTTTTCAAGTATTCGCTCATAGATCTCAAAACATGTTTTGACCTGTTGTGGTCATGACGCAAAAATGATGTCCCGGCGCCATATTGTGCTCAAATCGTCGTCCACTGTCCGGGAATTTCCGACAAAGTAAGGAAAAAAGCAGGCAGCAGACATCAGGCAGCGGGGAGCAGCTTAAAAAAAAGTTGTCGGAAAGCAAAAAACCCTGGAAACCATCGGCATTTACGATTGTTCGAAGTTTAGTATTCATTAAAGGAATTCTCCCCATTTTTGGCCTTTGAAAAACCATACTGCAACCTGGGCTGTTACCAAGCTCAATTTAACATTAAACCAACGTAAGCCGCCTGCCGATTACCGCCTGCTGCCCGATGCCTGCTGAACATGACTTTCGACGTAACCATTCCCGTTCTCAACGAAGAAGAAACCCTGGAACGCCAGATAAGGCTGGTGCATGCTTTTTTAAGTGAGCACTATGCTGATAAACAATGGCGCATCGTGGTGGCCGACAACGGCAGCACCGACCGCACCGGGCAAATTGCCCACGGGCTTGAACAAACGCTGCCGGGCATCTTTTGGCTGCGTTTGCCCGAAAAAGGCGTTGGACTGGCGCTCAAAACTTCCTGGCTCAGCAGCGAAGCCGACATGGTGGGTTACATGGACCTCGACCTGGCGACAAACTTGCGCCATTTCATCCAGGCCTACAACGCCATCGATACCGAAGGGTTCGATGTGGTTTATGGCAGTAGATTGCACAAAAAATCACGTGTGATTGGACGTACGGTAAAACGTGAAATCACTTCAAGGATGTTCAACCGCATTGTTGGTGGTTACCTCGGCACACATTTTTCCGACGGTATGTGCGGCTTTAAATGGCTCAAACGCAAACACGTGCAAAAACTCATCGACGGCGGGGCCGAAAGCAAAGGTTGGTTTTTCAGCACCGAACTGCTCGCCGTTGCCGAATGGCAGGGTTTGAAACTTTGCGAACTGCCGGTTACCTGGACCGACGATGCCGCCAACAGTAAGGTGAACATTCCACGTCTGGCCAGGCAATACTTACAGGCCATGGCCGTACTCAAAAAACGAAAAATATGACACACGATTTTTTGCTCGGCACCGCACAATGGGGCTGGACGGTTGACCGTGACGAAGCTTTCCGCCAACTCGACGCATGGATCGTTGCCGGTTTGCGCCGTGTGGACTGTGCCACCAACTACCCCATCAATAAAAATCCGAATGATTTCCGGGCTGCGCAAAACATCCTGCTCGAATACCTTAAAGTCCATCCGAATGCCCCGCTGGAAATTACGATGAAAATAGGGAGCCTCGACAACCTGCGCACACCCGAAATCAATCTGGTCCCTTCTTTCCTGCTCATGATGGGCGCAGAATACCGCAGGCTTTTCGGCTCAACCCTGAAAACGGTCATGCTGCATTGGGACAAAAGGAGCGATGAGACCGCCATACGCGCTTCGCTGGAAGCCATGCTTGCCCTTCAAAACGAAGAAGGCATCGCTCCCGGATTGAGCGGCATCGACCACCCGGAGGTGTACGCACGCGCCATCGAAGATTACGGTTTGCAGTTCGACATTCAGGCCAAACACAACATCATCCACTCCGATGTGGCCCGTTATGCGCCTTTGCAAGGGAAAGGACACCGTTTTTACGCCTACGGCATCAATGCAGGCGGATTAAAACTTCAGGGCCTTTACCCTGCCGAAAGCACCCTGCTGGCACGTGGCGGCAATCCGGAAATGGTGAACATCACCGTGGAAAAAATCCGGGCAAAAACGGGCGCCTGGAACCTGGCGTTTGTGCGTCCGCCCGTGCAAAACATGACACAATTGGGTTTGTTGTATACCTTGGGTAATGTTCAATTAAACGGCGCTGTTTTGGGTTTTTCTTCGGTACGCCAGTTGGAGCAAACCATGGAGCACATCCGCGACCTGCAAACCTTCGACTACACCGACGTGTACCGCGATTTGAACAAACTTTGACGTACATTACACGTTTATCCCTTTTTTAAAAACAAAAAACATGCGACTAACCTACATAACGCTGTTCTTCCTGCTTGCCTTCGGTTGCAGCAACGAATCCAATCCAGTTGATCTGCGGGAAACCCAACAGCCCCTTTCCTTCAACCTTTGCGACACCTGCAAATACCCTGTTGTGATGGTGCACGGCTTCCTGGCATCCGGCGACACCTGGGCGCCACTCTCGCAATTGTTTACCTCCAACGGCTACCACGGCAGCCGCGTTGCAGCCTTCGACTGGAACTCGCTTGCGCAAGGCGCCAACACGGCTGCTCAACTCGACGCCTTCATCGATAAAGTATTGCTGCAAACGGGTGAACCCAAAGTTCGCCTCATCGGCCACTCCGCCGGCGGCGGCGTGGGTTACACGTATTTATCCGACCCCATTCGTGCCGCCAAAGTTGAGGCGTATGTGCACATCGGGTCCAATCCACAGTCGGGTCCGGCCGGACCGGGCGGCTCGGTGCCTACGCTCAACATTTGGTCGCCCGACGATGCCATTGTGGCCGGCAGCGACATTCCTGGTGCAGAAAATGTTCAGCTCAGCGGCAAAGACCATTATCAGGTTGCTACAAGCGTCGAGACGTTTGCTGCCATTTACTCCTTTTTCCATGGCATACCACCGGCAACGTTGAGTGTTGTGCCACAAAACCCCGTGTGTATTGGAGGCAAGGTGCTCACGTTTGGCGAAAACACGCCCATGGTAAACGCCCGTGTAGACATCTATCCGCTTGATGCTACCACCGGCGAGCGGCTCTCCACCGAGCCTTTTGAAACCTGGTTCAGCGATGCACTCGGCAATTGGGGCCCTACCAACGTGGCGCCAAACCAACGCTACGAATTTGCAGTAACTTCCGCCAATCCGGGCAGCCGAAAAGTGTTTTATTTCCGTGAAGACTTCGTTCATTTGAACCAACTGGTCTACCTGCGCACCATCCCGCCGCCGCCGTCGCTGGCCGGTTTGTTGCTCGCAGGTTTACCAAACACACCCGGACAAACTGTGATGAACGTTTTTTCAGCCCGTCAGGCGGTGATTACGCCACGCGACACTTTGAGCGTAAACGGCACGGTTATTTCCACACCGGTATACGCAAGCAACGACAAAACGGGCATAGCCTATTTCCTATACGACGATGGCGACAACACGACCGAACTTACACCTGTGGGGCTTTTCAACACCTTCCCTTTTCTGAATGGTGTGGATTTTTATTTCCCAACGGCGGTGCCCGGCACCATCAGTTTGCAGTTGAACAGCAGGGTATTGAATGTTCGGAACATTCCTTCCAACGAGGGTATCGTGGTGGGCGTTTTCGATTGATGGATTACACAGAAGGGTTTCACGCAGATTTGACGCAGATTTATAGGCGCAGATTTTACGCAGATTTAAAATCAATTTGAATCAAATTTCTGTGTAAAATCTTCACTTTTAAATCTGCGTCAAATCTGCGCGAACCTTCTTTTTAAATCTGCGGAAATATCCAGCACACCATGCCTGAACCCTCCTTTGACTTTGTGATTCTTGGCGGCGGCATTTTTGGCTGCTATGCCGCGCTTTACCTCGCGGGTAAAGGGGCGAAGGTGGCTTTGATTGAAAAGGAGCAGCAACTTTTCAAAAAAGCCTCGCTGGTAAACCAGGCCCGTTTACACAGCGGCTACCACTACCCGCGCAGTTTGGCAACGGCGGCCATGAGCGACGAGCACAAAAAGCGTTTTACCGAAGAACACAAAGCGTTTGTGCATGCTTCCTTTGAAAAATATTACGCCATCGAGCGTTTCGGGTCGTTCACCGATGCCGCACAATTTGAGCGTTTTTGCGACTACCTGCACCTGCGCTGCGAACGCGTACACGAACATCCATTGTTCAATTTTGAACGCCTGGAGGCTGTTTATAGAACGGAGGAATACTCCTTTGACCCTGTGCTTTTAAGAGAACATTACAAAGGTAAAGTGGAAAAACATCCCGGCATCATGCTTATGACGGGCACTGAGGTGTTTAAAGCCACATCCGAAGGACGTGATTGGCTTATTTCCTATAAAACTGGAGAAAAAATAAGCCACATGCGCACGCCTGTGGTCGTTAATGCCACCTATGCGGCTAGCAATGCTTTGAACCGTTTGTTTGAAGCGCCCGACATTGATCTGACGCACGAGATTTCGGAAATCGCCTTTGTAGACTCGCCACAATTTCGGGGCAAGGGATTAACGGTGATGGACGGTCCGTTCGGAAGCATCATGCCCTATGGGTTGAGCGGTTTGTTGTCGCTGTCGTCGGTGGCCTACACGCACCACAAAATTTCGTACAACAACGTGCCGCATTTCGACTGTATGCAGCCCGAAACAGACCCGGCATGCAGGCCGGAAGCACCCGGTATTTGCACCGATTGTGTGCGCCGGCCTGAAAGCAACGCTCGAAAAATGTTGGGGCAAATGATGCAATATTTCGACCATTCGGTGCGTTTTGAGCATCTTTTTTCTTATTTCACCATAAAATCGAAGTTGAAAGCCAGCTACATCGACGATGGGCGGCCCACCGAAATTTCCCTTTTGAGGCAAACCCCGAGGTTGTATTGTTTGTTCGCCGGAAAAATCAATTCCATTTACGAAGTGGAAAAAATTATTTGAGGTAGTTTCCAAGAAATGTATAACGCACCTCCACAACGGTGTAACATGGCACGTTGGTTCCTACCGTACTTTTGTGCCGCAAATATTACGCTATGAAAACAACATCGCCTTCGGCAAAAAACAAACACGAAAACATCCCGGTGCTGGAAATGACCTGCGCCGCCTGCGCCTACGCCGTTGAAACCACCGTAAAAAAAGTGGCAGGTGTAGAAGATGCTTCCGTGAATTTCGCCACCAAACAACTGCAAGTCAGCTATAACCCTGAAGTGGTGCAACCTGCCGAATTGCAAAAAGCCGTGCAGGCGGCAGGGTACGACCTGATCATCAATACGCCCAATGCAGCGGCTGAACAGGAGAAATACGAACTTGAGGCTTACCAGGTATTGCGCCGCGACACCCTGCTGGCCGGACTGCTCAGCGTTCCCGTGGTCCTCATCGGCATGGTGTTCATGCACATGCCTCACGCCAACTACATCATGATGGCCCTTTCCGCACCCGTGGTGTTTTGGTTCGGCCGACGGTTTTTCGTAAACGCCTGGAAGCAGGCAAGTTACGGAAAGGCGAACATGGACACCCTGGTGGCGCTCAGCACGGGCATCGCTTTCGTTTTCAGCGCTTTCAACACGTTTTATCCTACATTTTTTGAAAAAAGAGGTCTTGAAGCGCATGTGTATTTCGAAGCGGCCGCTGTGGTGGTGTTTTTCATTTTGTTGGGAAAAATGCTTGAACACGGCGCCAAAGCACGTGGTTCGGAGGCCTTGAAAAAACTGATGGGCCTGCAGCCCAAAACCGTACGCATCAGACGTGCCGGTGAGGAACAGGAAATCGGCATTGAAGCTGTGCTTCCGGGCGATGAAGTTTTGGTGCGACCGGGTGAAAAAATAGCCGTTGACGGCGCCGTGGTTTCCGGTCGCTCGTACGTGGATGAAAGCATGATCAGCGGCGAACCCGTGGCGGTGGAAAAAGCAACCGGCGATCTGGTGTATGCTGGCACCATCAACCAAAAAGGAGGTTTTAGTTTTAAAGCCAAAAACGTAGGCGCCGATACCTTGCTGGCGCAAATCATACGAAGTGTACAAGAAGCGCAGGGCAGCAAAGCGCCGGTGCAAAAACTGGTGGATAAAATCGCGGGCATTTTTGTGCCGGTGGTGATCGGCATTGCCATCCTCACGTTTGTGGTTTGGATGGTTTTTGGCGGCGAAAACGCCCTTACCCATGCCTTGCTGAGCAGCATTACAGTGCTCGTGATCGCTTGTCCGTGCGCCCTTGGGCTCGCTACACCCACCGCCATCATCGCAGGCGTGGGCAAAGCTGCCGAGTATGGGATTTTGATCCGCGATGCGGAAAGTCTGGAAACGGCGCGCAAAGTGGATACTGTGGTGCTCGACAAAACCGGTACCATCACCCGGGGCAAACCGAGTGCTGAAAACTGGCAATGGCTGGAAGAAGCTACCAAACGGCGCCTTTCGGTACTGTACGAACTGGAAAATGCTTCGGAGCACCCACTGGCTGCTGCCATAGCCGAATACCTTCGTGAAAAGGAACGGCAGGAACTTATCCTGACCGATTTCGAAAGCATTACCGGCAAAGGTGTATTGGCGAAACTTATCGGTCACACCTACCGTGCCGGCAGTTTGACTTGGCTTACCGACCTGGGACTTCAAATTCCTCAAAAATACCGCACAGAAATAGAAAACTGGCAAAACGACGCCCAAACCGTGGTATTTTTTGCCGAAAACGATACCGTACTTGCCTTTATCGGCATCGCCGACCCGCTGAAACCAACTTCGGCCGAGGCCATTCAACAACTTCAGAAGGCAGGTGTGGAAGTACATTTGCTCAGCGGTGACAATGAAAAAAGTGCCCAAGCCGTGGCCCGCCGGGTGGGCATCAGCAACGTCAAAGCAGGTGTGATGCCTTCGGAAAAAGCAGCATACATCAAAGCCCTCCAAGCGCAGGGTAAGGTAGTTGCCATGGTCGGCGATGGCATCAACGACGCCGAAGCCCTTGCTGTGGCCGAACTGGGCGTCGCCATGGGCCACGGTTCAGACATTGCGCTTGACGTGGCGGGTATGGCTCTTTTGTCTTCGGATTTGAAAAGTTTGCCCAAAGCCCTGAGGTTGTCGCGGCGCACTGTGGCCACCATTCGGCAAAACCTGTTTTGGGCGTTTGTGTACAACCTCATCGGTATTCCCTTGGCGGCCGGAGTGTTGTATCCGATGAACGGCTTTTTGCTGAACCCGATGTTGGCCGGCGGTGCCATGGCTTTGAGTTCGGTGACGGTGGTGATGAACAGTTTGAGGTTGCGGTGGTAAAAAATTGACCTGGATTTTTAGGATTTTGGGGATGGGGATTTTATTGGGATTTGAGGATTGGGATGATTGGATTGGATTTTGGGCTCTGGGCTTTGGGCTTTGGTGCAAGAATTAGGGATGGGGATTTTGGGCCTTGGGCTTTGGTGCAAGAATTAGGGATGGGGATTTTGGGCTCTGGGCTTTGGCGCAAGAATTAGGGATGGGGAATTGGCTGATGGACCTATTAAACTTTTGAAAATAAAAACAACAAACACGATGACTAAGAGAACATTTAAATCGAACATTAAGTGTATGGGTTGTGTGGCTTCGGTGACGCCCCATCTGGAGAAAGTGGAAGGTCTGGCGTCGTGGAACGTGGACATCACCGATCCAAACAAATGGCTCACCGTGGAAGTAGAGACCGATGAAGTGCTCGACGCCGTACAGGATGCCGTTGAAAAAGCGGGGTTTAAGGCGGAAGTCGTGGGCTAGTGCCGCGTCAAGTGAATGACGTGCAGTTTGGCAAGACCTATATTTTGCTCAATTGGGCATGAGGAGGGCGCAATGCGGGACATTTTAACCGATGAACAACGACATGGAGCGAAAAATAGGGCCGCCAAACGGTATGTTATTCACCGGACGCAGCACTAGGTCGGAAAATCTCCTTAATCTTGCCTCATGTTGACACTTTTGACGGGGGCTACCCTGTTGAGTTTATTTCATGCCCTCATTCCCAGCCACTGGCTGCCGGTGCTTGCCATCGGCAAACAGGAAGGCTGGTCAAAGGGGCGCATTTTGGGAGTGACCCTCCTGGCTGGCTCGGCCCACGTGCTCAGCACCGTGGCGCTTGGCCTTGTGCTTGCAGCGCTTGGCGGGGCTTTGGCCGAACAGGCCGAAGCGTTCACCCACTGGGTTTCGCCGTCTTTACTCATCGCACTCGGCGTATTTTACCTTTACCAGCATTACCGCCACAACCACTTTCACCTGCAGGACCAAAACATGCGCTGGGGTGTGGTGTTTTCACTGGCTGCGGCCATGTTTTTTTCACCTTGTCTTGAAATTGAAGGTTACTTTCTTACGGCCGGACAATATGGTTGGAATTTTGTATTGCTTGTAGCCTTGGTTTACGGCGTGGTAACCATCCTTGGTATGCTTTTGTGGGTGCGTTTGGCTCTCGGCGGTTTGCAGCGCCTCGACTGGCATGCTGTGGAGCACAATGCGGGGTTGATCACGGGGCTTACGTTGGTGGCTTCGGGTGTGGGGTTGATGTTGTGGCACTGAATTTGAGCTCCTGAAAGTTAAGCCTCCCTGATGTTGTAAACGGTTAGCCGTTTACAACATCAGGGAGGCTTAACTTTCAGGAGTGTTGGGCAAAAACACCTCAGCCGGACACAATAAGCTACTTTTTTACCAACCAATCCATTTCTTTGCCGTTTAATCAGGATCAAATGATTCCGGGACGGATTGCTTGATTTAACAAGATTTTTTATCATACTTATTCATGCACGACCACCACCATCACCACCACGCAACTGCCGGCGGCACCTTGAACCGCGCCTTTGTTTTGGGTATTGCTCTCAACATTGTGTTTGTGGTCATTGAGGTGGCAGCAGGATTGCAGTTCGATTCCTTGGCTTTGTTGAGCGATGCGGGGCACAACCTGAGCGATGTGGGTACGCTTGCGCTTTCGTTGTTGGCCTTCAAGCTGGCAACTTTGCGTGCCAACCAAACGTATTCTTACGGCTACCGCAAAAGCACGGTGTTGGCGTCGCTGTTTAATGCTTTGTTGCTTGTGGCAGTGTCGGGCGCGATAGGCTGGGAAGCCTGGCAACGGTTGAGCCATCCTTCGTCCGTGCCCGGATTGGGTGTGGCCGTCGTCGCTTTTGCCGGTTTGTTGATCAACGGCGTAAGTGCCTGGCTTTTCCACCGCGATCAGGAACACGACCTCAACGCCCGCGGCGCTTACCTGCACCTTTTGGCCGACGCCGCCGTGTCGCTGGGTGTAATGGTTACCGGCATAGGGATTTATTACTCCGGATGGAAATGGCTTGATCCTGCCGTCAGTTTTGCAATCATAGCTGTCATTTTGTGGGGCACATGGGGATTGCTCCGCGACAGTCTGCGCCTCAGCCTCGATGGCGTTCCTCCAGGCATCTCTTTGCAGGAAATTGAACAAAAAGCCCTGACCATCGATGGTGTGGCTGGCATCCACCACTTGCACGTGTGGGCCATGAGTACCACCCAAAACGCGCTGACCGCACACTTGGTGCTGCGTGAAGACCATGCCACCCCAGAGCGCAGCAGCGCCGTCAAACACAAGTTCCGTCACGTGCTCGAACACCTCAAGGTGCAACACGCTACGCTTGAAACGGAATGCGTGTCGGTGGGGTGTAATGCGGTTGATTGCTGATCCTACGCCCGCTGCGCAGGCTGGGATGACAGGGTTGTCTTTGAACGGTGCACACGACTGAAGCCCCTTTTGCCGGTCGCCCGGGAACCCGCACTCCCCAACGCATCTGTTTCCTAAAAATCAATCCACAAATCATCCCATCCCGGAAACCTGATGTATTTTTGCGCCCTTACTTTGCGCAACCACCTTTTTGCAACAACGTCCATGGAATTATCAACCCGTTACAACCCCGCCGAAACCGAAGACCGCTGGTACAAACACTGGGAAACACGGGGCTATTTCCGCAGCATTCCCGACGAGCGCGAACCGTTTACCATCGTCATCCCACCGCCAAACGTGACGGGTGTGTTGCACATGGGCCACATGCTCAACAACACCATCCAGGACATCCTCATACGCAAAGCACGCCTGGACGGCAAAAATGCCTGCTGGGTGCCGGGCACCGACCACGCCTCCATAGCCACCGAAGCCAAAGTAGTGCGCTGGCTGCGCGAAGAAAAAAAACTGCGCAAAGCCGACCTCACCCGCGAGGAATTTATGGGCTACGCCTACCAATGGAAAGACAAATACGGCGGAATCATCCTGCAACAATTGCGCAAACTCGGTGCTTCCTGCGACTGGGACCGCACGGCATTTACCATGGACCCGCAGTACTACCGCGACGTACTTGGCGTGTTTGTAGAGCTTTACAAAAAAGACAAACTCTACCGTGGTTTACGCATGGTGAACTGGGATCCGGAAGCCAAAACCGTACTTTCCAACGAAGAGGTAATTTATTCGGAAGAAAACGCGCAGCTCTATTACATCCATTACCGCCAGGAAAACGGCGCGGATGGCGTGGTGATCGCTACGCAACGCCCGGAAACCATTTTCGCCGACGTAGCAGTGGCAGTACATCCGGAAGACCCACGTTACGCGCATCTGGTGGGTAAAAAAGTGATGGTGCCGTTGATCAACCGTCCGGTGCCCGTCATCGCCGACGATTACGTGGACCGCGAATTTGGCACAGGCGCCCTCAAAATCACGCCCGCCCACGACCAGAACGACTATGAAATAGGCACGCGCTACAACCTGCCGGTAATTGATATCCTGACCGACGACGGCCGCATCAACGAGGCCTGCGAATACGCCCCGATGGTGGGTCTGGAGCGCTTTGATGCACGTAAAAAAATGAAAGCCGCCCTTGAAGGCGTGGACAGTCTGGTTAAAACCGAGGATTACCGCACCAACATCGGTCGCTCGGAGCGCACCAACAGCGTGGTGGAGCCCAAGCTGTCGCTGCAGTGGTTCGTAAAAATGAGCTCGCTGGGCGAACCGGCGCTGCGCGCTGTGGCCGAAGAACAAATCAAGTTTTTCCCACCCAATTTCCAAAACCTGTACCGCAATTGGATGGAAAACCTGCGCGACTGGTGCATCTCGCGTCAGCTTTGGTGGGGACAACAAATTCCGGCTTGGTACCTTGCGTCGGAAGCGATGAACAAGGAAACCCACGTATTCGTAGCTGCTACCGCAGAGGAAGCGCTGGCCATCGCACAAAAAGAAACGGGCAACGCGGGGCTCACGCTCGCCGACCTTCGCCAGGACGAAGACGTACTCGACACTTGGGCGTCCTCGTGGCTTTGGCCCATCAGTGTTTTCAACGGTTTCGACGACCCGGAGGGAGAATTCGACTACTACTACCCTACCAATGTTTTGGTGACGGGTTGGGACATCATCTTTTTCTGGGTGGCCCGTATGATCATGGCCGGTTATGAGTTCAAAGGAAAAAAACCTTTTGAATCGGTGTACTTCACGGGTATGGTGCGCGACAAATTGCGCCGCAAAATGTCGAAGTCGCTTGGGAATTCGCCGGACGCTTTGGAACTGATCGAAACCTTTGGCGCCGACGGTGTGCGTTACGGACTCATGTCGAGCGCTGCAGCAGGTGGCGATATTCTTTTCGACGACAAACTTTGTGAAAACGGCCGCAACTTTTGCAACAAACTTTGGAACGCCCTGCGCCTCATCAAAGGTTGGGAAGTGATCGAAAAACCTGAAAACGAGTCCATCGCACGCAAAAATGAACTGGCGGTGCGCTGGATGCGTGAAAAATTGTCGGCGACACTTGTAGAGGTGGAAAGCAATTTCAAAAGTTTCCGTTTGAGCGAAGCTTTGATGTCGCTGTACGGCCTCATTTGGGACGACTTTTGTTCCTGGTACCTCGAAATGATCAAACCAGGATACGAACAACCCATCGATCGCGCCACATTGGAAGCCACTAACAAGCTTTACGCCGACCTTATGGTGGCCATGCATCCTTTCATGCCTTTCATCACCGAGGAAATCTGGCACCAGTTGGAAACCCGCGCGGAAGGCGACGACTGCATGCGCCAGCCCTACCCTACGCCAGGCGCTGTGGACACCAACTTTGTTCGCAGCGTGGAAACTGCCAAACAGGTGATCGCGGGCATCCGCGAGGTACGCAACCAGAACCAGATCAAACCCAGAGAAGAACTTGCAGTGTTTGTGCAAAGCAGCGCTTCTGCACAGTCCTTGTATGCCTTGCCCGGACTGAGCGACATGGTAGTGAAGCTGGCCGTATTAAGTGACCTCACGATCAGCGACACCGAGCCGGCCAGCAACAAATCCTTCATCAGCGGTACAGAGAAATACTTCGTGGAGTTTGAACAGGAAATGGATGTGGAGGCAGAAATCGAAAAACTAATGAAGGAACTTGAGTACCAAAAAGGGTTCCTGCGCGGTGTGGACACCAAGCTCAGCAACGAGCGTTTTGTGGCTGGCGCACCTGCGCAAGTGCTTGAAAACGAGCGTAAAAAACAAGCGGATACGATGGCAAGGATTGGGATTATTGAGGAGTCTTTGCGGAAGCTGCAATAAGAATTGAAACACATGAGGCACATTAGAAAACAATAGATTGGTCAGGGACACAGGCGACCCGGGTGTTGATTGCTTCCTTAGCTTCTGCTCCAACCAATGTTTCCCAATGTGCCTCATGTGTTTAAAAAAATCTTACTCTTTTCCATGATTTACCCTTTTACTCAGTGGACCCAGCACCGGCAACACGGCCGGACTTTAGCAGGTATTTCTTAAATTAGAGGTGTTTGACTGCAAATTTGGTTGTTTTTTGGAAACATCTGTGCTTAAAGGTTGTTCCGTTTTTCACCGCGGAGTTGCGCAGAGTTGCGCAAAGAAAAACGCAGAGGTTGTTTTGCGAAAATCAAAACTTTGCATTTTCCTCTGCGTTACTCAGCGCGACTCCGCGGTGAAAAACAATACCAGACATTTCCACAAATCCCTATTTTGCACCCATGGAAGAAAAGAAAAATCAAGCTTTCGTCAATCCCATCGATAAAGACAAAGTCGCTGAAAACCCCGGTTTACTTCCTTATGCGCACACGGCCGGTGGAGCCGTTATTCGTCCGGAAGACAAGGGGCAGATTCGTGGCAATGCCATGACGGCCATGTACGACCAGACGGACCGCCAGATGGATCAATTGCGGCAACAGATGGAGACGCTGGCATTACAAGCCAAATCACTGCATGAGCGCAAACAGATTTCGGAAATGATTTACGATGCCGACATGCATTTTCAGCCGGTGATCCACCACGTTTACCACTTGTATGAGCGTAAAAGCACGGGATTACCCGTTTTGTCGATGGTTGGGCCAGATGAATGGGGCCGAAAAAATCCCTATGATTTCATTGCTACGGTACGCCTATTGGGCGACCACACGTGGGAAGTACTTTCGGGGCGTGTTTCCAACCATTAACCCTCCAAAAGCGTCCGTTTATCCATTCCCAAGCGTCGTTGGTTGGCAATAGGTGCACATTTGCTTCGTTATGCAACAAGGAAATTTGCCTACACTTATTTACCGTTGCACAGATTTTCAGGTACAGCAACCTGATTTGCTTCAACAATTTGAAAACCAACCATTCATCCAACCATTTTTGCTACACACAGCCATGAAACAATTTTTCCTTACAGTACTGTTGCTTGTGCTTTTCGCTTCGCCGCTTATCCTTGGCGCGCAAAGCGATTACCCCACGTACGACCCTGCTTCTATCGACGTAGCCTACAAAAAATACAACCTACCCAACGGCCTGCGTTTGATCGTACACGAAGACCACAAGGCACCCATCGTTGCCGTCAACATTTGGTACCATGTGGGATCTAAAAACGAAAAATTAGGTAAAAGCGGTTTTGCACACCTGTTCGAGCACCTCATGTTCAACGGTTCGGAAAACTACAACACCGATTACTTCCAGGCCTTGGAAGCCATCGGCGGTACCGATTTGAATGGCACCACCAACGAAGACCGAACCAATTATTTCCAAAACGTACCAGTGAACGCCCTCGACCAGGTGCTTTGGCTCGAAAGCGACCGCATGGGTCACCTCCTCGGCGCCATCGATCAGGCCAAACTCGATGAACAACGCGGCGTGGTACAAAACGAAAAACGTCAGGGCGAAAACCAACCCTATGCCAAAGGTTGGGACATCATCCAAAAAGAAATGTTCCCACCACACCACCCTTATGGTCACACGGTGATCGGTGAAATGGAAGACCTCAACGCCGCCAGCATCGACGACGTACACGAGTGGTTCAAAACCTATTACGGCGCTGCAAATGCCGTTTTGGTGATTGCAGGTGACATCACGCCCGATGTGGCCTACGAAAAAGCGCTGAAATACTTCGGCAACATCCCCGCCGGTCCGGCCATCCAACGCCCAGAAGTGAACATCAACAAACTTACCGGCGACAAACGGTCAGAATACTTCGACCGTGTTCCCGAATCGCAAATCACCATGGTATGGAACGCTCCGCAATGGGGAACACAGGAACACGCGTGGCTCGATCTCGCCACCGACATTCTTGCCGCAGGCAAAAACAGCCGCCTTTACAAAAAACTGGTGTACGAAAAACAAATCTGTACCAGTGTCTCTGCTTTTTTTGGCCCAAGTGAAATCGCTGGCAACATCATGATACAGGCCAATGTGAAACCCGGCAAAACCGTGGATGAAGTGGAAGCTGCCATCAATGAGATCGTCAAAGAATTTTTGGATAAAGGTCCTACCGAAGAAGAACTCAAACGTGTAAAAACGGCATACTTTGCCAATTACATCAAAGGACTTGAGCGCATCGGCGGCTTCGGTGGTAAAAGCGATCTGCTCGCTCAAAACGAAGTATATGGCGGCAGCCCCGATTATTACAAAAAGATGCTGAAGTGGTACAACGAAACCACCACAAAAAACATTCAAGGCGTTTGCAAGGAATGGATGTCTGAGGGCCGTTTTACCCTCTTATGCAACCCCTTCCCCGAGTATTCGGTTACGGGCACAGAAGCCGATCGCAGTAAAATACCAGCCCTCGGCAGTAATTTGAATGCCGCTTTCCCCGATTTGCAAAAAACAACGCTGAAAAACGGCATGAAGGTGGTGCTTGCACGCCGCACGGAAAGCCCCACCATGGTGATGAGTATGATGTTCGATGCCGGTTATGTTTCCGATAAATTCGGCGGTAAACCAGGCTTGGCCAACATGTCGATGAACATGCTCGATGAAGGCACCAAGTCGATGAACAGCCTCCAGATTAATGAAAAACTGCAACTGTTGGGCGCCGGTTTGGGCACTTCGAGCGATCTCGACATGTCGTACGTGACCCTCAACACGCTCCAGCAAAGCCTCGAACCAAGCCTCGACATTTTCGCCGACGTGATCCTCAATCCAAGCTTTCCCGATGCCGATTTCAACCGCATCAAGGAGCAACAGGTAAGCGGCATCCAGAATGAAAAAAAACAACCCAACGGCATGGTTATGCGCGTTATGCCCGAACTTATGTACGGCAAAGACCATCCCTACGCCATGCCCATGAGCGGCACAGGCGACGAAGAATCGGTGCGCGCCATGGAGCTCGAAGACGTGAAAAAATTTCACAGCCGCTGGATCCGTCCGAACAACGCAACCCTGGTGGTAACAGGCAACATCAGCATGGAAGAACTCGTAGCCAAACTCGAAAAACGCTTCAGTACCTGGCAAAAAGGCGACACGCCCAAAAAAGTCATCCCCGACGTTAGCACCTCGCAGGCAGGTAAAATTTACCTCATAGACCGTCCGGAAAGCCAACAAAGCCTCATCATCGCCGGGTACCTTACCAAAAAATACGGTGAAGTGGACGAAACAGCCCTCGAACAAATGAACAACGTTTTGGGTGGCGACTTCACCAGCCGCATCAACCTGAACATTCGTGAAGACAAGCACTGGAGTTACGGTGCTGGCTCGTTTGTTCAAAACACCCGGGGACAACGCCCTTACCTCGTGTTTGCGCCAGTTCAGACCGACAAAACCAAGGAGAGCGTACAGGAAATCATGAAAGAAATCAACAGCTTCGTGGGCGACAAACCCATGACGCAGGCTGAGTTCGACAAGACCAAACAAAACACCGTGCTCGGCATGGCAGGTATGTGGGAAACCAATGCAGCCGTAAACGGCAGTGTGCGCAACGTAGTGAAATACGGTCTGGCCGACGACTACTGGAAAACCTACAGCGATCGTGTACAAAAACTTACCCTGAAGGACGCCCAGAACACCGCAAAAACGGTGATCAAACCCAGCAACCTGGGTTGGGTCATGGCCGCCGATGCAGAAAAAGTGATGCCCGGGCTCGAAACTCTTGGTATGGAAATCATTCAGATCGATGCCAACGGCAAACCGATTGCGAAAAAAGGCAAACCGTAATTAGCAGGCAGCAGGCAACAGCAACTGTTGATAATTGAAGATCGTTAAACTCTTTTCAAGAGCCATCCCGGATTGGGGGTGGCTCTTGTTTTTTGTGTGGCTGATGCCTTCGGACAACCAAGTATGTGTTTGGGACATCCGTAAGAGCCATTCGGAACAAAGACAGATCCATAACACTCACAACGACTAAATTACACGTTGAAAATACTGTTTGTCCACCTCCTAAAAGTGCATTTGCGGGAAATACCTGTTTTTTCATAACAGTAATATTACGCTTTGTGATTCGGTATTTTTGTTGCAACCTTTGTTTATACTTCAACGCTTCAGGCGCCATCCTGGCAACTTATTGAAAACAATCAACTACCGATGTCTGAAAATCCAATGGTAAAAGCAGCCCTTTTGATGACCGTCATCGTTTTGGTGGTGGTATTGGGCGTTGAAATGTCTTTGAGCCATAGAGGCATTGAAAACTCTTACGATGACGGACCGCCTTTGTGGTCCAACAGCCGAGCTGAAGTGTATGGCGACCCTGAACGTACGGTTGTATTTATTGGTTCATCGCGCATCAAATTTGATCTGAACATTGAAGTTTGGGAAAAGCTCACAGGTACCCATGCTGTACAATTGGCCGTTGAAGGCAGCAATCCGCGACCGGCTTTGTATGATCTGGCCGACGATCCTAATTTCAAGGGACGCCTCGTTGTGGACGTTACAGAAGGGTTGTTTTTTTCCAATGCCCCTCCTAACATAGAGAGTTTCAACAAAAACATACAATATTTCCACGAGCAGACGCCTGCACAAAAGGCGAGTTTTCAGATCAATCGTGTCGTGGAACCTTGTCTGGTTTTGCTGGACAAAGAAAACTTATCGTTCAATGCGCGTTTGGATGCCCTGGAAATCCCCAGTCGGCCTGGCGTGTTTATGATGCCCATTTTTCCAATGGAGTTCAGCAGGCCAACATTCAGGCGTGAAACACGCATGACGGAACGGTTTGTTTCCGATTCCAGCCTTCAACAACAAGTCAAAGATATTTGGGCATTTTTTGCCTCCTTCCCACACAAACCCATGCCTGCCGGTGAGCTGGACAGCATTTTTTCGTCGGTTAAAGTTGCTGTACAGAAGATCAAAAGCAGGGGTGGTGATGTGGTTTTTGTACGAACGCCTTCGAGCGATCCCATGTTGACCGATGAAAACAAGGCATTTCCGAGGGAGCAATTTTGGGAAAGATTGCTGAAGGAAACCAATAGTCAAGGCATTCATTTTGCAGATTATGAGCCCATCAATCACTTTGTTTGCCCTGAACTTTCCCACCTGAGTCCACAGGATGCAGTTGTATTTACCCGGCATTTCGCCGATATTCTGGTGAATGAAACACCATGGCGTTTCCCTTCCTTACAAACTCAAACCTTACGGTAAGGTTTTCAACCCATCCTGCAACATGGTTTTCAATTCGTATACTTTCCTGGCCTTTTTTGCCATCATTCTGGTGTTGCACAACCTGCCTTTTTCCTGGAAGGTAAAAAAGATAAACCTCCTGCTGGCCAGTTACATCTTTTACGCTGCTTGGAACCCGCCGTTCATCCTTTTGCTCTGGCTTTCAACGGTGGTCGATTTTTTTGTAGGCAGTGCGCTGTACACCCAGGAAAATCCGCAGAAGAAAAAATTGCTGCTCGTTGTAAGTCTGATCGGCAACCTGGGCATGTTGTGCTTTTTTAAATACGGCACGTTTTTCCTCGACAATTTCGTGTTGCTGGTGAATGTCCTGGGCATGGATTTCCACCCTGCCAAACCGAACATCATTTTGCCGGCAGGCATATCCTTTTACACGTTTACAACCCTGTGCTACACGATAGATATGTATAAAAAAAAGAGTCAACCGGTGAAATCTATGCTGGATTTTTCCTTGTTCGTCA
>Ga0105046_10000894_pt1 | contig 43821 bp, 28 predicted proteins | sample MAT03_FD_78385 | JGI IMG/M metagenome (GOLD analysis project Ga0105046, IMG submission 78385) | Freshwater microbial communities from Lake Fryxell liftoff mats and glacier meltwater in Antarctica - MAT-03 (megahit assembly) | ecosystem: Environmental > Aquatic > Freshwater > Ice > Liftoff... | reverse complement strand
GCCAGTTCGTCGTCGGGTTGTTCGGTTACGTAAACCAAGCCGTCGATATCCGGCGCCTCCGCAGCGGTTCGACCGATCCAAACGCCGTCTTGGTCTGGCAATTTGCTGTCGAGCAAGACAGCTTCTGATGTTCCGACACGAGATTGCGTCCATTGGAACGCGACTTGTTGTTGCGCCGACATCAGTTCGCCGAGTCGTCTCTGAATCACTTTTTCGGGAACGCGATCGGGAAGTTTTTCCGCAGGGGTACCGGGTTCGATCGAATAGGGAAACACGCCCAGGTGTTCGAAACGCTGTTGCTCGATGAACTTCAGCAGTTGCTGATGATCCTGTTTGGTCTCACCTGGAAACCCGGAGATCATCGTGGTTCGCAGGACGACATCGGGAATCAAGGTGCGAATGCGGCCAACGATTTCTTCGATTTGCGCCCGATTCACTCGGCGAGCCATCCGCCGGAGCATGGTGTCGCTGGCATGTTGAAGCGGCATATCGATGTATTTAACAATGCGTTGCGCCTGGGCAATCGTCGTCAGCAATTCGTCATCGATGTACATCGGGTAGAAGTACATGAGCCGGATCCAATCCAACCCTTCGATTTGGTCCAGTTGTTCTAGCAATTCGCGAAGACGTGGCTTGCCGTAGATGTCCATTCCGTAATAGGTCGTATCTTGGGCGACGACAACCATCTCGCGGACGCCGGATTTCGCCAGGGCTTTGGCTTCGCTGATGACCTGTTCAATCGTCTTGCTTGCGTGTTTGCCGCGCATTTTCGGGATCGCGCAAAACGTACAAAGTCGGTCGCAACCTTCGCTGATTTTCAAGTAGGCGAAATGTCGCGGCGTGACCGCAGCCCGCATATTGTCTGACAGTGCGCGGATCGGTGCGGGGCGAAAAACAGTGCGTTGTTCTTCCAGGCCATCGAACAAACGATCAGCCACGTTGACGATTTCATCGCGCCCGAAGACGCCAACCAGTGCATCGATCTCGGGCCGTTGCTCCCACAACGCTTCACGACTACGTTCGGCCAAGCATCCCGTGACGACGACACCGCGAATGCGTCCATCGCGTTTGAGCTTCAGCATTTCGTCGATCGCGCCGAGCGATTCTTCGCGAGCCGAGGCGATGAAACCGCAGGTATTGACGACCACGAAATCAGCGCCCTCGACCGAGTCGACCATTTCGTAGCCATCGGCATCCAAACGTCCCAACATCTGCTCGGTATCGACCAAGTTCTTAGGACATCCGAGGCTTACCACCGCATAGCGTCGGCGGCCTGGGGATTGGGGGTTAAGTTCCGACTCGGTTGCGGGACGTGGTCGCAACGGGGCGGGGGAATCGGTAACGACTGGTAACTGCATGGAAGCGGATCGGATTGGCTGAGGTTCGCGAGCTTGAAATGCACGCATAAAGCGGTTTGGCGAGGTGCGGTACCGCGAACGCTTAGATTAGCCGACTGACTTGCAATCGAACAGGATCGAAATCTCGCGATCTGCGGTTCATTTCACGTCAAATCGGCCACCAGAGACTCTTTTCGTTCCAGAATGATGCTTAAGACCTTCGCAAAAACTTGTTCGGGCGTCATTCCGTCGCTTTGCACAAGCACGGCGTCAGGCGCGGGTCGGAGGCGTCCAACCGGGCGCATTCGGTCTTCGAGATCGCGTCGGTTTTGCAAAGCGAGGATGTCTTCAATCAACACATGGCGACCGGTTTCGATCAACTGTTGTTGGCGTCTCCGGGCACGTTCCTCAGGCGATGCGGTCAGAAAGATTTTGCATTCTGCCGCAGGAAAAACCTCGGTTCCTTGATCGCGTCCCTCGGTAACGACGTCACGACCGAAGGCAAATTCACGCTGTTTCAACGTCAGAACCTCACGAATCGCGGGCTCATCGGCGATGTGACGGACGACGCTAGTGACCGATGGCATTCGTACCAGGGAGCTGACATCCTCACCGCGTAAAAAAATGAGTCCTTCGCGAAAGTCGATTTCCGCTTTTCTTGCGATCGCGATCAAAGCCGCCGAATCATTCCATTCGACGTCGGCGCGAATCGCGGCAAGCGTGATGCCGCGATACATCGCCCCGGTATCGAGAAAATCGAACCCAATGGCCGTCGCAACTTGGCGAGCAATGCTGCTCTTGCCTGCTCCGGCTGGTCCATCAATCGTCACTATCACGCCGTCGGTCCTCGAAATCGATGAATTGCTATTTTTTTGGCCTCTGGCGGACCTGGGCGTCTGCCAGCAGAGTGATTCGCTCGCGAAGCTTTGCTAACGCTAACTTAATCCGATTCTCACGGTTTACGGAAGCCTCAGTAGATTCGCGCGTTTTCCCGAACCGTTCAACATAAAACGCGGACGTCAACTCGGTTAGGGGTGCGTCGAGCGAGCTTGAATCGACCGCTTTCATCCTAATAGCGGCCGATGAAGTGTACTCTTTTGGCGTTTCACCGGTTCGCCGCCGAATGCCAACGGATTCGAGCAGCGCCACTGTCTCTGCAAAGAATGCGATTTTTGGGACTGGAACCACGGCCAGCGAGGTTTCTCCGGTACCGGCTCGAAGCAGCCACAGATGCCGACCGAAGTGATACGCGACCAACGCGGCCGCCAATCCGACGATCGCAAGCACGGCGGATTGCCAGGAAAACACTTCGGAGCCAGCCAGCGCCCCCGCGCCAAGTTCACCGGCGCGCACGCGAGAAATCTTCAGCTTCATCCATTCGTAGTAAAGTTGATAGGAACCGCTCATCCCTTCGTTGGCGAGGCCTAATTCACGGCGTCTGTCGGCAGCATCCGCATCGACGACGTAGTTGGTCCAAATGTCTTGAGCCATGTCGATTACATTAGACACACGGCCACCGGCGGATTGATTCGATCCACCTCCGCCAGGTGTCGGATCCAATCGCATCCAATACTCAGACGGTGGCTCGGACGCGTAGTACAGATCATTGGGTGGCACCCACTTCGCCTCCACCAAGGCCTCCACCCAGGCATGCGCGTGAAGTTGGCGTGCGACATGGTAACCACCGATCGCATTAAACTCGTCTGTATTGAATCCGACCACTAAACGAGCCGGGATGCCTTGGCTACGCAACATCAACACCAGCGCCGAAGCGAAGTACTGGCAATTCCCCTCTCGATCAACGGTTAGAAATTGCTCAACGGGGTCGATCCCAGGAATCGGTTGCATGGTTAAGTCAAGCGTATATTGATACGTTCGTCCGTCGGACAGAAAACGCTCCATTTGTCTGGCAATCTCGACCGGATTTTCCTGATTCTTCTGCATTCGTCCCAAGGCTGTTTGTGCAACACGTGCCGCTGAGGGGACCATGTCGATATCGTAAACCAAGCACGGATCGCGGTAAGCGTTTGCCGAACGCTGCTCATCTGCAATCATCATTGCACCGACAAGACCGGCATCTGGATCGGGATCCGAATCGGGCGTCGCTTCATTGAAACTTGAAACCGACTCGGATTCCGATGGGATTGTTGGTTGGTTATTAAATCGCTCGCTTTGGGCGAATCGAGGCACGAACGCGCCTTGTAGACCGTCTCGAAATCCGTGGGTTGCGAAGCGATAAGTCAATTGACTGTTGCGATTCAGCAATGGCTTGACCCTTCGACTTATCAGCCATCGATCGGGTTGGTGTACGATGTCTACACCAGACAAATCGAAATAATAGGGCGGAAGCGAGAATAGGGACTGCGAGTCCATGGGAGAAACCGTCATCCGAACGATCAAATCGTCATGCAAAGGTCGATCGTTCGCCGTTCGTATGTTTGGAGCAGGCGGCAACTGGCGCGGTGCCATAAAGGGGCCTGCGTCAACGTAGCTCCACGAACCGCTGACCCGACCGTCAACGCCGTAGTGTTCTAACGCCGCACCACGGATGTAAAAGTCACCAACGATATCGTAACGTCGACCGGTACGTCGTTCCTTAACGTCGAGTCTCACCGCAATCTCGGGGTTGAGCATCATTTGGCCAATTTGGCCTAACTGCACACTTGTATTGAAGCCGACCTGCGCTTTGCCACCAATGCCATGGCGCGCTTGTTGATTCGTTCGCGGCAACGCGTAGAAGAAAACCAAAGCGATCACCATCACCGAAGGCGCGATCGTTACCCAACCAATTCGCGGCAAAAGCGCAGCCGCTTGAAAGAATGATTCTCTTGAATCGGATGAATGGACGCGGAGTCGAGAATTGGCTTTGTCCGATTCTGAAAATGCTTCTTCAGAGGTCGACAAGATATGCAGCAGGGATAGCCCCACGATTAGCGACGCGCCAAGTGGAAGCAGCAGTACCCCATAGATTACTGCATTGTTAAAGATCGCTGCGACGATCAATTGCAGGAGCGCGAAGACGGCAAGCTGTTCATAAATTCGACGACTTTTTCGCTGCAGCATCAAGACTGATTGGACCATTACAAGGAGCCACGCGACGGCCTCCATTTGTGGCTCCGGTGAAAAATCGCCATTCGAGTAAAAGCGGGTGATCGTGAAGAAAGCAATCAATGCCAAAGCGACGTAGGACATGACCGACGGGAGCGCGAACCATCGCAGCAGATCGACAAAGATTACCCCAAAAATCGCAAAGAAAATCCCGATAATTGGCAATGCATCCAAATTCGGAGATCCGGCAAACGTAAGTCCGCAAAGCGAAGCTAAGGCCGCAAAATAGACATTCAGTTTTCTCTCAATGCTATTCATGACACGTCCTTTGAATGAGTACGTGAGCGCTCGATCAATAGGTCGATCGAACCATCCAACGTCGAGTACCAACGTACGGCACAACGCCCTTTCAATAGTGCCATGATTTTTTCACCCGACGCAGGAACCAACCGCGGACTGACGACGACCAAATCTTGAGGCTTTCCGAGCGAATGAAAAACACGATCGATCACTTCAACCAAGTCAGGATTCGGAGTAGGTTCTGCATCGGCAAGGATCTTGAGCATCGCCGTCAATTGATCTCGCGTGCCGGCGTTTGCGATGACTTCGTTGCGGGCTCCTGCGATGGCCAATGCGACACGATTGGTGGGTGTCGCTACGATACTGGTTAGCAGCGTTGCCGCAGCGCTGACGACCGTCTCAACGTCGTCAATCGCGCGACGTTGTTCGAACTCTTCGCGATCCGCGTCGGAGACGGCAGGAGTATAGGCATCAACGAGGATGCACAAGTCGAATTTTCGCTGCTGTTCGAATTGACGTACGGCGGGCTCGCCGATTCTCGCAGTCGTTCGCCAGTGAATCCATCGTTGACTATCGCCCTGTTGCCACGACCTCAATCCGAAGAAATCGCCGTCGCTCGCGCCGCTTCGCCTCGCCGTCGTCGACATTCCGCCACTACGGCTTTGCAACCGTCGACGCCAATCACGTCTCAGACCGAGCAATCGCGGAAAAACGTACATCGACTGTTCGTCGCCCGTGAAACGTCTCAAGAAGATCAATCCCAGTGGCACCCCGGTGGAAGCTCCCGATGGCCCAAACCGATACTTGCCTCGGTGGGCTGCGAGGCATTCGTAACTGGCGACTACGGTCCGTCCCGAGCCGACGAATCCAACACCACAGCTTGCCGCGACCTCCAGAGGTTCGGTTGCGTTGGAAACTTTTGAGAGCAGAAGCGCCAGGCCTCGGGTGCGAAGTCCAGCTCCCGTCGCTTCGGCAGGTGCTTGAATTCGGTCGTCAACGCGAATCAACCACGCAGGCGTCCAAGCGCTGTGATTGGTAACTAGGAATCGAACGTTAAACGGTTCGCCCGCGAACGCTTCGTCAGGCAAACGCCGACGAATCTCGATCGCTTCCATCGTTCGTCGGCCGAGTCTCCAGTGCATCAGCAGCGCGCCGACGATCAGTCCCGCGAGCACGAGCGGAAGATTGAACCCGCGGATCGCACCACCGACCATCGCGAATGCACCGATAAAAACGAAGTGCCATCCCAAGCGGCTGATCTGGACGCGAATCGCAGACTTATTGATTGGCAACCCAGACGCTCCTAATCCGGCAATTAAACCGGCACTGCGATCGTTTCGACCAGATCTCCGACCAATCGTTCTAAGCTGTCTCGATCAATCGAGCCTAGTACCGCCTCGGGAACAACCCGGTGCGACAACACGGTAACGGCTAGCATCTTGATGTCATCAGGCGTCACAAAGTTCCTGCCTTCGGTGATTGCCCGTGCTTGACATCCTCGATAGAAACTGAGCGCCCCGCGAGTGCTGACGCCGACTCGTATTCCTGGTGTCTCACGCGTTGCATCGACAATCCGCAGCAAGTAATCCATTAGCGAATCCTCGAAGGCGACGTCCCTTGCGGCTTGTTGTGCCTGCTGCATTTGTCCGATCGAAACGACTGACATCAACTCGTCCACTGGCTCACCCGCCCGGTGTGTTCGCAGAACGTCTTTTTCAACGCTTCGCTCTGGATAGCCAATGCTGATTCGCATCAAGAATCGGTCCATTTGACTTTCGGGCAGGGCATAAGTGCCGTCGAATTCAAAGGGATTTTGGGTCGCGATCACGATGAACGGCTTGGGTAACAGATATGTCTTGCCATCGACCGAGACTTGACCTTCGCTCATTGCTTCCAACAGTGCGCTTTGAGTTCTTGGGGGAGCGCGATTGATTTCATCCGCCAAAACGACATTGGCGAACACCGGTCCTCTGCTAAACTCGAACTCGCGAGTATCGGATCGATAAATCATGCTTCCCGTAATGTCGCTGGGAAGCAAATCCGGAGTAAATTGAAGGCGAGTGAAAACTCCGTCAAGGCTCTTCGCAAGCGCCTTAGCGGCCAATGTCTTGCCAACTCCCGGAACATCCTCCAGCAAGACGTGATCGCCGGCAAGCATCGCAATGACCAGCGATCGAACGACTTCGGGTTTGCCCAGTACGACTCGCTCAATATTCGCCCGAAGCATCCGTGCCGTATCGTAAGCCTGCTGCATAATAAAAAACGCGAGCGTGTTTGGGTAAGTCAAGCGTGGTGGTTGAAAATTATATCCGTTTCCCAGCGAACGATAACCTATCGTCCCGAGTTCTGATTTTGTATCCCACAGGCAGAATATGCCGTGTTCTACGGGAAAGGTGTTTTTCGAAAACGGCTGGCGTCAGTGAGTCGGTTTTCGTTTGAGCAGCTTTCCGTGAGATTGGGTTCCAACGAACTTTCCACCGCGAACTTGAACTTCGCCACGGACCAGCACGACATCACTGCGTCCTTCGATCGGCCAGCCCTCAAACGCGCTGTAATCGGTTGCCATCGAATGCGTCTTAGCGCTGATGGTTCCTCGGTAACTGGGGTCGTAAATCACCAAATCTGCATCGCTGCCGACGGCGATCGTCCCTTTTCGGGGAAACAAACCGAACAGCTTCGCGGCTTGCGTGGATGCACAATCGACGAACGTGCATAGATCGATCAATCCCTGACATACACCGTAGCTGTAGAGCAGATCGACCCGATGCTCGACGGTGGGAATGCCGTTAGGAATCTTGGTGAAGTCTCCGCGACCCATCTCTTTCTGTCCTTTAAAATCAAACGGTGCGTGATCGGTTCCGACCGTGCTAACCGATCGACTGCGGAGCGCGTTCCACAAGTAATCTTGATGTTCAGCGCTGCGGATCGGCGGTGACATCACGTACTTCGCTCCTTCGAAATCTAGCTGTTCCGCGTAGGTGCTATCCAGAACCAAGTACGGCACGACGGTTTCGACCCACACGTTGACGCCACGCGCTTTCGCGGCCATCGCAGCCTCGACCGCAGGCTTGCAACTCGTATGCACGACATAGACATGCGCCCCTGTCATTTCGGCGAACGACATCAAGTGAGATACACCGGTGGCTTCCACGCTGACCGGTCGTGACGGTTCATGCCATTCCGGTCCCGTTTTTCCATCGGCCAAGAGTTTGTGTTGTAACTCGGCTACCAAGGTTTCGTTTTCACAGTGCGCCGTCACGATGACGCCTAATTCCTTGGCTAGTTTGAGGGTCTTATAAAGCTCCGTGTCGTTGACGCCAAAGAAATCTTTGTAGGCCAAGAAGACTTTAAAACTTGCGATGCCTCGGCCCACGATTTCGCGAAGCTGAGCTTCGGTCTTGTTATCGAATCGAGAAACTGCCATGTGGAAGGTGAAATCACACGCCGAGTAACCCTCGGCTTTGGATAACCAGAGATCGAACGCCTCGATCGGGTCCTCATTCCGGCTTGGACAGCACATTTCGATCAATGTCGTCGTCCCCCCTACTAACGCCGCCCGGCTTGCAGTGCCGTAATCGTCTTTCGCAAAGGTGCCCATGAAAGGCAGATAGATGTGAACGTGCGGATCGATGAACCCCGGAAACACGTACTTGCCGGTTGCATCAATCACCTCCGCTCCTTCGACGCCCGACAAGTCTTTCCCGATCGCGACCACGGTTTCGCCTTCGCAAAGAATGTCGGCGATGTAACTGTCAGCAGCGGTGACGATATGACCGTTTCGGATTAAGATTGACATGTTAGACTGTGCTCTCGTCGAGGAGCGAATCGTTTGCTAGAGGAGCAACTTTCTGGTATGCCAGATTGATGATGGTATCGTAGCGGGGGATATCGTCGATTAACAGCTAGCGTCTAGCAAACCAATTTGAATCGTTTGTTCGCTCAAACTACCACTTTAGAAACCAACTGACTGGGAAATCACGTCATGCTCAACCTGCCTGTTCGAAAGCTCCACGGCCCGGGGCCTTCGCCCGTTTCTGATTCGGTGCTTCGTGCTTTGGCGACGCCTTGCATCGGACACATGGACCCCGAGTTCATGCGAATTATGAACGAAGTCCGGGCCATGTTGCAGCAGGTCTTTCGCACCGAAAACGAAATGACGCTGGCTTGCAGCGGAACCGGGTCCGCAGGCGCGGAAATGTTGATGGACAATTTGATTGAACCCGGTGACGTTTGCTTGATCGGCATCAACGGAGTGTTCGGAGGTCGGCTTGCCGAAAAGGCTCGCCGCGCCGGTGGAATCGTTCATACGATGGAAGCCCCCTGGGGTTACGTCTTCGATCAAGATGCGATCATCGATAAGATCAACGAGCTGAAGCCAACGCTTGCGGCATTCGTCCATGCGGAAACCTCGACCGGTGCCCACCAGCCGTTCGATCGACTCGCGTCGTCGGTTCACAAGCATGGTGGTCTGTTGGTGATGGACTGTGTCACGTCACTGTCAGGCCTACCTGTTGAGATTGACAAGTGGGAAATCGACGCTGCTTACTCTGGTACACAAAAGTGTTTGTCATGTCCGCCTGGCTTGTCGCCAGTAACCTTGTCTGACCGAGCGATGCACAAGGCAAAGAATCGCAAGAGCCCCGTGAATTCTTGGTATCTCGATCTCGGTTTGGTCGGAAACTACTGGTCGGGAAACCGCGCCTATCATCACACGGCACCGGTGAATATGAACTACGCGTTGCACGAGGCGTTAACGATTGTGCTTGACGAAGGACTAGAAAACCGTTTCGCACGTCATCGACGAGTCCATGAGAAATTGAAGGCAGGACTTCTGGAGCAAGGGTTTTCTTACGCATCGGATCCTGAGCATTCGCTTCCGATGTTGAACTTGGTCAACATCCCTGAGGGAATCGAAAACGAAGGCGCAATGCGACGCCACCTGCTTGATGAATTCAATCTCGAAATTGGCGGTGGCCTCGGAAAGCTGGCCGGCAAATGTTGGCGAGTTGGTCTGATGGGGCATGGCGCTTATGAGGAAAATGTCGATGACATTCTCTACGCTTTCTCGCAAACGCTTGCGGCCCAAGCCTAGACCATCAACCCCAATTTTCAAAATGGTTGAAGCACTAGCTCGTCGCTCCGCCGACCGTCGCGTTCCGTAGTATCGTATCTCGCCGATTCCGCAATGAATTCGAATGTTAATCGCTGGTCAATTGTTGCTCGAAAGCGATAGCGTGCGCTGTCGCTTATCCCCCGGCTACATCCGCATCGAAGATGAAATCATCGTTGAAGTGGTCGAGGGCCAGGTACCGAAGCAATGCGATCTCGGTGGGGCCGATCACATCATCACCCCTGGCTTCATCGATGCACATCTGCATCTGCCGCAATTTGATATCGTCGGCGGACACGGCATGCCGCTGCTGCAATGGCTTAACGAGATCACTTTTCCCTCAGAACGACGTTGGGAGGACGTCGATTTTGCACGTTCAATGACGATGCGTGTGTTGATGCAGTGCATCGGGTACGGAACAACATCGATCTGTGCCTACGCGACAGTCCATCATGCGTCGGCGAACGCGGCGATTGAGCTTGCGACTTCGCTTGGTATTGGCGGCACCATTGGCCAAGTGCTGATGGACCGAAACGCCCCTGATTACTTGTGTCGACAAGCGAACGAGTTAATCGACCAGTGCGCCGCCACGATCGATCGTTTTCCACCGCATCTTCGCATGTCAGCCGCCGTGACACCTCGCTTTGCGATTTCATGCACGCCCGACTTGCTTGACGCGTCGGGGAGGCTTGCGCAGCAACGCGGTGTGATTGTGCAAACGCATCTTGCCGAAACGACCGCGGAATGCAACCTCGTTGCCGAATTGTTTGATAACCAAACTTATGTAAACGTCTACAAGAACGCAGGCTTGCTGACGCCTCGCACTATCTTTGGGCATGGCATTTATCTTGATGAACAAGATCGAACTCAAGTAGCGTCCGGTGGTAGCATGATTGCCCATTGCCCGACGGCGAATTCGTTTTTACGCTCAGGAACGATGAATCGCTCGGCGCTAGTCAAGGATCAAGTCAAGCTCTTATTGGGCAGTGACATTGGCGCCGGTTACGAGCGTTCGATGGTGCGAGTGGGACGAGCGATGATCGAGGCCGCATCGAGCCTTGGTGAGTGTTTTCCGTCCGCAGCCGAAGCCTGGCACTGCATTACCGCGGGCAACGCGGACCGATTGGGCTTCAGCGATCGTGGCCGCCTGCGGATTGGCAATACAGCCGATTTGGTTGTGATTGCCCCCGACATCCCGCTTGCCGTTTCAACCGTTAATCCGCTTTCGACGCTGATGTTCGCGTGGGACGACCGCTGGATTCAGAACGTGTTGGTCTGTGGACGCAAGAGCCAGTAGAGCGATGCGGCGATCAAGTCCGCCGTCGTTCCTGGGTTTCTTCGATTGCCCTCGGCACGCAGCCATGCATCAAAACCGACGCGGGCCTCATCGGAATCATCACGCAAACAGATTGCCGCTCGCTGCATTGCTTCGGATGCAATGTTCTCACCGCATTTTCGGGCGATCAAGGTGTCTTTTACGTTCGCCATCAACTGCAATTGCGCATTGACAACGGCGGTCGTTGCCGGGATGGGCTGCAGCATGACCTGCTTCACGATTGGAAGGACGACTTGGAAGAAGTCCTCGAAACCGGTCGCATACTGCAGCGCAATCCGATCGCGACCTGCCGCATGTTTCATCGCAGCAACCAAATCAATTGGGCCGGTAATCGGTGTACGGACATCTTCCTTCGCCGAGACATCATCTTGCTTCATTCCACCTGGTGAAGCCAAGCGAATCGCTTCGAAAAAATTCCGACCGTCGTCGTTCGTCAGTGAATCGAGCAGTCGCTTCACTTCGTCGATCGAGCGACCCATTGAAAGCGGCGCGATCAATAAGATGATTCCAAGATTCACATTTGCAGCGGTTACCGCCTTCGTCGCAATGACCGCATCAAGAACTCGCTTACCCAGATGAAAGCTTGTATCGGTACTCGCAAGGACAGGAGCAATCTTGCTCGCTGCCGCAATAAAGTCTTCGTAACGGCAATCGTTAAAACTAGCGCCGGGATGCACATTGCCCAGCTTCGCCGCCGTCGCTTCAAGCTCACAAGCGATCCGAATGGCATCTGCGTTGGAAGTAACGAGCGCCCTCCATTCGCAAAGCGATCCGTCAAATATCATGACTCACGCCCAGTTAAAAACTGTCGAATGATCTCCAGTGTTTTCTCCGGCGCATCTTCCATCACGTAGTGTCCGATGCCGTTTAGTCTCGAAACCTCTGCGTTAGGCCAATGTTTCTCGAACCGGTCGAGACATTCCGGTCGAAAGCACCAATCCTTCATGCCCCAGATGATCTGGATTGGAAGGTGGCCAAGCGTCGGGAGGTCGTTCTCTAGCTTTTCAAGCACCGAGTAAGTGGGATGCGATCGCGACATCGGAATGTCTCTTACAAACGAGTCAATCGCCACGCGATCAGCCCAGTTTCGATAGGGAAACAGCAGGCCACCCGATACCTCAGGCGTCAAATTATGCTTGGCCATCGCCATCGAAACGGCAGGGCCGGCGAACGCATTGAGCGCGCGAATCGCGAACGACCCAAAGATCGGAGTTCGCAGTAGGCCGATCCTTTTGGGCATATAGGGCGGCGGGAATGCTGCGGTATTGAGCAAGATGATTCCTGACATTCGCTCGACACGTTCGACCGCTGCAGAAAGACCAATCGCACCGCCCCAATCATGAGCCAACAGCGTAACGTCACTAAGATTGAGATGATCGATCAAGCCGAGCAAATTGTCGCGGTGCGACGCCAACGTGTACGCGAACTCCTTTTGCGTGGGCTTCTCGCTCAGTCCGCATCCAATGTGATCAACGGCGATGACACGATGGCTCGCAGAGAACCGCTTGACGACCTTGCGGTAGTAAAAACTCCACGTCGGATTGCCGTGGACGCAAAGGATTACGGGACCGGTCCCTTGGTCCAAATAATGCATCCTAAACCTCCCTGCTTGCCAAGATCGGGAAGCAGTTTCCGGGTAAAGTCGCCTCCAGTCAGGCAGCACATGGTTCATGAGTCATTCGCGTTTAGGGAAGTGTAAACTTGAAGGCAGAAACTTCGCGGATTCGGCGTTGTGTTACAATGGGACACCCGGACAACTCGATCCCTCATGCCTTGTCAACGATGAAAAACCGCCGCAATCTCCATCGCAAAGCCGCGTTTTTGCTGTTGACCACCGCAATATCGTGGTGCAACTTCGATGGTCGCTTGCCTGCTCAAGACGCTCTTGCCGCGAAGCCTTACGGAGATGAAGTCGTCGCCAAGGCGGACAAGATTTTCGCAGATGCAGGTTTGCGACGTAGCGGAAAGTCAATCACTACTACAGCGACCGCAGAAGTGGCACGCGGAATCAGCGGGCTAGCTCGAACCCGACGGTCGCTAAAGCTTGTACAAGATGCCTGGAAACAGACATCGAATCATCTAGCAGAAATGAAGCGAAAGGTCGAAAACCTCAATGCGCAGAACATGGACGTCAATCTCCAGCTCGCCCAGGGTCTCTTGCCCTCGGCAAAACATAACCAGTTGGTTGCACTGAACAATGCGAACGTGGCCGCGATCCGACAGATCGCAACCGACGAAGAACGGGTAAAAGAAAAATTAGCGTTCGATCGCAAGTCGCTTAGCGATGCTGAAGCCGACTATGCGGAAACTGTAATCGCGCTTCGGCGCGACCTCAACGCCATCAAGCTGAAACTGGATCAAACTCTTGCCAGCGAGAACATCAAGGTTGCATTGAAGGTCTCCAACGCGAACTTCGGAACGCCGATCGCTTTGTCGACCGATGCATTGATCGCTTCGACCGATAAAAGGCTCGTCCAGATCGAGCAAGAGATCTTCAACGAATCGATCCCAATGGAAGTCACGTCCGGCGGTTCGTTGTATGTCAATGTCACCGTCGGCGATAAGACGACGCGAATGGTGGTCGACAGCGGCGCCAGCGTGATATGTTTGCCTGCCACTACGGCGGCGGAATTAGGAGTAACCGTTCCTGCGGACGCACCACAAATTCGCCTTGTACTTGCCGATGGTCGTGAAATTCCTGGTCGGTCGGTAATCTTGGCGAAGGTTCGCATCGGCCAATTCGAAGCGGAGAAGGTTGACGCTGCGGTTCTCGATTCGATCGCGACCAGCGCCGAACCACTCTTGGGAATGAGCTTCTTGGGAAACTTCAAGTTTGAGATCGATACTGCGGACAAGTCGTTGAAGTTGCTCCGCGTCAGCTCTGAGTGAGACGAAGTTCACCTGGGCGTTTCCCTGTTAGCTTTGCCACTACGCGATAGAAGGTGGTAATGTCATCGAACCCAGCTTGAAACGCCACGGATGCGATCTTTCGATCGGTGTTTCGTAACAGATCGACTGCGTATTCAACGCGTAAACGGTGGACGTACTCAAGCCACGTTGATCCAACATGTTGTTTGAAACTGGTGGTGAAATGACGACGCGACATCAGACAGGCGTTTGCGGCCGCATCCAGCGTGACGGGCTCAAAGAAATGGTGCTGTAGCCATGTCAGATACGGTTCAAGCATGGGATCGACGGTCAAAGCGTCTTTTGAACTTGCTTTCCCGATGGGCGTTGCTCGCGCCATCGCGATCGCAAGTTCCGCGAATAGCTCCAAAGACGCGGCGACGCACGACAATTGACTCGGTTTGTCCCCTTGTCCGTTGAGATAGAGAATTCGCCTCAATCGATGTTCCACTGCGATCGATTTCAGTCGCTGTGCCGCGACGACGCCAAACGGTAATTCATCTGAAACGCCAGGCACACAAGCGAACAGCTTGAGCGAAACTCCGAGGCCATAAAGCGAGATCGCATCGGACGGTGCATCCACAAGCCGGTGGGCCATTTTTGGCGGAACCGAAACACAATCGCCCATTTTGCAATCTCGCTCGCCCCAATCTCCGATAACCTTTCCGCTGCCTTCTCGAATCAACAATAATTTCGGAAACGGGTGCGATGTTTTTGGCATAGCGAATTCCGCCCCGTGTCGGCTTTCGAATGCCCAGACGCCAGAATCACTGATACTTTCAGCCACGGGATACGAACGACGTTGAGAACTCTGTTTTGTCATCGCGACGATTGGAACGGTGACTTGGCTTGGTAGAACGACATCAAAAGAGATCAATTCTCTCCCACATTGCCTGAAATGCAAATACCAATTGCTCGATTCGCAAAGTATACCGCTCTCGGCTGCTGTACAGTAGTCCAATGTCGCAAGACGTCGATTTGGACCGGCCTCTCCGCACCCTCTGACCTTCACTATCTGAACATGATGACGTCGATGCAAACTTCTTTTCCCGAAATCAAACCGCGACGAAAGATCGCCGGCATGTCTGCGATCTTGCTTCCGTTTCTCTCGGCCAGCGAAACCGATATCGATTGGGCAGGATTCGATGGCCACGTCGAACGTACTGACTCAGCCGGACTGGTTCCAGCGGTCAACATGGACACCGGTTATGGAAACTTGATTTCACACGAGATCAAGTCCGAAGTGCTAGGCAGGACGTCAAAGATCGTTGACGGTCGCCCGTTTATCGCGGGCGCATTTGTCAAGGATCAACCTGGATCGTTGTTCAGCTTTGACGCCTACCGAAAAGAGATTGACGTCATCAAACACGCCGGTGGCACTCCGATTATTTTTCAATCCTTTGGGCTCACACAACAACCGGACGCTGCGATCGTTGACAGTTACTCCCGAATCGGCGAACACGCTGGCGAGTTCTATGGCTTCGAACTCGGATCGATGTTTGCCGCTTTCGGAAGCATCTACAATCTCGATGTCTTTCGCGGTTTGCTGGGGGTCAAGCAGTGTATCGGTACGAAACATTCTTCGCTCAGTCGTCAACTTGAATGGCAAAGGTTGGCGGTTCGCGATGAAGTTCGCCCCGACTTCAAAGTCTTAACCGGGAACGATCTTGCGATCGACATGGTTACCTACGGCAGTGACTACCTTCTTGGCCTGAGTACGTTTGCCCCCGAAGAGTTCGCCAAGCGTGACGCGATGTGGGAAGCCGGCGACGTGGGTTTCTATGAATTGAACGATATCTTGCAGTATCTCGGCTTCTTCGCGTTCCGATCACCGGTACCGGCTTATAAACATACCGCTGCGCAGTTTCTGAAACTCCGCGGTTATATCCAAACTTCACTCACTCATCCCCAAAGTCCCTCTCGGCCTGAGTCGGACGTCGCCATCCTGCAAAACATCCTGGAGCAATTGACGAAATGAGCCAAAGAACATTGACGATCGCCATGAATGGCGTCACCGGCCGAATGGGCACCAATCAACACTTCATTCGGTCGATTCTTGCGATCATGAAACAAGGGGGCGTGAACTGTTCTGACGGAACGAAAGTTCAGGTCAAGCCGATCTTGATTGGTCGCAGTGAAAGCAAACTTCGGCACCTTGCCGAGGTCGTTGCCCCATCGGTGATCGGAACGAAAGTTGATTTCTCAACCGATGTTGATGGCACCATCGCAAGCAAAGGCGTCGATATCGTCTTTGATGCTTCGGGAACTCTCCAGCGTGCCAGTGTGATTGCGAAGGCAGTCGAGCACGGTAAGGCAATTTACTGCGAAAAGCCGATTGCAACCGGGGCTGCCGAAGCGAATCGACTCGCAGACTTGGTTGAATCATCTGGCGTCAAGAACGGCGTCGTCCAAGACAAGCTGTGGCTTCCAGGCATACGAAAGTTGCGAATGCTTCGTGAACAGGGTTTCTTTGGCGAGATCAAAAGCGTTCGTGCGGAGTTTGGCTATTGGGTATTCACGGGGCACGACGCCGATCAGCCTGCCCAACGCCCGTCATGGAACTATCGCCGCGAAGATGGCGGCGGGTTGATGATCGATATGTTCTGTCACTGGGAGTATTTAATCGGCGATTTGTTCGGCAAAGTCGATCGAGTTCTCGCGCACGCGGCGATCGATATCCCGGAGCGTATCGATGAATCGGGCAGGCCTTATCCATGCACCGCCGATGACTCTGCCTATGCAATTTTCGTTCTCAAGAACGGCATTTCCTGTCAGTTCAACGGTTCCTGGGTGACTCGTGTCCGGCGCGACGATTTGTTAACGGTTCAAGTCGATGGCACGCACGGCTCTGCCGTCTCGGGACTTCGCGAATGCTGGGTCCAATCGTTAGGCTCGACCCCGAAGCCAGTTTGGAATCCCGATATTGCCCAGCCGATCGCGTTTTTTGACAGTTGGCAGAAACTGCCAAACGCAACGGAGTATGACAACGCGTTTAAGATCCAGTGGGAGCTGTTTTTGAGGCACGTCGTCGGCGACGGCGATTTCCGCTGGTCGCTTCGGTCCGGCGCGGCCGGTGTCGAGTTGGCGGAGGCCGGCGAAGTTTCGGCGCGCGAGCGTCGCTGGGTCGATATGAAATAGGCAAACGATGAACAGTTCCAAGAACGATCTTACTCGTCTAGCGATCCATACGATCACCACCAAGCCCTGGAGTCTCGAAGAGGCATGCGAAAACTATGCTTCGCGAGGTGTTCCCGGAATCAGTGTTTGGATCGAAGCGATCGAGGGCCGGAAAACCAACGATGTTAAACGCATCATCGATCGTGCTGGACTTGAAGTCCCAGCGCTCGTGCGGGGCGGCTTTTTTTGTGATCCATCACCTAGTGAACGCGCATGTAAGATTGAACGGAATAAAGGGTTGCTTGCCAGTGCCGCCGAAATCGGTGCGCAAATGCTTGTGCTTGTCGTCGGGGCTGTGCCTGGCCAACCACTTGCAACGCAACGTGATTGGGTTCGCGAAGCCATTGAAAAACTGTTGCCTACCGCCGAGCAATTCGGCGTTCAATTGGCCATTGAGCCGCTTCATCCGATGTACGCGGGTGATCGAAGTTGCGTGACGACGCTGGGACAAGCAAGACGCATCTGTGAACAGATCGATCACGCGCTCGTTGGCGTAGCACTGGACGTCTATCACGTCTGGTGGGACGAAGACCTGGATCTAGAAATCGAGCGAATCGGAAAGCGTGGTGAGCTATTTGCTTTTCATCTCTGTGATTGGCGGTGCCCGACGCGCGATATGCTCAACGATCGAGCCTTGATGGGCGACGGATGCATCGACCTAGCTCGCATACGCGCAGCCGTACACACCACCGGGTTCGAGGGCTGGGAGGAGATCGAGATCTTTTCGACCGAGCACTGGGCAAATGACCAATCGGTTTTTCTTGATCAGATCATCGATCGTTACCAGCGGTTCGCAATCGATAACGATTAACGCTCAAACTTGCCGTCAATATCACGTGGGCAAGAATCCTAGGGGTCCCGTTGATCCGCCTGCCCCGTAGAAATTACGCACATTAGGAAGGATATCTGACATGCTTGAATCGTTTGAAACGCCGAACCATCTTGCCAGTTCGGCGTTGTACGCGTCGACCGAGGTTGTCGGCACGAGGCGTCCTCGGCCACCAATATCAATAGCGGCGATCGACGGCGCCGAGAAGATTGGATAGTCTCCGTAAACCTTTCCGCCAGCGACCGATCCACCCATGATCAATTGATTGCCGCCCCAAGCATGATCAGTGCCCGAGGGATTCGGAGTCAGCGTTCGAGCAAAGTCCGAAGCGGTGAAGGTGACTACATCGTTCTTCACACCTAACTGTACCGTTGCGTTGTAAAATGCGCTCAACGCTTTGCTTAGCCCTGGCAACATAGAAGTCATTTGAGTATTGATATTGTCGTGGTGATCCCAGCCTCCCAATTGAACAAAGAAAATTTGCCGGGTCTGGCCGAAAACGTTTCTAGCCTGAATGACCCGAGCAACCATGTTCAAATTTGCGGCAAACGATCTCAGATTGCCGGAGATTGCGGTCGCTCCAGTCGTCGCGTTTGCGATATCGGTAAATGGTTGCTGTGCGAGAGCCGGCAAGTTCCCGGGACCGGGCTGACCACCAACAACTCCCGTCGTCGTTGCATCGAAGAACATGTCCGCGATGTCAATTGCCGATCGCTTCTTTAAGGCCATTGTTCGCTGCAGCAAGTTGCTGTAGAGGGCTCCCGTGGCAGTATCGGCTTGTGGATACATTGCGTTCAGACCCTGTGCAGTGGTGCCATTGATGACACGGTTGACAATCCGGTCATAACGATTGCCTGCAGGTGTATCGGTGAAGAAGCGATAGCCGTCGGGCAGCGTTGCGCCTGCTGAGCCGACAACATAGGGCAAAACGGTGTTACCCGTTTGGAAAAGATTATTGGACCCCAGCGCGACGTTCATCGAAACCTTGCTGGTCAGGTTGTGCTGGGTGGCGAGCAAGTCTGCCATCCGTCCGCCCCAACCGGTGGCTTGAGATCGAGATTGGGGAACCGATGTTTGCCAGTGCTGAATCAAGTCAGCATGCGAGAACAACCCGAGAGGTCTCGGTGCGGTGCCGTTGTTGTAGGTTGTCTTGGTCGTTTGCCCAATCAAGCTGCCTACATTTGCCAAAAATGCCATGTCTCCTTGATTGTAGAGCGTCCGTAATTCTGGCATCAGCGGATGAATTCCAAGCTTTCGACCGCCAGGGTTCGCGATATCAGCCGGGATTTCAAGCAGCGGAGTCGCACCTGTTTTCGGAGGCGCTGCAAAGCTTCGCAGCGTCGTGAAATACGCGTGTTCCGCGTCGTCAAAGGGGCACAAAAGATTGAACGAATCAATACCACCGTTTAAGAAAACGCACACGAGCGCCTTGTAGCCAGATGTCGATGTTTGTCCCGAGGCTGCGTAGGCAGCGCCAGTCAACTGAAGACTCAGCAATTGTGACAACAGTGATGTGGACCCCAGAGCGGCACAGCCCCCAGAGAACTTCATGAAGGCACGTCGGTCAGCGATCCGATTAATAGTGGGATCGGATTGAAGTGAGAAGTTATTGGTTGTCATGATGATCGCCTTAAGTGGCTAAGATAAGTGTCAGTATTTTGATTGAAACCGAATTCTACTAGAATAGAAAAGTTGGATGGGATCAGAACCGAATCAGGTAGAATGGCGAATTCATTACGCTGATCATCGCACCACGCACCCTCTCTGTACGATCGCCTGCGGACGTAGTAGGTGTTTGCGGGACTTCTGCCAAGATCGCGGCTGTGAGGTTGGTCTTGAACGTTTCCGTCATCGTGCCATTGCAAAGCACTTTATCGAGATGCAAAACCAATGCGTTGACGTCATTAGCAATGCTCTCTTCAAACGTTAACGGGAAGTTGATCCGTGAGCTGAAGCTAACATTGGGTGTAACACCTGTGTCGGTGTAGAGGAACATGCTAATCCCTTTGCCCACAATGTCGGAACGAGTGCGATTATGCCACGCATTTGCAACGACAGCCGTGACCAATTGAAACTCGGGCGAATATAGATCACGAGAACCCGGAGTTTTTTCAGGAATGTTCGTTGACCCTTGGGCGGTTGAAATGCCGCCACTGGGTTGATGATCAGGCAGGTAGAAATTGAACACCGATGGAGATCGAAACGGAGACTGGTTCCAAGTTCCTGGAGCGGCACTGACGTACCATCTCCCGCTTGTCGGTGCGGTAGTGCTAGGAACTCCGTATCGACGGCAGAAGCTTGCGTACTGAACAACCGGCTCAACGAGGCGACAGAATTCAGTGCCAGCACTGGCCACCTGAAGCCGCAGCGGATTGCTCAAGCGAGTTGTCTGGATCGATGACCAAGCATCGTTATCCAGCAGGATAGCCTTCATGACCGCCTTCATGTCGCCCTTGACTCCTACTCCGTTGTTGTTGAAGACCCGTGTGACGCGGCTGATGTAAGCCCGCGACGGATTTGACATCACTAGCCGCTGAATCAACAATCGGCTGATGAATGGGCCCACGTTTGGATGTGCGTAGATGTTATCAATCGTTGCGGAGATCCCCGCGTTGCCGTCTGCGTTGCCGGGAATGGTCTGCCCATTGAGCAACTGCTTCGAGCCCGTGTCGTGAGCGGTTCCGGTCATGATCATCGTATTCACGAAATCACGATCGCCCGAAGTGATCGACGTACCGTTGCCCAAAGCGTAATTATATCCAGTGAACGATCTGGCTAACTCTTCAATGAGATCGTTGTCATAGGTTGGAATATTCTGCCCTTGTGTGTCTTTCTTAAACGAACCGTCCGTGTTCAGTTCGTATAGTCCGATCGACATCAACTGCATAATTTCACGCGCATAATTCTCATCTGCAAACGTACCCAGCGCTGCATTGCCTTTTTGGTTTCGAAGCGAACTCAACATCAATCCCATCTGCGGATGCTGGGTTACGCCTTGTAACACGTCGCGATACGAACCGTTGAGCCGGTTGAGCAGCATGTCGTAGTACGAGCCCATTCCCAACCAAAATGCAGGCTGATTGGCCGAAAGTGTCGCAGGCACAAAATTTGAATCGTTGATCGCCGTTTCGCTGACCACGCAAATCTGAATCAGCGCCCAAGCTAAACGCTGTTTGAGTTGATCCGGTGCGGAAATCGAGTTGTGCCACCACGCATGATGTCGGAATCGAGGCACGCCACCAATTTGAGACGTGACGTTGAATCCATCGGCACTCATGAAGCCTGTTGTTGTCGGACCGTGCAATGTTGGCGATAGTGCGAACTGCTCATCGATCCAATCCGAACATGCTCTTACCAGTCCGACGGATTGCATTCGCGTTGCAAGCGCCGCGATCTCCGTATCTGTCGCTCCGAAAGTGGCGCGATTCAGGAACTGTTGTGCACGCAGTTCCATCATCAAGCGAGACTGCTCCGCTGTTGACGCGACGGGAAAAGTGCCGGCCACGCTAGTGCTGGAAAACAATGAAAATGCGAGCAAAGCTAGCAAGAAGACAACACACATGTTGCGCATAGAAACACCTAAAAATCTAGAAAAGCCGGCCCATCGCGCGTCAACATTAAGGTGAAACATCGCGGCCGTAGGTATTGGTTTAAGGCTAACGTTACATTCTCCTAGATCTTCGGTCAACTACGTCGTAAAGGATTCTTTGATTTATTTTTTGAATGGTTTGCGATTTTTCTTCGGTTGGGTGTTTCACCCATTCATGAACGGTGGAGGACCGAGCTGGGTTTTGATTGGTCCGTAAAAATCTCGGGTGGGTTGCTGAAACACCTCTTGAATATCTTCTTTAATCGGTACAGACTCGAAGGTACTCGCCTCGCTCATCCAACGTTTTGCTTATCAATCCCTTCTTTCTCGTGCTTCCATTTACATGATAAAAAGTGGTCTATCAGCGATATCTTTATCGCTTTTCTTATTGTTTTTTGCATCGGCGACGTCATCAGCTTGGGCTCAGAATACCTATTTCTGGGACACTACACCGAGCATCGTTGCGTCGGGTAACGGCGTTCGCGAAGGAGGTGCGGGTACGTGGAATACGACCGCTGCGAACTTCACTAGAAGCGCCACGGATGATGCAGCAGTTAACCACAACGTTTGGAGCTCGGTGTTGAATGCACCTGGAAGAGACACCATCGTTTTCGGTGGAAACGCGGGCGGTGCGATTCTTCTTGATGCATTTGGCTCCGGCGGCCAAATCGGCAGCTCGACCGTCGCCGCTGTCAACAATCTGACTTTTGACACGACGGGATACACGCTCGGCGGAACCAACAGTTTCCGACTCGTGAACAACGGAACGACCGGCGGGTCCATCACCGTCAACACTGGCGTAACAGCAACGATCAACAACAGTATTCAGGGTACGACTAGCGGCTCGCTGACAAGTACGACAACCGGTGCGGACGGTGCGGTCGATACATTTGTTGACGTTAACGGATCAGGCACGCTTATTCTTGGCGGTGGCAACGGTTCACTCGGATTCAACATTGGAAACGGAACCGTTGCAACTACTGTTGTCTCTTCGGCAGGGGGCTTCAGCGGTTGGAATCTCAACACGATCAATGCTAATAGTGTCCTGAGAATGGGAACCAACAACAACACGCTTCAGGCACCAAGTTGGTTTAGTGGCGCTGGTACGATCGACTTGAATGGTACGACGCAGACCATCGGCACATTGAACGGTGCACTTCAAGCATCGAACACCACGTCCACAGGAAGTAGCGTACTTAATCTAACGTTGACACAGTCATCCGGAGGAATCAACACCGGCGTCATCTCCAACGGCACCGGCAAGATCTCTCTCTCAACCGTCGGTACTCTTGCGCAAGGAAACGGGTTCAATAGTGGCAACACGTTTTCTACGCAAACGTTCGCCGGTGCCAATACCTACACCGGAAGCACATCGCACGGTCGCGGTACGATAATCCTGAATTTCGCCAACACGGCTGCTCCTACCACCAACATTCTCTACAACAGTGGGTTTATCGGAAACAATGTGGCCGCGACCGATGGCTCATTGATTTTTACCCGTCCGTTCGGAACAACGGGACTAGGATTTACCGACGGAGCAGGAACACTTGCTACGATCTCGCTCATTGGCAGAGCAGGTACCGTGAACAGGCAGGATTTTAATGGACTGACGCTAAACGCGAACTCCGCCGGCCAAATTTTCTTAAACCCACAAGCGGGTGGAACACTCGAGTTGAATCTTGGCTCCGCGATCACGCGAGCGAGCGGCAGTCTGCTGAACTTTTCCGCTGGTGCGACGCATTCCGCCAATTCCACAGTCCTTGGCGTGATCAGCACAAACACGCTTACCTTTGCCACCCCCAACGCTGCAAACTACGTTGTCGGGATGACCATTTCCGGAAACAATATTCCGGCGAATACAACGATCACTGCCATCGATTCTGCAACGGGAACTTTGACGCTCTCCAACAACTTGAACGGTGCTCCTGCCGTTAACTCAACGTACTCGGGTACCACCGGCGGGATCACCACCGCGCTGGCGCCGTCTGCATCCATTACAACCAGCGCGGGTACAGCGAGCTCGGTTCTGAAGGACGCCTCCGGTGTCGCCTATGCAACGCTGGGTGGCCGCGACTGGGCCGCGAAGAACGCTGCGAACACGGCGGTCGTCGCCGCGACCTACACCAATGCGACAGCAAGCGGATTTGTTGCCAACGCCGACATCACGTTGTCCGGGGGTGCGGCAAACGATACTCGATTAACGGCGGATTCGACGATCTCAACGCTTCGCTACGGAAGTGCAGCTCGGACCGGTGTCAACCTGGGTGGAAACACGCTGACCACGGGCGGCATTCTGAGCAGCACGGTTTCCGACACAAGCGCGGGATCTTACTTGACCAACGGAACGGTTCGCAGTGTTGGCAATGATCTCACCATGATCCAGTACGCAGGGGTCAACGACCGCTGGTTCGAACTTAACGCAAACGTCACCAATCAATTGTCAGGAGCGGCAACTGGGTTTACCAAAGGTGGAACCGGGATTACGGTGCTCAGCGGAACCAATACCTACACCGGAGCACTGACTGTCCAGCAAGGTGGTCTGATCGTCACCGGGACCAATGCTACGCCCAACGCGATCTTTGTAAACGGAAGCCAAACGAATATTACTGGTGCTCAACTTCCGGGAAATTTCACCTCCGGCGCTTTCTTGCAACTTGGCAATGGAGACGCATCGGGATCGATCGGAAGCGGCGATATTCAACTTGGGCTCAACGCTTTGTTCGCCGTCAAGCGGAGCGACAACATTACGATCAACAACAACATTGCTGGAACGGGCGGTTTCACGCAGGGTGGTACCGGAACGACGACTTTGGTAGCAGCCGCCGCTGCGAAATACATTTTCGCTGGTGATACGACCGTCAACGCCGGGACGTTAAGACTCGATTTTTCACCGTCCAATACCGAGATTCTGAGCAACAACTCGCGGCTCGTTCTTGGCGGGGGAACCGTCGAATACGGGACCGCTGCCGGAACCACGGTTGCCGACGCCGTGCGTGAAACTGTGCTCAATTCCGGTTCATCGACGATCACAAGGACGGGAGGCGCGGTTGCCACGTCACGATTGAGACTGAACGCGTTCAATGTCCAAAACGCCGGCTCAACGCTTAACTTTGCGGCCGCAGGCGTGGCTGATTCGGATACCCTTAATTCTGCCTCTGGCATTCTTGGCACTGCCGCCCGATTCACCGTTGGTAACGCTGATTGGGCCGTAAACTCAACCAACACTGCAGACGGCTCGGTTGGCGCACTAGGCACATACGCTCCGATGATTCTCACCGGCACCAATACGTCTAACTCGATCTTGTCAGGCGCTGGCACGTCAACACTCACCGCATCGACAACAACCAACACGCTAAAGATCGATAACTCCGGTGGTGCCGCGCGAATCGTTGAGGTTGGTGCGGGTCGAACCCTGACGTTATCGGCAGGCGGCTTACTACTGACCGGAAGTGATGCGGTCAATATCACCGGCGGAACCTTCCGTAGTAACTCGGCGACGAATTCCGATTTGATCATTCACCAACACAATACAAGTGCTGCTGGTCTCGCGATCACTTCGGTGATCAGTAACGGCACCGGCACGACCACGTTGACCAAAACAGGCGCGGGCCTATTGACTCTCAGCGGCACCAACACCTACACCGGCCAGACATTCTTGAATGGTGGTGTCACCAGCATCGGCAACAATGCCAATCTTGGTGCCATCGCGAGTGGCCAACAATTGAATATGAACGGCGGCACGCTTCGCGCAACCGACACGATCGGCTTGTTTAATTCGAATCCAGGGATCAACAACCGCAACGTTGCACTTAATGGTATTGGAGGTACGTTCGATGTCGTGGGAGCTTTCGATACGCTCACCATCGCCGGCACGCTCAGCGGACCTGGAAGCCTCACGAAAACCGGTGCAGGTTTCCTCGACATTCGCCAAGCAACTTACACCGGTGCAACCAACGTCCTCGGAGGCACGCTATCGTTTGGCGCCGCTGCCAACCCGGTCTATTCGGCCTTCAACGTGGATACGAACGGCACCGTCAACTCGAACGGATTCTCAAATTCAATTGGATCGTTATCAGGAAACGGCACGATTACGAATACGGGACAGAGCTCAACTCTGTCAGTTGGTGCATTAAACTCGAATACAACATTCGCCGGACGCCTTACCAATACAACGAACGGGCTCAGCCTCGATAAATTCGGATTCGGAACGTTAACATTGACGGGGGCCAACAATAACTACACCGGAACAACAACGGTCAGCGGTGGTACTCTTGCTCTCGCCGGTGCCGGTATCCTTCCTGATTCGACACAGTTGTCGCTATCGAGCGGCTTGAGCCGGTTCGATATTTCGGGAATTTCCGGCACCGAGTCGACGATCACATCGCTCGCTGGCGTTCGATCATCGACGGTTGCTCTTGGTTCGAAGCAGTTGGTGCTCTCGTCGGGCTCAAATTTCGATACGTTCACCTTCGATGGAACCGTTACTGGAGCTGGTAGCTTGAGGAAAGAAGGAATTAGCACGCAGGTCTTTACTGGCGAAAGCAATTTCTTGGGCAACACGATCGTCAACGGTGGAATTCTCCTTGCCAACAACACGACAGGTTCGGCGCTTGGTAGCAGCACCGTCCTGGTTGGCCTCGGTGGTGCATTCGGTGGTACAGGAGCAATTACCGGTACAGTGCAGTTGACCGAAGGCACTTTGTCCCCCGGTGCATCCGTTGGAACTTTGGCCGTTGGTTCGGTCAGCGGTATCGGTAATATGCTGGTTGAGTTCGACTCGACGTTGCGAGTTTTCGATCGATTGAACGTTTCCGGCAACTTCGACTTGAGTCAGATTTCGCTGAGCTTCCTGGACTTGGCAACGGTTCCCGTAACGCTAACCAGCGGCCCCTACATTCTTGCCAACTACGGTTCTTTGACCGGTACGTTTGCATCGGTTACAGACCAACCCGCCAACTACATACTCAACTACGCTTTCAATGGCAACAACATCGCGTTGGTGGCCGTTCCCGAACCAAGCTCTCTTGCCCTGCTCGCCTTGGTCGGTGCTGGTGGAGTTTGGTATCGACGAAAGCGTAAATTCGTCACTGCCAACTCAATCTCGAATTAATATCGCGAACGGCAGCGGCGGATTGTCGAAATAGCTCTTGTTCATCCTCGGACAGCCGAGGATGAAGAATTCGCGTTACCCCTGCTCGTCCGATCACACAGGGCAACGATAGGCAAAGATCACTCTGAGCCAGGTAGCCATCGATCAGCGTACTGACTGGCATTGTGTGCCTTAGATCGTAGACGATCGAATCAAGCACGGTCATCGTGGCAAGCGCAATGCCGTAGTTGGTATGCCCTTTGCGTTTCGAAACTTCGTATCCCATGCTCACCGTCTCTTGAAACATCCGTTTGGATGTGTCGCTGGGATAAAAACGTTCGCCACCGGTCATGGCAAGCGATTGTGCCGCGAACTGCGTATCGCCATGTTCGCCCAAGATGTAGGCGCGAATATCGTCGGAGTGAATTCCAAGTTCCGTCGAAAGCAACGATCGATAGCGAACACTGTCCAGCAGCGTCCCTGTCCCGATCACTCGCTGCCAAGGAAATCCGGAAAGCTTTAGCGTCAGATACGTCATCGTATCGACCGGATTGGTGACAACCACGAAGATTGCGTCCGGGCTGGCTTGGGCCAGCGGCGGAATCCATTCTTGAAAAATCGGCAGGTTGTCGGTTGCCAAGTCCCAACGTTTTCGATCGGGCCTGCCGTAAGGTGCCGATGCGGTGAAGACGATGATATCCGAGCCCATGGAATCGGCGATGCTGCCTGAGCTTATCCGCATGTTGCTGTTTCGCAGAGCGCTTGCGTGCATTAAATCCATCGCGTCCCCCTCGGCTTTTTCCGGCGAGCGATTGACCAGCAAAAGCTCACTCGCGATCGGTTGCATCACGGCGGCAAATGCGATGGAGGACCCGACGCGACCGGTTCCGACGATCGTAATCTTCATCGATGTCTCAAGATGATGTGATATTTGCGAGTCTATGTCGCGAGGACGAAACGTTTGAAATCAGCGTAACACAGAACGACCATGATGTGCTCGCCAGCGATTGACCAATTGCAATGCCGGCGGATGCATCGATACAAACTGGACAACCGATGTGGTCGAGGTGTTCCATTGGCCTGCAACAAGACTTGGCTGCCCACCGGCTCGATGAAGATCGTCCATGATCAACGCTAAAACCGCAGCATGATCAAAGTTTGCTTCGTTGATCTTTATGGGACGATTGACCCACCGGAGCCGATAACCGGTCTCGAATTCAAGATCGGACTTTCTGGCAAGCTCGGTACGAAGGGTAATCGCCAACCTCAGCCGAATTCGATCGATCGCGACCGTGCGATTCTGGGTCTGATCTCGGCGCTCGTTCGCCTCGGCGGAAACGCCAGTCGGTTCATGAAGGACCATGATCGCACTGCTCACTTTATTGCGATGTTGGCCGCCAGGGCCGCCTCGTCGGTGCGCTGTGATTCGACACTGCGATAAAAACGTCTCGAGGGGCAATAACGCAGGATGAGGCGAGACTACGGTTTGAACATCGCAAAGCGTCGTAGGATCAGGCCAAGAAGCAGCGTGTTTGTTTGCTTCCTGATTCATATCGATGACCGAGATTCAGTGGCCGGTGAAGCAACAAATTCAGCAAGAGTTCGGTGCAACCAAGCCCAAACCGTTTCGCGATCGATAGAGACTTGTCCTTCGACGGTTGCGCCAATGGGACCGTACATGATTTCGGCATTCTCCGTCGTCGGCAGTCGGCATTCGATGATGAACGAAGCTCCATCGGGTTGTGGTAGCTCGTTCGGCGGAAGCTCATCGATCGAATCCACGATGGCCCGAATGACGTTAGCGCTATCTCGGTTGACGATCAACTTCACCGGATCATCCAGAGTAATGCTTTGACGATCCGTCGTGTTTAAACGCAAGTAGACGCAGCGACGCGTAGGGTCGCCAATACGGCACCATTTCGATTGCCCTTGTTCAAAACGATTCTGGCGATCTCGCAGGATCATCAATGAGGTGTCTCGGTCTTCGGTGGTGTTGAGGACCGGCAATATCATGCCCTCTCGAGGCGCTGTCAGTCTCAAGCGTTCGGTGCGATTTTCCAACGACTTGAATTGCGATTGGATCAGCTCCCGTGTGGCCTCGTCAAGTTGCCACGCGATGTCATTGGAATCACCTCGAAGTGCTCGGCGTTGGAGATACTCTGACTCGATCGCAGCGATGGCCGTTCGTGATTTGAATCCGGCGAGCTGTATATTGAGATCATCATCGCGAAACTTTGCAATTTCATCCCCCTCAGCAACTCGATCACCATACTCGCGATCGACCCTTTCGACCCAACTGGACTCCGGCACAAAAAGCGTGATTGCGTTTTGGACATCCAGCCAGCCGGCTACCTTCACATCACGCCGAATCGGTACGCAAAGAACACCAACGACCGTCAAAGCCGACCCAAGGACGACGGAGAGACGGCGAAACCAATGCGAATGGTTCCAAACTCCGCGACCACGCAAAATCATACTTCCGCTCCGTAGGGTTTGAATCGATGACATCGTGACAAAGAAAGCGACCAGCGAAAATCCGACCCACCATAGATTCCATTCGCCAAGGATCGACATGACAAAGACGGAAATCGCTCCCACGACCACGACGCGATTGGCGATCGATGCAACGTGGTATCCCGCAAGGCAAATTGTCAACAGGCGATAAGGCGATCGGCCTTTCCGCTGTCCTGCAAGACGTGTCATCACTAGCGAATCCCAAACGAGCGAAGCTTGTCGGCGCAGGTTTGGCGTTCCCAATATATCAGAAAGCACATAGTAGCCGTCTAGTTTCATCAACGGATTTGCATTGAAAACGATTGCGCTGGCACCGCAAACGATCATCGTATTCATGGCAATTAGTTGCAGTGCCCCGCTCGGAGCCAGCCACCAAAGCAGTGTTGCCATCGAAGCGACGATCAGCTCGACATAGACGCCCGCTAACATCACCGCAGCCCTCTGCAATCGCGAATCGACTCGCCATATCTGTGATACATCGCAATACGGGCATGGCATGCCGAGAAAGAAAAACAGCCCCACATCGCCAACCGGCACTTGCAAGCGACGGCAAGCGACCGCGTGGCCAAGCTCATGAAGGCATTTCATGACAATGAATACGATAGCGATGGAACCGGCGATAGAAGCATTCGAGTCGGCGGTCATATAGAGCGTTTCTATTGACTGGATCGCCCGGGACCATCCGACGACAAGCGATGCAGCGGCAAGCAGAATCACCAATGACCAAATCAAAATCGCAAACGGACTAAGCAGGCCGGCAGAGCGTTTTGCAAGTTTGTTGGCGATCGCGTCGATCGAAAACAACGGCACCTGGAAGGCTAAGGCTCGCATTGGAAACGTCCTCCACCGCCGAATTGCCGTCGGAGCACGGTTTTGAAGCAGACCAGCCGCTGACAATTGCCCGATTAGCGGATCAGTGAGATCTTGATTCGCGCCAACGGTTTGCAATGCCTCCCAATCCACATTCCGCAATCGCGAGATGCGACCGGACATCGCGTCGACAATCGTTTGCCGTCGTGGCATACGAGTGTCAACGATCCGCACCAAATCAGCACGCAGTCCTCTCGGTACGACAGGGATTTCAGTAGGCGGCATGGACAAACGAAGCAGCGATAATTTTTGCTCGTGGATGACAACTTAGAAGATGTATATGGTGCATTCTGCTTTTCCCCATCAATACCGATCTTCGTGAAACCGTTTGTTTCACAGTGTTTTTGCAGAGAAGAATGTGACTCACCGTTTCAATCGCTCTACAAGTGCCACAGCGCATTGCATTCGAAACCAAGCACGGGATCCGTTTGGCGGTGGCTTGGCAATCCCTTGTGCGTCAAGAACTACTTCCAGTGTCCCTTTTTGTCGCTGCCCGTCGATATTGATTGACTTTAGAATCACCGAGGGCTTGAACTCTGGGGCCGTATCCTCCAACAGGTCTGCTGTGCTTTTCTGGTAGACAGCGACGACATCGTTCGGTCGAAGAAAATCTCGCCAAAGCTTTCGGAAACTGTCAACGTTGACCGCCGAATCGGCTTCGGTCATCCCTAAATTCAAACGTTCCATAAACGGAGCGTCGGCGAATGAGGGAGACTCGATCGCACAGGTGAATGTCTCACCGGTTACCAATCGGATTGCGGTCCAGTAGATCAACTTCGGCACGATCGGGAGATCGCGATTTCCGCGTTCTTGTTCGCCATATCCAATGACAACATTGCTTAAGTCGCCCAGCAATGCGCGAGGCGAATTGGTTACGCCACGACCTCGCTTTTCATTTCGTCGCCAGTTCGATTTTGGGTTCTGCAATTGGTCGTCGACCATTCGTTCGAATACGCCTAACAATGCATCGAAACCCACTGTTGTAGGCTCGATGATCTGAAGCGCCGCGACTGTGGCTTCCAAGGTTGACAATGCGGCCGCATTGGGTTCTCGCCGAATGCGATATCGACTTGGTGATGACGGGGCCAGTGCGTATCTCGGCAAGGTAACAAGCCGTGGGATTTCGCGCATCAGCTTTTTTGACTGAATCCAGGTCCCATCGATCACGATCAATTGCCTCGGATGTTCGCCTGCATCGACCTCGCTTAGCAGCCTCGCTTGAGCGCCAGGATAAAGCAGCCCAACTCGGTCAGAAAGCGACATCGCATTAAACTTGTTGGCAAGTGTTTCGATGTGTTCTGCCAACAAGTCGCAGCGTTGTAGCGATTGATGAACGATTCTCGCCGTATTGAAACGGTGAAATCGCTCGCGACGATGCTGAAGAATCAGCACCTCGGTCTGGTTCCAGACGGTTGGTATCGCGTCGCAATAGCAGACCGCTGCGGGGCGAAAACATCGAACGCAGCGCTGACTCACTTCGTTGCCGACGTTGGGTAGACGAACATACGAACTTCGGTGCCCGGATGAAGTACCCAGTCTTTTCCATCGCTGGTTCGCTCATTCGCGACGTTCGTTTGGATGCGATAACGTGATCCTGCAAGTCGCTGCGGCTGGACGGATGTGATCCGCCCTCGCAATCGATGCTCTGTCTTGGTCACGGGATCGATCCAGCGAACGGAAACAGACTGATCGCGACAGGCTTGTGGCGACAACTGGTCGACACTCAAGAGCGCGTGAACGTCAAGTCGATCGAGCCTTGCCAGTCTTGCAACGGGCTCGCCGATCGTCACCCATTCGCCTCGTTGCTTGAACACTTCGATTACAACGCCGGCAAGTGGACTTTGAATTTGCAATCGGCGTAGTGTGTCTTCAATCACCGAAACGTCAGCGGCCCTCAGATCGACCTCGATTCTTGCTAATTCAGAGGCCTTTTTCGCCCGAGCGACCTCCAGGTTTGCACGCTCGACCGACAAGCGAAGGCGCCGGATCGTCGAAATCGGTACCGCTCCGGCGGCATCCTTGTAGATCGAACGATTTGCTTCCAATTCGGCTTCCGCTTCTTCCAGTGCAGTCTCCGCATACTGGATTTCAATGTCGTCAGCCGTTTGCTGCATGGCCGACTGAAGTCGAAGTGTTGCCGCGCGGTTCCGAATGCGAATGGCTCGGTCTTCAAGTCTCGCAATCGGATCTCCCCACTGGATAGCATTCCCAGGTGCAACAGAAAGTTCTGCAATCAAACCAGACTCAGTCGATGGCACGTTCAACTCTTCGGAAAAACGCACAACGCAATCCTGAACTGGAATCGCACGACTTTCGTCCAATGGTGCGACATCGATAATCGGATCGAGCGGGCGCTGAGTCACGCTGGTGGTTGCCAAGTCACCTACTGAGTCAGCAAAGATTTTTGGTTGAAGGCTAAAAGTCGAAAGGATGATTTTGGCCATCACGATCGATCGAATGATTATTGTCATATCCACCTCGCCCATGTGCGCGTTACGGCACGTACTAGGTCATAAAACACAACTTCGATCAACGGTCGCTTTCCACATTCGATCGTGGCCGTGACCGGTGCGCCGTAAGTCCAATTTTCGTCGAGTTTGTCAACGCTTGAGGATTCGATCTTTAGCTCGACCCCCAGCGTCTTGGAGTCCCTGTCCGCTTGGGTCGTATTCGCTTCCCAATCAATCACCGTTGATCGACGACTGAATTTAGCGAAGAAAACTCTTTCCGGACGGGCAATCGTGGCGACTTTCGCCGTTGTGCCTGGGTCTTCGTCGAACTGGTCAAGAACGATCCCGATGCGAGATTGTTGTACTTTCGCATCAACCATCCAAGTTGCCCGAATCGGCTCGACTCGAATCAGCGCATCTCCGCGACGTACGGGCCTTCCCATCGCGGTCAGTTCAGTTTGCCATGCGTCGACGATGCCATCCCGGTCTGCTCGGATCGTAAGGCGATCACTTGCGGCTCGAAAGAGTTCCAGTTGCTCATCTAAACCCGCGATCTCCTCTTCCAACAAACGTTGTTGTTGAACCAGTTCTTCGTCGCTTGTCGATGATCGATCCGATTTCGGATATTGCGTTGACGGCACTTCGACAAGCGACGCGATCGACCGTTGCAGTCGTTGGCTGATAACATTTCGTCGCGCTAACAACGTCGTCGTCTGTTCATCCAATGCCCAGTCTCTCAAAATTATCAGCGTATCGCCCTTCGCAATCGACTGTCCATGTTTGACTTCAACGGCTTCGATTACCGCATCGGCAGGGGCATAATGTGTCCGTGTATCCTTGGGTCGCAGCGTTGCAGGGACGGTCACGGTCATTGGCACCGGAATCATTGCGATCATGACGGAAACAGCGACCCCACCAAGCAACGCAAAAACGCGACGGTAACGAGACGGCGCGATCGTTAAAGCGGTGGGAGCAAGCGCTAAGTATGCTTTGGCCAACGGGATCGATTCGAATCGAGTTCGATCTGTCAGAACGGCAAATGCTTGACGAGACCATTGCTCGAGCGACTGCGATGCGACGGAATCGAATTCTTTCGATTCGCGGGTTTGGAGCAGGAGGCGAAACTGATCGTCGACGCTGCGCGTGGCAGCCAAACAGTATAATGAGGCGTCGATGTCTGAATCTGCGACGATGTTCGTCGTCGAGTTCGGGGCGATAGTGCAATCGACTAGGTTGGACCTGTCTTGGAACTCAAGTGATTCGATTTGTTTGACAAGTTCGCGGCAGGCTTGGCCTCGACGATCGATCGTCTCGACATGACTGACTGCCGTCAGTTTGACGCTGAGTCCATGCATTCTTGCGAGTGAAACTCTCGCACAATCGAACATCAAGGCCGTGGCGTCCACGATTTCTGCTTCGACCGCAGCGGACGTTTTCAGCGTGTGAAGCCGATTCAACGTTTGCAACCACTGCTGGTTCAGCGATTCTCGACGGCGCGAAAGTCGAGTTTCATCAGCTCGCAAAAACTCGCTCGCCAGATCGCACAATTGAGTGATGAACCGAAGGTATCCTCGCTGAGTTGAAACGCCAGCTTCGTCCTCGAGAAACACTTCGACCACAAACCTCGGAGCACCTAGGACGCCGTTATCATCCGTGCTGGCGAGGTCAAGAATTGGGACCATCGCGGCGGGAAACACGGTTGGATTGGATGGGAGATTCGGATCTGTCGCATCAGGCGTTGGCGGGACAACGGCGGGCGACCGACGACTTGCAATCTCAAGCACCAAACACGAATGGGTAGCAACGCCAAATGGTTTGATCGAGGCGTCGGTGTGCATTCCCGTTCGAACGATGGCAACCGGATCGCCGTTCTTACAATCCCAGATCACGGCGCCTCGGGCGGCGATGGCGCAAACCGTTCGATCAAGGAGCGTCGCAAAGAACGCATTTCGCGGGATCGCCTGTCGCGAAAGTAACGTCACTTCTCGAATGATCTCGGAGATTTCGCGTCTTGCGCGTTGAACCAAGTCGTCGCTAGCGAGAGCCTTCTGCTGGGGTTCAGACGCACCTCCAGCGGCCGACATCGTGGACGTCGAAAAGAAAAATGGTTGATCTGCAAGCGTCGCGTTCAATTCGTTGGCGATTTAAAGGGAGCTTCCCGACAGAAACAGATTTGTGCTTATCAGTTTTCACCCACCGACATCAATCGCAATCCGGAAGATCGGTACGCTGGTCCCATGCTTGCAAAAGGGAAATCGACCGAGGCGACGCACTCGAGATCCTTGTGAAAATTACGCTCAGGTAAACAAACTCCCGATCGGTAGACCCGAATCGGTGATCGGGACCGGACGATCGCCGTCATAAAGATTCTTCGTGTAATCCACCCCGACAGCGGCGCAAATCGTGGCGAAGAAATCGGGAACGCCGACGGGATTGGAGATGATTTTTTTCGCCATGTCATCCGTTTCGCCAATCGCACCACAGTGCTGTAGACCGCCACCGGCGAGCACACAAGTGAACGTGTTGGCCTGATGTCCCCGCCCGCCTCCGCTGTCGAATTCAGCCGGACGTCCGAATTCGGTCGTGATCACAATCAATGTCTTATCAAGTAATCTCTTCGCTTCCAGATCAATGATGAGTGACGAGACGGCGGTATCCAGTTCCTGAATCAACGCATGCTGTTGCAAAATACCCGCGTTGTGGACGTCCCAACCGGAGCCGTTGAGAAAGTTCAAGTTGTGCGAGACCTCGACAAACCGAACACCCCGCTCGATCAATCGGCGGCTCAGCAAACAGCGCTGACCAAACTCGCCTCCGTACCGGTTTCGCAAGTCGTTCGGTTCCCGATTCAAATCGAACGACTGATTGAATCCCGGCCCGCTCAACTTGAGACTCAACGCTATAGCGTCGTCGTAGTCGCGAAGCCGCGTGTCCTCGTTGGATGTTGAACTTTGCTGCAACGCAGCCAAAAAACGTTCGCGCCGAGACTGACGGTCGGGAGTGATCACAGCAGGCCGCGAAAGTCCTGCGGGACCTTGACTCGTGTCGGTCAAGTACAAGTATCCGCTGCTCGCACCGAGAAACCCAGGTCCGCGTGTGACATTGGGATAGCCGATCAGAACATAGGGCGGCGCACCATCGCTCGCTGCACCCCGCTCATGAGAAATGATCGATCCGATCGAAGGATACGTCACGGTCCCTGATACGGGCCGACCGGTATGCATCCGGTTTGTCGCAGCGGCGTGTTCATCGATTACATCATGATGCACCGTTCGGACTGCGGTGACTCGATCCATCAGGGTTGCCAAACCTCTGAGATGCTCACAGACTTGAACGCCACTCACGGCGGTATCGATCGCATCGTAGTAAGATCCAGGCTTCTTTTCCTTGGGATTGCCCTTTGACTTAGGATCAAACGTGTCGAGCTGTCCCATTCCGCCGCCGAGCCAAATGGAAATGACATGCTCTGCTTTGCCTTGAAGGACATTGTCTTCCTGGGTGGCGAAGCCAATTCTGGGAAGCGATAGCCCGCCGGTCAGTGCGGCGATCGTTGCGAAGCTGTTGCGGCGATTGATCATCATGGGATCCATACAAATTCTCGGTGATTGATAAGACTCCAAACGAAATCTTCGTAGGCATCTCGCCAGGACGGTTCGAGCCTCGGGTCAGCGGGTGGTCCTTCGCCTACGCGATGCTCAAGTTCTTGCTGAATCGTCGTGGTCTCAGGTTGCAGGTGATTGAACCATGTCACCAAAGGTAACTCCGGCAACGCATCCGGCAACGTCACTTTCTCCTTCGAGACCAATCTCGATTCGAACCCACTCGTCAGCACGTTGACGAAAACTTGACGCTCGTTTGCGTTCGGATATCGGCAAAGAACACGCAAGAACAGATCGTCAACCAACCGCTCGGGCGAGTCTGCTTCGATTGCCAGTTGAGCGAGTTCAGTTTTGTAGGCGGCCCGGGTGAGTGTCATCACCAGCGTCCCGTTTGCGATGATTCCGGGCTGCAATACATTGGGATCAGTTTCTCGAACGCTGATCGGCTTCTGCCGATTGCTAGACCATCCGAATGCCTCCATTACGTCGGTGACCGCTCTTGCTTTTGGCAACGATAAACTTGGGCGGTCGCGTTCGTTGTTGAGACCGGCCAGCATCCAAGCTCGATTGGGGAATCCCAGCGATTGACGTTTATCAATGGGGCGTTGGCCATCATGTACAAAGGTAAGTTCCTCAGTATCCATTCTGTTGCCAGTCGCGACGTAGAGCGAGTCAACTACTTGTTCCGCTGTCAATCGACGTCGATCGGGTGCATTGAAGAATCGCTGCTCTTCAGCCGCGAGATAGTTATTCCCGTTCGCTTGCCGCATGTAAGCTTGCGACGTGAGGATCGATCGCATCAAGTGCCTCAGGTCATAACCGTGCATGACGAGTTCATTCGCGAGCCAATCAAGCATCTCCGGATGACTTGGTGTCCTGCCCTCCCAGTCATCAACCGGCTCGACCAAGCCGCTACCCATCAGCCGCTTCCAGATTCGGTTCACAATAACGCGACCGAAACGCACATTTGGCGGCGCCGTGATCAATGCAGCAAGACGCTCACGAGTGTCTTCGTGGTTTATTAAATACTGGTCAAGCTGTTCATTGTCTTCGATACCCGTCGCGGCTGTGAAAGGCCACGCCGTTTCAATCAGTTCGTCAGGTTTAAGGGTAACCTTGATCAGTGATTCACGGCCCTTTTTTTCGAAGAAAGCATCGGGAACGCGGCTTGTATTAGGCACCTTCACGGGCTTTCGTTCCATCATCGCGGCGAGGGAGTAAAGGTCACGCTGCGTGGTGCTGTGATAAGGCGAATCGTGGCATCTCGCGCATTGAAGTTCGATCCCCAAGAACGCTGCGGCGACGATGTGAGACTTGGCGGCAAACGGCGAATCGCTTTCACCGGCGAGTGCAAATGCGGCACTTCCGCCGGTCGCAGCGCTGCCGCGCATCATGATGAGTTCAGTGATCAATCGATCGACCGGCTTGTTGTCTCGCAACGATTCGTACAAAAACCAGCGAAATGGTCCTGTGCTTCCCATCGATTGGTTGAGCAACGTCGGATTCTCGGCCAAAATGTCTTGCCAATAGCTGACCCAGTGGTCAGCGACGCGGTCATCTTCCAGAAGCCGGTCGATCAATCGCTCTCGTTTATCGGCTTGTTTGTCGGCAAAGAAACGCTTGGCCTCCTCGGCGGTCGGCGGAACACCAACGGTATCCAAATAGACTCTTCTGATAAATGATTCATCATTGATGATCGTTGACAAAGCCACCTGCTCGTCGCTCACCGGTGGCGAAGGCCAAATCGCGCCATCACGAACCCATCTCTCCAGTGTTGCGATTTGTTTTTCCGTCAGGCCTGATTCGGTTGGCGGCATCGATCCGCTACGGATCTGCGAAATCAATTCGCTGGACTCCGGATCGCCGGGAACAACGGCAGGCAGTTCAGACTCGCCAGCGGACAGCACTGATTCGCGAGAATTCAACTTCAAGCCTCCTTTCTCTTTCTCGCCATGGCACCGAAAGCAGTTGTCTCGCAAAATCGGAAGCACTTGCGTGTGAAACTTCTCTGACAGACTCGAATCAGTCGCCGCCGCAGCGCTCACTGCGTTCGCAATCTTGAGGTCAATATAGGAATCGATGGGATGTGCAGATTCGGAGTTGCGATTCGGTAAGACAGTTGAAAAACCGCGATCAACCGCCCAAGATTTCGCCGCTTGGTGACGCTGCGCCCAAAATGCGTCCATGCTGGAGGCCGCCTCGCGTCGAGCGCGATCATCAAAGGAGGCCAGCGATTTCTCGATCCGTTCCAGGGCAGGCTCGACAGCGGAGTCCGTCAACGGCAACGCATCGACTCGGTGGGGCATAAGGACTTCGAAGGAGGAAGCGTTCGATCCTTGGACGGCGACGCAAACTTCTCCCGTTTCCGTTCGTTGGCCCGTTCCCCCAACAATCAGCTCCAACACAACGCGGCAACGCAGTGGTTCGTCTTTACCATTTGCCATCACAGCCACATTGCCGAAAACTTCTTGCTGATGGTATCCATGCCGTCGCAATCCAGGCATTGGCGGCTGAGCAAGCGGGGTGACTGGTTGTTCTCCGTCCAACGACTTTCGGTCCACGGGCTGCGTGCTCGCTACCAATTTTCCGTCAACCCAAAGCCTCGAAAGGCCACGAGCACGCAACAGGAACCGATTGTCACCCTGAGCGAGTTCTACATCGGCTGCCAACCGCATCAGCAGCGGGCCTTTCCAGCCGTCGCGGATCCCCCAATCGTCGTAGCAAAGCGGAATTCGCGGCAACAAAAACGTATCTCCAAGCCAACGTGTTGTTTCTGTGGGCCAAGCCTCATCTTCGTTCAGCCAGCGATCTGCACTCGGGAAGCGTTCGCTCAAAGTGACGAGAACACGATCTTTAGGAATTGCTTGAAGATCGGGCATGACCTCGTTTGCTTTGAGCACTTGCGACGGTTCACCAACGCGATCGAATCGCTTCGCGATGACTTGATCACTCAGTATCTCACGATGGACTGCAATTGAATCAAGCAGGCCGACAAAGCTATTGTTTTTGGTAGCGGACCCGATCCAGACGTCGTCATTGTCAATAATCGGCGGTGCCGTTGTTGCTCCCCCCATATCCCAAGCACCTTCAGTTTTTTGTCCATCGATCCAGCCGCGGATGGTTTCTGGCACGCCAAAGCGATAAGCGACGGCGACATGATGCCAACCTGCTGAGATGCGAAGTGAGTCGTTCGATGTCCAGCGATGCCAATGTGCGGAACCTTCCTCTGGCTTTGTTGCAAACAGAAAACTGATTTGCGCCGAATCGTCTGATCGCACCAGTCGCAATGCCCAGTTTTGATTATCGCGAGCGACACGGGGATTGCCGGTGCGTCCTTTTCCAACGATGTAAACCGGTGACTTGGGGCCTGACTCGCCCGTCGTATCATCCAGTTTCACCCAAGCTTCCAGCGTGATCGCATCTCCGTTTGTGAAGTCGAAGCGGCCGGTTGCGTCTGAATCGGCGACGGCTAGGTAAGCACCCTTGGTTACAAGCCGAATCGCTGTGTTGTTAGCCTCGAAACCAGGAAACTCCGGTGCGCGCGGTCCGGCTTGATCTCGCATCACCTCGCCATGCGTCGAGAAAACAGTTGTCGTTTCGGTGCCGAAATCCCACCGTGCGACGTCGGGCCGATCATCGGCTGGCAACGAACTGACGGGGCAAATGACAGACATCAATGCAAGAAACAAAATGATGTTGTGATTTTTTGCCGTTCGATGGTTATTCATGATCATGGCAATCCGGCAATGAAAACAGAGTCAACCTAAACTCGGCGAACCACTAGTCTGGCGAAGAAGGATCGATTGTACCATTTCTGGAACTGTCTTTTACCTCTCGATCGACCTGAAAACGCCCGTTTCATCGGATCAATCGTCTCAATCCCGACCTGGGACGTTCGAAGGCCAGCCCTTTTTCTCGCTTCATGTTGAGGTAACGACTACAATGAAATGTCTCCGGGTCAATTATCTCTCTACGCTCATCCGATCTATTCCTATGAATCGATATCTGCTTGTCCTCGCAGTATTCGTGTTCGCATCACCAGCATTCACCTGGGGTGGCGACCTTCTTTCGCCTGAAGCCGCAGACCGCCTTGGGATGGTTGAGTCGTGGCATCGGCAGACAGGAACGGTCGGCGGCGCTAGTTCGATCGTCGACATGCAGATCTGGGTAGAGCATACGAAGGAGCGTGAGTATATCGAAGTCGTTCGCGCGGTGACCGTGGGAAAGCAGGTTACCGACGCGGATGTTTTGCGACGAATTGCCACCGACAGCAAGAACGAATACGGCGTCGAACTAGGTGCAAAGGAAGCGAATCGTTTGGCGAATTTGGACGTATTGAAATTGAAGCGCCGTGGTATCGAAGCGGTGGCGCGGTCCAACAAGGTAAAACAAGTTCGACTCTACATGCTGGGCAGCGACGGTGGGCTATGGGCTTACGACGCCGAAACCGGTGAGGTGCTGTGGTACGTTCGTTTGGGTAAGCCTAAATTGGGTTACGGCACGCTTGGTATTTCAGACCAGTATGTGACGGTGATCAACGGCACAACGATGTATCGCGTGATCGCCGACGAGCGGGCAGCCGAAAACAGCGTCATGCCTGCTGGACGTCCGATTGCGCCAGTAAGATTGGATAACATCCCACTGATCGGGGCAGTCAACACGTCAGACTACGTCATCATTCCGAATACTCGCAACGGGCTCGAGTGCTACAACTATGAAGACGAGCCGGGACAACCAGCTTTGGAAATTTTTCACGGACAGGCACTTGCGAAGCCGAGCCGCTTCCCGACTTCTTCGTTGATTGGTTGGGCAACGGATCAAGGCAAAATGTATGTCATGGAAACCGAAGGTAAGCCAACCACGTTGTTTCGATTGCAAATCGACGGCAACGCAGACGGTGGCGTCGCGGCGGCTAGCGATGGACGATTCTTCCTGGGGTCAACGGCGGGGCGAGTTTATGGCGTGAAGGCAACGCGTTCTGGCGAAGTGTTGTGGAATCGAAGTTTTGGTGAGCCGTTTTATCAAGCGCCGTTTGTCACCGGCGACAGTGTTTTGATTGCGAGCAGCTACGGCAATCTGTACAGCCTCGGACAAACCGATGGGATTCCGAATTGGGCCTCGCCAGTGCCCAACATCGATTCTATCTTTGCACAGGCAGGGCCGTATTACTTCGGACGAACGACTGCTGGACTGTTGACGATCCTGTCTCCAGAAAGCGGGCAAACCATCAGTACGGGCGGAAGTGTATTCGTTGATCGCATCGTATCGAACCCAGAGACCGATCGAATCTACTTGGTAAGCGGTGGCGGCACGGTTCAGTGCCTACGCCCGGCCGGAGCCGAGATGCCAACGTTCTACCGAGATCTGGCGGCGCCAACGGCGGCGGCGGGATCGAAGGAGAAAATGAAGCCTGCGGAAAAACCAGCCTCCAATCCATTTGGAGTTGCCGAGGACTCGGAAATGGCTGAACCCGCTGGTGCGGCAGACCCCTTCGGTGCCGCGCCTGGAGCTGACCCGTTCGGTGCCGATGCTGGGGCCGATCCGGGTGCAGATCCCTTCGGTGCTGGCGCGGGCGGCGATGCTGGCGAGATGGCCGATCCGTTTGGCGCGTCCGACCCGTTTGGGAATTAAGCGACTTAGGCATCGTCCGGCAAGTCGACATGCTGCTACCGTCCGACGCATTTCTGGTGCTGACACCGGGTTGCGTCTCCTGTAAATCCTGAGATAATCCGGGGTCACAGTGAAAACATAGAGGCCTTTCCACGCTATCGCGGCGCGGAAAGGTTTTTGTTTTGTCCCATTCGAAATTGCCTCAACTCGTTCAGGAGCGGTGTCATGCACAGTTCAGTGCCGATGACTCGTGAAGGATTCAATAAGATCAAAGCCGAAATGCAGCGGCTTGAAAACGAAGAGCTACCTTTGGTGACGGAGAAGATTGCCGAGGCACGCGCAGAAGGTGACTTAAAGGAGAACGCGGAGTACCACGCACAACGCGAAAACCAAGGCATGTTGATGGCAAAAATCAACGAGCTAAAGACGAAGCTGGCGAGCGCTACGATTATCGATCCATCAACACTGCCCAAGGATGAAGTTGTCTTCGGATGCACCGTTACGGTCAAAGACTTAGCGTATGGTGACGAAGAGTCATTCACGCTGGTCGGCGCGGGTGAAGAAGACTACAACAAGGGTCGCATTCTGGTCACCAGTCCCATGGGCCAAGGCTTGATCAGCAAGAAGGTTGGCGAAATCGCGGAGATTCAAGCACCTGCGGGAATGATCAAGTTTAAGATCGTAAAAATTTCGTTCGAATGACGTTCGATACACTTTCATGAGCCACGCTCCGATAGAACCAAAACCACCTTCGGCAGCGGTGGACGACACGACAACCGCGTCGAGTTTTGCACATAGTCAACAAGCACGGCCAGACGCGGCTGGTTGCTTTCCCGCGATACTCGCTGCAACGCTGTTGATGGGAATGGTCCTGTTTCTCACCTTTGGGTTTGCAGGCTATCTGATTTTCCAGAAACGTGGGGATTTAGCAGTCCGGACGCTTCGCACGACGATCATCACGGAACTTGAACAGTCACGACTCGATCCGGAAACCAAAAACGTGGTGATCGGTCGACTGTCTAAGCTTGCGGACGACATCGAGAGCAAAAAACTGGAGAACTGGCAGGCCGGCGGCGTGATGAACCGAATCGTTCGGGCGCCGGTTTTGCGTTGGGGCGATTTGCAGGCAGTGGACGCGTGGGCCAGTACTCAAATGGCAGCCGATGAGTATGCAGGATTCCACAAGCAAGTCACTCGTTTTTATCGCGCGGCGGAACTTGATCGGGCAATCGCCAGCGATATTCAAGACATTTTGCGGACGGTGACCGGAGGTGATCCGGCGATGATGCTTGGAAGGCTGAAGCCAGTACTGACGTTTGAAGACGTAAGGGAGGTTGCTGTTCGTGCAAAGCTGGTGGCGGATCGCGCTGAAGTTCCCGATCAGGTGTTCGAAGGCATCTCGTTGCCCGAGATCATTGATCGCCTTATCGAAACGGGAATGCGTGATGGTTCGACTTGACTTACGGTGACAGTTCAAGGAATGATTTTTAAATTGAGAATCGCTCGCTAGAAAAGGAATTGGTTCTTGGCAGACAAACATGTGGTTGTCATCGGTGCGGGCCCAGGCGGCTTGGCTGCTGCGATGCAACTCGCCTACTCGGGCGTAAGAGTCACTTTGCTGGAAAGTCGCGACGTCGTCGGCGGACGGACTTCCGCCATCATGCGAGATGGATTTCGTTTTGATTGTGGGCCGACCTTCTTTCTCTATCCGCGAGTGCTTGAGGAGATTTTTCGTTCGGTCGGAAGAGAGCTAAGCGAAGACGTTCCGATGAAGCGGCTCGATCCGCAATATCGGTTGACGTTCGGAGGTGGGGGACAGCTTGATTGCACTCCGAATCTCGAAGAGATGGATCGTCAGATCGCGGCGTTTTCTCCCGATGACGTTGGCAAGCTGCGACTTTACATGGAAGACAATCGAGTCAAACTACATAAATTCCGTCCGATCTTGGAACGACCGTTTCAGTCGGTCTTTGATCTCATGCGACCGTCGTTGATTAGAGCGGCGAGGTACGTTCATCCGATGCGTTCCCTTGGCGATGAATTGTCTCGTTACTTC